>Ga0302245_1002060_pt1 | contig 12266 bp, 16 predicted proteins | sample AAG_UR_Thr_MG_FD_193512 | JGI IMG/M metagenome (GOLD analysis project Ga0302245, IMG submission 193512) | Enriched activated sludge microbial communities from anaerobic digester in WTTP, New Holstein, Wisconsin, United States - AAG_UR_Thr | ecosystem: Engineered > Bioreactor > Anaerobic >... | reverse complement strand
TGTATGGTGTCATTCCTAATTTGCTCGCCAACCATTGAGTTGTTGCAAAAGATTCATAGTCTGGCAACTTATCGTCTTTATTAAATTGCAGAACCTCCGACATGCTTCGGATCATATGTACGTCCATTTTTTTCTCTGCGATTCAATTCTCGTTTCTTAATGAACCACACTTTTAAATATGAATAACATTATAGGTATTACTGCAACAAAACATCTGGCAGTGATTTCAGTTATTTGTAATATATGTTTTGAATCTATTTACAAATTCAACATATCTTTTTGATATGATATATCCCTGACTTGTCAAATAGTTCCGTAATTCATTTAAAAAAATCTGTTGAGTCTTTTCTGCTCTGAGAAAATTCTGAATATTCTCAACGCCAGATAAATTTCTTATTATTTCGATTGTTTTTGAATAGAAAAGAGTTGAGAATTCAAATAATAAATCTTCTTGATATTTACTGTTCTTGTCATAATATTCTTTGATATTGAACCATTTAGAATTTATATCATTTATAAGGTAGTCAAATTTAGTCCGGAATTCATAATAACATGTGATATCATAAAATAGGCATAGGTTAGCAATCTCCATCTCTCGTTTTGCCCTGTTTATCTGATCCTCTCTGGACTTCCTGTCGAACTCATCACTTGCTGGTGATTGATTCAATACATTTATATTATCCTTCAAAAACTTCTTCTGGATTTTTTTGGAGTCTTCATGCAATCTGTAAACAAATAACAATTCATCAATCTCATCTTTGTTCTTTTGAAAAAGTATCCCTTTATTTTCACTAAACAGTTTATCATAAATCTCATTTAATAAGTACCCTTCCTTTTCATCATTCTCAAAAATCTTATTCTTTTTATCCTTTGCATTAAATGGTTCAGAGAAGAATCCGCACAATGCGATCTGTGCGAGGATTTCATTAGTAATCTTTTGGTGTGGATAGGTTTTTGGATATGCCGGCACAACTTCACCTTTTTTGATATAAACAAAAATGTTTGGGAACTTATTCAGAAATAACTTTGACTGAAGATTTATTTGTTCCTGCCGGAATGAAACCATATCCCTGCTTGATAAAGGAGTCTGGGTGTTGTTGAATATCTTTATGCGTTCGCTAATGGTTTCACTGTTTTGCAAACTCTCATTAATCTGATAAATTTTAACTAAAACAAAGACTTTTTTGAGTTTTTCAATTTTGTCTAATTCATTATTCATTTCTGCTTCACGCAGGTAATAACCAAGAGTACTTGTGGTTTGTGCTCCATTTATTATTGAAAAGTTTTCCAGTGTAATCTTTTCGATACCCTTTAAACTCTTTGCATCGAAAGAACTTGCGATTATTGTTATTCCGTTATTGTAATAAAGGAAAAGGTCTGGTTCTTTGTCAATCGTTTCATACATTTTTTCAAATGTTTTGGACTGACGGCTCAATGCTTCTCTAAGGTTTTGCCCATAAAGAATATTACGCCCCAATAATGTATTTATGTACTTGTTGTTTAATTTCGCCAAGTCGTAACCATTAAAATTGCACAGGAGTGATTGGGGTATATTTTTGTTTACTTCAGAACTTTTCTTTTCAACATAATTGTTCACGATAAAATTGTTAGCGAAATCAATTACAAAATCTTCTTTAGGTACTGTCATTGAAATTGTACCCTGCTCAAGTGTAATTAATTCATTCTCCGTAATAATTTTCTGGTTGGATTTCTGATTTCTAATAAAACTATTGCTGCCACGATGAACAACATAGTATGTACATGAGTTTTTGTATTGTTTTGAGAAGTCTGTATTACCAATGATTTCTCGAAGATTCTTACGTAAATCCTTTGGTTTCTTTAAAAAAAGATTTACAGAATGCTCCATCAATAAAAAACAATCTTCCAACTCTTTTGGCGTTAATTCTTGATTCTTTACCTGTACTATGTGATATCGGCATTCATCAACATCCTTTTCTTCAAAAAAGATATCAATACTGTCATCAGGTGGCGGGACGATAGATTGATGAACCAATTCTCGATGAGTCGAATCATCAAAGTTTAATTTCTTTATTCCATGATAATTCTGCAATAAAATTTCAAATGTGACAAGCGTAAAGGCATCCTCTTTTATTCCATTCCTAACAATGGAACAATGAGGCGGAAATCCTTCAAATTTGTTGAATAGTTCAGTAATTCGATCATTAATTACGGACATTTTATTATAGGTATTTAATTATAAATATTTAGTATCCAGAGGGATATCACTATTTTATGCTAAACTGAAAAATCGAAAAGGTACATACCTTCTTCTAAAAGTGAAACAGACACTGTGTCACGTCCATATCTAATTAAATCTTCTCTGAGTATTCTTTGCCCGATAGACATTCCCAGCCTATGCCTAAAATAATGACCCATGTCATCTTTATGCGGAAAGGAAGCAAATTGTTTTGGATATTTTATGTTGTCAACAGGTTGAGAGCCTTCGAGTCGTCCTTGCATTACTACTCCATCGTCCCAAACTATTTCGATCACTTCGTTTAGCGAACCTCTTGTTCTTTCAGGGTTTTTCTGAAGTGGCGGAAACAACTGGGGATATCTTCTGATATGTTCAACTCTAATCGGAATACATGCATCATTTGGTCTTACATGACTACCTTCAGCTAAACCCCAGTTCAATCCATGAGATAGTTGCGTTTGTCCAGTTACAGGATCATATAAAACCATTTCACAAATATCTCTATCATAGACCTCTCTTGTTCTGGGTACAGAATGAACTACATATTCATCACACGGAACAGCAGAGTCCTGAATTAGTTCTATATAGCCTTTTAATGCGTACAACTGATTTCTGTCAACTGCAAGCAAAGATTCTCTGTAGTCGTTTAAGAGTCCATTTGATGAGAAATTTGCTGACCCAATCAAACCTTTTATTGGTACATTATTTCTTAACCACAGGTAACATTTTGAATGGCACAAAATTTCCGGGTACAGAATTCTCCTTGTCTCACTGTGAAGCCTGATTAGTTGGTTGTGCAATTGTGGCTGTTGGTTTTCTTTGAAAAGACCATAAATGATTTTACTATTCAATGGTATGCCCGACAGAGCCGCTATGGGTTCTATTCCAACATAACCAGATAATGCAATAAAATCAGTTGCCTCACGAGGGTATTCATCAAAGAAAACGTTGTACAGGTTTCGATAATAGAACATGCTGATTATGCATTAATTAACAGGTTCAAAATATTTATTAATGAAAGTTTTTAATGCTGATGCAATTTTTTCTGCAAGAATAGGCGGAACTGCATTGCCTATCATTTTATACTGGTCACCAATGCTGCCAATGAATTCAAAATCATCATCAAAACTCTGTAAACGTGCCGCTTCTCTTGGCGTTATTGTTCGTGCTTGCTTCGGATCAGGATGAATATGTCTTAGACCATCTTTATAAAGATGCGCAGGTATAGTGTTGCTTGGTTTATGAAGTTCCAAGACATTATATTTATGGAAATTTGACTTTTTACCTGTTTCCTTTTGATACAAAGCGATTAGTGATTTAACATCCGGGTATTTATTAGTCGCATTAATTTTGTCTGCTGCCAGTTCGAAAAATATCCTTTGATCCCTTTCGCTATGGAAGCGTGGCACATGATTCAAAATTTTGCATCCGTTTACCGAATGGGAAATTCTTTTATTGTTCTTAAATTCAATAGAATTAATTGGCAGAATACTCGGCAGATCACCAATCGCTTTCTCAACAGTGACTTGCTTTGCGGTTTTATGGGATGGTAGAATCTGAGTATAAAAATCAATCAATGCTGTTTTAGGATCATGATTGAATTTGGAGAGATTGATGCCGATAATGATAACCCTTTTCCTGTTTTGTGGTATACCATAATCAGCAGCATTTAATAATGCATATTTTCTTAAATCATCAATGATATAGTATCCTGCCCGATTAAAAGAAGTTGTAATTCTTTTTACGATTGATTCATCTCCCGGTCTGGCACTTAATATGCCTTCAACGTTTTCAAAAACAAAAATAAAAGGATGAAACTTCTCAACGACCTTCAGGTAACTTTCAAAAAGGTAATTTCTATAGTCATCTTTCATGCCATTCTCATCCCTTACTCTCCCGGCTATAGAGTATGCCTGACAAGGTGGACCACCTATCACTATGTCAACATTTTTATCGCCAACAACTTTTATCAATCCCTTATTACTTCCATACAAAGAATCATTTTCCCAACCCGTTAATAATTCCTCAGTTCTTTGTATATCAAATCTCAGGACAATGCTTTCAGCATTCTGGTAATTCCATCTGGTATTCAAACGCTTAATCAACGTATCGCAAGGACTTTTTTCCCATTCAACAAATCCAACTGATTTGAAGCCACCCGCCTTTTCAAAACCATCATAGAGTCCACCGCAACCTGCGAACAAATCAATAGTATTAAATTTCTTTCCCATCCGGAGCGATATATTTTATGATTTGTTTTGCTACGTGATAACCAAGTAAGGGTGGCACTGCATTGCCAACCTGCTTATTTTGCTGAGTTTTATTGCCAACAAATACAAAGTCATCTGGGAATGATTGAAGCCTTGCATTCTCTCTAACTGTGGGAACACGATTCCATTTGTAATGAAAATGATTCCGATGTCCTGTATCAATTGTTCTGGATGGTTTCTGACTGTGATACCTCGTCCATGCTTCATGAAATCTTCTTGATTCTCCTATGCCAACTGGCAGATTTCTGTAATTTCCACCCTCTGGGACTAAGGCTATAACACTTTTCACCAATTCAGTGTGTTGGGTTGCGACATGATTAAAAATTACCCTACTGCCATTACGCATTTTCTTTTGGTAATCAGTACTGGGTTCTTGATTATATGGCATAATTTCATGTCCTAATTCATCTGTCAATGCTGGCAGGTCACTTATGGCTTGTTCACAGGTTATGTAATTCCTTTCATCGTATAAAGGAGAGGGGAATTTAAACTCACCAAGTTCTTTTTTCAAGCAAACAAAAAACATTCTTTTCCTGATTTGCGGAACACCATAATCAGGTGCAAATAAAACTTGTGATGAACAATTATAACCAAGCGTTTCAGACAACCTTAAAATCTCACTTTTGACTCTCCCTTTATAAAGTGTTGCAATTCCCGGAACATTTTCAATAACAAAAACACTCGGATTTAAATCTTTGGCTAAATCAAAAACGGAATAAAAAAGTGTATTTCTTCTATCATTTTCATTCCTTGTGCCTGTTAATGAGAATCCTTGACATGGTGGTCCAGCAATAATAACATCAACCTTCTGACCTTTCAGATTCTTAATAATTACCTCAATGGATGTTGGTTCATGAAGATCAACATTGAGTCCCTTTGATTTGGTATGATTCTTCTCGAAAGTCTTGAGTGCCATCGAATCGTTATCAACACCAAGCAAAACATTAAATCCTGCTTGTTGAAATCCATAGGAAAATCCGCCACACCCGCTAAACAGATCAATAGCATTTAAGGATCGTTTATTCATTGAAATTTATTTGAGTTTGTTGTGTAGTATTGTTTTTTAGATATTCTATTTTCTTTTCTGCTACTTCAAAGATTTTTGAAAAATCTTGTTCACGGTAAAGAAGTTGCGCAATGGTGTCACTATAAAATTCATTTACAAGTATTTGTTCATCAATGCCAAAAAATCTGGCAGCACTAACAACAATTTCTTTTGTGGCATTTCTTTCACCACGCTCAATCTTACTTAGTACAGAAGTATCAATGTCAAGAAATGCCGCAACCTTTCTTAGGGGGAGGTTTTTGATCTCCCGTAATTCCCTAAGATGCTCTCCAAACATTTTCATTTAGATGTAAATATTTGGACGAAATTAGACAACCGATTTGAGATATTCAAGTAATGCATGAAGTTTTTTTTCTTGGTTATCTTTAAGTTCACATTCCCATATAGTCAATACGTTCCAGCCTCTATCCTCAAGTTCCTTTTTTATTTTCTTATCCCTCTTTTTGTTCCCTTCTATTTTATTACGCCACCACTCAACCCGTGTTGAAGGGAGAATGAAGTAATGACAATTTTCATGACCATGCCAGAAACAGCCATTAACAAAAATCACAGTCTTGAATTTCTTCAATACAATATCAGGATGCCCACTAAGATTCTTAACATGTATTCTAAACCGATAACCATTACGGAAAAGAAATTTTCTGACAACAATTTCAGGCTTTGTGTTTTTCCCCTTAATCATTGACATATTGTAACTTCTGACCTCTTCTGAATGTACGTCTGCCATGAAGTAAAAATACAATATATAAGCGAGGGGTTCTGATCGCTTTTGTAATTTACATACATTTCGTAACGGGATAGGAGCAAGGTTCTATGTTGGGTCAATAAGTCTTTTTTTCCTTTTCAATACTCAGTTATCAAAACAAATTTATTCATTGTTTGTGAACGTAAATTACTGAAATACTTTTCGATAAACACCATACATGTAAGGTATCTTGTCCAACCTGTAAGGGGTCATATTCATTTTATTTGCAACGATTGTGTTGTTGCAAAAGATTCATAGTCTGGCAACTTATCATCTTTATTAATTTTTAAAACTTCAGACATGCTGCGAATCATATTTACATACATTTTTGCGTAGTCAGCGAACCCACTTTCTTTCAAAAAATCACTCATAAGATTTGATCCAACATTCCCTATGCCCATACTAAAGTCAGTTGCCATTTTCACTGCATTTTTGCTACCCGTTTGCACCTATACAGTTCAAAACCCCGTCATACCTATTAAAAACTATAATTTCATAAATCTCGTAGGTTTTAAAATGGCAATTCCACCTCATCTACGAGACCTATGCTCGATACGTCAATGCACCATGCAGCAGGGTAACCTTTCTGCAATTCCGTATGACCAATCTGAATTCGATATATCTGTTTCTTTGTCAGATGTGTCGCAGCGTACAATCCTGTATTTCGTTTTACGTATACGTAGTGTATGGTATCAAATCCTGCTTCCCTTAATGTGAGAATTCGTTCTTGCATTACTGGGTGCTGTTTGCAGATATCCTTGATTTCTGTAATTATTTGGTTTAAAGTCTTCATTTGCCTGATTAATTGAAATAAAGTTATTTAAGAGAACTTAATCCATTAATTCGCCATAGTATATTCTCCATGACTGCGTATCATCACCAATTGGTGGAACTTTCTATTTCATTAGTAGATGCCAGAGGCAGATTTTGGAAAATATCCCGTGTTATGTTATTGCCTAATCTCATTTCTTTTCTCCGAAATAAACTGTCAAGTCGGTTGAGCAACCCAAGAGTTTGCAACACTCCTGCCAATAATATTCATGATTGTTTTCTCCAAATTCCTTGTATGCAAAAAAGTGAGCAAATTCGTGAAGAAGAACATCTTTTAATTGGTCATCTGTTAATTTCTCCACAGCAAACATTGAGATTGTTATTGTTTTTGTATTAGGATTAAAACAACCAGCATACTCTTTCGTGTAATAGAATTCAATCTTAAATGGGTCATAACCATTTAGAATAAATAGGTCTCGCAGGAACGTTTCAATTTCGGTATATGTCATTGGAGTATGATTAATATTCATCTAATTTTTTGATATAATTTGCATCGTTTCCAATCTCAGAGAGAAAGCATTTCCAAAGATTGCTATCTGGATATTTCTGGCTAAACTTGACCATGATAGTTAACATATTCTGTACGTTCTTGGGAATATCAATAGGTTCGCTTTTAACTCTTTGACCTATCAAGTAAGCAATATATATATTGGAGTATTTGCCAATATCAATCCCATTCCAATAATTGCCAATTGAGATGTTGTGTTCAAAAGTTGATTTGAAAATTGAACTGTTATTCAATAAGAAATCTAAGTCGTTCGAAGTGTTGTTATCCAGATTTGAGGTATGATTTTTTCGTGATTTATCCAAATCAGATTTTTCTTCTGGAAAAGAAATTCTTCCCTTAACCCCATGTTCAGTTTTTATTTTCTCTTCTTTATTATTATCATTAGGGTGTATAGGACTACCATCAAGGTCGTGTGAGGCTACCTGAGTAGATGGTTTTAAACCACCCGGTTGGTCGTTTCTACCCACCTCCTGATCATTATTGATGGGTGGTATAGTACTACCATTTAATCCATCATGGATATGTGGTGTTGGAACACTTTTATTAATCTCATTCAACTTATCCTCTGCACCGATAATTAAATAATAATTGTTATCGTCTTCCTTAATATACCCTTTCTCGAAAAACCATGTCCAACGTTTGATCAGGTTACTTTTATCGATATGCAATTCTTTGGCAATACGGGTGTATGCCAAAGTATAACTACCGTTTCCGGGTAGACTATATAGATAAGCAAAGATCAGTTTATCTACTGGCGTAAGATTTTGATGACATAGGATCGACATCGGAACTTTCGCATAATTTGCCTGTGGCTTAATTGAATGCAACTTTTTACCTCTCATTTTTGACATTGACATCGATGCATTAAAGATTACCGCTTATTTTTCCCGCTATTATTTCAACCGTGCCTTGGGTAATGTAATGTGAGTGCCAGATTGCTATAGGGGCAATTTTGCTCTGGTATTCTTTGTATGGTATTTTTGCTGATGATACCGGGATAATCGATAAACCTATGGTCTGACTTTCACCCGATGTACTGCCACTATTAAAGTCCCATTCAATTTCCATTTTGAGTTAAACAATTAATATCGCTGTTATTTTTTTCAAGCAGGTTCTTCATCAGAAACTGCTTAACCCAAGTGGCTGGTCTTACGTAGTCTTTCTTGGCACTCACTTGAAGTAATTCAAAAAAATCACGATCAAGAGATAGGTTCATTTTTACAACTTGCTGTTTTCTAATCTTTTTCATTTTTTAAGATTTTAAATACATATTATTTTTCCGGGAGCAAATTGCTCCATTCTACAACTAAATACTTCGAAAAAAAGCAAAAGCCATTTTTTGCATCATATTCTTTATCTTTTTTTGTGGGGGGGGTAGACAAGCGACAAGATAAAAGTAGGTTTTAAACAGGAAGTGAAACAGTGACAGTGGGATTAAACGTAATAAATACTGACTGTCACTGTCACTAATATTGTTGAAATTCGAATTTCTCCTTGTCACTTGTCTACCCATTATAACACAATCAGTTTATTACTTTGCTATTGTTTCGTCAATATTGATCTTGAAATTCAGCCATATAAGAGTTTTCATGATGAAGATTCTCTGAATTGCTGCCAAATAATTTTTGGAAATTGTTGCCAGATTTTGCCGTCAAGTTCTTTTCCGTTTGCTTTTTTATTTCGCTTAATCCCATCTTCACCATATGTACCCCACTGTTTGAAGAAGAATGGGATACCTATTGCCTCGCATTGCTGCTTAATATTTAAGACCCATTGCTTATCCATTGGTCTGGCTCTGTTTCCGCTCTCACCCCCAACAATAACCCAATCAATATTTTTTAAATTGATCTGCCCTAAATCTTCAAGTAATGGCTCTATAGAAAGAAATAATACGCTTGCTCGTAGATTTCTTAGTTGATCAATTCTCGGTAAACCTTCTTTGCGGTTTTCAACAGTAACACCAAGCCATAAATTCTTTGGTATTTCTCGTTGCGACAAATATTGGAACATCCTATCGGCTCTTTTTGTCAGAATCTGATAGGTATGCTGAGGCGTGTTTTTTATGACTTCAAAAATCCTATCCAAATATTCCTTTGGCATATCTGGATGGAAGATGTCACTCATCGAGTTCACAAAATACACAGTCGGTTTTTTTCTTTTTAGAGGGTCGTTAAGCCTGCTTGGAACAGTATTGAATTTAAAGCCATTTTCGTAGCCTGTCATACCTAATGCTTGTAAACGTTTAGCCATTGTTTCCGCATAACAATTTTTGCATCCTGAACTTATTTTGGTGCAACCTGCTGAAGGATTCCAAGTTTTTTCAGTCCATTCAATTTTATGCTTCCTTTTTTTAAGATGATCTTTCTCTTCTTGCAACCGTGACATAACTTTTTTGTTTGTCAGGAATGCATTGACCTCTGATTGTAAAATTTTCTTTTTCATTTTATTACGTTTTAATTATTATTAATTTCAATTTCATCTACAGATAAACCATTAATCAAAACTCCACAGCATTTCCAATGACATTGCCATGCGACAATGCTCCAAATCCATAGTGTGTAGTGTGGTTAGTAAGTGTAACCGATTGGTTACTTATCAGGCAGTTCCCTTAATAATTGGGGGCAGTGAGTCTGATGATGTAAAAATAACATCGAAAAACACGATATGCAAGTGTTTTTCAAGTGCTTATAAAGAATTTACACTAAAATCTATTCTTAAATAAAAACTGTGTAATAAACGCACGGTTTTTAAATAAAAATTGTCATTAATATTGATAATCAATGACATAGAAAATTAGACCAAATTTGCAAATAATTCGAGGTATTGACGAATGTTAGAAAATAGTTGATGGTGATTTTCAAAAAATGACTAAAAAACGTCACTTGTTTAGGTTAATTTCTTGTCTTGAACGTCAGATTTTCGAATTTCATGAAGAAATACCGATCCACAATCCAAATGATACTAACGAGTTATTTGGAGTAAAACCGAGTGCTATTCGATGTCAGCAAACAGTTCTCGTAGCGTTATTTCATAGAAGTCAGCCAGAGTGTATAAACTCTCAATTCGAAAAAAACCATTGTTTTCAATTTTCGATAAACTGGTTCTTGAAAGTCCTACACCCTTCGATACCTGCTCCTGTGTATAACCGGAGTTTCTTCTTAACTCACGCAGGAACGTGGAGAGATAGGAATGTCTGGGATCAGTCTTATATGTTGTCTCTGGTGTCATTTATGATATGTTCGGTTTAATATAAATACGTGTGTAAACATAAGTTGACATGAAGTCAGAACATAATTATTGTTTTGTGTTCCTTTTGGGTACTATAATATGCTATTTCGTACCTGAGTGAAAATACTATGTGCCATATAATGAATGTTATAACCGTAAAACAGGTGATTTTTTAGTGATTTATTGAAAATAACCAGATTCTCTCCCCTGCACTTAAAGCGTCATCCTCATTTTTAAATTCCGGCAGAGAAGATGTTAAAGGTCTTTGAAGAATTCTTCAGGCAAGATACTGTGCTGGTTCTTATAGTACATCAAAATTTGGACGAGAGATGAAAACTGAAAATTCAATGTACCACACTCCATATTATAGTAAGTATTGCGTGGAATTCCGATTTCTTCTGACAGTTGGATGTAACCTTTCTTTTGATCTTTCCTGAGTTTCTTAATCTTTTTCCCCAACTGTTTCATTAATGTCTTCTGCTCTTCTGATATGTTATCCGGTTTTTTCACGATGAGTTTTATTTCAAAGTTATAAATATTTTGCCCTTATGTATGGGGAGTCGAAAAAATAACTATATTTGCCCTTACATATGGGTAACGCATGAAAAGACGATTCAGACATGAAATGTATATTACCAATGAGAACACCATGATCTGGTACATGCTCCTAATTGAAGTTAATGAGAAGGATACTCCGTTGCGACTGTATATTATACCAATGCCCCAGCCTGATCACAGGTTTAAAATTTGTCCGTACATAAAAAATTAATAAGCATGAAGAAAGTCGCATTATATGTTCGTGTGTCAACATCAGAACAAACAGTTGAAAACCAGCGAATCCGGTTAGTTGAATATGCTGAAAGGAATGGTTATGACTATGATCTTTATGAAGAAGTTGAATCCACTCGGAAGACCCGACCCGTCAAGCAATCTCTTCTCGCACGGCTACGAAATCATGAATATGACGCTGTAGTCGTTTTCAAACTGGATCGCTGGGCACGTAGTTCAACTGAATTAATTTTGGATACAAAAGAATTGCTGGACAAGAATGTTGGCTTTATAAGCATATCGGATAACCTTGACTTTTCAACCGCAGCCGGAAAGTTGCAATTCGCCATCTTATCAGCATTTGCGGAATTTGAGAGAGAACTGATCCGGGAGAGAACAATTGAAGGTTTGAGAAGAGCCAAGTTGCAGGGGAAGAAGGCTGGGAGACCCAAGGGTTCAAAAGATACCAAGAAGCGGAAAAGGTCGGGATATATTCTCAGAGAGGCAAGAAGGAAGCAGGATGCGGATTTGGCGAGAGGCAATTATAAGTCCATCTCGTCTTATATTTGATAGTCTATTATTATATGGCTGCTTTACTTATCTTTCCTTGGAAATAGTCAAAGAGAGCATGG
>Ga0302245_1002053_pt1 | contig 12292 bp, 9 predicted proteins | sample AAG_UR_Thr_MG_FD_193512 | JGI IMG/M metagenome (GOLD analysis project Ga0302245, IMG submission 193512) | Enriched activated sludge microbial communities from anaerobic digester in WTTP, New Holstein, Wisconsin, United States - AAG_UR_Thr | ecosystem: Engineered > Bioreactor > Anaerobic >... | reverse complement strand
ATCCAGATGATATCTTCATTAAAAAAGTATCTAAGCAATGAATACACTGCTAAAAAGTATCCTGATCGTTTTCCTGATAATTAACAGTCTTGATCCCCTTCTTTCTCAGGAAACTGATAAGAAAGCGCTGAACAAGCAGATCCAGCAGGCAGATATATCCTTCTATTATGATAAGGATTATTTCAAAGCTGCCAGCCTTTATGAACCTCTTTACAATGCCTATCCCGAAAACAGTAATCTCGCTGCCAAACTCGGTATCTGTTATCTTAACATTGAAGGCAAAAAGAAGGATGCTCTTCTGCTTCTGGAGAAGGCATCGAAGAACATTGTCAGTGAGAGAAAAGAATATTCGGAATATGGCGAAAAAGCTTCGCTTGATACATACATGTACCTTGCTCTTGCCTATCATGCCAACGACAGTCTTGAAAAGGCAGTTTCACAGTACAACCTCGTTAAGAAAAGACTTACCGACAGTGAAGTTTTCACTGAAGAATATATCGATAACCAGATAAGGGATTGCAGATATGCGATGGAAATGAAAAAGAAACCAGTCAGGGTCCTTTCTGATCTCTTCGCACCCTGGTTGAGCGAATACCCCGGAGCCTGCAACCCGGTCCTTGCAAAGAATGATTCTGTTTTTATTTTCACTCAGAAAACAGAAGGCAAAACAAGGATACTCTGTTCCTATAAAGGTAAAGAATGGGAAAAACCAAGGGATATAACACGGCAGCTCGGAGGATATGACAGGTTCTATTCGAACTCAATAACGGGTGACGGCAAAACTCTTGTTTTGTTTATGGATGACGGTGATGACGGAAACCTTTATTTCAGCCAGAGAAAGGATACTGTATGGTCAAGGATCAGAAGCGCTGGGCGGCCGATAAATACAATTTACTGGGAGTCTCATGGATTCATCACTCCTGACGGTAATTCAATGTATATAGCCAGTAACAGGCCGGGAGGATATGGAGAACTTGACCTCTGGGTCTCTGAAAGAAAGGCAGACGGTTCATGGGGAGATCCGGTAAACCTCGGGGAAAGGATCAACACTCCATATAACGAAGATACTCCTTTCTTCGATCCTGCCAATGAAGCCCTTGTCTTCAGCTCCGACGGTCATATAAGCATGGGCAATTACGATGTGTTCAGATCAGTTATAAGGGCTGGTAACTGGACAAACCCCGTGGGGATGCCTTACGCCTTCAATACTACTGACGCAAATATATCATTTATACTAAATAATAATGCCCCGGGATTTGTGGCAAGTATTTATAATGCTAAAACCGGAGCCAGAAACATCTATGCAATTGTTGGTGTTGATCCGGCTGACGAGTTAACGACAGCTGAGGGATCGGTAACCCTTTCTGACGGTATGCAGGTTGATCCCTCAAAGGCTCAGATCAGGCTCACTGAAGCTGCTAAGGGAACCCTCATAAAGACAGTTCCTCTGAATAACGACGGGACATTTAAATTCGATTTTAAACCTGGTGAGTACATCCTTCACATTAGTCATGAAGGTTATGAAAGCGACACTATCCATCTGAGCCTGCCGCTTTATTTCCTGAGCCAGTATATGGCTGTAAATTCAAATCTTGTACCTCTTAAGGTTGCCGGAGGAAGCTTCCTGTCGATCACAAATATACTTTTCGAATTCGATAAATATGACCTTGACAGCGATGCACGGTCAGCTCTTGAAGCTGTAAAATCAATCCTTGTAAATTATCCGGATCTTAAAATAGAGGTAGCAGGTTATACAGATGCAAAAGGATCAACTTCATACAACCTGAAGTTAGCTGATAAGAGAGCTCAGGCAGTTATCGACTATCTTACATCTGCTGCAATACCCGCTTCAAGATTTACTAAGAAGTCATTTGGAGAATCAAATTTTGCCGCTATAAATACGAACAGTGACGGATCTGATAATCCTGAAGGAAGGAAGTACAACCGCCGTGTGACATTTGGCATAATAGATCCTAAGACCGGGATAGTTCTGAGGCAGGATACCTATACGCCTGAGCATCTGAGAATGGCTTCAACAACCCGCTACAGCGTCGTCCTTTCACAGAATACCCAAAGATTCAGTCCCGGATATTTTTCAAAACTGGACCTTGGCGGAGCGCTGTTCTTAAGAACCATTGAAGATAAATCCCTATACGTTTACGCTGTCGGAGTCTTCTATAATAAAGCCGATGCAACACAGTTCCTGTCATATGCAAAGGATAAAGGATTTACAGATGCCTATGTGATCAATCAGTCCGATCTTAATAATATCACTAAGTCTAAGAGAACTGAACCTGCTTTAAAATGAAAGGAGAATACGACTAATGAAGTTTGAAGACATCAAACTCAGGGCGCTGGAACCTGAAGACCTTGAACTTCTGTATGAATGGGAGAATAATGATTCGTACTGGCTTATCAGTAATACTCTGTCTCCATTTTCAAAATATACTCTGAAGAGGTACCTCGAGAATTCACATAAGAACGTCTATGAGACAGGACAGCTAAGGCTGATGATAGATCTGATAAAGGAGAAGAAGACTATCGGTACTATCGATATTTTCGACTTCGATCCCTTTCATAAAAGAGCCGGCCTTGGGATACTTATTGCTGACGAAGAAGAGAGAAGAAAAGGTTATGCTTCCATGGCGCTTAAATGCCTTATAAATTACTGTTTTACAACTCTGCAGCTGCATCAGCTGTATTGCAACATACTGGAAAACAACAGTGAGAGCATGGATCTCTTCACCAAGCTGGGCTTTACACAGATCGGGATCAAGAAAGACTGGGTAAAAACTGTCGATGATTATCTTGATGAATACATGTTCCAGCTGATCAATCCCGATGAAAAACTTTAGGGATTAGCTGTTTTTCTTGTGTCCCTGTATTCACCTTTGAAGTAATTCAGATTCAGTGCCTCATACCTTGTCTTAAGGACCTCAAGCCTGGCAAGGAAATCATCGAAATCTTTGAGCCGGTCTGGGGTCCATCCTGTTTCAGCTATAGCAAATGCCCGTGGGAAAGCCATATATTCAAGATACTCCGGTGTGGATATGTATTCAGTCCAGACATTGCCCTGAACACCAAGAATATACTTTCGCTCTTCTGCTGTCAGTTCTTCCGGAAGGGGATTAAATGAATAAACTTTTTCAAGCGGCACATAGCCGCCAATTGCTAGTGGCTGGCCTGCCGGTTCAGTCTGATAATAATCGAGGTAGGCAAAGCTCGTGGGTGTCATAATAACATCATGTTTCTGCCGTGCTGCAGCTATGCCACCTTCGGTACCTCGCCATGACATCACTGTTGCTTCCGGTGCAAGGCCTCCTTCAAGGATCTCATCCCAGCCAATTATCTTCTTTCCTTTCGAAGTCACAAATGATTCAATCCGCCTGATAAAGTAACTCTGAAGTTCATTCTCATCTGCAAGTCCTTCATCCTTAATTCTTTTCTGACACAAGGGACATTTCTCCCACCTGATCTTAGGACATTCATCGCCGCCTATATGGATATATTTCCCGGGGAAAAGATCAATTACTTCGGTCAGTACATCCTGGATGAAAGTGAAAGTTTCTTCTTTACCAGCACATAATACATCACTGAAAACTCCCCATGTTGTTCCGACCTCGAAAGGACCTTTCGTGCAAGCAATATCCGGATAGGATGCCAATGCAGCCAGGGAATGGCCCGGCATCTCTATCTCAGGTATCACTGTTATGAATTTCGATCCTGCATAATCAATAATTTCCCTGATTTGCTCCTGTGTATAGAATCCGCCATATGCTTCACCGTCGAAAATATTGGGTTTATTACGGGCATGACCGACAACAGTCTCTTTTCTATAAGCTCCGGTTTTGGTTAGTTCGGGAAGCTTTTTGATCTCAATCCTCCAGCCCTGATCATCTGTCAGGTGCCAGTGGAAAGTATTCATTTTATGCATGGCAAGCATATCGATATATTTCTTTATCTCCTCAACCGGGAACATATGACGACATACATCGAGATGCATCCCACGGTAGGTAAAAGCCGGTTCATCAACTATGTCACATGCCGGAAGTGAAAGCTGAATCCCTTCGATTACTGATTCTTTCTCAACATCCGGGGGCAGCAGCTGCCTGATTGTCTGAACAGCATAAAAAAGTCCGGCGGCTGTCCGGGCTCTTACTATTATTTTTTTTGGAGTTATCCTGAGGGTATAACCTTCATTGTTTTTTACAGCAGTATCGAGAGTCATGAAAACTGATCCCCTGCCGGCCTTTGTACCTTCAATAACAGGTATTTCCATCCCTGTCGGATTCTTTATGAGAAGTGCCAGTGTCTCAGCCGCCACTTTTGTATCGTCATCAAGAGCAGATACGACGATCCTGCATTTTTCAGAAAAAAGAAAATTGCCTTTCTGTATTGTCATTGATAACGGTGCCGGAATGATTGCCATGGCATTCTCAGGAATTGTAACATTTGTTACATTACAGCTGCTTATAAAGATCATGATGATCGCGGTGATTAGGAGGTTGGTTTTCATTTATCCGGTATTTTATTACCTTATAAATATATAATATTTTACGGGGGAGAAAAAGAAAAGATCGGATGTGAGGAGGAAGATCCTTACGTCTCTTCTTAATCACTATTCTTTTATTGGTGGTTTATAACACAACGACAAACCCATCCCAAGATTCGAATCAACCCATCTCCAAACCCCTTCGCGTAAAAAATAACTACTCTTTATACACATCTTAAAACCGCGAAGCGGTATGCAGGTATATTAAGCCCCTTCAGGGCTTACATCAGGAGAGATACCTTTACCTCCGGTTGCACCGGAGGTTATTCATATTCAGTCATTTCATGACTGCTTTGTTAAGCCCTTATCAGGGCTTTGTATCCGGGTTAATTACCGTTTACTCAAGGTATCTACCCTTTATACACATCCTTTAATACACTTCTGTAATAGGCTGGAGATTCCTCATTTCGTCCCGCTGGAGCGTGACTTCATTCGGAATGACACGGTGTTTTTGTGTGTAGTAGGGGGAATGAGGCGGGGCGTTTTGCCAGAAGGCTGCTACAAGAAAAAAATTGTATCAAAACGCCCCGCCTCATTCCCCCTTATCTCAATGAAGACCGTGTCATCCCGAACAAGTTAATCCTGAGTTTACGAAGGATTAACGAGTGAGGGATCTCCTCCTTTCGGCAGAGAATAAAAGAAAGATGTGTATAAAGGGCAGAGCCTTAATAGAAGGGGACTTGTGGATGAGTTCTTAAGCCAGAGAAAGGGTCAGGGTGATAATGTTATCGCTTAAAACTTGCTTTCAGACCTTTCGCAATCCCGCCGCCAGCAGTCCGCAGGCTGCATTTATATCTGCTCCTCTCGACCTTCTTACAGATGCTGATATCCCTGATATGATCAGATTGTGCTTAAAATACATCATCCTGTCATCCGGGGATGAAATATTATTGTCACCGGGTACAGGATGATAAGGTAGCAGATTGACCCGTATGCCGGAACCCTTTATCAGATCAATGAGCTCCGTCAGATGCCTGTCAGTGTCGTTGATACCTTTTATCATTATGTATGCAACGCTGAACCTTCTTTTCTTCTGAAGTGGATGATCCTTCATTATTGCGATAGTTTTCCTGGCTGGGAAGGCCTTTTCTGCAGGAATGACTTTTTCCCTCTCCTCCGGGAAGGGAGAATATAGGCTCAGTGTCAGATTACAGTCCGATCGGTTTATGAATTCAACTACTGCATCGGTAATTCCGACTGTTGATACGGTAATATTCCGTCTTGCTATTGCGACGCCCCATTCTGAAGTCAGTATTTCACAGGCTTTCAGGACATTATCAAGATTATCCATAGGTTCTCCCATCCCCATGAAAACAACATGTGTTACATTGACCTCAGTGTTTAAACTGATTACCTGATTAACTATCTCACCGGCGCTCAGGTCACCGTGGTAGCCATACCTGGCTGTCATGCAATACGAACAGCCCATCCTGCAACCCGACTGGGTTGAAACACAAACTGTATTGCGTTTTTTATCAGGAATAAGAACTGTCTCAAACTGCCTGGTGTCTGGTGTTCTGAAAATGTATTTCGTGGTTCCGTCCGAAGATGATACAGAAGATACAGGAGGATAAAGCCCCGTTTCCGAAGTCTGAGAAAGAAAATCCCTGAGTTTTCGTGGCAGTCCTGATGATGAACAAAGATCCCGGATCCCCTTCTTATAAATTAGATGGGATATCTTTAAAGCATGACTTCTCGTGAAACCGCCAGGCTGAATTATCCCGAAGATCTCTTCAACAGTAAAACCGCACAAAGAAGTTTTATCCATAATACTTTCCCAGAGTGTAAAAATAAGCCGATTATAGATATCTTAGCAGGAATAAGTTTAATCCGATTAAAATCAAGTTTCAAAATGACAGACCGGGATTCACTGTACATCTACTACATATCAGGTACAGGTAATGCCCGGATATCGTCTCAATGGATCGCCGAACAGGCAATTAAAAAAGGCATGCGGACGGTAGTTCAGCAGATCGACAGGCTTGAGAATATTACAATGCCCCGGGCTGGTGAAAATACGCTTATCGGATTTGCCTTCCCCACTCATGGATTTAATGCAGCACCCATAATGCTGCGTTTTCTGGCAGGGTTTCCTGCAGGTTTATGCAGGGATGTTTTTCTTGTAAACACCCGTGCAGGGATGAAAATGTCAAAGATTTTCCTTCAGGGATTAAGCGGCCTGGCCCTGATACTTCCCGCCTTCATCCTGATGCTGAAGGGCTACAGATGCATCGGCTTCCGGCCGGTAGATCTTCCTTCAAACTGGATCCCCCTCCATCCCGGACTTCGTGAAAAGATCATTAAATCGATCTTTGAGAGATGTGAACCGATAGTCAGGAATTTTGCTGACAGGATCCTGGCGGGAGAGAAAATCTACCGAGGATTATACAGCCTTCCTGTCGACATCCTTATAAGTCCGATAGCAGTTGCTTATTATATCGGTGGGAGGTTTTTCCTTTCCAAGACTTTTATCGCAAGTAACAAATGCAATAATTGCGGAATATGTGTAAAGGAATGCCCTACATCATCAATAATCATGGTACGCGACAGACCCTATTGGAAACTAACATGCGAAAGCTGCATGAGATGTCTTAATAACTGCCCTCAAAGGGCCATTGAGGCAACCCACGGGATGGCAACTTTATTCATCATAATCATTACTGCAATAAATGCAAGAATATTCCTCTTCATGACCGCTCTTCTGGACATCCATCCGGATGTCTGGTGGTGGAAAATATTATCGGATTTAATTGGGATTGCAGTCATGGTTGCAATAAGCGCAGGATTATATGTCTTTGTACACTACGCAGTGGGATTCAAACCCCTGAATTATCTTGTCCGTTTTACCTCACTTACCACTCTTCCATTCTGGAGAAGGTACAGGTATAATAAAGACAAGGAGAAGGAGAAAAAGAACAATAACCATGTCAGAACTTCTGCAGTTGTCAATCCATTCCGATGATATGGACCTGACCAGAACATTGTCTTGTATTTATTTGAAAATGAACAACTAGTGGCCGGATCTGAAAAGAAATAAACATTATATTTTATGACGCAAGACAGCATTCATCAATATGGTTATAACCGGGATTTCCTGAGAAAGTATGTCCGGGTTATCGAATTAAAGAATGACAATTCTGCAATTGTCCTTGTACCAGCATGGCAGGGAAGGGTGATGACAAGCACCGCAGAAGGGGAAGAAGGGTTTAGTTTCGGTTGGATCAACCATAGCCTGATATCTTCAGGGAAGACGCAGCCACATATAAACGCTTATGGAGGAGAGGAAAGACTCTGGATCGGACCCGAAGGAGGACAGTTCTCGATTTTTAATAAAGCGGGAGCTGCTTTCAGATATGATAACTGGCAGACTCCGGCTTTTATCGACACTGAACCCTTTAAGGTCACAAGGTTAACTGACTCTTCTGCCTCATTTGCCCGTGATGCTGAAACTGAAAATTATAGCGGAACAAAGTTCAGATTGGGACTTGAAAGAGACGTGATACTTCTGGGGGCGAAAGAAATAAGCGCACGGACCGGCGTTGAAATTACAGGACTGAATGTCGCAGCATACAGGACAAAAAACAGGATCATCAATAAAGGCATGCGTCAATGGAAGAAAGAGACCGGATTGCTTTCTATCTGGATGCTGGGTATGTTCAATATAACTCCTTCAGTAGTGGTCGTGATCCCATTCAGGCCGGGCAATGATAATCTGCTTGGTCCTCCGGTAAATGACGATTACTTCGGCAGGATGTCATCTGACCGTTTGATTGTAAAAGGCAATCATATTTTTTTCAGGATCGATGGAAAGAACAGAAAGAAAATAGGACTCTCACCACTGAGAGCCACAGGTATAATGGGAAGCTATGATGCCGCCAACAATATCCTGAATATCGTAAAATGCGATCTTCCGGAGGGAGTCACAGACTACGTCAATAATTCATGGCACATACAGGATGATCCATATTCGGGTGATGCCCTGAACTCATATAACGACGGACCGCTTGAAGACGGATCACAGATGGGTCCTTTTTACGAGCTGGAATCGCTTTCTCCGGCTTTTGAACTTAAACCTGGTGAGCATCTTGAGCATAACCAGGTCACAATGCACCTCACAGGTGAAAGGAAGATTCTGGACCAGGTATCATTAAAAGTTCTGGGTGTATCTCTTGAAGAAATCGGAAAGGCTTTTCTTTAGCAAGAGTTGATCAAAAATATCCTGTGCTGCCTCCTAAAGAAATCCAAGGTTCCTGAGATATGGCTCAATACCCGGCTCATGACCCCGGAAATTGACATACATCTGCATCGGATCCATTATACCATTCTCCTGAAGTATGTTCTTACGGTATGAATCAGCCGTGCCTTTATCAAAGATCCCCTTCTCTTTGAATGCTTCGAAGGCATCATTATCCAGGACCGCTGCCCAGGTATAACTATAATAACCGGAATCATATCCGCCGGTAATATGTGTAAAGTAAGTACTTCTGTAACGAGATACTATTTCAGGTATCAGTCCCAGCCTGGTAAAATATTCCTTTTCGAAAGTCTGGACATCAATTTTTACAGGAGCTTCGAGGGTGTGATAGGCCATATCGAGTAGTGATGCTGCATATATTTCAACATTGCTGAATCCCTGGTTGAAGAAACTGCTGTTCTTTATCTTATCGATGAGTTCCTTCGGCATAGGTTCTCCTGTTTTATAATGTTTAGCATAAATGCTCAGCATTTCCGGTTCAGTAACCCAGTGTTCCATAAGCTGGGAAGGAAGTTCTACAAAATCCCAGGCTACATAGGTCTGATTGTAGCTGTTCTTGTTGCTCAGAGCGTCAAGCGCATGCCCGAATTCATGGAAAAGAGTAGAGACCTCTTCCATAGTTAAAAGAACCGGATCGTTCCCGGCCGGAGGAGTAAAATTAAAGACTGTTGTTACAACCGGAGTGATGATTTTCTGATCGGCAGCGAGCTTATGAATCCTGTATGTCAGACACCATGCGCCCTGTCTTTTGCTGTCTCTCGGGAAGAAATCCATATACAGGACTCCAAGATGAGAGCCATCTGCATCTTTAACCTCAAATGCCTGAGCATCAGGGTGAGGAAGAGGTATATCATTCATTGGCGAAAATGTCATACCAAAGAGTTTGCTGGCAAGAGTAAAGGCCCCTTCCCGTACATTATCGAGCTTAAAATATGGCTTCAGCTCCTCTTCATCCAAATCATATTTCTGCTTCCTGAGCTTCTCGGCATAATACCACCAGTCGCTGGGTTCAAGTTTAAATTTCCCTCCCTCCCTGTCTATTATCTTCTGCATTTCCACAACTTCTTTCTTAGCAACAGGAATTGCTTTTTCCCACAGGTTGTTCAGCAGATTAAAGACATTTTCAGGTTCCTTTGCCATCCTGGGTTCAAGAACAATATCAGAATGGTTCTTATAGCCAAGCAGTTTAGCTCTTTCTGCCCTGAGACTAATGATCTCAGCAAGTATCTTATTATTGTCGTATTCATTGCCATTATTACCTCTGTTGATATAGGCGTTGAAGATCTCATGGCGCAGCTCCCTGTTGGGAGAATACTGAATGAAAGGGAAAATACTCGGACGCTGTGTTGTAAACGCCCATTTATCTTCCTGTCCGGCTGCTTTCGCAACCTCGGCTGCTGAAGCGACAAGAGATTCCGGAAGACCTTTAAGATCATCCTTACCGACATAGAGTTTATAATTGTTCGTTTCAGCCAGAACATTCTGATCATACTTAACAGTCAGAACAGAAAGTTTCTGGTTTATCTTCTTCAGGGAATCCTGGTCTTCCTTTGAGAGATTTGCCCCCAGTCTGACATATTCCTTATACAGGTTTTCAAGAATAAAAAGCTGTTCCGGTGTCAGATTACTTTCGGCTCTCTTTTCATAGACCTGTTTGATCCTTTTGAACAGTTCAGGATTAAGTTTCTTTTCGTCCTCGTATTCTGAAATTTTAGGTGATATTTCCATCTCAATGGCCTGAAGTGAATCATTCGTATTAGCCTCAGCCTGGCCATAGAAAACGTCCCTGACAGTTATGAAAAGGTCATTGCATCTGTCGAGGGCTTCTATAGTATTTGCGAAAGTTGGTTCCGCCCTATTCTTCACTATCTTTTCAATTTCTTTTCTTCCGTCAGCCATCCCTTTCTCGAATGCCGGCATATAGTGTTTTGCCATTATTTTTTCGAAGGGAGGAACATTGAAAGGAGTATTAAACTCACCGAAGAAAGGATTTGATTTATCAATTTCTTGCTTCGGTTTGCATGAATATATTGTCATGACGCTTAAAGCGATAATAATGAGTAGTTTAAAATGATTTTTCACTATCAGATGTATTAGAAGGTTAGTTGGTAAAAAATTTATACAAAAGTAGAATTTTCTCAAATATTTTAGGTGCTAAGGTAAATTTTAAATAAATTAGCATAGTGCTAAAAGGTTTAATAATTTAAATATCTGTACTATGAAAACATCGCTGCTTCTTTCCAGGTTGTCTGTCGCCATTTTTCTACTGAGTTTTACTCTGAACTCTTCCGGACAGACAGTTATTTTTTCTGAAGATTTTTCAGGTTTTACGACAGGATCACACACTTCGCCTTCAACGAGTGATATCTCAGGCTCGTTGGATTCAAGAACACATCAGCCCGGATGGTCGGGATATAAGGTTTATTCCGCAGGAGGGGAGATCAAGACCGGTACTTCCACAGTACCGGGATGGATAGAGACACCATCAATTGATTTCAGTGGTCACTCCTCGCAGCTATTCCTGAAATTTGATATTTCAAGATGGCCCGATGATGAATGTACAGTGAAGATCCTACTTAATGGTGACCAGATAGGAGATATAATTTCTCCTGAGGATGAATTTAAAACTATCATCATGGCTATAGGTCAAGGCATTACATCGGGTAAGATAAGGTTTGAATCGCAGGCTAAAAGGTACTTTCTCGACAATGTGATAATCGAAGCCGGAGAAGTGACTGCTGTCCAGCATATCAAGACTGATCATCATCTGCAGATAAGTGTATTCCCTAATCCGTCAGCAGATATTATTACAGTGAACAATATTGGAAGTTTCAGCCGGCTGGATATAATCAGTATTAGTGGTGAAATATGTAAGGTAGTTGTTCTGTCGCGTGAAGATAAGATTGAGATCACGACTGAAGGATTAAGGCCTGGTGTTTATTTTGTAAAAGTCTCAGGAATAGCAGGTTCCGTAACGAAGAAGTTCATCAAATACAGATAGAACCAGAAAAATTATCTTCGATTTCAGGTTATAAACTGAATTCTTTGAATAAAATTCTTCATTTTTGCAGGGAGATTTACGAGATGAGATATCCTCCTTCACCGCCTGATGGCAGTTACGGAGGACAGAGGTAAAGATAAATACAAGTCCTCCTTGTCTGAAGCAAGATGATTACGGAGGATATGGATGGTCCTCCTACGCCGAAGCTACGGAGGACGGAGGGAGAGATGGCAGAGTGGTCGAATGCGGCGGTCTCGAAAACCGTTGTCCCGCTTCCGCGGGATCGGGGGTTCGAATCCCCCTCTCTCCGCAACGACAATGACTTCCTCCGCCTTTTGGCGGAGGATTTTTGTTTTAAGGAAGGCCGTACAAAACTCGTTTTGTTAAGGCCTGACTTAAAACAAAAACCCAACGAGTGAAGCGAGTTGGGAGTCTTTGGAGTTGCAGGGAACCCTCCAAGGGGCTCACCGAAGGTAACCCTCCT
>Ga0302245_1002050_pt1 | contig 12301 bp, 10 predicted proteins | sample AAG_UR_Thr_MG_FD_193512 | JGI IMG/M metagenome (GOLD analysis project Ga0302245, IMG submission 193512) | Enriched activated sludge microbial communities from anaerobic digester in WTTP, New Holstein, Wisconsin, United States - AAG_UR_Thr | ecosystem: Engineered > Bioreactor > Anaerobic >... | reverse complement strand
TGGCGAATTCAGGGAAGTAGGTGGCTATTATAAAGAAACAAAAACACTAAAAACACCAATTGCATATCCTGGAACTATGCTTCACTTAGCAGAAGATTTCACAATTAAGTTGCGTAAAGAATCAAGATTTAAAGACTATATTATGCCGCGAAGCAAGTTGTGGGTAGATAATAATCCAAGATGGTGGAAATATGAAATAAATGCATAATTCCGCGCAAACCGATCGCGGCGTTTGGGCACCACTACGGCTTAGCTTTTCGTTAAATTTAAAAGTATGCAAAATAAACTTTTATTATCAAAACTTGATGTAGCAAAAAGGCAACTTGAAACAGCCATCAAACTCTACTTTTCAGAAGATGATCCGGTTTCAATCCATACACTGTCTGCTGCAGCATATAACATTTTGAGGGACTTAGGGAAAAATACCGGTGCTAATCCGATGATGATAAAGCAAATGTTTTTAAAATTTGTAATTCCTGGCAAAGAAAATGTGCTTAGAAATAAAATAAATGAAGCAGAGAATTTTTTCAAGCACGCAGATAAAGACCATGAATTAACGTTAAATTTTGATACTTCATTACCAGAATTCTTTATTGTTGATGCTGTAAACCAATACTGTCAACTGACGGGAGAAGATACTATTTGGTTTAAATTATTTAGGGGTTGGTTTATTGCTTCTCATCCTGATTTATTTAATTTTCCAGAACACACATCTCAACAATTATCGCGTGTTGCTCCTGATGTTATTAAGCTAGGGAGGAACGAGTATATGAGGCAATTGCTACCTGAACTATTAAAAACAATTTAATAAAAGCAATACAGTCGATCATTGCACTCCAGCTTGTTTGGTTGTTTATTCAAGATCAAAATGAAGAAGCTATATATCATCAAAGTTGGTTCCACTTTTCCTGCTACGAAGAAATTGTTTGGCGACTTTGATCAATGGACGGTAAATACGCTTGGCCCAATCAATATTGATCTTGAAATTGTGGATGCTGAGCATGGCGTTCCCTTACCCAAAATAGCGGAATGTGCGGGCGTAGTGATTACTGGTTCCCACGCTATGGTGACGGCGAATATGCCCTGGAGTGTCCGACTCGAAAAATGGATAAGATCATTGCTGGACGAACGCATACCCGTTTTCGGTATCTGCTATGGCCATCAACTGCTTGCTAAGGCCGCAGGGGGGCTGGTCGATTTCCATCCACGAGGCAGAGAGATTGGTACGGTTTGTGTTAATCTCCTTCCAGGTTGCTCTGCTGACCCTGTCTTCCGGGCGCTCCCGAAATCATTCCTTGTCCATGTTAGTCATTCACAGACCGTGTTGCGTCTGCCAAAGGCAGCTGTACGTTTGGCGGCCAATACTCATGAGCCCAATCATGCCTTTCGCCTCGGGGAATGTGCGTGGGGAGTTCAGTTTCACCCGGAATATGATGCCGGGATAATGCGATCCTATATCCGGGAACAGGCATATGAACTTGAATCGGCGGGAATGGAGGTCTCACGACTCCTGGATGGGGTTTCAGAAACCCCGACAGCGGCTCAAATACTCCGAACATTCGGCAGTCTGGTTGTTGAACGGCTGGCCGGCAACGGCAGGTAGCTGACCTCTCACACTGCCAACTCTTCAGGAATATCAACAGGCATAGCGGGTAATTCCACTTCCAAATCAAGCACTCCCTTTGTTGGTCCTGCGACAGGCTCAGGACAGGCTTAGAATTTATGGTCAGTCATGGTGAGCTTGTCGAACTACGCCTTGTTGCCTCCTCCTTGCCGCCTTGTTATTCTTTGAAAGCAAAATGGTATAACTTTAATCTTTTTGAACATTATTGTTGTAAATTTGGCCGGTTCGGTTTAGAAGTCTGCGGCGCCGGAAAAAACCGGTCAAATTATTTACTATTCTGAAAGGAGATTCCTATGGAACCGATTAAAATCATGCCGTGTCTGGATATGAAAAACGGACGCGTGGTGAAAGGTGTTCATTTCGTTGATATAAAAGAAGCGGGTGATCCGGTGGAGAACGCTGCTTTTTATCAGGCCGAGGGAGCGGACGAGCTGGCCATGCTGGATATCGCCGCCACTCTGGAAAACCGCAAAACGCGTCTGGAATGGGTAAAGAATGTTTCGGCAGTGCTCAGCATTCCATTGACCGTCGGCGGCGGCATATCAACCCTAGAAGACATCGAGATGGTTTTAGCCGCCGGAGCGAGCAAGGTTTCCATGAACAGTGCGGCCGTCAAAAATCCGGAACTGGTCCGCCAGGCGGCTCAAAAATACGGTGCGGATAAAATAACGGTGGCGATTGATGCGAAAAGAAATGCCGCGATGCCTTCGGGATTTGAACTGGTTGTCTCCGGCGGCACGCTGCCGGTAGCCAAGGATGCCGTCGAATGGGCCAAAATGTGCCAGGAGCTCGGTGCGGGCGTTATTCTGCCCACCAGCATGGATGGGGACGGCACCAAGGCGGGTTATGATATCGAATACACAAAAGCAATCTCTTCGGCCGTTTCTCTGCCGGTGGTGGCTTCCGGGGGTGCGGGGAAACTGGAGGATTTCTATGAGGCTGTTGTTAAAGGCGGAGCCTGCATTCTGCTTGCCGCGTCCGTCTTTCATTTCCGGATGATTAAAATTAAGGAAGTAAAAGATTACCTGAAGTCAAAAGGGCTTACTGTCGCCTGATATTTTTTAAAGTTTTTTGTAATGCCGGAGCACCGCCTTGAGAAGGGAAGCGCTGTGTCCGAGTTGGATGTAAGCTTCGTCGGGGGTCATGTCCCGATTTTCAGCGCGCAGTTTATAGCCCAGCAGACGGGAGATGTTGGCTATCCGGGCAATTTCACGGATAAGATCGGCTTCAAAATGATCATCCCTCAAGTTGATTTTATACATGTGCCGCTCAATATTTTCGGGGTGCTTAAGTACAACCTGATCAACTATGCCGTCGATGGCCTGATGGCGGTTCTTGTTATAATCATCATAGGGGATATTGTGTAAAGGCATGGTCAGATCGCCGATGTAGTGGGCGCAATAGACAATATGATACTCGGCGTACTTGCCGGAATTTAAATACCGTTCATATTCCCGCAGTGCGGCAACAATTGCACCGTAGAGATGGCCTTCGACGTCGGACACGTCGTTTGTTTTATTGTATCGGCTGATCTGTTTTGTTACCGTTTCCGCAGTGACTTCGGATTCGCTGTTGTTGTTATACCAGTGGTTGAAATATTCAATATTTCCCGCTTTTATTTTAGCTATGTCGGGTGCGGCGGCATTATACCACATCGGGTATTTTGCCGCTTTAGCCACGGCAAGATGGGTGTTGTCATGCCATCCCCGCGCCGTTCCGGCGAGCGGGAGCAGGAAAAATAAAATAATTGCCGGGTAAACAAATTTTTTCATAGTTGTTGTTTCTGTGTCAGTCTGCGGGCGCAAAATATTATTAGCAGAGTGTTGACAAACCTCTGTTTTACAGGCTGTTCAAAAAGGTTTAGATGCAAGGCACCGCAAAAACTGCATCGCAAACCGTGGTTCGACAAGCTCACCATGACTGACCATCAGCTTTAAGCCTGCCCCGAGCCTCGCGAAGGGCCAACAAAGGTAGCGCTGAATTTGGAAATGGAATCAGTGAATAATTTTTCTGTCAATTGTTACAGGCTTGCTTCCCTCATGTTCAATCATGTTGCCGGCGTCCGGATTGCCCCGGAAACGCAGAACATTGAGCATGAATATCTCCAGCTTATTGATGACATTGGGCGTCAGGAGATTACCGTCGATCTCAATGGAGATCACAGGGTACTTTCGTTCCCGCGCCCACGGCGTAATCAAACCTTCTATGACGCGTCCAATAAGGCAGGCAAAGGGTGAAATGTTGACAATGCCCGAGTATCCGTCCATCATAGCCGTCGCCGCCACTCCGCTGGAGATGCTGATTTCCGAATAAAGCTCCTGATTCACGAAAAACTTCTCGGTGTTTTTCATAATTTTGGTCATGTCGTGCGGAGTTTTGGGAATCAGGTTTGTAGATCCCAGCGCCTCGCTCACTTTTTTCACCACATTTTGCTTGTAGGCGTGTTCTATATTCCAGTCCATCAGTTCCTTGAACTCTTTGGCGAATGCCCGGCGGTACCAGGGGATTAATTTCAGCTTCTTTTCCAGCTCGTACTTCCGGACAAAATCGCAATAATAGACCCACTCGGCGACATTCGATACTTTGCCGATGATTCCGCGCTGGCTGAAATGGGCGATCAGTTCATCCACGGCAAAATCGTCGCGCCGTACATATATCTCGCCGACGATAAGCACTTTCGAACAGTCTTCCATCTTTTTCTTGAGAGGAATCCGGGCGATTTCTTCGGCAATTTCTTTTAAAACCGGCAGCACCTGCGTAATGTCCTTTTCCGCGACGCTGATCATGCGATGCCAGAGTTTGTCGTAGGTTTCCATTGCACCCACCGGATCGACGGCGCAGGTGCGCAGCGAGGTTTCCACATCTTTCATGTGGTCGCCGATGGTAATGGCCCACCAGGCGTATTTGGAAAATTCCGTGCCCAGTTCGTTGTAGGAATTATCCGAGTCCAGAGTAAAGACAACCACATTTTCCAGACGCAGGTCCCGGAAAAGATTGTCATAGAAGACAAAATACTGGCCTGTGCGGCAGGGACCGGTGGTTGTCGGGACGAATAAAATATATATTTCATCCTTGCGGTATTTTTCCGAAGAAAAGTACTTCAGGGCGCTGCCCAGAACGAGGTGCGAGGGCAGACACTCCTTGCCGGAGGCATGATTGCGCGCTAGTTGCAGGGTAAGGATATCCGGCACCGGCATTACCTCGGCGTTAATGCCTAATCCGCGGATGGATGCGCCGACCAGTTCCGCCGAAAGCCTGCCCATATTGGAAATCAGCAGTCTCACCCGCGGGTTGTTCTTGATGGGGATTCTTTCGCCGTTGATTATATTCTTTATGTAAATTTCTTCACCGGGATTATTGATGAAGCGCAATCCATTGTCGTATCGATCTTCATTGACGTCGAGAAACTTCGATCGATATCCTTCAATAATATCCAGAAATGCTTCAATGCGTGTATCTACACCGGCGTCAGCCGTGTGCGAATCCATTTCCAGAATCAGAAAAGGCTTGATGCCCATAATCCATTTCAGATAGTGCAGCATGAAAGAATCAGGCGCACAGGAAAAATTGGATATGTAAGTGACATAAATATTATCTTCGTTTTTGAGGAGTTGGCTGGTCTTCATGTCCTGCTGCCCGTAATACCAGTACATGTTTGGATAGATGGGCTCATCCTGAAAAGGCAGAATGTCAAAGGGAATTACCGAGTAGCCGCGGGTGGTGAATTTCCGCGGTATGCCCATGTTGGCATCCGCCGTAAAGGCGTTGTATGGCCGGCCCAAAAGCGCAATGACGGGGCGTCCCGCAAGACGCGCCGCAGCCAGCGCCGTCTGCCCCAATTGCTGCGCCTGCCGGACATATTCCATCTGCTTTTCAAAGGCGATGGCAAAAGCATCTCCGGCTTCTTTGGCGGTAAAGCCGAGCGTCGTTCCCATTTCGATGAACGATTCTCCGGCCTTTTCGACACCGTACATGAAGCTCACGACAGGCGTTAAATATCTATCTTCGGGAATTTCCGGAAAAGCCTTTTTTATGTAATAAGGAAGGCTTTGCGTAATGGGGCAGAGATTGGCGGGTGCATCCTTTTCATAACTTTCCATATCCTTAAAATGGGGCAGGAAGATATAATCCAGATTGCGGTCAAAAATATCCTGCACGGCTCCGTGGGCAATTTCCGCCGGAAAGCAGTAGCTGCTTTCGACCCGCGCCGTACCTTCATGAGATATATTTTCGGAAAGAGCGGCCTCAACGCCCAGCGAATGGAAAAACCAGGAATACAGGGGCCAGAGGGTATAAACGGAGAAGCAGCGCGGTATGCCGACGACAAAGTCTTTTTTTCTGACCAATTCGTTCGGATCCGGTGCACATTTTCGAAAAAGAAGATCGTTGCGTTCTTCAATATAGTCAAAGACTTCGGCTTCGTTGACTATCTTTTTCTTGCGTATGTTGGCGTATTTGTTGCAGCGGCCGCCGAACATGTATTTATTTTTGTTGACGTTCAGGACACGGATCGGGCAGTAATTGTCGCAGGCTTTGCACTTAAATTCTTTTTCGTAGATAATTTCCGTGGCCAGAATCTTATCTATATCGTACGAAGATTTGGCGATAAGACCGTCGGTCAATTTCTGTCGGGCGAGGATGCCGACGCCGAAGCAGCCCATCATTTCGGGATCGGGCGGCACAAGGATATCTTTATCCAGCAACATGGCGAAGGCCAGGGGGATAGCTTTGTTCTTGGCCACGCCGCCTTGAAGAACTATGTTTTTGCCGATTGTTCTGTTACCGACAACTCTGTTGAGATAATTGGAAACAATTGAGGTGACAATGCCGGCGGTGATGTCCTCGCGGGAAGCGCCCTGCAAGATGGCGTTGCGGATGTCGGAGTTAATGAACGCGGAGCAATGTTCTCCGAACTTCAGCGGTTCATTGGCCCTGACGGCGATGTCGCCGATTTCCCAGGCATGGGAGATATTTAAATCACCCTGGGCGGATTCTTCGAGAAAGGAACCGGTGCCGGCCGAACAGGCTTCGTTCATCGCATAATCAATAGGGACCTTATTTTTTAGGAAAACATATTTGGCGTCCTGTCCGCCGATTTCGAAGATTGTATCAATGTCTTCCCGGTAAAAGGTGGTTCCCACGGCATGTGCAATTATTTCGTTATATACGGCCGGTGTTTCCAGAAAAACGCCGAGAATTTCCCGGGAGGAACCGGTGGTGGAAGCCAGCGTTATTCTGATCCGGCCGTCGCCGATATCTCCCTCGATTTGTTTTTTCATTTCGATCAGGCAGTTTTTGAGAGCCTTCACCGGGTCGCCGTGGGTGCGGCCGTAAAATGACGCGGTGACTTCGCTGGTCTCCATATCAATCAGACAGGCTTTGGTTGTTGTTGAACCGCCGTCAACGCCTAGAATATACTCGCGACCGGCGACAACTTTTCCCTTTGGGGAGGTCAGATAAGATACTTTTTCCGCCGCCGTCTTTAAGTTCTGGAACCGCTTAAATTGTACTTTTCCCGGTTTGAACAATTTATCTAGGGAGGGTAAAGCGCTGCCGAAATTTTTTGCCAGCAGCGCTGCTCCATAGGCTTCAAAATACGCCGCAGGCTTCGGCACGATGAATTCTATTTGCGGCATCCTCTCCCTGATGAAGCGAATGATGTATCGATTTTTCGTGACGCCGCCCACCAGAAGGACTTTTCCTTTGGAGATTCTGGCTCTTTTAAGAAAATCAAGGACTTTCGTGGCCATTACATTACTCAGCGACAGAACAATGTCACCTTTATTGGCTTCACCTTTGTTTAAACGGTGGGTGCAATCGCTCTTCATAAAGACCGAACAGCGGGAGGAGAGCGTCAGAACGCAGCTGTTGTCGGGAATGTTGTTAATGTCGTTCAGATTCATATCCATTCTGGCCAGCTGCTGCTTGAAAAATTCGCCGGTGCCGGAAGCGCATTTGTTGCCGGAAAAACTGGTGATAATCTTCTTTGTTTTGTTATCAATAGTGTAAACGGCCAAATCCTCTCCGCCCAGGGAGACTACCGCATCCGCTTCGTAGTTCAAATGCTGAAGTGCTTCTTCAATGCACAGGGGTTCGATCACACTGTTGATGTTTAAGAGATGCCTTCCTTCAGTTCCGCAGGCCAGTGTGGAAGTGCCGGTAGGAATCTTTTTGGCACATAAAATTGCATGGAGAGTTTCCAGAAAATTTCCTTCGTGCGGTTCAACTTTGCTCCAGAGAATGTTGTCTCCTTCCAACATGGTAACTTTGACATTTGAGGAGCCTATGTTAATTCCAAGGCTGTGCATTTAAAATACTCCAAAAAGTAGCTGTTATTCAAACGATTAATCGTTGTTGGAAATGGCGAAGAATATGCTGATTCTATTGAGTATATAGAAAATAACTGCAGGATAAAAAGAAATTACACCCACCCGGAGGGACGACGATACGGCCATCCCTCCGGGTAATTTGAGAAATTAATATTAATGGCCTTCTTCCAGTGCTCCGCCTATATACATCATTGCCAGCAACATAAACACCAGTGTCTGAACTACGGATGTAAAGATCATCAAAATGAAAACAGGCAGCGGAACAAGATAGGGAACCAGGGCAAGAATAACGGCCAGAACGATATCTTCTCCCTTGATATTGCCGAAGAGTCGGAAAGTCAGTGAAAGCACACGGGATAAATGGCTGATAATTTCGATGGGCATCATCAGCGGAATCAGCCACCAGACGGGTCCCAAAAATTGTTTGAAATACTTTAACCCATGGGTCATAACGCCGACTACGTGCGTGGCGACAAACACAACCAGGGCCATGGACAGGGTAACATTGATGCTTGCCGTTGGCGATTCAAAGCCGGGAATTATGCCGATCAGGTTGGCAGTCAAGATGAAAAGACCGATAGTGGCTATCAGCGGGAAATATGTCCGGCCATGATGGCCCATCGTGTCGGTGACCAGAGTATCAAAACCGCCGACAATTGTCTCCATGACGTTCTGCAGCGGCCCCGGATAAATCTGCAAGTTCCTTGTGGCCAAAAAAGAAAGCACAGTTAGAAAAAGAATGGTGAATATTGAGTACGTTACATGTGGGGGAAGATAGCTGTTTTCCAAAAATAAAAATGGGTGCATATTTTAAATAACCTCCTCAAGACAGTTTTTTTTTGAAAAAATAGTTGCAGTCACGGTGATAATTATGTTGATTATCACCACGGAAAGCCCGACGACTAAACCGACGACATCAACGGTGCCCCTGCTAATCAGTAAAAACAAAACAATGCCGGTAATCAGCAGGCGAAGGCAGTATTTCAGCATAATCGGGGTTTTGATATCGCCTTTATCACCCAGATTTTTAAAAGAACTTTGCAGTCCCCGGCTCATCCAGTAAAAATTGACAATGCTGATAAAACCGCCCAGCAACACACCCAGAGCAAATTTAAAAGGAGCAAAAATAAGGGAAGGGATAAAAAGAACAGCCAAAAAAAACCAGTTCGCTAGTTCAATTCTTTTCTGGATGAGGTCTTTTTCGATGTTGTTCACTTTTTAAGCTCGTTATAACGGGTTTTTCGTTCGGAAAGTATCTTCTAATTAAAACGTACAGGTTGCGAAAACCGGCAACAATTCCCATAAAAAGAAGCAGTACTTTGAAGAAGTTCCCCGTATCAAATTTATTGTCTAAATAAATTCCGATGTAAAGACATCCGAAAATTGCCAGAACCATTGCAATTCCGACGCTGCTGGCAGCGGCCAGTTGCATGATGGAATTTCTGATATCTTTGTTCATGCGGCTCTTTAGCACTAAAGGGAATCAAAGTCAATTAAAAACACCGGCCAATATTATTTTATCGGCGGCACAAATGACGGTTATTTTTGTACCATTCTATTGTTTTGGCAAGACCGTCCGCCAAGCCCGTTTTGGCTTTAAAACTGAACTCGGCTGCGGCCCTGCTGCAGTCGAGCATTCGGCGGGGCTGACCATCGGGTTTTGTCTTGTCCCAGACTATTTTTCCTTTAAAACCGGTTATTTGTGCTATTAGTTCGGCCAGCTCTCTGATGGAAATTTCAAAGCCCGCACCGATGTTGACGGGTTCGCTTTTATTGTAAAGTTCCGTAGCCAGAGAGATTGCTTCGGCGGCGTCTTCCACGTAGAAAAATTCGCGCGTCGCCCGTCCTGTTCCCCAGACTTCAATTGTGTCTGATGAATTGTCGATGGCGTCGATGCACTTTTTGATTAAAGCCGGGATAACATGGGAAGAACGGGGATCGAAATTATCGCCCGGCCCGTAAAGATTAACCGGCAGTAAAAAAATAGAATTAAAACCGTATTGCTGACGGTAAGCCTGCGACTGAACGAGCATCATTTTTTTTGCCAGTCCGTAAGGGGCGTTTGTTTCTTCGGGGTAACCGTTCCAGAGGTTTTCTTCCTGAAAAGGGACGGGCGTGAATTTGGGGTAGGCGCATATTGTGCCCAAAGCGACAAATTTTTCAATTTTTTGCCGGTAAGCTTCATGAATCAGCTGCGTCCCCATAATCAGATTGTCGTAAAAAAGTTCGGCCGGTTTTTCCTGGTTAAAACCAATTCCTCCGACTTTAGCGGCCAGATGAATAACAATATCCGGTTGTGTTCGTTCATACATCTGCCGGACGTCCGTCAAATTTATCAGGTTATACTCGGGAAGATCGGCTATGGCGATCTTCCGGCAGCCGCGGTTCTCCAAATTCTTGATGAGATGACTTCCGAGAAATCCTTTACCCCCGGTAATGGTGATGCGTTTATTCTTGAACATTTATATTTAATATCCTCTTTAAACCAGGTTTGTACTGTTTGAGGACCGGAATCCGGCGTCAACAAGAGTCTTTTCCTTTTTGGCCAGTTCCAGGTCGGCGGCTATCATCATGTCAATGAGCTGATCAAAGCTTACTTTGGGGTTCCAGCCCAGAATTTTTCGCGCTTTGGAGGAATCCCCCAAAAGCACGTCTACCTCGGTCGGCCGGAAATATTGCGGATCGACTTCAACATGCTTTTTATAATCCAGATCCAGTTTGCTGAATACTTTTTCGACAAACTCCCGAACTGAATGTGTTTCACCGGTGGCAATAACATAGTCGTCGGGGTTTTCCTGCTGAAGCATTAGCCACATCGCCTCCACGTAATCTCCGGCAAAACCCCAGTCTCTCTTTGCTTCCATGTTGCCCAGGTAGAGTTTATTTTTCAGGCCGAGTTTTATTTGCGCGGCCGCCCTTGTAACTTTTCTGGTGACGAAAGTCTCGCCGCGTCTTGGTGATTCGTGATTGAAAAGGATTCCATTGGCGGCAAACAGATTGTACGCATCACGGTAGTTGCGGACAATATAGTAGGCATAAACCTTGGCTGCGGCATAAGGGCTTTGCGGCTGGAAAGGGGTGTCTTCTTTTTGGGGCGGGAGAGCAGCGCCGAACATTTCGCTCGAAGATGCCTGATAAAATTTTGTTTTAATACCGGTTTTACGAATAGCTTCCAGAATGCGCAACGTTCCCAGTCCGGTGATGTCGCCGGTATATTCCGGCATGTCGAAGCTTACACGGACATGGCTTTGCGCACCGAGATGGTAAATTTCATCAGGCGCTATGGAATGAAGCAGATCGACAATCTGTGCGGAAACGCTTAAATCGCCGTAGTGCAAAAAGATTTGCGCCTCAGGGTCATGGAAATCACGATAAAGGTGATCAATGCGGCCGGTATTAAACGAACTGGATCGGCGGATTAAACCGTGCACGGTATAACCTTTGGAAAGCAGAAATTCTGCTAAATATGAACCATCCTGACCGGTAATGCCGGTGATGAGAGCTTTTTTCATGTAATATCCTCTCTTATATCATCAATGACGTGCGCCTGTTGGTTCGCCGCTTTACAAATTTTTCAATGTTTCCTTGCAGGCATGGAGGAAAAAATCAATATCGGTCTCCGTATGGGCAAACGACAGGAAGTTGGCCTCAAACTGCGAAGGAGCAAGCCAGACGCCTTCTTTTATCATTCCGTGAAAAAATCGGGCGAACAGGGCGGTATCCGATTTTTGGGCCTGAGAGAAATCGTCAACGGGTCCTTTCTGGAAAAATAACGTAAACATGGACTGAAAACGGTTTACGCAAACTTCCGTGCCTTTAACGGAAAAGAGTTTTTCCAGATTCCGGCAGAGTTCGCCTGCTTTTCTATCCAGTTCGTCGTAGGAATCAGCCTTCGCCTGCAGCAGCTTAAGCGTGGCCAGGCCGGCATTCATGGCCAGCGGATTGCCGGACAGCGTTCCCGCCTGGTAAACATCGCCCACGGGGGCAAGCGACTCCATGATCTCTTTTTTCCCGCCTATAACCCCGACAGGAAGACCCCCGCCGATTATTTTACCCAGACAGGTAAGATCGGGTTTAATCCCGATCAGATTTTGGCAGCCGCCAAAGGTAAAACGGAAGCCGGTGATGACTTCATCAAATATTAATATAATGCCGTGTTTTGCCGTCAGCTCGCGGAGACCGGCCAAAAAGCCGTCTATGGGCTTCACAACACCCATATTTCCCGCCACCGGTTCGACGATGACTGCGGCCAGTTGCGATCCGTAACGCTCGATTGCCTCCTGCACCGCGTCAATATTATTATAGGGCAGGCTAAGCGTCAGCTCGGCCAGGGTCTGCGGAATGCCGG
>Ga0302245_1002047_pt1 | contig 12305 bp, 7 predicted proteins | sample AAG_UR_Thr_MG_FD_193512 | JGI IMG/M metagenome (GOLD analysis project Ga0302245, IMG submission 193512) | Enriched activated sludge microbial communities from anaerobic digester in WTTP, New Holstein, Wisconsin, United States - AAG_UR_Thr | ecosystem: Engineered > Bioreactor > Anaerobic >... | reverse complement strand
CGGAGGGCAACATGAAAAAGGTTGAAATATATGACACCACGCTGAGAGACGGTTCACAGGGAGAATCCATATCCTTTACTCTCAGGGATAAGCTCAGGATAGCTGAAAAGCTTGATTCTTTCGGTGTCGATTTTATAGAGGGAGGATGGCCGGGGTCCAATCCCAAGGATATAATCTTTTTCCAAAAGGTCAGGAACAAGAGGTTCAAAAAAGCCAGGGTAGTGGCTTTTGGAAGCACCAGAAGAAAAAACTTTGCACCGGAGAACGACCCTTTTCTCAGAAAACTTATAGAAAGCGAGACTGAAATCATATCGATATTCGGAAAGTCATGGGACCTTCACGTGACAGACGTGCTCAGGATAAGTCTTGACGATAACCTTCGGATGATAGAAGATTCCGTCAGGTATATAAAGGGGCGCGGCAGGCGCGTTTTCTTCGATGCGGAACATTTTTTTGACGGTTACAGAAATAATCCTGATTATGCCATGCACACGCTTCAGGCAGCCCTTGAAGGCGGAGCGGAGAAGATTGTTCTTTGCGAAACTAACGGGGGGATGCTTCCGTTTGACATTGAAGACATAGTAAGAAAAGTTATCAGGCGGTTCAAAACGCCTGTGGGCATACATACCCACAACGATTCAGGACTCGGGGTGGCAAATTCCATAGCCGCGGTCAGGGCGGGGGCCGTCCATGTCCAGGGGACGATAAACGGGATAGGCGAGAGATGCGGAAACGCTGACCTTTCAGCGATAGTACCGGTGCTAATGCTCAAGATGGGATATAGTTGTCTTGAGACCGGAAGCCTTGTCCACCTGACGGAGGTCTCCAGGTTTGTTTACGAAACGGCGAACATGATTCCGCCCGGTTCTCAGCCCTTTGTCGGCCTTAGCGCTTTTGCCCATAAGGGGGGGGTTCATGTCGATGCCGTGGGAAAAAATCCCATAACTTACGAGCATATAGATCCGGCCCTGATAGGAAATGAAAGAAGGATCCTCCTTTCCGAGCTATCAGGGAAGAGCACGATACTACAGAAGACCGTGGGATTCGATCTTGATCGGAAACCCGAGGTTGTAAAGGACCTGCTGGGAGAAATAACACGCCTTGAAAATGAAGGTTACCAGTTTGAATCCGCCGAGGGTTCTTTTGATATTATGGTGAGAAAATCCATAGGGAAATACGTGAATCTTTTCAAGATCGAAGGTTTCCGGGTAATAGTTGAAAAGAAGGGCAAGAAGGTTGTTTCCGAGGCCACGGTAAAGGTGCGGGTCGGGAAGGAAATTTCACATACTGCAAGCGAAGGCAACGGTCCTGTCAACGCGCTCGATAACGCGCTCAGGAAGGCTCTCATCAGATTTTATCCTGAGATAAACGATATGAAACTGACGGATTACAGAGTAAGAATACTCCACCCCGAAAAAGCGACGGGTGCGGTGACGAGGGTTGTAATAGAAACAAACGACAGGGATTCCTCGTGGGGTACCATCGGTGTTTCAGAAAATATCATCGAGGCCTCTTGGAAAGCCCTCATAGACAGCCTCGATTACAAGCTGCACAAGAACAGGTAGGAAGATTCACTGCGCCGGCTTGAGAATGAATGTGCATTCTTTCCTGACGTTCTCGAAGTACTTCAGGTAATGGAGCGCAAGCTTTTCTGATTCTATGATCACGGATGTTTCGTTGTTCTTTGCAAGCGCCGAGTACGTAAGGTTGGCGCTTCCAATGATAACGTATCTTCCGTCTATAACGAAAAGTTTGGAATGGGTCGTCCTGCCCTCGGAATCAAAGTAGACCGCCAGCCCTTTTTTTGCGAGGTAGGCCCCCGTGTTCATATTTTCCCTTGTGAGGTCTGACTGGCTTTCCATTCCGGAGCGTTCAAAGATAACCTCGACCTTTACCCCCCTTTCTTTTGCCTTTACAAGTTCCCTGAGAATCCTGTTGCCGGGACTGTCGGGATACTCGTTGTAATATCTTGCGGAGAACATGATAAGGCATACGTGTTTTCTTGCCTGCCTGATCTTCTCTTCCACTGCGCCTGCATATACGCCGTTGTCGGCCGTTGTAATGCTTCCCTGGAACGTTTCCACAATCCCTGACCGGGGTAGGGATACGAGCGCCGCTCCAAGGATCAGTGCAATTATGACGCCGGATGTCAGTTTCATTTTACTGATATTTTTCAATGGCCGATTTAAGGTCGAATTTTTTCTGGTAAAGAGCTTTGCCCACCACGACTCCATGGGGAGGGGGGTTGAGGTTCTGCAGTTTCACTATATCCCCGTGGGAACTTACCCCTCCGGATATTATAATCTCTTCCGGCATCTCTCCGGAGAAGGCAAGCCTGTCAATTATTTTTTCAATGGGATCGGTGTCAACACCCTCAAGGGTTCCGTCTTTTTCAACGTTGGTAAGGATGAATCTCCTGTAACCCTTCTTCATGAGGTTCTTGATAACATGCTGAGGTGTCAGCGGAACCGTTACCTGCCAGCCGCTGAGCGCCGTTTCTTCGTTCCTGTAATCTATGGCAACAAGGATCTTCTCCCTCTCCCTGTCTCCTATACGTTCCATCAGGTCGTATTCGGGCACCTCTTTCTCTTCTTTGAATTCTTTTCCGCCTTCCTGGTAGAACATCTTTATGTCGTTCTTAGTGAATCCTTCCTCGATTGCCAAAGGTATGAGGAATGCCGTTCCCGTTATGACCCGGTCGATGCCTCTTGAAAGGAGTCCGGATATAATTGAAAAAGTTCTCATTCCTCCGCCTACCTGGATGGCGCACTCCTTATTTGCGCGGTTATCCCTGATTTTCAATATCCTGTCAATCACGCCTTCCTCTTCCCCTGATATGGAACCTGAGAAGGCTGCCCAAAGGAAAATCACGTGAAGCCGTTTTATCCCGGCTTCAAGGTATTCCAGGAAGGTATCTTCAGGAGAGGACTCGTAGTAGTTTATCCTGTTGAAATCACCCTTGTATAGTCTTACCACCCGGTCTTTTTTTAAATCTATTGCGGGAATTATTAGCATTTCCTCTGATCCTTTCCGTATGCTTGCATTCGGGGTAATTGGGACATGCGAGAAAAGTTCCGTACCGGCCCTTTTTCACAGTGAGAGGGACCTTGCAGTTGGGACAGGTTTTGTCCCCTGCAAGGTTCTCGTCCACTATGCTGTCCTTGTACGTGCAATCGGGGTACCTGGAGCATCCCAGGAACATGCCGAACTTGCTTCTCTTAACGGTTAGGGGAGAATTGCAAAGGGGGCAAACCTTTTTATTTACAAGCATCTCCTCGACAGCCTTCATGTTTTGTGACATGGATTCTTCAGCCTTGTCGAGCATGGGTTTGTACTTTGAGTAAAAATCGGACATAAGGCGTGTCCACTCGGTATTCCCTTCGACAATCATGTCGAGGTCTTCTTCCATCTTTGCTGTAAAATCAGTGTTTATTATTTCTGAGAAATGGTTGACTATTATTTCGCAGACCATCCTCCCGATCTTTAGAGGGACAAGCGTTCTCTTTTCGCGTCTTACGTAGCCCCTGTTGAAGAGTATGCTTATTGTCGGAGCGTATGTTGAAGGCCTTCCTATCCCGTATTTTTCGAGGGTCTTGATAAGGCTTGCCTCGGTATACCTCGGGGGCGGATTGGTCTGATGCTCCTCCCGGGCGTATTTAATAACGGTTATTTTCTCTCCCTTCTCAAATCCGTCTGAAATCTCCTCTCCTGTCTCTATCCTTGTTTCCCATATCCTTGTAAAGCCGTCGAAAATGATGCCGTTCTTCTCCGCGGTGAAAAGGTACCTGCCGTTTTCAGCCTCGAGCAGTATATTCCTGACCTCGGCTTCCTTCATCTGGCTTGCGACAAACCTGTTCCAGATAAGAGCGTAAAGCTTGTACTGGTCGCCATTCAGGAATTTCTCCACCCTGCCCGGGGTCATCTCGACAGTAGTTGGCCTTATCGCCTCGTGGGCTTCCTGTGCGCTTGCAGACCGGCTCTTGTAATAGAACGGTTTTTCGGGAAGGTATTCTTCTCCGAACGATTCCTTTATATGCTTAACGGCCTGGTTGAGGGCTGATCTTGCAACAGAGGGAGAATCCGTTCTCATGTAGGTTATGAGTCCCATGTTCTTTCCTTCTATTGAAATGCCTTCGTACAACTGCTGCGCGTTGAGCATGGTTTTTGTGGAAGAGAATCCCAGTTTTATTGATGCTTCCTGCTGAAGCGTGCTGGTGATAAAGGGGGGATAAGGCTTAATTTTCTTTATAGACTCTTTCTTGTCCCTTACCGTGAGATTTCCCTTTCCGAGTTCCACGAGTATGGATTCCGCAAGCTGGCTCTCCCTGATGAAATGGCGGTCAATTTTCTTGCCTTCTATCTCTGCCAGGGAGAAGGTTACAGGTTTTCCCTCCTTCTCAGCTTCAGCCGTTACCGTCCAGTAGGTTTGAGGCACAAAAGCCTCTATTTCCTTTTCCCTTTCAACAATGAGTCTCAGAGCCACTGACTGCACCCTTCCGGCGGAGAGTCCCCTTTCGAGGTTTCTTGCGAGAAGGGGGCTTATGGTGTAGCCGACTATCCTGTCAAGGATCCTCCTTGCCTGCTGGGAATTGACCAGGCCCATGGATATGGTCCGGGGGGACGTGAAAGCCTTCTTTACCGCATCGGGAACTATTTCGTGAAAGGCCACCCTTTTGACATCCTCGTTCTCCCTGCCTATGGCATGGACTATGTGCCATGCAATCGCTTCACCTTCCCTGTCTTCGTCGGTTGCAAGGAATATTTCCGAACTTTCCCCGGCAGCTTTCTTCAACTTTGATATTATGCTCTTCTTTCCCTGTATAACCTGGTATTCCGGTTCGAAGTCCTTATTTATGTCGATGCCCAGCTTCTTTGAAGGCAGGTCCCTTACATGGCCCATCGTGGCCATTACCCTGTAGCTGTTGCCCAGTATGCCTCCTATGGTTTTTGCCTTCGTTGGGGATTCTACAATCACCAGTGCTTTATCCATTAAAATCTCCTTTCAGCCTTATTGTCTATACCATTTGAAGAAATAACGTCATTTCTTCAATCATGTTCCGTATTTCCCGCAGGCTTAAAAATAGCGGTTACACGGAATCCTATTATAATACTTTTTTTCCATAAGGAAAATTCCGGCATATCTGATATAATATAATAATGCCAAAATATAAAAATAGAAAGGTTGCCGTGATAACGGGTTCAACGGGAGGTCATTTTTTCCCGGGGCTCGCAGTGGGAGAAGATCTTCGCGAACGTTACGGAGCCGCTGTAAAGTTTTTCGTTCCAGGAAGGGAGTATATATTCAAATGGCTTGAGAAAAAAGGATTCGAATATTCGGTTATTCCGCCGTGCAGGATAACTGCCAGTGATATCCTGTCTCCCTTCAGGTTCCTGTGCGTGTTTCTAAAAGCCTGTGCGGTTCTTCTTCATGGAAGGTATGGAGTCGTTTTTATTACGGGCAGTTATGCCACGGTTCCCTTCCTGCTTGCGGCAAAGCTTTGCGGGATAAAGACCGTCGTCCATGAGCAAAACGTGAGAATGGGAAAGGTGACCAGGCTTTCCACTCTGATAGCCGACAGGATAACGATTACCTTCCCTTCCCTTTCGGGCTATCCTGCCGGGAGGACCGAGGTGACGGGTTTCCCCCTGATAAGGGATTTCGCCTCAGGCCCCACTAAGGCCGGGGCTCTGAAAGAACTCGGGTTTTCACCGGACATTCTCACTGTCCTTGTATTCGGAGGGAGCCAGGGTTCAGACTTTCTGAACAGGCTGGTATGCGACAACTTTTCTTTTTTCAGGGAGCAGTCCCTGCAGTTTATTCATCTTACGGGCTCATCTCCCGGGGAGATACAGGCGTTATACGACAAAAACGGCATCCCTGCGAAGGTATTCAGGTTCTATGTTGAGATGTCAAGGCTTTACTCCGCGGCGGATTGTGTCATATGCAGGGGAGGCGCCGGCACTCTCGCGGAGATAAATGAGTGGAAGATACCGGCAATAGTGGTTCCTTATCCGCATGCCGGGGCGCACCAGGAATGCAACGCCCTCTTTTTCAGCGAAAGAGGGTGCAGCATGACCGTGGCCCAGAATGATTCAAGCCTCAGGAATTTCAGCGTGATATTCGGCGATTTCCTCATGTCTCGCAAAAAGATGGCGGAGAAGATGTCAAAGGTTTCCATAGTGGATAAAGAAGGCAAAACGGCTTTTGTCGTTTCCAGGTACATTTCAAAATGAAAAAGAATGCCAATATAATAGAAGATTCAAAGAATATATACATGATAGGAATAGGCGGAACGGGCATGAGCGGACTGGCAAGGCTCCTGCTGAGCATAGACAAGAAGGTTTCCGGTTCCGATAAAAACCAGTCACCCGTTCTTTCGGATCTTTCCGAAAGGGGGGCAAGGATAAACCACATCCAGAGGGGGAGGAATATCCCGCGTTCCACCGATGTAGTCATATATTCCCACGCCATCATGCCTGACAACCCTGAATACAGGATGGCTGCCGGATACTCTATACCCATGCTGACGTACCCCGAGGCAGTCGGTTTCGTCATGCGCAGGAAAAGGGGCATAGCCGTTGCCGGAACCCACGGGAAGACTACAACTTCTTCCCTGGTGGTGTCGGTACTGATTGCCGGAGGGCTCTGCCCGTCTTTCCTCATCGGAGGAGAGATCCGCAGCCTTGGCAATTCCGGAGTGGGAAACAGCGATTTTCTCGTAGTTGAAGCCTGCGAGTACAAGAGGTCTTTTCTCAATTACCAGCCTGAGATTGCCATAGTTACAAATATAGAAAAAGACCACCTTGACTATTACAGCGATATCCGGGAAATAAAGGCTGCCTTCAGGAAATTTATTTCCGGGGTCAAAGCCGGCGGAAAGGTGATTTACTGCGCGGAGGATTCCAATGCCGCTGGCGTTGCAGGGAAGATTGCAAGGGAGAGCAAAATATCCTACGGGATCAGGCAGGGAGACTGGACTGCCGGTAACATAAGGCTTTACAGGGATTACATGGAGTACGATTGCCTCTTCAGGGGAAAGATGGCTGCCGAAAAGGTGAAATCCCGGGCCCAGGGCATGCACAACGTGCTGAATTCCCTTGCGGCGGTTTCCTGTGCGGCACACCTCGGGCTTCCATTTTCGTCGGTAAGGGATGGCCTGGAGAATTTCCGGGGTGTTCACCGGAGGTGCGAAATCCTGGGAAGTGTTTCCGGAGTCACCGTGATTGACGATTACGGCCACCATCCCACGGAGATCTCCTTTACTCTCAGGACTGTCAGGGGAATGTTCCCCGAATCAAGGCTGATAGTCGTATTCCAGCCGCACCAGTACAGCAGGACGAGAATTCTCCTGAAGGATTTTGCCAGGGCTTTTTCAATGGCAGACAAGATTGTCGTTCCTGACATATACTTCGTAAGGGATTCCATAAATGAGAAAAAGCTTGTGAATGCACAGATTCTCGCAGAAAAGATAAGGGAGAACGGGAAGGAGGCTCTATACCTTCCCTCTTTCGGAGAGATCGTCGCTTACCTGGCTGAGATCGTTAAGAAAGGGGATGTAGTTCTGACCATAGGAGCAGGGCCGGTCAACAAGGTTGCCATTGACCTTTTGTCTAAACTGGGGGCTTGAGATGGAGTTTAAGATTCTTTCCCGCAAGGAGATAGAGGCGGTCGAGGAAGAGACTGAAAAACGTTTTGGAATAAGCCGGCTCATATTGATGGAGAATGCCGGAAGGTCGCTGGCGGAGTGCCTCATCGAAAGGCTCGGAGTTGCTGGAAGCAGGGGCGTTGCCGTTATTTCAGGAAAGGGTAACAACGGAGGTGACGGTTTCGTTGCTGCGAGGTATCTTTTTAATGCAGGTATTCCCGTTGAGGTTTTCTATTCAGGCATTCCGGAAAAATTTACCGGCATTTCCTTTACAAATTACCAGATTTTGCTTAAAATGAATATAAAAGCTGTTTCGCTTGAAAAATCCGGCTGGGAAATGCCGGACATGGGAAATTATGATGCAGTAATAGATGCGATATTCGGTTCCGGCATAAGGGGGGCCATAGAAGGCAGAGATTTCGAATTGATAGAGCATCTTAACAGGGCCGGCAGGTTTGTACTCTGTGCGGACGCGCCTTCAGGACTGAATCCCGATACCGGAGAGATAGCGGGTATTGCTGTGAAAGGAAACATGACCCTTGGTTTAGGTTTTGCCAGGAGAGGCTTCTATACAGGAAAAGGCCCGGAATACTGTGGGGAGATCCGGATTGCGGACATAGGCTTCCCCCGGTTTTACTACATTGGCGGAACTATATGAAAATGAAAAATAAAAACTTTTTTTCAAAGGTGTTCGTTCTGTTTATCTTCTTCTCCATGAACTTGCCTGCGGCACTTTCAGATCTTGATATCAAGGGGCTTTTTTCAGGTACCGACCAGAAGAAGATGGAGATAATTGGAAAGATAAAGAAGACGGGAAACAAGGTTTACCTGCCCGAGCTTGCCCAGGTTCTCGAAAAGGAGAAGAAGGACGAAATCAGGAGCAGTGCATCCCTTGCACTGCTCGAAGCGGGGGATTCGACGTGTATACCCTATTACAGGAAGGCGGTCGGGGATACCTACTGGCAGGTACGGCTGTACGGGATCCAGGGGCTTGTAAGGTACGGGGAAGGTTCTCTCGTACCGGATTTCAGGAAGGCGATGAAAGATACTTACTGGCAGGTAAGATACTATTCTGCCATAGGACTGGGCAAGTACAGTGATGAGAAGGAGATACCTTTTCTTGTCTCCTCCCTTAATGAGAAGAACGAGGATGTGAAAGGAGAGATCCTTTGGGCGCTGGCCGGACTCATGTGGAAAGATATTTCAAGGCATGTGTTCAGGAATCTCCCCGATAACCAGGTCAAGAATGTTCTTGATGCCGCAGGAAGCGAAAATCCCGAGATCCGTATCAGGACGCTATGGCTTCTTGATGCGGTCGGTGACAGGAGGGCAATTCCAGTCTTCGTAAAGCTTCTCGAAGACTGGAATGACGAGATCAAGATAAGGGCTCTTTGGGCCATAGAGAGGCTGAAGGCCGAAGACGGGAACAGGCAGATAGAAGGACTCCTGACAGAAGAGTCCACGCAGGTGAAGATTGAAAGTATAAGGACCCTTGTAAGGCTCAAGGCTTCCGAGAGCATCAACGGGCTTGTCACGGGGCTTTCGGATCCCGACGACAGGGTCAGGGGTTACAGCCTGTGGGCGCTGGAAAAATTCAGGGAACCTCTTTCCTATCCGCACATAGTGGAAAAGCTTGCCGATGAATCACCACAGATCCGGGAATACGCAGAGAAGCTGGTTGCCGCCATAGATGATCCGACCATGGATACGGTATTGCAGAATTTCATTGAAGACGAGTCGTTTTCAAAGGATTCGAGGATCACCGCTCTCAACCTTCTCGGCAAGAGAAAGAATAAGGATCTTCTCGGCTTTATCCTTGGAAAAACAATGGACGGGGATCCCCGTGTCCGTTATGCCGCGGTCAATTCCGCCTTCGCCGTTTCAAGGTTTGATCCGGATGTATTGAAATCTCTTGCCTACCTTGAGAATAAGGATTCTTCCCGGAGGGTCAGGAATCTCTCCTCGTCCCTTATGCGGCAGGCTATGAAGGAGTTGCTGCGCATCCTTGAGAATCCTGCCAGGGAGGAAAGGCAGTTCGTCCTGGACAGGATGGATAACATGTACGGATCGGGAAACCTTCCTGACATGCTTGTGAAGATGTCATACAGCAAGTATCCGGAAGTCAGGGAAAAGATGCTTCTCATGGCAAGGGAGATGCCATCCAGGGTATATGGCAAGAACCTGGTCGATATGATGAAGGAAGCCGACATGAACATCAAGAAACTTGCGGCTTTTGCCGTGGGGGAAACAAGATACAGGGCTGCGATTCCACTTCTGAGGAGCGGCACCCGCCACTTCGATCCGGAGTACCAGCTCATATGTGCCTGGGCCCTTTCCAGGATGAAGATGGACGAGGCCTTTCCGTTGGGTGCACGGTATCTTCAGAGCGGCAACGTCGAATACCAGAAGCTTGCGGCCGAAATATTTGTGAATCTCAACGACAAAAGGGCGTCCGGTCTTCTCCTTAAAAGCCTTCTCGATTCGGAGCTTGAGGTCAAGCTTATTTCCTCGTGGGCCCTTGCCAGGATGGGGGAAGAGAAGGGCCTCGAGACCCTCGTGAGGCTTTCGGAGGAAAGCGTGGAGCCTGTGAGGACGCAGGCAAACAAGCACCTGGAGGATCCCGTTATACCCGCTTCTCTCAGGAGGAGGGTTCCTTCACTGAGGGAGACCCTCAAGTTTGAAAAACTCGGCATTCTTGAGATACAGCCTAAGAAACTTGTTGCGTCTCTCGTAAAGTCTCAGATATCTATAGACGGGTCTGACAGGGACAGGTTCTGGCAGACCGCAACCAGGGAAAGCCTTTTCATTCTTCTCGGGGAAGAGAAGATCCCCTCATCGGTACAGACAAAGGTCTCAGCCGGATACGACAAGAACAATATCTACTTTCTTTTCATTTGCGATGATCCGAATGCTGAATCTCTCACATTGAACTCGAGGGATTTCATAACGGTCTCTGTCAACCCGGGCGGTTCTGAACGCAGGTGGTACCAGTTCGTGGTACATCCTAAAGGAGATATAAGGTACAGCTACGTCTGGAAGCTTTACGGGAGCAGTGACGAGCCTGACAGCAAGTGGGAAGCCGACTGGAAATCGTCAGTGAGGATAGAGAAATCAAGGTGGATTGTGGAGATGGCGATACCCCTGAGCAACTTCAGGGTCAACGTTATAAATCCCGGTGAAACGTGGGCCATCAATTTCCAGCGGGACTCTCAGCAGGTTCCCGCTACTTCATGGACAGGCAGGATTGACAATCCTGAACAGTTCGGAGTAATAAACTTCAAGGAGTGAAATGGCAGAAATCAAAAAATACCTTCTGATTTTCTTCATCTTTATGTCCGGGATGGCCGTGGCTTCCGAATGGTACGAGAAAAACAAGGCCCTTGGTATCATCTTTCATGAAAATGTCTGGGAATACGTGAAGAAGGCGGATTACCAGGATTCGCGGGGAAAACAGCAGGTTGCGGATTCCTATCTCAGGCTGGCGAGGCGCAAGACCCTCGAATCGAAGCCTTTCGATCCTGACAACTGGCCCAAGGGATGGCCGAGAACCGGGGATTCGATGAAGCTTTTGAAGTATGCTTCCCCGGAAGCGTACCTCAGCAGGATCATAGGCGATTACGCCATGAAGCATAAAAGGATAAAAGAGGCGTTGATGCATTACAGCCTATATATAGAGCAGTCAATAATACCGGATACTGATTACATGATGAAGATGGCTTCCATATATGAGGATGATAACAGGTGGAGAGACGCAAAGATCCTGTACGAGGAGATATACAGGCGCCAGGAGTCGAAAAATTATCACGGGTCGTCCATTTCTCCCGCCCTCATTGAGAAGAGGATCAAGAGGACGGGTCTAAAGATTTCCAAACCCGGCATACTGGCTCTCGATACCCTTTTCAGAAACATACAGGATTTCATGAAGCCGGACGTCCAGAAACTTCTTTCCGTGGAGATCGCCGGCATGGACGGATTCACTTTGATAGACAGGAAGTCATATGACAGGGCGATGTCCGAGATGGGCATTACAGAGGACGATTTCAAGCACGAGGACGAGCTTTCAAACCTCGGGAAAATGCTGAATGCAGATTATATCCTCAGGCCGGTTCTTACAAGGATAGACGATTACTACATATTCCAGGTGGACGTTTTCAACCCGAAGAAAAAGGTGTGGTTCGAGACTTACGAGTACAAGACGGAATCTTACCAGTACCTCCAGAATTTCATGAAACGTTTTGCGCTCCAATTCCAGAACAGGGAGATTCCTGGTTCCCTTTTCATACCCGAGAACAGGCTTCTCTGGAATTATGAAGCTGACAGTTTCGTTACCGATCTTGGCTTCTCGAGCGGCTCCAGGAGAATAATTGCCGGAACTGAGAACGGTTCCATTTATATATTGAACTCCCAGGGAAGCATGTTGAGACGCTTCACCGTGCCGGAGAAGGTAATAAAGGTTGCAATATCCCCGTGCGGAAATTATTTCTCATGGATGTCCCTCAACGGCATTCTCTACTTTGCGGAGATGAAAGGCGGCATCAGGTGGAAGCAGGAAGTTAAGAATTACGCAAGGGGCATCGATATAGCAGAAAAAGGCAGATTCCTCGTTGTAGGAGTCAACAACGGGATTCTCTTCAAGGACGGGAAAGGTGAGACATTTTG
>Ga0302245_1002046_pt1 | contig 12314 bp, 7 predicted proteins | sample AAG_UR_Thr_MG_FD_193512 | JGI IMG/M metagenome (GOLD analysis project Ga0302245, IMG submission 193512) | Enriched activated sludge microbial communities from anaerobic digester in WTTP, New Holstein, Wisconsin, United States - AAG_UR_Thr | ecosystem: Engineered > Bioreactor > Anaerobic >... | reverse complement strand
ACTTCACTGAAGCCAACAAAGCCACCGGGATGAGCGTGGAGTCTGCCTTTGATCTCATGGGTCGTGCCCTGAATGGGCATACCGAGATGTTGGGCAGATACGGCATTGAGCTTGATGATACCCGTCTCAAGACAGAAGGCGTATCCTATCTGGTCGAGAAGCTGGGCGAGGACTATGGCGGCACTGCAACTGCTCTGGCTGATCTCAGACTGCAGAATGCCAATGCCTGGGGAGACATTCAAGAGACCGTGGGCGATATGCTTACCACTCTGATCAATCCTCTCCTCAAGGGTTTGAAGCTGCTCATGGATGCCTATAACAGCCTATCTCCGGTGATGAAGGGCTTTGTAGCCGGTATCGTGATTGCCATCCCCATTATCGGAACGGTCACCACTGCGGTCACTGCTCTGACGGCAGCCTATCATGCCCTGCAGGTAGCCATGAACCCGGTAGCAGGGATCATCGGTTTAGCCGTAGGAGCATTGTCTGCACTTGGCTTCGGTCTGGCTGCCGCTTCCAGTAAAACGGATGAGGTTACCACTGCTCAGAGGAGCATGAAAGACGAGATCAAGGATGCTGAACGTCAGGTATCGGTGGAAGCAGAGAAGTTCAGTCTCCTGGCTAATCGTTTGCTGGAGCTTAGATCTGCCACCTCACTAACAGCAGCTGATAAGCGGGAGATGAAGAACGTAATCAAGTCTTTGAATGACAACTACTCGGATTATTTGGATAATATCAACTTAGAGACTGCTGCCTACAATAACCTGGCTACTGCTCTGCGTAATGCCTCTGATGCTCTGGTGCAGAAGAAGATAGCTGAGATCTATGGTGATAAGTACAATGCTCAGATCAGGAAGGTTGCCGAACTGCAAATCCAGATAGATTCCGAACAAGCTGAAGTGGACAGGGTCCGAGCCCGGAAACAGCAGTTGATGAACTCGGTGGACTGGGAGTTCCTGACCAGCGATGCCAACGCCATGGGCTTCAATCCTGCCACCTATTTTGGCAACGATGGTGAGTGGCTTAAGTTAGAAAGACGGCTCAACCAATTCAGCGCATTAAACAAACAATTGAGGGACGCCAAAACTGACCTTGATCAGATAGGGTCAGCTTATCGTCAAGCGATGCTGGATGCTCCTGATCTCACCTTCAATCATGGCGGCGGTGGTGGCAGCACTCCCGCTCCGGCACCCAGTCCGGCAGCTTCAGAAGCAGAAGCCAGACGCAAGGAAGCTTTACGCTTGATGGAGGAGTTAGCCAGGATGCGCCAGACTGAGACTGCTCGCATCGAAGCCGAGTACCAGAGAAGGCTGGCTCTGATCAGGGAGTTCACTCAGGATGGCAGTGAAGCCGAACGACAGGCCTTTGAGAACCTGGATAGCTGGAAAACCGAACAAGATCAGCAGATAACCGATAAAGAGAAAGATGCTGTCCAAGCCAGATACAAGGCTGAGATCGACTACTTCTCCAATCTGGAGAACCTCGGAGTCAACTCCTATGACGCTCTCAAAGCCAGCATGGAAGAGTATTATGCCTGGGCTCAGCAGAACCTTCCGGAGAAGGAACAGCAGCTGATCCAGGCACAGATCACCGAGGTCAATGCCCGGCATACCAAGTTGCTCCAGGAACGTCAGGATGATGAGCGAGCCAAGTTACAGGAACTGCAGGATATCCGGGACGAGTTCTACTCACGTGATCTCGATAACATAGGAGACAGCTACAGCAAGCAGCTTCTGGAAGTGGATAAGTACTATGAGAAGATGAAAGCCAAGCTCTTGGAAGCCGGTTACACTGAAGTTGAGATCGAACGGCAGAAGCAGGAGACACTGAACACACTCAGAACGAACCATCAGCTTCAGGTAGCCAGTGGTATCTCCAAGATCTTCGGTGACCTTGCTTCGGCTCAGGATAAGGATACCGAGCGTGGCTTCAAGCTGTGGAAGGCATCAGCAATAGCTCAAGGTTATGTGGATACCTTCTCTGCCACCATTGGAGCCTATAAGTCTATGATAGGCATTCCCGTAGTAGGTCCCGGACTGGCAGTTGCAGCTGCTGCAGCTGCGATGGCTGCCGGTATCGCTAACATCGCCAGAATCAGTGCCACCAAGTTCGAGAAGAAAGCCACTGGCGGTCTCCTAACCGGACCTTCCCATAATCAGGGAGGCATCCTGATCGAAGCAGAAGGAAACGAGTATGTCACTGCCAAGGATCGAGTCAAGGCACTGGGCAAGAACCTGTTTGACTTCCTCAACTTCGCACCTCTGGATCAGGTAAAGCTTGCCTTTGCAGCTATGCCTGTTCCCTCAGTGCCAATTCCCAGTAATGTGGGCTCGTATTATGCCGCTGGTGGCGCTATCTCTTCCGGAGGCGGTATGAATACCCTGATCGATCTGATAGCTGCTCTCAAAGACGAGATCGTCTCACTCAAGCAGACAGTCAAAGAGTCCAAGCCTGTAATAGACGTGCATGTCGATCCCCTCTCTAATGATCCGGTCAAGGTAAGCGAGATAGCCGATACCGGCAAGATGATCAGGAGCGAGATCTGATGCCCAACCTCTTCAAGATCGACTTCATTCAAGGCAAGACCGATGCCACTGATTACAACCAGGTCAAGCACTCTCTGGAAGATACTGCTGCCAATAGATCTATCATCAGCCTATCTGTCTCAGCCGATAAGCTGCAGTCGGTCTCCAACTACTCAAGAGAGCCCAAGCGGCTCATATTCGAGTGTTTTCCCACTACCTGGATACAAGATAACATCCTCAGTGGGAACAATGAGCATGAGCGCTATATCTCGCACTTCGAGATCATGGTCTATCGGGATGCAGCGTTGTTCTTTACAGGCATAATAGACACCTCTCAGCTTTCATTCGATGTAGCCTCTGGCATCCTCAAGATCACCTGTTACGATAAGATCAAACTGCTCTCGGTATTCTCCGATCTAACTCACTACTATTCTCTTACTTCCGGTTACCTGCCGATCTGGATACTGGGATACTTCATACAAGATGTCGAACAGAGAATACCCATCAACATCCCCTACTCAAATCAGTTCAACTTACCGACCTTGAACATCAGTTCCGGTAATGCCCTGACTATTGCCCACATTGACTTTGACGATCTGATAGGGTTCCCCAATCCCACTGGAGGCTGGACTTACAGCTATGACAACTCCGGCTGGCCGGGTCCGCAGTGGGGATACTTGATCGATTCCATAGCCAACCGCATGAGCTTCGTTTTTGCTTATAAGAAGATAATCAAGGCTACCTATCCCAGTCCTGCCACCACCAGGTATCAAGGCCGCTATCGAGGACGCATCTACAAGTTCTTCAACAATATCTGCCCGATCGTGATCGAATATGATGAACGCACCGACTGGGTGGAAGATCTGCCTTCTCTTGCGAATGCCTCCAACGAGTTCATTGGCTTCTTTATCGAGCATGGCATCTCTGAGAGTTATCTCTATACAGGCCTCGTATCCGGGGGTGTATTGGATGGGCGTGGCTATGGCAGCAGCCAGTACGTCAATTACTGGATCGAGGCTCACTTTCATGGCAATCTCTTCCCGGCCAAGCTGTGCCCAGGCAAGGCCTATGAGAACTACACTGATGAGCATACCGATAACCTCAAATCGCTCCAGGCCATGCTGATGCTCTATAATGCCACTATCTTCAGCAATCCCCAAGGCCAGATCGTGTTCAAGAACAAGGATGCCTATACCACTGCCATCATTGATATCGAAGACGATGACGTAATCTCCTTTATGATCAAGCGGGGCAATCAGGAGAAACCTGAGATCACAACTCTGGAAGTCCTCACCGGAGACACCAAGCAGCTTCAAGGCTATGTCCGGGACTATCTGATTGACTTTCACAATGCCAAGTGGAGCTGCGAAACAACCATCGATCAACTCAACAAGTACAACCTGAGCCTACAGGCCAAGATCAGGATTAAAGATCAGATCTATGCCATAACCGAACTGGAGCGGAACTATCAAGAAGATGAATACAAGGTGAAAGCATGGCTGTTATAAAGGGCTGGAAGCTCATCCGCTGGGACACCCTGGCTATCCACTACTATATCTGCGCCAATGGCCAGGTCGAATACAGCCCTCAAAAGAAGTATCGCATCGAGAAGAAGAACGCCTTCGATCCCACCATCATCCACAGGCGAGATGAATACCGAGAAGACTCCTTCGATCTCGAAGCTGTACTCACTGCTGAAGAATACTATACACTGATGGAGTTCTTAGACGGTCCGGGACGGCTCTATCTGGAATACACAGCTTATAACACAATCAATAGCCAGTTCCCCGTCACCATAACTCAGTTGCCCAAGTGTCCGGATGATCTGCACGAGTATCCCACCAAGGTCAAGTTCAGTCTGGAATCGAGATACATCGGCTCACCGGGCTACATTGACTTTGGTATCATCATTATCACCGACTTTGACGAGACCGTCACCTCGCTAACCTAAAAAGGAGATCACATGTATAAATATGGCATCAGCTACTACTATATGGATGGCACTACCCGCAAGCCCAGATCAGGCGTGGATGTCCGCTTACTCAGACCTGGACAATCATGGGCCGAAGGACTGAAGCTGATCGAGGTCACCGCAGAATCAGGTTATTACGAGATCGGCATTGAAGATGAGGTCGACTGCGGCTTCTATGAGCTCTGGGATAACCTGGGCAATCCCCTCGGCCAGTTCAGCGGCAAGACTTGCATCATCGGAAAGCTTGATGCCAGAGGATTGCAGAACAACTGCATCTATGCTAACCACATCCTGGATGGAGTGGTAACCGGAAGCAAGATAGCCAATGAAGCCATTGGCACAGAACACCTGCAAAATGGCCTTCTGTCCCTATCTAAGCTGCAATATGAGATACAGGATCAGGATAAGGGAGTGGGTGATAACAGCCAAAGCAGTCCTGCAAAGCTGAGTGACGATAAGGTGATTACCCATGTGCTTGATAAAGAGTATCAAGAGCTTCCGCATATCATCCTGACTAACCAGTGCGATGCCTTCCTCTACATAGCCGATGCCAAGATTGAAGGAAATCTGGTAGCCGTCCTGATCGGGATCAGCCAGGTCTATACTGCCACTGATCCTTTCTACAAGCTGCTTGCCCTCGCCAAATGATGCCCAAGAAAGAAACCCGGCAGAACCGGGTTAATAAGTAGGTTAGCTACCGATTATCTCTTCTTTTCAAGGCGGCAGATCAGCTCCGCCATCAGATTGATCATCTCCTTGTAATCTCCGCATTCCCAAGCATCGTCGGCTCTGGTCTTGATCTCATCCTCGGTAATCTTCTCCGACTGCAGCCAGGGGCCTCTGAACTGGTTCCACCAGCTCTTGTAGTGGAACTCGTTAGCGTATGGATCGTCATCATCTGGATCGCTACCTGATCTTGATTTATCCATCTCGATTACCCTCATTGTTGTGCCTAAGTGCAGGACATCATCTTTCTTAGCGATCTCCTCGATTGGTTGTTCAGTTCCATCGTCATGCATCAGAATAAGTTGGCTGCCTGATTGAACCATCTCCTCCAGCGTTGCCTGCCCTTTGAGGTTCTTGTTTTGCTTGGTCATCTTGATCTCCTTCTCGGTTACCCGACTGTTGATTTATGGGTGCTACATTGCACTTCTCGCACATGTGGTCAAGTCCTTTCCGCTCAATATGATAAGAAAGATGGGAGATTCTTTGATTGACAGAAATCGGGCATAAGAAGACATTGCAGATAGCCTACAGACCCTACATAGAATGCCCTCCGATACGTGGGAACGCCGCCCGGTGTTTCCCACGTTTTTTTATCATGAATCAGGATGGATTGCGCTTGCAATTTTCGATGATACTTTCTTGCATTTATCGGTGATACTTCCTTGCAATTTTCAGTGATACGCTTGCAATTTTCGATGATACATTTGCAATTTTCAGTGATACAAACTTCCCGATCAGAGCATGCGAGAAATGCCCCATTTTGGTGGCTTGCAATTTTCGGTGAGACGATTTGCAATTTTCGGTGAGACTTTATAATCTCCACACAAGTGGCTGATTTAACCGGAAATTTTCTTGACTAATATCCCGGGTTTATTAATTTAGGTTGGCAAATCTTACAGGGAGACTGGTCATGAGAAACATTCTATCCTTTGCGGCAATGTTTTTGGTCTTTGTTCAGGGCTGGGCTGTCACCATTACCTCCACGACAGCCGGGGGTAACTGGAACAATCCCGCCACCTGGGGCGGAGGCCAAATTCCCACAGCGTATGACGATGTAGTGATCGCCGGCCCGGTGAAAGCCTGTGACACTCACGACTGCTTTTGCAACCATCTGACAGTCAACGCCGGTAGCTTCCTCTACGGTGGCAACGGCGGCGGATCTGAGGATGGCCTTTATGTTTACGGCAACCTGACCAACCACGGCACCATCAGAGACCATCCCTTGGGCTGGGGGATGTTACTCCGCAGTTATGGCAACATCACCAACTCCGGCTCTTTCACGCCGGAAATTTTGTATTTGCATGGAACTGCAGACCAGTTTATTTCCGGCAGCGGCAACTTCTCACCATTAAATATGAAGGACCAGGGGTCGGCAAGCCCGGTGAGGCTGCTCTCAGACCTCAGTATGGCCGATTCCAGGATCGATCTGAACGAAGGAACTCTGGACCTCTGCGGAGGAGGCAGTCCGCATACCCTCAGCCTTGCCGGAGGATATATCTATAACGGCTTCATCCACGGCGGCAACGGAGCCGCTTTGGCCCTCAGCAACGGGGCGAAACTTTATGATCTTGACATCGACGAATGCGTGTTCGCGGGAACAGTTGAGATCGGCAGCGCTGTAAGCGTGGGCATCCTGCGCAATCAGGGCATAATCCAGAGCGGGAACGCGGAACTGCCGGTGCTTACGGTCACCCAGCTTCTGGAAAACCGCGGCACCATCCGCAACAATCCCGCGGGCTGGTATTTTTGGCTGTTTCTCAGCGGAGATCTGGAGAACTACGGTACGATCGCCAACCAAAGGACGGTGCTTAACAACACCCAGCCTCGCTATCTCTGGCAGGACGCGGATGCCAATCCCATCAGTTGTGCCAATCTGGAAGTGGAAGTTGGCTCCGCCCCCCACGAACTTCGCTCCAACCTCAGTTTTGCAGGAGGAAGCACGAATCTCAACGGCTCAACCCTGATTATGTACAGCGGCCGCAGCGTGCACGGAATCACCTTCACCAGCGGTTATTTCGGCAACGCCGTCCTGGAAACTGATGGCTTCAGCCCCATCACCGGTTCCGGAGTGTCTTTGTATAACATCCAGGCGGAGGATCTGAGCTTTCACGGCACGGTGGGGATTGGCGGCAACGTGGTCATCCAGGATTTGGTGAACTACGGCTACATCGAGCCCCGTGACAATCCGGTGGACATCACTGTCAACGGTAACCTGGTCAATTACGGCACCATCCGGCTATACGTCAACTGGACCATGAACCTCTACTGCCGCGGAAACATCAGCAACTACGGCAGTATCAACAACCGGAATGTATATATGGATGGAACCGCGGACCAGTATCTCCTCAACGCCGGCAGCATCAGCGTTGAAAGCTTCCAGTTGGTTTCGGAGCTGGGGCCCGCCCAGTGGTATTTCAACGGCAGCCTCTACAGCGCGGATGTTTTAACCAACCGGACTATCAACCCCAACACACTGGGCGTGTGGCAGCCTTTGGCAGGAACGGTTTGGGGACGCCTGATCACCATAGGCAGCGGCCTGGCGGAGTTGGATGCTCCGGGCAACTTACAGGCCTTTCTGCTGGGAACTGAGGCCAAACTGCAGTGGGATCAGGTGCCGGGCGCTGTCTATTACAACGTTTACGCCAGTTCCGATCCTTACGCCCTTTTTCCCGCCGACTGGGAAACCCCCATCAAAGCCCACGATCCCGATCTCGCTGATGGCATCGTGCGCCTCGATCTGTCCGGAGCAGAACCGTACAAGTTCTACCGGGTAACGGCAGGCAACACCATGCCCTGATCCCAACGGGTTTTCTGACCGGCCCTGACAGCCATACCTGCCGGAACAGGCTGTTGAATGTTTATCCACTTGTGGTGGAAGGTGGTGGTGTTTGCGTCCCGGACTCGGGACGATCATAGCTTTAAGAATAGCTAAAAACGGCTCTCTTTCAAACCGGATGGGTAGCCCGGAGAGCCGAACATACGTCATCCCAAGCCTGGAATGAAATGCAAGACCTTGGCCGGAAGAACCGAACAAACGTCATCCCGGACGTCACCGAGCTTGCGAGGTGACTTTGATCCGGGATCCATAGATAGATGAAACTGGATTCCGGGTCGAGCCCGGAATGACGTGGATTTGTGGAATACGTGCTGGGCCATGGCCCCTACGAACAGGTCGAGCCCGGAATGACGTGGGTTTATGGGCGGGCAGTATGTTGTTGCTATTGTTACGAAGGGCTTACGCTCCCTCGCTATCGTTATACCGCCCTACGGGCTTGAAACAATCGAAATCCCACTCCGGTATGTCGCACAACAAGTTACGAACCCGGGCCACAATCCTGACTCCTCCTTTGCCCCATCTCATTCACATCCCATTCACTTCCCGCTTAGTTCCCGCCCGTCAAACGGGAACTTAACGGGAGGCAAAAAGGAGGCGAGTGGGATGGGGCAAAGGGCCAATCACGCTGATTTATTGGGAAAATCCAGAGTAAACACCCTATCAGGCTCTCCAAAGCATTGTTGCTGACCTCATGACCAAGCCCGTGAGTTAAGAAAAACAACGGTGGGTAATCAAGGATAATCTGAGAATAATGAAAATATAACTTGACATGAAATCATGATAATTAATAATGACCTTGACTTTATTAAGGAGTAGATCATGGAAATCACATCCTGTCCGATCTGCAAACAGGAACTCGCGGTCCGGGAACTCTACTGTCCGGCCTGCGAAGTCAGTTACAGAGGGAATTTCAGCCAGAGCTGGCTGGGCGGGCTCAACCCCCGGCAGCTGGAATTCGTCAAGCTGTTCATAATCGTCCAGGGCAACATCAAAGAGATGGAAAAGCGCCTGGGCATCTCGTATCCCACGGTGAAGAACCGGCTGGCGGAGATAATCAGCGTTATCGCAAGCGAAAGCCCGTCCGATGAGGATTTCAGCGACATCCTCAGCGATCTGGACCAGGGCTTCATTTCCGTGGAGGAAGCCATCAGCATGATAGACACAAGGAGGAAATCATGAAAACGGCAAACATTAAACTCGATTATGACTTCGCGGGCAAGGACACCGTGGAGATCGAAAACAAAATGGCGCCCCTTCAAATCTGGCGTTCCGAATCCGGCCAGGTGGAAATCCGGGCCGAACTCAGCATCCATTCATTCGTTCCCGGGACCGACATGGCGGAGAATTTCCACGTTGGGGAGGAGGGCGGCATCTTGAAAATCTATCTGGAGAGAATCCCGGAACTGGCCGAATCCTTCATGGGAACAGGCCGCTCTCAGGTTTGGATACGGGTTCCCCAGGGCGCCTCGGTGATCGCCAAAGCTGACAACCTGCCTATCAGGGCGGAAGGGATCACCGGCTCGCTGGCGCTGCACAACGAAAACGGCTCCCTGAAGCTGGAAGACTGCGAAGGACACATCCATCTGAAGAACGAGAACGGCTCCACCAAGCTGAAAAGCTGCAGCGGCGATTTCAAGATCCGCCTTGAAAACGGTCCCCTCTCCGCGGAAAAGCTCAGCGGCGCCAATCTGGAGGTGAAATCCGAAAACGGCCCCGTGAAGCTTCGCCTGGCCAGTTTCGCCCGGGCGAAGGTCAGCAACGAGAACGGCGTGATCTTCTATGAAAGCCTGCCCCTGGACAGCGGCGACCTGGAGTTCGTGAACGAAAACGGGGTCGTGAAACTCGTGCTGGCCGAGGAGCAAAACTTCGAAATGACGGCCGAAACGAGCGTGGGCAGCATTTCCGTCACAGGTGGCAGCGAAGGCGACTCCGGCACAGGCGGGCTCAAGTCGAGGGGGGAAACCGAAAACGGGGTTCGCAGGGAAATCATCAGCAGGGGAGAGGGCGGCCTCAAGATCAGCGTAAGAACCGAAAACGGCGTGATCAAGCTGAACGCCGACGGCAACAACGACATGAACTTCGTGAAGATGAAGGTCAATGACCTCAAGGGTGCGATCGGCAATGCGGTTGGCGAAGAAGACATGGAAAAGGTGAGGGCCGCCCTGAACTCCGCCACAGCGGCCGTGGAAAAGGCGATAGGCTCCATCAGCGAGGAAAAGATCAAGGAAAAGCTCAGCGGCGCGCTGGGCAAGCTCCAGAAAACCGTGGAAGGCTTCGATTTCAAGGAAACCTCGGACAAGGTGGTGAAGACGGTGGACCAGATCGGCGACGAGGTTACCGAAACCCTCAAAAGCGTGTTCCGTAAAGCGAAAGACAGCGACGACCGGCCCGGGAAGGAACAATTCTCCGGCGGCGAGGACTATTCGGAACCCGGCATCCTGAAAGAGTTCATCAGGAAAACGGTGGATGCCACCATCGCCAAAGCCCAGGGCAAGGGCCTCAGCGACAGCGAGAAACAGGCTGTGGACGAACGCAGCCGCGTCAAAATCCTGGAAATGCTGGAAAGCGGCAAGATCACCGCGGAGGAGGCGGAACGCCTGCTGAAGGCCATCGGCGGCTGACAATAAAACCTTGACAGAAACCCGGCTCAGCAAAGTTTGAGCCGAACCGGTCGGGATGTAGCGCAGTCCGGTTAGCGCGCTCGGTTCGGGACCGAGAAGTCGGAGGTTCAAATCCTCTCATCCCGACCATTGTTTTTTTATGGCCTCCGCGAAGGAACAAATGCCCGAAGAGAAAGTTAACCTGAAGTATTATTTCAAGCTCCTCTATCCTTTCGTGAGGAAGGATTTGGGGCTTTTGCTCTTTGGGCTGTTCGCGATGCTTTGCACCTCCTCGCTGCAACTGGCCTATCCCCTCATCCTGGCTGAAATAATCGACAAAAGCATCCCCCAGGGTGACGTGGCGTCGATGTACCGCTTCGGCGCGTTCTTCGTGGCGGCGGTGATCGTGGCCGGCGTGCTTTCCTATCTGCAGATCGTGCTGCTTTCCAAGCTGGGCGTGAAAATCATCACCAAGTTCAAGGCCGGGGTTTTCCGCCATCTGCTCACCCTGCCTGTGGAATGGTTCAGCCGCCAGCAAGTGGGGGAACTTATCGCGAGGGTGGAATCGGACGCGGAGCGCGTGAAAGCGCTGTTTTCGGAGCTTTCCATCCGTATTATCGGCAACCTGCTCTTTTTCCTTGGCGTCTTTGTGGTGATGTTCCTGCGCGACTGGAAAGTGGCAAGTTGTATTCTGCCGATGATGGCCGTGGCGATCGTGGGCTACTATTTCCTCATCAAATACCTTTCCAAATTCTACCGCCTGATCAGGGAAAAGAACGCTCTGGTGACGGCCAAGATCACGGATTACGTGCAGGGCATGCCCATCATCCAGGCGCTGAACCAGCAGAAAAAGGTTTTCGAGGACCTCAAGGCCGCCTCCACCGACAAATACAGGCTGGAAACCCGCACCTCCTTCACCGAATACGGTTCCCAGAGCCTTTTCATGCTTATCTTCGAGGTATTGCTGCTGGTGGTTATCATCAAGCTCACCGCGCCGCGGATCATCGCCGGGACGGTGACTCTGGGCACCCTGATCGTGTTTGTGGACTACTTCTTCAGGATGATCTGGCCGCTGATGCAGATTTCCGAGAACGTGATGCAGATCCAGCGGGCTTTTGTGAGCTTGAAACGCATTCTGGAACTAACCAGCCTGAAATCCGAGGAAGAGCTTTTCACCGGGACCAAGCTGCCCTCATTCGAGCATGAGATTCGCTTCGAAAACGTCTGGTTCGCCTATAAGAACGAGGACTGGGTGCTCAAGGACGTTTCCTTCACCATTCCCAAAGGGCAGAAGATAGCGCTGGTGGGCGCTTCCGGCAGCGGCAAGACCACCACTGTGAGCCTGCTCTGCGGCTTTTATCCCGTGAACAAAGGCCGCATCTTCATCGACGGCGTGCCGCTGAGCGAAATAGAATTCCGGGCCTGGCGCCGCAAAATCGGGTTGATCCTGCAGGACATCTTCCTCTTTCCCGGCAGTATTCTGGAAAACGTGCGCGTTTACAATGACGCTATCCCGGAAGCCAAAGTGCGCGAAGCCATTAACATCGTGCAGCTGGACGAATTCATCCGCGGGCAGAACCTCGGCCTGGATTCCGAGCTGGCGGAACGCGGGCAAAACGTTTCCCAAGGAGAAAAACAGCTTATCAGCTTTGCCC
>Ga0302245_1002023_pt1 | contig 12438 bp, 8 predicted proteins | sample AAG_UR_Thr_MG_FD_193512 | JGI IMG/M metagenome (GOLD analysis project Ga0302245, IMG submission 193512) | Enriched activated sludge microbial communities from anaerobic digester in WTTP, New Holstein, Wisconsin, United States - AAG_UR_Thr | ecosystem: Engineered > Bioreactor > Anaerobic >... | reverse complement strand
GGGCGAAGGGCAAGATGACACCGATGATGTTGGAGATGATCACGATGGCCATCATCGTCGTCCCCACCACCAGGCCGATGGCAAAGCCCCCCCGGAAGAGCCCCAGGAGCCAGCCCGCCAGCCCCAGGGTCAGACCCAGGAGGGCCCCCACCCCCAGCTCCTTGACCAGGGCGCCGAGCCAGTGGGAAAGCTTCAGGTCTCCGGTGACCAGGGCCCGGACGACGAGGGTGGCGGACTGGGAGCCGGTGTTGCCTCCGGTGTCGATGAGAAGGGGAATGAAGAAGGCCAGCACGATGGCCCCGGACAGAGTCTCCTCGAAGGCCGCCATGATCCCCGAGGAAACGAGATTGACGAAAATCAGGCCCAGAAGCCAGCCGATTCTCTTCCCGTACAGCGTCAGCACCGGAGTGTTGCTGTACTCGTCCCGCAGCGGGTTCACCGAACCGGCCTTGTGGATGTCCTCGGTGGCCTCCCGGCGGGCCACGTCCAGAGCGTCGTCCACCGTGATGATCCCCAGGAGTTTTCCTTCCGCGTCCACCACCGGCAGGACGATGTAGCCGTACTTGTCGAAGAGATTGGCCACGTCCTCCTGGTCCATGTCCTCCGGCACCTTGATGATGTCGGTCTTCATGATCCGGCTGATCCGGGTCCTCTCGTGGGCGATGACCAGTTCCCGCAGGGAGACCACCCCCTGGAGGGTCCCGTCGCTTTTGACCACATAGATGTAGTAGGCGCTCTCCGCCGAAGGGCTCACCTTGCGCAGGTGGTTCAGCACGTCCCGGACCGTGTCGTTTTCGTTGACGGTGACGTACTCGGTGGCCATGAGGCCGCCGGAGGTGTCCTCCTCGTACTCCATGAGGTTCATGAGTTCCCGGCCCGGTTCGTCCAGAAGAGCCAGGATGATCTCCGACTGTTCCTCTTCCAGCTCCGAGAGGACGTCCACAGCCTCGTCGGTGAACATGAGCTTCAGGATTTCCGCCGCTTTCACCGGGTCCAGCCGCTCGAAGATGGCCGTCTCCTCGGACAGGTCCATCTCCTGGAGGATATGGGCGGCCAGTTCGTCGGACAGAAGGAGGATGATCTTTTCCTGCTCCTCCGTCGAGAACTCCCGCATGGATTCGGCGATGTCCGCAGGGTGATGCTTCTCCAGGGCCTGCAGGGCCGTGTCGATATCCTCCCCCTCGAGGAGATTCTTTAAAACCGACTGCACCATAAAGAGCCGTCCTTCGGTGAAAGATGACACGCCGCCGAACCCCGTTTCCCCACATGGGACCGGGCGGGCCGCCGCCGTCTCTTCTCCCATGGCGCCTGAAAGGGATTCCTCCGCGAAGGCCGGAGCCCACCGGAAAGAAACTCGCCGCAGGTGAAAGACCCGGGAAGATGCCGGGACGACCCCGTTTTCCCGGGTATAGTAGGAACAAAAATGGGGGGTGTCAAGGAAGGAAGCCGTCGGGGTATGCTATTATATCCGCCATGCAGGAAGCGATCCTCCGATTTTTTCAAGCCCTGGCCACCCCCGGTCTGGACAGACTGGCCGAAGCGGTTACGATGCTGGGGGAGGAAGACCTGGCCATCGTCGCCGCCTCCTTTGTGTACTGGAATCTGTCGAAGAAAACAGGCTTCCGGCTGGCGGCGGTCTTCATCCTCTCCACGATCCTCAACACTCTGGTCAAGATCACAGTCCGGGCCCCCCGCCCTTTCCAGGTTCTGTCCTCCGTCCGCGGGAAACGGCTGGCCACCGCCACAGGCTACTCCTTCCCCAGCGGCCACAGCCAGGGGGCGGCCTCCCTCTTCACCGCCGGGGCCCTTCTTTTTCGAAGCCGGGGAGCGATCCTTGCGGCTGTTCTGGCCATCCCCCTGGTGGGGCTGTCCCGGATCTATCTGGGGGTTCACTGGCCGGTGGATGTGCTGGCGGGAATAGCCCTGGGGGTGACATCCACCCTGGTTTTCTGGGAGATCTTCCGCCGGCAGGATGAGACGCAGGACGGCCCGGGACGGCTGGTGTCAATACTGGCCGCCGGGGCGGGCGGCGCGGCCCTCATTCTTCTTCTGCTGGACTGGGTCTTTTTTCATGGCTCCCTGGATATTCGGGACTTCTTCAAAATAAGCGGCGCCGGGACGGGCTTCTTCGGCGGTTATTTTTTGGAGACCCGCTTCCTGGGTTTTGACGCCCGCCGGGGCGGCCCGGGACTGAAGGCCCTGCGGTACATCCTGGGCCTCTTCGGCGCCGCCGCCTTTCTTCTGGGTCTGAAAATCCTCTTTCCCGGCGGTAACATCTTTGCCTTTATCCGCTACGGCGCTGTGGGCTTCTGGGCGGCCTTCCTCTGGCCTTTTTTGGGAACGAAGATGGGTCTTTTCCTCCGGGAGCCATCCGCTGAGGAGTCTCATGAATAGAGTGTACGCCGCCGTCGAGGCGGGGGGCAGCAAATTCCGCTGTGCCATAGGAAGCGGCCCCGACAACATTATAGAAGAAATAATTATCCCCACCGCCGGCCCCGAGGACACCCTGGGTCAGGCGGCGGACTTTTTCCGCCGCTGGGAGGGGCTACCCCGACTAAGCCAGCTCCCGGGAGACCCGCGCCGAGGGAAGCGCAGCCGGGAAGGCGTCACCCGGGAGCTGGCGGCCCTGGGAATTGCCTCCTTCGGACCGGTGGACCTGCGCCCCCATTCCCCCACGTACGGGCATACCACTTCCACCCCCAAGCCCGGATGGGCGGGCACGGACATTGCCGGTTTCTTTGCGGACGCCCTGAATGTGTCCGTGGGTTTCGACACCGACGTCAACGGAGCCGCTATGGGAGAAGCCCGCTGGGGAGCCGGGCAGGGCCGGGACAATATCCTCTACCTTACCGTGGGGACCGGCATCGGCGGCGGAGCCCTGTCGGGCGGCCGCCCGGTGCATGGCCTCATGCACCCCGAGATGGGCCATCTCCGCGTCCCCCACGACCGGACCCGGGACCCCTTTCCCGGCTGCTGCCCCTACCACGGAGACTGCCTGGAAGGCCTGGCCTGCGGACCGGCCATCGAAAAACGCTGGGGCCGTCCCGGGGCGGAGCTGGCGGATCGGGACGAGGTCTGGGACCTGGAGGCGGAGTACCTGGCGGCGGGGATCGTCAACATGGTCCTGGTCCTCTCCCCGGAGATCGTCATCATCGGCGGGGGCGTCATGGGGAACGAGGGGCTCCTGCCCCGGGTCCGCCGGCGGGCGGAGGAGCTTCTGGGCCGCTACATAGCCGTGGAGCCCCTCCTCTCCCGAATGGAGGAGTACATCGTCCCCCCGGGCCTGGGAGACAGGTCCGGCATCGCCGGGGCCTTCGTGCTGGCGGCGCGGGCTCTGGGGGACAGGGGAATCTGACCTTTCCTGATCCTCCCGGCCGGACGCTTTCCCCGTAAGCAGATCATGATTCCCCCGGAGGAGGCGGGGTGCTTCCTTTCAGAACCACCCAGGTGGTGGTCCCGCCCGTAATGGATTTGCTGGGCCGTTTTTCGGTATCCCAGTTTCGGTCTCCAAAAACCCTGTTCAAGATTAACTTCATATTGTGGTGCGCCACATTGTCGCGGTCATGCATTATCTCGGGCAGGAAGCCTTTAATCTTTTCCATAACTCCCCGCCAGGGAAGCCCTCTGTCCCGCATATCTTTCTGAAACTTCTGGTCCTGCTTCAGGCTGGAAATCACCTTGACGAGGTGAATATTCAAGGCGTCCACGCCGGATTCTTCCGTGGGTTCCTCCTCTGAACCCGCGGTTCGGGAATATTCCTCATCGGCTTGTGCCTCGCCCCTGGAGAGGGCGGCGCTCTCTTCCAGGGCTGCGGAAAACTTCTTTTTCAAATCTCCCGCGTAGCACCTGACCGGCCTGCCGCTGAAATCCGAATCCAGGGGTCGGAACTGTTCTTCGAATGAAAAAATCCGAAGTGGCAGAGGATAAGTCCTTCCCGAGACGCTGCTCCAGAAAACGGCATGTCCCGGGATGGGTTCGTTTAGAAGACTGGAAAGAAGGTCGTCACTGAAATGAGCATTGGCCCTCTTCACCGACTGCAGGTCGAAAGAGGACAGGAGATGAAAGATGAACCAGTTGTCCCCCTGACTCAGGAGCTCTCCGCTGATACTCCCAGGCTGCTGGGTTATCAATACCGCCCCCAGGTCGTATTTCCGGCCCTCCTTGACCCAGGAGATGTAGGGGCCCTCCCCTCCAGTGTCATCGCCGCCCAGAACCGACTGTGCCTCTTCCAGCACCGCAATGGTAGGAATGGTTTTCGGGTCCGCCTTTGTAAACTCGTCCTGATTGTGGTCGAAGATCTTTTTGAGGATGAGTCCGGATAGAACAAGAGCCGGCGCACCCCGGAGCTGAGACACATCGACGATGCAGATCTTCCCGTCCGACAGGGCCCGGAAGAGCATGTCCAGCATCTGACTTCCCGGATCATGGAGCATGGTGACCACGGTGGTCATGTTCGCCCGGGCCGCCACCAGCTCTGCCTCCTGATTGTCCCGCAGGCTCAGAAGCTCCTGAATAAGCTTCTCGTCGGCGGCGTTCTTGTTTCGATAGATCTCGTCCACCAGCCGGGCCCAGGCATTGTCGCTCAGTCCCTTCAGTTTGCGTACATTCTGCTGGTCCTGCTTTTCCGGCGACAATGCTATGGATAAAACATCCGCCGGCCGCAGGCGCCGGATATCCAGCCGAATGTCTCCAACGACGAAGGAATTGTAAAAACCGCTGGGTCCTTCCTTTTTGGTGAACACCACCACCTTGTCCCGCAGATGGGGAACATCGCAGAGACCGGGCCGGTTCTTGTCGTCGGGCCAGAAATATTCCCCCTCGGGATCGAAGATAATGGTGCCCACCGGCGCGTTTCCCCGCCGTTTCTTCACCGTGGGATCTGTTTCGTAGAGGTCGCTGAAAAGAAGTTTAATAAGATTGGATTTGCCGAAGCCCGCCCGGGCGAAAACGAAGGACCGTCGGGCCACCAGGCTGCGCACATCGAACTTCGGCACCACCCGGGGCTTCATGGGACGCATCCAGGCCTGGGTCGAACTTTGATCCTCGTTTCCCGAGAAGATGAACTCCCCCAGAGCGAGATAGCCCAGTTCCGCCCCTTCCTTCTCGTTGTGCCCGCAGACCTCCTGCAGCAGCTCGTCGGAGAGAAAGGCCACCTTGCTCCCCACATGGGGAAGTCTGCGGTGAGAGGCGGCGAAAACCAGCTGGTCCCGGTTTGTCCTGAGGATTCCCAGCACCCGGATGTTCAGACGGTATTTCAGGTACTGCTCCCGCAGATCTTCCGGGATGGACCTTTCTTCGGAGATTGCCCGAATACCGTAATCCTCGCCGCCGCCGGAGGACAGACGGCCCTGGGCCTCGATGGCGGTGATCCTGCCCAGAACCCCTTCGTTCTCGTTTTCCAGCTGTACTAGCAGAAACATGCCGTGCATGGGGACACTCTGATACTCGTTCCGGTACGGAACGATGACATCGGCGTGGAACTCCATGCCCCCCTGGCTGAAGCCTTTGAAAATCCCCACCACCTTGTCCCGGGGAAACAGTTTCATGAATACCTCCCTCCACCCATATCAGACTGGAGAATGAGGCCGTCAATTATGGCTCTCTTCTCCAGAGGAAGAAGTTCCCGCACAGCCTGGGTCACCTGATCCTGCAGTATCTTCAGATCAAAGTCCGCAATACGGGCAAACTCGTGGGCCTTCTGCAGACAGCGGGGGTAGAAGGGAACGGGAAAACCCTCCACCGCGTCGGACAGAAGATATCCGAAGACCTCCGCCCTCCTCTCCATCTGTGACGGGAGCATGTCCACGGTCCATATGGGGTCTCCGTTCCGGGAGCCGAAACGGACGAAATGCATGATCCCCATGACAAACTTCGCCTTCTCTCCCTCCCTTTCCTCTTCCGCCCCCCGGGCGTACTCCGGCCATGTATAAGCCTTCGCCTCCAGTTCCCGGGGGATGCGGACAAAAACCGAATCACCGGCGGGAAAGATCTCCTCAATCTGAAGGGCCAGATTGTACCTCTCCAGGACCTTGCTCCGTTTAGCGATGCCCACGAGAAAAATCTTCCGGCGATCCTCCCGGTAAAGCCGCTGGATACCCGCCTCCACTAGGTCCATCATTTTAATGAAGTAATCCTGCTGAAATATCTTGCTCCGCAGAAGGCCGTCCCGAACGATGAGGGTGTCGGTGGCGAAGCTCCCGTGACAGATGCGTTCGTACAGGACCGCCCATTCGCAGAGGTCGCGATAAACCTGGACCCAGGACGGGGACATCTTGTCGGGGTTCTCCCGGGCGAAGCGGGAGGAGGGGATCATGGGACTAATGGCATTCAGTGAGGTGCCCCGTATCCCCAGGTCCCGCATCAGCCTGCCCACCGGGGAACGGGGACTTCCGTCCCCGTTGAACTGGGCTCTTTCCAGATAATCGATGCTCGAGGTGGGAGTGACCGCGTCGAGAAACATGTTTTTGCCATAGGAATCGACCACCCGGACCAGCTGGACAAAAAAAGGGTCGAAGGACAGGCCCTGATTGCCCCCGTCACTGGCCACCAGAGAAACCGCCGTGGCGCTCCGGCCTTTGATGGTGCCCACCTCTGCCCGGAGGGGACGGATTTCCCGGCAAAGCTGATCCAGGACATGCCTGTCCGACTGGGTGCAGGAGTGGATCATTTCCTTCAGTTTTTCATATTCTTCGGCGTCAAACATTTTAACTCAACACGGCTTCCATATCGATTTCTTCGATGGCTTTTCCCATTTTTTTGACGAACTGGTTTGACTGACGCCGCTGTTTTTTCGGAATTCCCGATGCCCTTATCCCCGCGACACGCCATCGGCGGGACATCTCTATAGATGATCGGAGGATCTCTTCGGGAGATTGAGGAACACTGGGCAGAGCCCCGAAACGGATATGCATCCGGGCCTCGGGCGCGGCAACGGCGGCGCAGTTTTCCCAGACCCGGGCCAGATCCTCGATGAAGTTTCCCAGCCCCCCATGGCGCAGCTGTCCCTTCTGGGAGTAACAGACCTCATGGTCGGCGCCGAGAAACCAGTTGCGCAGCCACTGATCGGGGATGTAGCTCCGCATTCCCCAATAGGGAGGGGAGGTAACGACCCGCCGGTAGCCGCCGGGAACCCGGGGAAAGGAGCTTTTCTCCCGACTGTCCTTCTGAAGTATCTCTCCCCCCGCGGTTTCCGGGACCGCCGCCAGGGTGTATCTGGCCCGGCGTTCCACCAGTTTTGGCAGATTTATCCGTTCAGGCCGGAGTCCCCGTTTTCTCCAGAAGGCCACAGCCCCGCCGGGCTTGGTGGCGTAGGTCCGAGGCATCTGGTTGGAGAGGTACCCCGGTCCTCCCTTGTGCCGGGGCCCATGAAGAATCCCCAGAACGAGGGCCTTCAACATGATGTCCTCAGGCTCATCAATGCCCGACATCAGGGACTCCCGGAGCCTGCAGATGTCGAGGAGAGTCTCCCGATGGTAGGCCAGCTCCCAGAACTCCCCTTCCGGAACCTCCCTGGGTGCACGCACCGACGCGAGAAGCTCTTTGCAGCGGCGGATGACCCCGTCGGCGTCGGCCCTCACAATCTTGGACCGGGCGACCGCCGCGGCCACGGGATTGCTGTCGATCCCCGCCGAAGGGAGCCCCAGAAGACGGGCGGCAAAATTGGTCGTTCCCCTCCCGCAAAAAGGATCCAGGACCCATTCCCCCGGGCGCGCCTGGGAAAGCTCATTCAGTGGAAAAGACAGGGGATACATGGTGAAATAGGGAGCAATGGCGTTGAGCCGATGTTCCGGGGGCGTCATGGACCTTTCACCCGGCCCTTACCTGAGAACCTCAAACAAAGCCTGCACATCCCGCGAGCAGGCCTGGGCCAGGTCCCGGCCCGAGGGCATGTGGCGGTTGGTTTCGGAGACGCTCTCCACGATGAGACGCCCCCGGTAGCCGCTGTCCCGGAGGCTCCTCAGCACATGGGCCCAGTCCACGCCGCCGCAGCCGATCCTCCTGTGGCAGTAGAAACGCTCCTCTGCCGGCTCGGGGGGGACCACCGGAGTGAAGCGGCCGATGTGCCGGGCGTAGTAGGAGTAGGCGAAGCTGTAGGGGTAGTCGCCGGCCTCCAGCCGGACGATGTCCTTGATGTGCACATTGAAGAGGCGGTCCCCCAGGGTCCTGATGGCCTGGGCGCCGTAGTTAGCGGGAACCTGGTAGAGGTTCACCGGATCCAGGGTGAGGCCCACATTGTCCTGTCCCACCATCGCGAGGAGGCGCATGCTGGACTCGGCGGTGTCGCAGAGGGTGCCGTGATGCATCTCGATGACTATTTTCTGGTTCAGCTCCCGGGCGTATTCGGCGGATTTCCCGATCCACCGGGCCGCCCTGTCCCAGACCTCCGGGGGGGCGGTGGAGGATTCCTGCCAGGCCGGCCACATCCGCACCATCCCGGCCCCCAGAAAGGCCGCCAGATCGGCATATGCCTTGTATGTCTCCAGGGCCCGGGGGCACTCCGATTCGGGGAAAAGGCCGTAATTCCCCACAAAGCAGGACAGGGCGCTGGCGTAGAGCCCCTCCCCGTCCAGCATCTTTCTGATCTCTTCCAGCTCCTCCCGGGGCGTGTCGGGTTTAACGTGGGTGCTCCGGACCTCCACGCAGGAGTAGCCGAAGTCCCGGGCGGCGGACAGGTGGTCCCGGATGGTGCCGCCGTCGAACATCTGACCGGAAAGCCCCAGTTCGAACATCGTCTCCTCCTTTTTACAAACGCACGACGTCGTGCCGCCGGGCGCTCTCCAGCGCCGCCTCCTGAACCCGGATGATGTCCAGGGTCCGCCGTCCCGAGGTCAGGGGTTCCCGTCCCTCCCGGATGGAAGAGGCGAACTCCCGGAACTGCAGGGCGAAGTTCCCCGGCTTCTGGGGACCTTCCAGCAGGACCCGGCCGTTCAGCTTCAGCTCCGTCTCGTCCCCCAGATGGAGGGTCCCGGAGCTTCCCTGGATGTACCTCTCGTAAACGATGTCCGCCGAGGAGAGCATCTTCCCCTTCCCGTCCCACTCCCCCTGTTCCCGAAGGCGGGTGTTCCAGGACATCCTGACGGCGGCATGCCGCCCCCGGGAGAAGCCCAGCAGGATGGCGACCTCGTCCTCCCCTTCCCAGTTGGGGTTGTTCCGGAAGGCCTCGCAGTACACCCTTTCGGGCCTCTCGCCGAACATCCAGAGGATATAGTCCAGAATGTGGTTCCCCCAGAGGGGGATCATGAGGCCGCCTGTTTTTTCGCCGCTGCGCCACCAGTCGGTGGGGGGATGTTCCAGATAGGCGAAGAGAAGGCCCGTAATGCTTACCAGGCTGCCGATCTTTCCCTCCTCCAGAAGCTGCCGGGACCGGAGAACGGCGTCGTAATAGCGCCTGCTCTGACCGGACATAAGAACCACCCCGGCCTTATCGGCGGCGGCGATCATCCTCTCGCAGTCCGCCACCGTATTGGCCATGGGTTTCTCCACCAGGATATGTTTCCCCGCGTGAGCACAGAGGATTGCCGCATCGGCGTGGAGATGGTTGGGCAGGCAGATATCCACCGCCTCGATGTCCCCGTCTTTCAGGGCTTCTTCTAAAGAGGCATATATCCGGGGCACCTGGTACTCCCGGGAAAAGTTTTCCGCCTTGTCCCGATCCCGGGAGACCAGGGCGGCAATTTCCATCTCTTCGGGGATTTCCCTCATCCCCTCCAGATGGCTCCGGGCCACCCGCCCCAGTCCCATCAGGCAGGTTTTTACGGGGCTCTTCATCGCTGCCCGCCTCCTTTACCGCTTTCGGCCTTCTTTTTCGGCCGCGGCGCATTAAGCTTGTAATCCGCAGATTCAGATAATCATAACCGAGTTTTCCCCGGAACTCAAACTTTTCCGCAGCCTGATCCCCTACCCTTTTTTCCGCCCATGGGCTAAGGTCTTTCCATGGATAGTCCTCGAGATGTGCTGAAGCGGGTCTTCGGCTACGATTCCTTCCACCCCCTGCAGGAAAGGGTTATCCGACATGTGCTGGAGGGGAAAGACGCCCTGGTTCTGATGCCCACCGGAGGAGGAAAATCCCTCTGCTTCCAGATTCCCGCCCTGCTGAAGTCCGGGATGGCTCTGGTGGTGAGCCCCCTCCTGGCGCTGATGCGGGATCAGGTGGAGGCGCTGAAGGCCAACGGTGTGGCCGCCGCCACCCTGAACAGCAGCCAGGATCCGGACGAAGCCGCTGGGACCCTCAAGGCCGTATATCGGGGAGAGGTGAAGCTCCTTTATCTGAGCCCCGAAAGGCTTTTCTCCGAAACCATGGAAGTACATCTCCGGGAATGGCCCATATCACTGGTCGCCGTGGACGAGGCCCACTGCATCTCCTTCTGGGGCCACGATTTCCGTCCCGAATACACCCGACTGGGGGAACTCCGGGCGCTTCTGCCCCAGGCCCCCTTTCTGGCCCTTACCGCCACCGCCGACCCTGTTATCCGACGGGACATCCTGCAGGGCCTCGCCATCCCCCCGGAGGCGGTATTTCAGGACAGCTTCGACCGGCCCAACCTGCACCTGGCTGTTCTGCCGGGACGGAAACGGCTGGAGAGGCTCCTGGATTTTCTTGCCCACAGGCGGAACCAGTCGGGGATAGTCTACTGCCTGAGCCGGGCGTCCACCGAAGATCTGGCGGCCAAGCTGAACCGGCAGGGGTTCAGGGCCGCGGCCTACCATGCGGGCATGGATTCCCCCTCCCGCCATCGGGTGCAGGATTCTTTTCTCCGAGACGAAATCCTCATCATCTGCGCCACCATCGCCTTCGGCATGGGCATCGACAAGAGCAATGTGCGCTGGCTGGCTCACTGGAATCTCCCGAAAAATCTGGAATCCTTCTATCAGGAAATCGGCCGGGCCGGTCGAGACGGACTACCCGCCTCCACCCTGCTGTTTTACAGCTACGGGGATATCATCAATCAGAAAAAATTCATCGAAGACGCGGATCCCTCCCGACGGGAACTTCTGGATGCCAAGCTGATGCGGATGAAGGAGTACGCCGAGGCCCGGAGCTGCCGGCGCCGCATCCTGCTGGGCTACTTCGGCGAGAATGTGGACCGGGATTGCGGTTTCTGCGATGTCTGCGAAACCCCTCCCGAAACCTTCGACGGCACCCTGCCGGCCCAGAAGCTCCTGTCTGCAGTCTACCGCACCGGAGAACAGGCCACCCTGCGGCAATGCGCCCTGATCCTCCGGGGGGTTCACGCTCCGGACATTCTCCAAACTCGATGGGAAAGGCTGAAGACCTTTGCCGTGGGTCGGGAGCTCAGCTACGAGGAGTGGATGGAGTACGGGACCCAGCTGGTCAATGGAGGCTACCTGTCGGTGGCCTTTGATCAGAAATCGGCCCTGCGCCTGACGCCCCTGGCCTGGCCGGTGCTGAAGGGGGAAAAAAAGGTGCCCCTGACACGGTTCCAGGCTTACGATAAAAAAAAGGCCGCTCCCCCGGAAACGGCTCCGGCAGTCACGGGAGGCCCCCTTTTTACGGCGCAGGCCGACCCCGACCTTTTCGAACGGCTCCGGGTCCTGCGAAAAAAACTGGCGGAGGAAAACAATATCCCTCCCTTTGTCATCTTCAGCGACCGGACCCTGAAGGACATGGCCGGCAGGGTTCCCGGAACAACCGGAGAGTTCCGCCAGGTCTACGGCGTGGGGGAGTTCAAGGCCCAGGCCTACGGACCCCCCTTCCTCCGGCTTATCCAGGAATGGTCGGACCGGCAGCCTGACGGGACTCAGGATCCTCCAGGGGAAAGATGACCCGGATGGCGGTGCCCGTCCCCGCCTCACCGCTACCCCTGAGGGCTGGAGTCGGACGCGGACGGCGCGACGACGGGAAGAAGCGTCCGGACCGTCGTCCCCCTGCCCACCCGGCTGGTCACGAAAATTCCTCCCCCGTGGCCCTCCACGATGCCCATGACTTCGGACATCCCCATGCCGCGGCCCAGATCTTTGGTGGTGAAAAACGGCTCGAAAAGCCTGCTCCGGGTTTCCTCGTCCATGCCGGCCCCGGAGTCGATGACATCGATGAAAACGTAGCGGCCCGGCTGAAGCCGGTTATTCAGCCGGTTTCCTTCCAGATAATCCGCGGAGCAGATCATCTCGCCCACGGCCACCCGGATCTCCCCGCCCCGTTCAGGGAGGGACTCCTCGGCGTTGGCCACCAGGTTGGCCGTCAGACGCCGCAGCTGGGCCGGGTCTCCCGAAATGAGGGGCAGATCCCTCTGGTATCTGAAACGCACCACTTTCCCATGGGATGGGGCGGCGCCGATCTCCCGGGCCATGTCCCCCAGCACCGCGTTGACATCGACGGGCCGGAACCGGAAGATCCTCTGTCCGCTGTAGGCCAGCAGCTGCTCGATCAGTTTCCCCGCTTTTTTTGCCACCTCGACGGTCCGGTCCAGCAGGAGGCGG
>Ga0302245_1002020_pt1 | contig 12463 bp, 13 predicted proteins | sample AAG_UR_Thr_MG_FD_193512 | JGI IMG/M metagenome (GOLD analysis project Ga0302245, IMG submission 193512) | Enriched activated sludge microbial communities from anaerobic digester in WTTP, New Holstein, Wisconsin, United States - AAG_UR_Thr | ecosystem: Engineered > Bioreactor > Anaerobic >... | reverse complement strand
GAAATGACCGTTCACACCGGTTATGCCGAAGTTTCTGAATGAAATGGCGTCAGAACTGAAGGTGCCTGGAGGGATCATGAGCCGGAAATTTTTCAGGCTTGCGCCTTTAAACGAAGCCTCGGGCAGGTGAAGGGAGAGATTTCCCGCGAACCGGAGTTTTTTTTTACCCTTTCCAGGATAAAACCAGAGGCGGAAACGGACCCTTCGTTTATTCCAAGTTCATACTTCTGCCTTAGTTCCACGGGCAGAAGCCTGAGGAATGTTTCTATGTCCATTTTTTCCGTTTCAAAATTAAGCTTGAAATCATTCTTGTCAACGGTCCCCGAAAACGTTATCTTCCCGCCATCAGGGCTCACAAGGATTCCCTTGCCTATGTCAGCTTTGCCTGCCATGATATCGTAAGAGCCTTTCAACAAGGCGCTGAACCTGTCATCTCCGGATGTCGAGATATCCCTGATATCGAGGTCAAAGGTTATGTGTCTTGATTTATCCTTCTCCAACGCGGAAAACCTTGCCGTGCCGAAAACCTTTCCGGAAAAGGGAATTTTCCAATCGAATACTTTATTCAGTTCCTCTATCTCTATGCCTTTTAAGTCAACAACGGCATTGATGGCGTCCCTGCCCCAGTTTTCAAGGATCCCCTTTACCTCCATGTTGCCCAGCCTGTCTATCTTGATATCTGTCTTCTTTATATCGATAGTCCCGCCCTGGAATCTGCCCGAAAGAGACCCCCTGATGGAAATCCCCCGTTTTTTCTCCTTGAGAAGTATGTCTCCGGGCCCCGAAAAAGCAAAGGCGTTTGTTGCAAATACAGGCCTGAACCTTATCTCCCTGAGGAAGATGGATAAGGCCGGGGTGCATACCCTGATTTTTTCCACCAGAACGGAAGTAAAACCCACTGAAACGGAATCAACGCTGACGGTTCCCGGCGCGAGAGATGAGATTTTCCTCGCCAGGAACCTTTCTGTAAATCTGGCAGAGAAAAATAAAAAGAAAAAAAGAAGGAGGGAAATGAGTGAAACCGTCCTTATCCTGCGGCCTTTTTTTGTCATTTTAAATACGGGCGCCGGAGAATCATCAACGTTTCCTGCTTATGACCCGCTTATCGCCGGTCCTGTCGCTTCCTCCGACAACCCCGAACAGTATCCTGCCGGTAGATGTCTGTATGGTGCTGTCAACCACAACGTCTATCACCTTGCCCGTATGCCTGGAGGCTTCTTCGACTACGACCATGGTGCCGTCCTCGAGGTATCCGACCCCCTGCCCCGATTCTTTCCCTTCCTTGATTATCTTGATGGAAATGGTTTCGCCGCTCATGAGGGAGGGCTTCATAAGGGTTGCAAGGATGTTAAGATTGAGAACCGTTATGTTCTGGATTTCAGCAATTTTGGACAGGTTGAAATCGTTTGTGAGGATATCCGCGCCAAGGTCGGAAGCCAGCTTGACAAGCTTTGAGTCAACCTCTTCTATGTCCGGATATTCCGCGTCGTATATCTTGACGTCTACCTTGTTGTCATGCCTCATCTTGTTGAGGACATCAAGCCCCCTTCTTCCCCTCTGCCTCTTTATCTCGCTGGAAGCGTCGGAAAGCATGTGCATCTCCTTGATGACGAATTTCGGGATTACCATGGAGTGGGATATGAAACCGCTCTTGACAAGTTCGTAAACCCTTCCGTCTATGAGGACGCTGGTATCTATCACGAGAAGCTTCTCTCTGTTCTTGACGCCGTGAATGGCTGGAAAGAAGAAACCCAGCTCCTCGATGCCCTTGAGTCCGAACATGATGCCGAAATAGGAGAAGGCAAAATATAATACGAACCTCAGGTAGTTTTCAACATCAGGGTTGTCTATGGGAATGAGCATGAAAAAATTGGTAAGGAGATTTGCCGTCACAAGGCCTACGATGAATCCTACCAGAGCAAGGAAAAGTTTCTTAATGGGCATCCTTTCAAGCAGGATTTCTATCCCCACGATCCCTATGGACCCGATCCAGCCTATCAGGGCGCCCAAAATCCTGTGCTGGGGAACCGAGTAATAACCGGTCAGAGTACTCAGGATTACAAAAAAAGCCCTTATGATATATATTCCCATTTTTTACCTTTTATCAAGATTCTATCCCACCCTTGATCATGCCCCTGGACCTGGGCGCTTATTCTCTTCCGGCCGCCAAGGCGTCCCGATGCTTTAATTTAATATTTTACCCTCCAATCTCAAAATTGCAAATCCTGTCACAATTTGACAGATACAAGGATCGCTTCTTTAAGCCATTTAACAGGGATGATCTCCATGGAGGGTTTGACCTTTATATCCTTGAGGTTTACCTCCGGGATAACTGCCCTTGTAAAGCCGAGTCTTTCGGCTTCACCTATGCGCCTGTTGATGTCAGGAACATGCCTTATCTCTCCCGTCAGGGAAATCTCGCCCATGAAAACAGCTTGTCCGGGCACAGGCACATCCTTCAGGGATGAGACGCAGGAAATAGCCAGGGCAAGATCGGAAGAAGTTTCAGATATTCTCAATCCTCCACCCGTATTGCAGTAAACATCGTACGAATTGAAGCTGAAGCTGACCTTCTTTTCGAGTACGGCAAGGATCATCGAAACCCTGTTATAGTCGATACCTATAACCGATCTCTTGGGGATCCCGTAGTAAGAAGGGGCAACAAGGCTCTGGATCTCCACAAGGAGAGTCCGCGAACCTTCCTGGTTGGGAAAAATGACAGAACCCGGAAGGTGTTCGCTGAGGGACGGGAGGAAGAGAGAAGAGGCCTCCGGTATTTCCAGCAGTCCGTTCTCTTCCATGCTGAATACCCCGATCTCCGAGGTGGATCCGAAACGGTTCTTCGATGCCCTGAGGATCCTCAGGCTCGACCTGGCCTCCCCCTCGAAGGAAAGAACCATGTCCACGACGTGCTCAAGAAGCTTGGGACCGGCAATTGCCCCCTCCTTCGTTATGTGGCCGATGAGAAAGACCGGGCAACCGCTCTTCTTTGAATAATTGAGGAAATAATTGGCATTCTCCCGCACCTGAGTTACAGAACCTGGAGTGGAGGGTATGTCTGGATCTGAAACCGTCTGTATCGAATCAACTATAACGAAATCCGGGTTGAGTGACTTTAAGGCCTCCTTTATCGAAATCATTTCCGTGGTGCAGAGAAGGTAGAGGTTCTCGGAAGACGTGCCGAGCCTCTCTGCCCGGAGCTTGACCTGTGTCCTTGATTCTTCTGCGCTTATGTAAAGGACCTTCTTCCCGAGCCCTGACAGCCTTCCCGATATTGTAAGAAGAAGGGTTGATTTTCCTATGCCCGGTTCCCCGGCCATAAGGATAAGGCTTCCGTTCACAACGCCCCCGCCGGCAACCCTGTCAAACTCCCCGACCCCCGTGGCCACCCTTGAGACCTTTTCAACCTTGATGTCACGGATCCTCTCGGGATTCAGGCCGTCAGTCTGTGCGGAAGAACTGCCTGTCCTCCGGACTACCTCTTCCATGAAGGTATTCCATCCGGCGCAATCCGGACACCTTCCCAGCCATCTTACACTCTGGTAGCCACATTCCGAACATGCAAATACGCTCTTCCCGTTCTTCTTCATTATTTCACTTTCTTCTTCTTATCAGGATCTTCCATGGATTTGCCTTGATATCCCTGATAAAATCCATGATCTCCCTGTAAAGTTCGTCGCTTGATACTACCTTGCCCAGGCTCCCTTCTCCCTGGTTAACGGCTGACACGAGCCTGTTAAGCTCAACGGAGAATTCATTAATCTGCTTTGCGGTAGAACTGAATTGCCTGGTTGCATCGTGAAGCAGCAATATCTCCTGCTTGATGTTGTCAACAAGGTCTTCTTCCTGCATAAGCCTTGCCAGAAACCCTTCTTTCTGGAGCCTTGTAAAAAACTGGTTTATTGATTCAGAAGTCCTGGCCATCTCCCTTGATGTGTCGGATATAAGCGATTGCATGCCGGAAGACGCAGTCCTGAACTCCTTTGCCGCCCCGGAAATATCGGTGAACATCTGGCCCGACTTCTTTCCTTCAGCGGCAAGCTCGCTTATTTCTGCCGCGACCTTCTCCATGTTGCCTTTGCCTGAAACCACGAAAGAGTTGGTATTTTCTATCAGCCTGGATATCCCGGGCCCCTCGGCCACGATAAACTCCTGGATCTTCTTGTTGGTCAGAGATATCTCTTCGGAAAGCTCTTCCATTTTCCTGAATGTCTGGTCCACGCTTTCAATGGCGGAAGCCGACCCTTTTATGAACGATCTTACGTCTGCCTGAAGGGACTCTTCTCCGGTTATCTCCCTTACATCACCGAGGATTTCGTTAAGCCTGATGACTATGCTCTGGCCGGCATCGGCCATCCTTTCGAGGGAAAGGGGATTCTCTCCATCTATAACGTCCCCCGCAGCCAGGTACTGGCGATCCATGCCGGGGGCAATCTCTATGTACTTTTCCCCTATGATGCCAAGGGTCTGGATAGTGATGCGGCTGAACCTTGAAATCCTGACATCCTGCCTTATCTTCATCCTCACAAGAACCCTGGGTGCCTTTTCGTACACAATCGATATATCCTTCACCTCTCCCACCCTGACCCCGCTGACTCTTACCGGGGAACCTGCCTCCAGTCCCGCAACGTAATCAAAGGCGGCGGTTATGTCGTACCCCCTGTACTTGCCTCCCTTTGCCTGTATAACTACAAAAAGCAGGAGCGCGAGAACCGTGGCAAGGATAAAAATGCCGACCTTCATCTCTATTGAAATTCTATCTTTCTTCATTGTTGGCTCCCCCGTCTACGAAACTTCTTATAATGGGATTCTGGCTCTTCTTTTTAAGTTCTTCAAAAGTCCCTATATCTTCAATACGCCCTGCCTCGACCAGGGCGATCCTGTCGGAAATCCTCGAGGCAAGCCTTACATCATGGGTAACCGTTATGTCCGTGGTGCCCAGCCTTCTGTGTATATCCTTTATCAGGTTTGTAATGCTTTCGGCCGTTATAGGGTCAAGGCCGGTAGTCGGCTCGTCGTAAAAAAGGACCTCCGGTTTCGAGATAAGGGCGCGGGCCACGGAAACTCTCTTTTTCATCCCGCCGCTCAGTTGTTCGGGCAGTAAGTCCTCCACGTTCTCCATCCCCACGCTTTTGAGGATGTCAACGGCCATGCCCTTAATTTTGGCCTCGGTATAATCAGTGTGGTAGAGGTAATAAAAACCCACGTTTTCCCACACGGTAAGGGAATCCAGCAGGGCGGAATTCTGGAAAACCATGCCTATACGGCTCCTTATTCCCATCATTTCCCTGTCGCTCATCCTGCCGGTATCTTTACCGAAAAGCAGGATCTCACCCTCATCCACCCTGAGAAGCTTCAGGATGGTCTTGAGAAGAACAGACTTCCCGCATCCTGAACTGCCGACTATAACAAGGGACTCCCCCCTGAACACATCGAGATCTATGCCGCGCAGTACCCGTGTGCCGTTAAACTCAACCTTAAGATTCCTCAGGCTTATTATATTTTCCATAAAGCATGCTCTCTGCCTTCCGCCCCGTCAGATAAAGTAAAAAATGCCCGTAAGTATGAGGTTGGCAAGGATAACAAGGAAGAATGAAATAACCACCGAATTAGTTGCGGCCTTGCCGACCCCCACTGCGCCTCCCTGCGTTTTCAGTCCTTCGTAGGAAGAAGCATTTATTATTACCACTGCAAAAACGACAGATTTTGCAAGCCCGACCAGCAGGTCCTTGAAAGTAATGAACCTGAAGGTCTGGTAAAAGAACATTCCAGACGGAATACCCACTACGAAAACGCCAACTATGAAACCTCCGAGAATGGAAAGAAAGAAGCTTATGATGAAAAGAGAAGGCAGTGAAATGATGCCCGCGAGAACTCTTGGGGTCACCAGGTAGGATACGGGATCCACGGCAAGCATTCTCAGGGCGTCCACCTGTTCCGAAATGTTCATGCTCCCGATCTCAGCAGCGATCGAAGCCCCGACCCTTCCTGCAAGAACAAAGGCCACGAAGACGGGGCCAAGTTCCCGTATCATGGACATGGAGACTATCCCGCCGGCGTATATCTCGGCCCCGAATTTCTTCAGGGTATACGCTGTCTCCATTACGAGTATCATTCCTATAAAAGCCGATATGATGCCCACCAGTGGAAAAGAGTCTATGCCAATGCTGTTTATATGCTTAAGCAGGTTGCCCCTTTTCCTTGACGCAACAACGTGCCGCAGGGAGTTGAAAGAGAGGAGCGAAAGGGATCCGAAATATGTTATGGAAGATATAATCCTGCCGCCCATCTTCTCAACAAAACTTTTCATTCTCCAATTCTCCCTGTTTTAAGACGCCAAAACGGCATGACCGAACCGTCTTATCCTCTATTCCCTGTGAGAGAGGTTCTCAAACCTCGTATACTCTTTCAGGAATGTCAACTCGATGGTGCCTGTAGGACCGTTCCTCTGCTTGGCAATGATCACGTTGGCCACGTCACTGCTCTTATTTTCGTCCCTTCTGTAAAAATCCTCCCTGTACAGAAGAAGGACGAGGTCCGCATCCTGTTCGAGAGAACCGCTTTCCCTGAGATCCGAAAGGAAGGGCTCCTTGTTCTCCCTCTGTTCGGTTGCCCTGCTCAACTGGGATATGGCTACAACAGGCAGGTTCAATTCCTTGGCCAGGGCCTTGAGCGAAGCGGATATCTCGGTTATCTCCTGCTGCCTGTTTTCGGCCCTGCTCCTGCTTCTCATGAGCTGCAGGTAATCTATGACTATCATCTGTATATTCTCGCTTGCCTTAAGCCTTCTTGCCCTTGCCCGGACTTCGAAAACGTTGAGCTGGGGCGTGTCATCTATAAAAACAGGCATTTCCTCGAGCAGTCCCGCCGCCTGGAAAAGGTTCCCCATGTCATTGTCCGAAAGCATTCCCTGCCTGAGCTTCATCAGGTTTATCCTTGCCTCGCAGCAGAGCATTCTCTGGACAAGCTGTTCCTTGCTCATTTCCAGGCTGAATATAAGCACAGGATACTTGTTAATGCCTGAATTCATATTGAGGGCTATGTTGCAGGCAAAGGAGGTTTTACCCATTGAAGGTCTTGAAGCGATGATTATGAAATCTGCGGGATGAAACCCGGTTGTTCTCTTGTCGAGATCCACGAAACCCGTCGAGATGCCTGTGACAAAACCCCTCTTGTTATGTATTTCTTCTATCTTTTCGACATTCTCCTTCACCAGTTCGTTGAGCCCGTACGCGTTTTTCCCCGTCCTGTGCTGACTTATCTCGAATATTGACGTTTCAGCCTTGTCTATGAAAGAATCTATTTCTTCAGGCTCTTCCGAAGCTTCCCTGATGATCCGGGTAGCATTCTCTATGATCGTTCTGAGGAGGTACTTGTCCCTGATGATCTTGAGGTACTCGTCTATATTTGCGGCGGTGGGGAGCATCTCGACAAGTTCCGAAAGATACTCTATGTCCCCTACCCTTTCAAGCAGGTTTTTTTTCCTGAGATGGTTTGCAAGGGTTACGAGATCACACTTTTCGTTCTTTTCGAAAAGCTCGCAAACAGAAAGGAAGATGGTCTTGTGGTTTTCGCTGTAGAAAAACTCTGGCCTGGCTGATTCAAAGGCCTGTATCTTGGCCTCTTCGCTTATGAGTATACAGCCGAGAACTGCTTTTTCTGCATCAAGGTTCTGCGGCGGGATTTTATTGTAAATATCGTCCTTTTTTTTTATGGGCATCTTATTTCTCTCTTACCACCCATATCTTGACATCCCCCGTGACTCCTTCGCTGAATTTAACGGGGATCTTGTATATTCCAAGGCTCTTGCACGGGTGCTCAAGCAGGACCTGGTACTTGTTGAGCTCTATTCCTGTCTGCTGGTTGATCGCCTCCACGATATCTTCCGAAGTAACCGCACCGAAAAGCTTGTCGTCCTGCCCTGCCTTGGCATAAATCGTTATGGAGACATCCTTGAGCCTGTTCTTCATCTCCTTGGCATGAATGATCTTCTTGCTCTTCTTCATTTCTGCCAGTTCGGCTTCCTTCTGCAGTTTCTTTATGTTCGAATCCGTCGCTTCGGCCGCAAGGCCTCTCGGTATGAGGTAATTTCTGGCATAGCCTTCGTGCACATCCTTGACTTCACCCCGTCCAGCCTTTCCTTCCAGGTCCTTCAGGAATATGACCTTCATTTCTTAACACGCTCCTTATGTTTTTATATACGGCAGCATTGCCAGGAATCTTGCCCTCTTCAATGCCTTTGAAAGCATTCTCTGGTGCTTTGCGCAAGTGCCTGTGACCTTCGTTGAAAGTATTTTTCCCCGGCTGCTGGTAAAACGCCTTATTTTACCCATGTCCTTGTAATCTATCTCGTCTATTGCGGCCTTGCAGAACTGGCATACCTTAACTCTCTTCTTTACCATCTTCTACTTCCTCCTTTTGAGGTATTACACTGTTGGGCTTGTCGAGAAACTGGAAATCCTCAACATGAACTTCTATGGTAGACCTTTTTTCGTTCTCCTGTGTTTCCCATCTCCTGAACTGCAGCCTTCCTTCCACGAATATCAGGCTTCCTTTCCTAAGATACTCCGCGCAGACTTCCGCCCTTTTGCCCCATATAACCAGGTTGACATAGCAAGTCTCTTCCTTTCTTCCTTCCTTGGTAACATAGTCATGGTTGACTGCAAAACCAAGGGTTGAAACGGACTGTCCCGAAGGCGTGTATCTCAGTTCCGGATCCCTTGTAAGACGGCCTATAAGGAAAACCTTATTCAGATTTGGTCCCGCCATTCTCTGTCTCCTCCTTTGGCAATCTCTTCCTCTGCATGATGAGGGACCTCAGGATGTTCTCCCTCCGGGCAAAGGAAGATTTTATCGCCTGGATTTGTTCGGGAAGCGCGGTAAAGTAGAAAACGGAATAGATAGCCTCCGTATTCTTGTTAACGGGGTATGCCAGGTCTCTCTTTCCAAGGATCTCCCTGCCGGCATTTTTGCCGCCCGCCCCGGTTATGCACTGTTCTATAAAAGCAGCCTCTTTCTCAACGTCTTCGTCGGATAAGTCGGCTTTCAAAAGATAGCATCCTTCATATTTTCTTTCCATTCTGTCTCCTCATTTTTTATTCTATTCCATTATTGGAGTCACCATCTCCTCACATGATTATATTATATATTTTTCCCTGGTAATGTCAAACCGGCCGAAAGGGAAATAAAAGAAAGTCGTGGCTTTTCAAAGAGGAAAAAAGAGAAAATCCGGCCGCACAAGCACATTTTCGTCCTCCATGCCAGGACGGGCCTCAGAGCATGCCTTTTATAACCGGCAGGAGTCTGTCCATATCGTAAGGCTTTGTAACATAGTAATCCGCCCCGTAGTTATAACCACGGACCTTGTCTTCCTCCCCGGCCCTGCCCGTGACCATTATAACCGGTACCTTCCGGCTGAAAAAGCCTGCCTTTATCCTCTGGAGAACCTCCCACCCGTTCATTTCCGGCATCCCTACATCGAGAATTACAAGGTCCGGCTTCTCTTTCCTGAACTTTTTCAAACCTTCTTCTCCGTCAGGGGCGCCGGAAACCTCGTACCCGTGGGACTTGAGAACCATGGCAAGTGCGGTAAACGCATCATGTTCGTCTTCGATAATGAGGATCTTCTTTTTTTGAATGTCCATATTTTTATTTTACCTCAACTTTTACAAACCGGTCACGTTTTCATGAAACCATTGGAGAACGCCATAAAAAGAGATGCCCGGTGCCTTATCCCGGTCCTGCCTGATACGCCGCAGGATCCTTCCACGGCTGATGGCCAGGCCAGTCACCGGGCATGGGGAGAGACATCACAACCTGGTTATCTCGTCCCTTTCGAAAACCGGGAACGGAACCTGCCTGCCCCTTTCTTCCAGTAAAACGCCCTGCCTGCCGGCAGCCACTCCAATGATGGCCGCCCTGAAACCTTTTTTCTTCAGAAACGACAAAAGGCCGGCGCCCTCTTTCGAGTCCACTATTCCCACCAGACACCCCGACGATATGATACCCAGGGGGTTAAGCCCGAAGATGGAACAAAGTTTTGAAAGGCCGGGATGGAACACGAGGGACTTTTTCTTTACCGATATGCCGATCCCGAATCTCTCGGAAATCTCGATGAGCGCCGCAGATATGCCCCCTTCGGTGGGATCATGCATGGCCTTTACCCGGAAATTCTCCCAGATAAGCCTGGCGGCTCCGGATACATTTATGCCGGGATTCTCAAGGGCGTTCGACATGCGGGATATTTCGCCCGGACTGAAATATTCCGCAAGCCGGCCCCCCTTCTCCCTGGCGATTATGGAAACGGCCTCTATGCCTACCTGCCCGACAAGGAAGATACTGTCGCCTTCCCGGGCAGGACTCCCCGATCCTTTCTTCTTTTTTCCCATGGTCCCGGAGAGGAAACCGCACGCTATATTATTCCTGGCCGACCCGGATATCTCCGTATGTCCGCCGACCCAGTTTATCCCGTATTGCCTGCATCCTTTTCCCACCTGGGAGAAGATATCTTCCACCTCGGAAAAAGTTATACCCGGACGAAATATGAGACTGCAGAGAAACCAGCGTGCTATTCCTCCCATCACAGAGATATCATTCATGTTGACGCTCAACAGGTAAGTTCCCATATCTTTTCCAACAAGGGTAACGGGATCGCTCTTGGCAAGAAGAACCTTTCCGTCCGTTCTGAAAACGGCGCAGTCAACTCCTGTTTGTGGTCCCGATATAACAGATTTATCGTATTCCGTATATCTTTTTAACAGGTATCCGAGAAGAGGATTTGGCAGTTTTCCAGGCATGAGCGGTTTTATGCCGAACAGGTACCCCATGTCTTCTATACTGTCAAAAACAAAGTCAGCCCCTTCCCTCTCGAAATCCTTCCTGCAGGCTGCCCCGGAAACGAGGCCGCAGGAGAGAGCGTTGAAATTCCTTGCGCTTCTTATATCCATAGGGTGGTCACCGGCAACGATAATCTCGTTCTCCTTCAGTTCAAGCAGGCTTGCAACCCTTGAAAGATGTTCCTTGTCAGGCTTAACCCTGGACACATCGTCCCGGGTAACAATAACGTCATGGGGTATGGAACACTTTTCCACCACGCTCATGACAGCCTGCCTGCAATTGCGGGTAAATATGGCTATCTTTATACCCCTGTCCCTGAGATTTTCCATAAGCTTTATGCTTCCCGGAAGGGGGCATGCAAGACAGGCGCTCTTCATTTCCTCCTCAAGAAGGATCTTCTTTATCCCGGATATAAAACCCCGCACAGACCTGTTGCCCGGGTTTTCCCTTGATATGGAGTCAAGAAGCTCCAGTATCGGCTTCTCCTTGTCCACCACCCGAAGCCCTGACTTCAGGGCGCTTTCGAGAAGGATTTCCTTTATACCCCTGAAATCTATGTGTATAGAAACGATAGTGCCGTCAAAATCGAAGACGACCCCCTTTACCTGCCCCAGGTTGCCTCTCCCTGCCTGCCTTTCGTCATTGCTCCGCTTATTTTTCATTTTACAGACTCTTCCCGAATGAGCCATGAAACCCGTGAATGGGGAGCCCCTCCGGGAAATATCTTAATGTTGATTTCCAGGTACTCCATAATTATAACCCGGCTTCCGTGAAAGGGTGAAATATTTGACAAGAGGAAAGAAATGCGATAAAATGACGCAAGATAACAGGGAGGAAAGAGAAGAAAACGCCCATAGCTGCAGAAACGGGTTGCGGAAATACTGCGAATATTATGATTGCCATATTGCCGGACATTAACCACGCCGCCATTCCCTTCTTTTTCATCCCTCGGCTCACAGGGCATTACCAGGTTCAGAAAAGAGTCGCCGGGATCAGGCTTGCTGCTTGTTGGGAGGGCAGGTTTAATGGATGTAAACCAGGAGAAGACTTCGAGGTTTAACGGAAAAATCGTAGAAGGTTACAGGATAGAGGAGAAGATCTGGCATGGAGCGACTTCAACCGTTTACAGGTGTACGGATGCCTCGGGCAACGGCAGACACGGCCAGGTAACCGCCCTGAAGGTGCTCCATCCATACAGGAGAGAACCTCACCAGTTGCGTATGTTTGTCAAAGAAGCAAGGCTTCAGCAGAAGCTTGAACACAGGAATATCGTAAAGGTACATTCTTACGGAAGCATAGACGACTCGCTTTACATATTGATGGAATATGTGGCTGGGAAAAACCTGCGGGGGTTCTCCCAGAATGGAGTCCCGCCGGAAAAGGAATATTTCATGATGTTCAGGGATATGGCTGATGCAATCGGTTTCATTCATTCCAGAGGGATCATTCACAACGATATCAAGCCGGAGAACATGCTTTACGATCCGGAAATAAATTCTTTCAAACTCATAGACTTCGGTTATGCAAGGCCTTTAAGGAGATTTTTCGGAAGGAAATACCCCTCGGGGGGCACCGAAAAGTACCTGGCTCCCGAAAGGAGCAGGGGCATATATAACGAAAGAAGCGA
>Ga0302245_1002007_pt1 | contig 12504 bp, 10 predicted proteins | sample AAG_UR_Thr_MG_FD_193512 | JGI IMG/M metagenome (GOLD analysis project Ga0302245, IMG submission 193512) | Enriched activated sludge microbial communities from anaerobic digester in WTTP, New Holstein, Wisconsin, United States - AAG_UR_Thr | ecosystem: Engineered > Bioreactor > Anaerobic >... | reverse complement strand
AAAGAAGCCATTCTTGCCTGGAGGCTGGAAAAAACCCTTTCCAAAAAGAGAATCCTGGAGCTCTACCTCAACTATGCCGAGTGGGGTGACGGCATATTCGGCATTGGGGCCGCGGCGCAGCATTATTACGGAAAGCCGGCCTCGGGCCTGAACGCCCGGGAGGCGTCCCGCCTCGCATCCGTGCTTCCCAGCCCGAGAAGGCACACGCCGACCGGCGATTCGAGATTTGTGCAATACCGCTCCGGCAGGATCTACCGGATCATGGTGCACAGGGGGGTCATGACACCCGAATACCGGGAGATCATGAACTCTCAGGAAGATGAGACCGAAGAAGTATTGCCCGGAGCTCTGGCTGCAGACTCAAACACCGCCTGTCCATTTCCGGCGGCGCCAGCTGATACGCCGGGCCTTGGAGCCCCCCTTCCCGTGATCCCTGCCTGCGAATCCGACACCACCGGAGCACAGGCGCCTCCAGAAAAGGAAGCGCCCCGCGATCAGGAGGCCGATTCCCGTCTTCAGAACCATCCCATTGGGCAGGAAGAAGCCGGTCTACCTACTCCTGCGCATCCCGGAGGTCTTCGCGGGGACGAGCCCGCTCCCTTACGGATTCCCCACAGCGACGCCCGGGACCGGACTTGCGGCCCGGCAGGCCTTCCGATCGAAAGGAACCGTGATCTCTCGTCACTCCGCAGGCATGGTATCCGTGCCCGGCTCGAAGATGCCGGGGCCCGTCAAACCCGGATTCAACATCGGGCAGGATCCCATCATGCCTCCGCCCGGGAACATTCCCATGCCCATGCCGCGGCCCATCATGCCCCGGCCTCTGATCACGGGATACATGAGGTCTGCTTTCGCGAGCTTCAGGTACATGTTCACCTGCTCCCGGTAGAGATTCGACCGCAGGGTGTTGATGGTTCCGACAAGAGCGTTCACCCTGTTCTCATCAATCTTGTCGGAAGCCAGGGCTGCCGTGAGTTGGAGCTCCTGCGCCCACAATCTCTTCACGGTCTCGGCAGTGGCTTTCTGATATTCCTGCTGGATACTCATGACCTCGCGCTGCTGATCCGGGGTCAGCCAGCTCTGAATCATAGAGTGAGGGCCTGGGCCGGGCGGGTCGATCGGCATCCCTCCGTGGGCCCCATGCTGAGAGAATGCAGGTGCGGAAGCCATGAGCATGATGACGGCAGCCGCACCGAAACCGACGATCATTTTCCGGACATTCATAGATCACCTCCACTTTATGTTCTGTCTATGCCTGCAGATCGATATGGTGTTACCCATTTTTTCCATAACGTGAGACCATCACGGGACAGCGTCGTTCGAGCGGGTCTGGCGGGCGACCATTGACAGAAACAGGGAGGAGGGTGACGGCCCTCTCCTCCCCTCATCGTCATGCCCCGGTTCAGTGGTGTGAAGACCTGCTCGGCTCCGACACCCTGGTGAGCACCTCGCCCCCCATCTCGACCTTCCGCTCCTTCCCGCTCTTGGTAGCGATATCGCCCAGAGAAACGATTCCTACCGCCTTCCCTGATGGGTCGGTGACGATGAGCCTGCGGACCTTTTTTTCCTCCATCCGTTTGGCGGCATCATCCAGCTCTGTGTTTTCAGGGCATGTGAGCACCTCTTCGCTCATGATGTCTTTCACCTTTGTCCGGCTGGGGTCGCGTTTCTCCGCTACAGCCCGGAGCACGATGTCGCGGTCGGTCACCACCCCCACGACACTGTTTTCCCGTGCTACAGGCATGATTCCCACATCGAGATCTTTCATTTTCATCGCAGCGTCAATGAGGAGTGCATCCATTGGTATCATCTCAGGATTTGGCGTCATTATCTCTCTGATTTGCATGATCTGTCTCCTTTTACGTGGTATTTTTTTCTTCACGTTCTGCCGCAAGGCGCCGGACGCACCGGGCATATCTCGTCTCGTGCGTGCCTTCTTGGGCGCAATACAGAATCGGCAAACGCCCGGGCAAGACGGCTCGATCCGGGAACACGCATACCTCATCCCCGAAAGGGGCGCATGAGCCTCGCCGCTATGGCTGTACCGCTCACGAGATCGGACACGCCCAGGCAGAGCATGGCGGTCAGACTCAAGGTTATGGGACTCACTCCGCTCAGCGCGGCAATACCCAGAACAAGTGCGCCGATTGCGATGAGAAACTGCGCACCCGCTGCAGCCGCCACATACTGCCTGCCGACTTCCCGGAGATAATCGCTCTCTTGAGATCGATGGATCACCAGCGAGTTCATGCGTGCACTGATGCCGGTCGAAAAAAGCAGGGTGATGCCCAGCACGATCACGGCTGACGGCAGCAGCACCACTGGAGCGACACCCAGAAGAGAAAGGACACCCAGGACAACCCCTGTGCTCCCGCCGAGAAATTCGGCCACCATCCCTCCGCCGAGCTCGGAGCTCTCCATTCGGTTTTCCTCGGCATCTTCCAGGAGTGCAGTCAGTCTGCCCGCAACGGATCCTCCCTGCAGCAGCAGCGCAGCGCCTGCTCCTATCGCAGAAGCGGAGAGCATCACCACAGGGTAGAAGCCGAAAAGCCCGGCAATGGCGATCGTCCCCGATGCCGCACCCACAATTCCCTCGGCGAGCGATCCTGCCGAGATCATCCTTATGGTGTGCCATTCACGGGTACGGGAGGTATCGGGTCTGTGCGGCATGACGGTATCTCTCCGAATAGGTCGTCCGGCTTTTTTTAGCCGCCCGTTTCCTTCTTTCTCCGGTGATATCAGGCCTGCAGCCGAATGATTGTCGACCTCATCCCATGAGAGAAAAGGATACCCTCCCCTCCCTCAATATCAACCTGCCTGGAGCGTTCCGGGAAAAGGGTGCTGAGCCGTGCCGGGTTATATTTTTCCTCCCATCGTGCGATAAGAGAAAAAAAGGCGGTTGAGCCGCCAAAGCGAAAGAGGAGCGTATGGCATCGCAACTCCTGAGATCGGCAACCGTAATGATCCTCCTTTCCGTGCTTATCGCTGGATGTGCCCGCAGGGCAGCCGTCCCTTCAGTGAAAAGTACCTCTCACCAAGCCCAAACCATGGGATATTCCATCCAGGCGGGTGCATTCAGGGATGTGAACAATGCGGTCCGCCTCACCCGTTCCCTGGAAGACCGAGGGCTGCAGGCCTTTTATTTCGCCCACAGCTCCGGATTCTACAAGGTCAGGTTCGGCAACTATCCATCGAGAGACACGGCCTATGCTGCCGCACGTACGCTGCGCGACTCGGGAATCATCGACGCCTTCATGATCGTGAGCCCCGGCGAATATGAATTGGCCCGCGGCAGCGGGAAAACCTCCGGGTCCATCAGGGACGACCTTGCCCGGACCGCGCAGAGCTTTATCGGCATCCCTTACCAGTGGGGATCCTCATCTCCCGGAGACGGCCTCGACTGCAGCGGGCTAGTACTGGCTGTCTATCAGCTGAACGGCCTGAACGTGCCGCGCACATCCCGGGAGCAGTATTCGGGCGGCACGCACGTGCACAGACGGCATCTGGAGAAGGGGGATCTCGTATTCTTCAGCACATCGGGCTCCGGCCGCGTCTCGCACGTAGGCATCTATATCGGAGAGAATCTCTTCATCCACGCGCCCGGTGCGGGCAAGACCATCCGCACCGAGTCGCTCTCCTCGGACTATTTCCGTCATCGATTCGTGGGGGGATGCACCTACCTGCGGTGACGCTGTTGATTATCGATTTACCCGGCTCCCTACCGCACAGCCGACCGCATGCCTGTATTTTCTCTCTTACCACTGAAAAACTGCATGATTTCATCATTTTGATCTCATCTTTCGAACAGGCAGGGCCGATAATGCTGTTATATGGAATAGCCCGGAGGGCGCTTCGGGATGAATTGTACGAGGCTTGAGCAGGGCAAGGGAAATGACCGTGCATTTGAGAATGCACGGATTTGATGCGATGTTGTGCGGCACTATAACACGGTGCCTCATGTATGGCATGGGCGTATGGAAGGAAAAAAGATTCACCAGGAAATCTATGAGGCGGGTATGAGAACAGGCGTCATCGCTGTTCTCGGGTTCGTGTTCATCTTTCTTATCATCATGACCGGCTACAACGAGCGCCCCTGGAGCAGTAGCTTTTTGGATCAGCCGCTGCCGGTCCGGAAATCCAACATCCCTCTCTCGTCCGTCGGGGTGAGAGCCGCCTATAGCGCCGCCGGAGACGAAACATCTTCGATCATCGGGCTGGATGAAGAAACCTACGGCGAATATCTGGTGCAGATTACCGACTATGAGAACGAGGGCTCTCTGGACATATACAAAAGCGGCCGATTGCTCTATTCCCTCCATAATCCTTCAAACTTCAGCTTTGTGAACATAACCGAGGGGAGGAATTACCTTATTCTCATGGGGCCTGACATCACCGGCGACTCGATCCCGGATCTCGTGATATCGGAGTGGAGCCTGGGGGCTCACTGCTGCTACACATTCCACATATTCGAAATCGGGGATACATTCCGCCATGTCCAGAGCATAGAAGCGGGGAGCAGCGAATCGGCCTATTTCGCCAACCTGGACGGCTTGCCCGGCTACGAGTTCGTCATGAACGACTGGACCTTCGCCTACTGGTATACCAGTTTCGCAGAATCCCCCGCTCCACAGGTCGTTCTCACGTTCAACGGCACCTCATATGTCCTCGCCCGCGAGTTCATGAGAAAAGACCCTGCGAGCGAAACCCAGCTCAGAGAAGCGGCGGAAAGCGTCAGGGAGATGGACGACTGGCGCATGGGGGTCCCTCCCAGGGAACTCTGGGTACAGATGATCGACCTGATCTATTCAGGCAACATGACCCAGGCATTCAAGCTCTTCGATCTTGCCTGGCCCGGGAATGTGGGCGGCAAAGACGATATGCTGCTGGATTTCAAGGCCAGACTGAAGGAAAGCCCCTTTTACCAGGAAATCCTGTCCATCGGCAGGTAATCGCCCCCATGACAAAGCCGTGCTGGCTCACGGCTTGCGGTTGACCGGAACGCCCGGACATCGATCATCCGCCGCATATCCTGCAGGGTCTTCCCTCATCTGGCCCGCAGCACCTTCCGGACTGGGACTTTCCAAAGTATCTGCAGGTGCTGTTATGCCGCACCCCGGCTTTGATGGTGAGCCAGTTGTCGCAGATTTCACCTCGGCTTTCTCTCTGCTCCGCCTGAACCGATGTGCTCTCATCCTGAAGGATCCGCCCGGGCAGCGGCCATCCGCTGAAATCGAGTGATGATTCCAGCACCTCTTCAACGTCGTCGGGAAGCGCAGGATAAAAGTCGATGCCGGTGATCTCCTCCACCCTGTCAACGGGAACCGCGAACTCCCACAGAGCGGCCTCGGCCTTCCCGTTGGGCAGGATGAAGCCGATGGCCTTGATGCCGGGCTCACGGTAATCCAGGATGACCTTGTAATAGAAGTCGGGCACGGCCACCCGGTTCGGGCCGATCACCTCATAGTCTTGTGCCGCGAACACGGGGCCCGCGACCACATGGAGCTCCTTGTCCTCTCTGACCCACCGCCGGACCTGCTCCTCCAGCTCCTTCCAGATTCCCCGGTTGAACTCGGGCCGCTGGGGGCTCATGTTGGACATGAAGAAGGTTTCGCTCATGCATTCGCGGGAGTGCTTCATATCGGCCGCCGGAACCAGGTGCCCGCGGTCGTACCCGCTTCCCCGGTAATCTTCCGGCGATGCGGAGCCTGTCTTCACCAGAGGATCAGGCCGGAAGTCATCGGTTCTTTTCACCGGGCCTGATACCATATGCTCCTCAAGCGTGTAGGCGACCCATTCGGCCTGCTCGTGCTCCTCGCTGTACTTGAGAGTGAAGGCCCGGTGCCGCACGATCTGGTCCGATTCTTCGAAGGCCGGCAGCTCGAGCCCGGCGAGGAGCTGAAGCGGCGCCAGGAGCAGGAAGAACGCGATGATCCATGAGTCGAGCAGTCGTTCGTAGCTGTGCATATCGTAAGATGGTAAGTTTTTTCATGTTATATCCCTGATTTCCGGAAAAGAAAAGCCCCGAGCCAAGGCGCTCGAAGGGATAAAAGAGAGGACCGCAATCAGGCGAAAGAGAGCCGCCGTCACCATCGAAAAAGGCGGCATTCCACCGGCCTGCAGGCCCTTTATTCTCCAGATCCGGGGCCTCAGGACTTCTGTTCTCCCGATGCCGCGAGCTTTCTCCCGAGATCCCGGGCAGCCTCGAGCACGGCTTTTTCGGATGCGATTTCGCGGGCTCCCATGGCGCTGCCGTAGACCATGCCCACGATCCGAGCACCCACATACCCGAAGGCATCCTGAAAGGTCCTCAGGGCGTTGACGCACCCCGAATCGAAGGGGTCGTCTCCACCGTAACTCATGGCTATCGCGATTCTCTTTCCTCCAAAGGCGTCCTTTCCATAGGCGGGAAAGGCGAAGCAGCGGTCCATCCAGGTCTTGGTCTGGGCCGACATGGTGAACCAGTACACAGGACTTGCAATGACCCATGCGTCGCATAGTTTCATGGAGGCATAGATGCCCTGCATGTCATCGTCGATGGCGCATCCCGTACTGCCCGGCTGCCGGCAGTGGTAGCACGATCTGCAGGGGGCGATATTGAGGCCGTGGAGATAGATCATTTCCACCCCGGCCCCCGCCGAACGCGCACCCGCAGCGATCTCTCCGGCCAGAACGGCGCTGTTTCCCTCCCTTCTCGGGCTCCCGAGCAATACCAGAACTTTCGTTTCTTTTTTCATGATTCGCTCCTCATGCATATCCATGCTGTCTGAACCAGGTGATGGAATCCCGGATCGATTCTTCCACAGGTCTGAATTCCATGCCCAGCTCCCGCCTCACCTTTGAGCTGTCGAAATACAGATACTGCGATGCATACCGTATTTCAGGCGGAGAGGACAAGGGCGGCGTCTCTGTGATATGGTCCGAGATCCACTTGAGGCATGCCGCACCCGCCGTCACGGCGGGCACCGGGAATCTCAGCAGCCTCTTTCCGCCGAAACCCGCCTCCCTGCAGACGAGCCGCATGAAATCTCCCATGGAGATGTTGCGGTTGCCGAGGATATAGAGGTTTCCGCATGCTCCTTTTTTCGCCGCCAGCACATGCCCCCTCGCCACGTCCCGCACATCCACGATGTTGATTCCTCCCGCAAAGTACATTCTGTTCAGGCCTTTGAGGATGTTCACGATGATCTGCCCTGTGGGGGTGGGAGTGATGTCGCCGGGGCCGAACGGGAAGCAGGGGTTGACCACCACGAGATCGAGGCCGTTGGCGGCGAAGCTCAGAGCTTCCTGCTGGGACAGGTATTTGGTGAGCACATAGTGGTTGCCCAGCGTGTACTGGTTGAAGGGGGTCTCTTCTGTGCTGAGGGTCTTTCCCGGAGCGATGCCGATGGCTGCAATGGAGCTTGTATACACCACCCGCTTTACCCCTGCGCGAAGCGACGCCCATAAGATGTTGCGCGCCCCCTGCAGGTTGACCTCATATATTCCGCGCCAGTCTTTCATCCATACAGAAAACACGGCGGCGAGATGAAAGACCGTATCCACACCGTTCACTGCACTCCAGGCGGCTGCAATGTCCAGCACATCGCCCCGGATCATCTCCACGTCGAGCCCATGAAGGTTTTCCGTAGATTCCCCCGGCCTGATGAGACACCTCACCTCGACATCCTCTGCAAGAAGATCTTTCACGACATGGGAGCCGATAAAACCCGCGGCTCCAGTAACGAGGGCCTTCACTAAAAAACCTCCCCGCGTCGGAAAGCGTGCGGTTCTTCCATGAGAACAACCTTCATCGGCCGGAAAGGGCTTGCGCGAAAGAGAGAGGCCCTCAGCCGGGTATCCTGACGCTATCTGTCCCGCCCCTGCTCCTCCAGGTAGGCGTTGAATGTGTCTGCGTAGATCTCCCAGATGGTCACGAACAGGGCCGCTATAATGGGTCCGATGATGAACCCCACGATCCCGAACATGCTGAGCCCGCCCAGGGTGCTGAAAAAGATCAGCAGCTCATGCAGCCGGATGTCCCTCCCCACGAGCCAGGGGCGGAGGACATTGTCGATGCTGCTCACCAGCAGGCCGCAGAACGCGAGAAGCCCCAGCGCCCGGAAGATCTCCCCTGAAAAGGCGAGAATGATGACGGCGGGAAACCACACCAGCGCGGAGCCGACCGCGGGAATGATGGACAGGAACGTCATGACCGTGCCCCAGAACACGGCGCTGTCGATCCCCACGGCCCAGAAGGCTATGCCCGCAAGACTTCCCTGAATGATGCCGATTACGAGAGTGCCTTTGACGGCTGCCCGGGTGACGGAGGTGAACCGCTGCAGGAGACGCTGCTCGATGCTTCCTGGCAGGGGAAGGTAGGACAGGACCTTTTCCAGTATCCGACTTCCCTCCTGCAGAAAAAAGAACATGGTGTAGAGGAATATGAAGAAGAGGAAGATGGAGTATATCGTGGAGAAGGTGATGCTCGACAGGCTGTTGATCAGGATATTGCTCAACCCTCCCACCACTTCTCCCAGCCTCTGGAGAATGGTGCTCTGGTATTGGGAGACAGCGTCGTAGAAAGGCAGCGCCCTGAGCACCTCACCCAGGGCTGTGGGCTCGGCGATCCACCGCTCTATCCACGGCCGAACGGACTGGCTGATCCTGAACGCCTGCTGAACCACGATCCCGAGCACGCCCAGAAGCGGCAGAAAGACGATAAGGAAGACGATGAGCAAGGTGGCCAGCGAGGCGAGGGTCTTTCTGCCCCCGAACTCCTTCTCGAGCCGCCGGTAGATCGGCTGTGCCATTGAAGAGAAGATAGCCGCGAGCAAAATCACCAGGATAAACTGCCGGATCATGTACAGGAAGAGAAGGGTGATGAGCAGCAGCATGACGAGCAGGGGAACCCGGTTCATCAGGGGGCGGTCCACCATGATACCTCCTCTTCGTACGTAAAGCTTATAACTGTATGCATGCAACGAAAAATTCAACCTTCTCTCTATCACGGATGTTTTCAGTTCGCAAAGTCATTCCTGCACATGCCTTCGTGCATCATCCGCGGAAATGCTGCGATCGGGTCACCAGATCAGGGCCGATAAAAATTTGGCTTCAGCGCTTTTCTCGATACGCGTCAGGCCGTCCTGTGTATACTCCAGGAGCTTGGCTGAGGGCTGTCTCGGGTATGCTCTCGAATGCCGGGGGAAACGAGTGCAAGATTTGTCCTCACCACGAGTCAGCCGTCACGCTCTGTTACGATGCCCTGGAGAGCTCCCCCCGATTCGTTGAAAATACGGACTGTCTGACGACGTACAGCCAGCATGCGCTCGCGATCCACGATCGACCGGTTTCCGGCTGCATCGGATCGGTCTGCTCTGAGACAGCCTGCAGAAAGCACCGCCCCCGGCCAAAGCCTATTCGATCTCCTGATCGTCCGCTTCTTCTCCACAAGAGGCAAGAGGTCTGAAGCCAGACCCCGCTGCAAAGCGGCCGGATACCGCCTGCTTGAAACGTGCCACTTCGCCGGCGAGCGTGCCCGCGGAGCAGAGCATGCCCTCCGCACTGCCGGAGAGTCGGTGGATGGCAGCGGCGTTTCTTTGTGTGACGCTGTCCATGCGGGCGACCGATTTGTTCAGATCATCGACACGGTCCGCCTGCTCAGAGGAGATGGATGCAAACTCCTCGATAGTCTCTGAAAGCTCGCCGATCTCCCCGATGATTCCCGTCATCGATTTTTCGGCGTTCTTTGCCAGCTCATCGCCGGCACCGATCTTGCCCACGGTATCCTCGATAAGGGCCTTTATCTGGTTCGCCGCATCCGCCGATCGCTGCGCGAGCGCCCGGACCTCCTGCGCAACCACGGCGAAACCCTTGCCGTGCTCGCCCGCCCGGGCCGCCTCCACCGAGGCATTGAGCGCCAGCAGATTGGTCTGGAACGCCACCTCGTTGACCGTGGAAACGATATCACCGATCTTCCGCGAAGCCATCGATATCCTCTCCATGGCATCCACCAGCGCCCTCATGGAGGCTTCGCTGCGCCCCGCCATGTTCACCATGCCTCTGGTCTTTTCGCGGCCGCTCTCTGCAGACAACGCGTTCTGCTTGATGAACGACGTCATCTCTTCGATGGTCTGGGCCACCGCCTCCACGGACGCCGCCTGCTCGAGCAGCAGACTCATGAGGTCATCCGCGCAGCTGGACACGTCGCGGGATGAGTGCTCCACACCGGCGGCGGTCTCCTCCACGCCTCTAACGGCCTCATTGATCCTGTCCATGAGATCATTGATCCCCGCCGCCGCCTTCCCTACTTCATCTCCGCTGTCGACAGACAGCCTCGCCGTGCCGCTCCAGCCTCCCGCCGAGAGATATCCGATCATGTGCGCCGTTCTTTTGACCGGGGCGATAGACATCGTAAAATGAGCGGCCGCCGCAAGCCATACCATACACAAGAAACCCGCGACTCCGAGAAGGGTAAAGAGCCCCGCCTGCACGCCCTCCACCCGGCATGCCCCTTCAGAAAATCCGAATGCTCCCGCCCAGAGCAAAAGACCGGCATTCACGGCGAAAAAGAAACCGAGGGTCCTGGTCTCCACACGAAATCCCGCCGGGTCATGCATCAGGGAGCGCGACCGGCATTCCCGATACAGTCTGTCGTGAACGAGATGGGTTCCATGGTGGAGCAGACCGAACAGACAGGCCGGAAGAACAAGGCCGGCGCCCAACGTTGCAATCCACCAGGTGAATGGGGGCAGGACGATGTGTGTCCGGGAAATGAGGTGTACGGCCGCCCCGAACACAACGATCATGCCAGTCATGAGCAGGCAGAGATACAGAGGCAGAAGTCGGTTCCGCCTGTGAACGATGTGAAGCTCATGATCCGAAAGGGTGCTTTCCCCGAGCTTTTTCAGCCCCCTGCGGACCGGGGCGGAAAGACCGAAAACGACCGCCGCCCCTGCCAGGAGACATCCGAGCCAGACGAGTGCGGTCCGGAAGACAAATCCGCCGGCCTGCTCCGGGGAACAGGATATCAGGGAAGGCCCCACGATCGCCCATTGAAGGTTCACAATCGCAAAGATGCCGCCGTACACTATGAGGACTCTGCTCAGGTACCCTTTCATGCAACTCCTTCAAGCCCGACCGTCTCCGAATCTCATTCCATCGGGAAAAAACACACGCTTTATTGGATAACACCAGTCGAGGGATGGTTAAAAAGTCGGCAATCCGTGTGTGATTCTTGAATCGGAATTATCCGTTCATGCTGTGTGAGATCGTCTTCCAAATCGGCATTCAGAGCGTATCTGATATTATCCCGGGTATGCTCGAGGTTGTCTTGGGAGATTGATCATAAGGGCATCTATTGACACGGCGGATCTGTCCTGATGTGCGTATCCCGGCCCGGGACCGCTGCAGGCGGAGAAGCGGCAACTCGCTCACCTGAGGGAATTATCCTCTTTTTCTGGACCCTTGTATCCGGGAGGGGCTTTCAGGCACCGCGGGGATGCACTATCGCCGAGGCCGGGTTCTATTTCCCTGTTGTCCATCCATGGCTCTTCCATGTATCCTGTGGATAGGATTTTTTGTATCAGACCCTGGGGAGGAGGAAACGAGAATGGCGGTTCAGCATAACGACAGCAGGCTCGACAGGATGTTCTTCCCGAAATCAGTGGCTGTGGTGGGGGCATCGGACGTACCGGCCAAGTGGGGCAACCTGATACTCACCTCCATCCTCGGCTGGAAGTTCGGCGGCAGGGTGTTCCCCGTGAACCCCAACAAAGATACCATACTCGGGCTCAAATCATATCCGAGCCTCAGGGACATACCCGAAGAGGTGGACCTCGCCGTTTTCACCATCCCGGCGAGGTTTGTTCCCGAAGGACTGAGGGATTGCGCCGCCAAGGGGATCAAGGCGGCGGTCATCATATCTTCAGGGTTCAGGGAAACGGGGAGCGAGGGCGCCGGCCTGGAGCGGGAAATCGTGGCGGCCGCAAAGGAGGGCGGCATCCTCTTCATCGGACCCAATACCATGGGGATAGCGTCCGCCCACCATTTCTTCGAATGCCTGCCATCTCCCACAGCTCCGGGTCCGGGCGGTCTCGCCGTCGTTTCCCAGAGCGGCAACATTGGGCTGCAGATCATCAAGTGGATCGCACACAAGCAGATCGGGCTGGCCGTGTATGCGGGTACGGGAAACGAATCCATGCTCAAGGCGGGCGACATCATGCGCTATGTCGGCTCGCTCGATGAAGTGAGGGCCATCGCCATGTACATCGAGGGGATCGACGACGGCAGAACGTTCGGTGAGACAGCCAAGGAAGTAACCCTGAAGAAGCCGGTCATCGCCATCAAGACGGGCAGGTCTCAGGCAGGTTCGAAGGCGGCGCAGTCCCATACGGGGTCCATGGCCGGGTCCTTCGCCACCTACAGCGCCATGTTCAGGCAGTCCGGCGTAATCCAGGTCACGACTCCCACGGACCTCATCAACGTTTCCGCGGCAGCCACCCATCTGCCCATCCCCCGGTCGAACCG
>Ga0302245_1002003_pt1 | contig 12513 bp, 9 predicted proteins | sample AAG_UR_Thr_MG_FD_193512 | JGI IMG/M metagenome (GOLD analysis project Ga0302245, IMG submission 193512) | Enriched activated sludge microbial communities from anaerobic digester in WTTP, New Holstein, Wisconsin, United States - AAG_UR_Thr | ecosystem: Engineered > Bioreactor > Anaerobic >... | reverse complement strand
AAGTTCTGATAGACCAGTCTAATATTTCCATATAAACAATTGCATCACATTAAGAATTCAATAGTTTAAATTTCCCTATTGCCACAGCTGCAAATAATCTCTACAATGGCCGATAGTGTTCAGCGCTCGCATCAATACAAATCGAGTTGAAAGTAATAAAAGACGCCTGCATAGGCGTTTTTCTATGGTCATTTTTTTGACCAGCAAACAATAAAAAGTTAACAAGCTTCGGCTTGTTTTTTTTTAAAAAAAATTAAAAAAGAAGGAAAATTATGCAAGATTTTACCACTTACACCAAAGTTTCTTCCTATGAGGGGCGAAAGGGAACAGTTAAAAAGGTAGTGTTACTTTACTCTGGTGGACTTGATACTTCAGTCATGTTGCATTGGATTCAGGAAGAATATCAAGCGAAGGTAGTGGCGCTGACTATTGATATTGGTCAGCAAGCCGATGATTTAGAAAAAATCCGGCAAAAGGCTTTAAAACTTGGGGCAGTTAAGGCAATTGTGGTTGATGCGAAAAAAGAATTTGCTTATCATTATATTGCCAAGGGGATTAAGGCTAATGCTAGTTATCAGGGGAAATATCATTTGAGTACGCCCTTGGGTAGACCACTGTTAGCCAAAATAGCGGTCGAAGTAGCACGGGCCGAAGGTTGTGACACTATTGCCCACGGTTGTACTGGTAAAGGCAATGATCAAGTGCGTATTGAAGGTACGGTTTTAACTTTAGCTCCTGAGATGAAGATTATTGCTCCAGTGAGGGAATGGAGTATGGGGCGGGATGAAGAATTGGTTTATGCAAAAAAACACAAGATTGCTGTTAAACAAACCAAAGACAAACCATATTCTTATGATGACAACATGTGGGGGGTGACGATTGAAAGTGGGGAAATTGAAAACCCAGCTCTCATTCCACCGCTAAATAAAATTCTTCAAGTTTGTCGAGAGGTAGAAAAAACACCAGATCAACCTCAATATGTCAGACTGGCTTTTGTTAAAGGTATGCCGACCAAAGTCGATGATAAAACCCTGAATTTGGTAGAGATAATTCAATTATTAAATAAAATGGGCGCCAAACATGGTGTGGGAGTTACTCACCATATTGAGGATCGTTTAGTTGGCTTAAAGGTGCGAGGTATTTATGAAGCTCCGGCCGCAGAAATTATTATCAATGCTCACGCAAATTTAGAAAAATACGTCTGTACTAGAAACGAAAACGAATTTAAAACTGAAATCGATACCAAGTGGTCATATTTATGCTATGGAGCCCTGTGGTATGAGCCCTTGATGGAAAGTTTGAATGCCTTTATTGATCAGGTTAATGACAAAGTAACCGGAACCGTTACTGTTAAATTATTTAAAGGTGTGGCTGAAGTGGTGGCAGTGGAAACAGCTAACACTATTTTTGATGAGAAGTTAGCCACTTTCATGAAGAATGATACCTTTAATCAAAATGCTTCTCCAGGGTTTATTGAAATTTATACTTTACAAATGCGTTTGGCTCAAAATAAACATCGTTATGCCCTATTAACCATTGGTGAGGATGCCAATAAAAAGGCTTTTTTACCCTATGTCAAAATTCTCAATGATTTGGGATATTATTTTTACGCCACCGAGCATACCCATCAGTTTTACCAAAAACACGGTATTGATTCGGTTTTCATTTATAAAATGCGTCAAAACAAATATCCCAACTTAGAAGAGTTATTACAACAAAACTTTTTTGATTTGATCATCCACACTCCTTATAAAAACAAGCCAGAAAATGCCGAAGACGAAGAGGTCATTAGAAAGTGGGCGGTTAAACACAAAATCATGACGGTCAGTGACGTTAACACGTTTAAATTACTAACTCGTAAATTACAAAAATATACGATTGCGCAGAAAAAAGTGGCTGATGAACAAAAAAGAAAATTGGAATCTCAAGACTCTCGTCCTTGAGAAAATTAAAGACAATGGTGGTTGGGTAAACGCTCATAGTCATTTGGATCGGGCTTATACCATTACTGATCAAGATTTAGCTTTATCCAATCAGCATTTACAGCAAAAATGGGAGTTAGTTGATGAGTTAAAAAAAAGATCCACTGTTGCTCAAATATATGATCGAATGGCCTTTGCTCTAGAGAAACAACTGGCACAAGGAGTCACTGCTTTAGGAACTTTTATTGATGTTGATGATGTGATAAAAGATAAGGCAATCCAAGCCGCTGCTCGTCTCAAAGAAAACTATCAAACCGCAATTGATTTGGTGTTTATCAATCAAACGCTGAAGGGGGTTTTGGATGCCAAGGCTAGAAAGTGGCTCGAAGAAGCGCTGAATTTTGTGGATATTATTGGTGGCTTACCAGCGAGAGACGCAGGTAGGGAGGACGAGCATTTAGATGTGTTATTTAGTTTGGCTAAGCAGCACAAAAAGATGGTCCACGTGCATGTTGATCAACTTAACACTGTTCGGGAAAAAGAAACTGAGTTATTAATTAAAAAAACTCGTGAGCATAAACTGCAAGGACAAGTGGTGGCTGTTCACTCTGTTTCTTTGGCGGCCCAACCGATTGAATACCGACAAAAAATTTATCAGCAACTGCAGCAACAACAACTGATGGTAATCGTTTGTCCAACCGCTTGGATTGATAGTCGACGCTCAGAAGAATTGATGGTGAGCCATAATGCCATTGCTCCCGTAGAAGAACTAGTGGCAGCTCAAATTCCTGTGGCATTGGGTACAGATAATATTGCCGACATTTATAAACCATTTAGCGATGGCGAAATGTGGACAGAATTACGCTTTTTGTTGGAAGCTTGTCATTTTTATGATATTGATGCATTAGTTAAAATAGCCACAGTAAATGGTAGAAAAGTGTTGGGCTTATCTATCTAAGCTCCTCAGTTTTCTATTAAAATTTAGGAAATAATTATTTGAGAAAGGAGATTAACTTGCCATTTTCACAAAGAGATTTTAATAATTTTATTATTAAAGAGCAGGTGCTTGGGTTTTTTAATGAACCCATTACCCTCAAGTCGGGAAGAATTTCCAACTGGTATGTTAATTGGAGAACAGTCGCAGAAGATGTTTTTTTAATTGACAAGCTAAGTGATTTTGTGCTGGATTTTGTAGAACAAGAACAGATTGCCTTTGATTGTTTCTATGGAGTTCCTGAAGGAGCTAGTAAATTAAGTATTATTTCCCAATTTAAATTAGCGAAAAAATCGCCAAATTTGGCTAAAGGTAATTATGTGCTAGCCATGGGGAGAGGCAAAGCCAAAACGCATGGTGTGCCGAAAGATAGATTTTTTGTGGGCATGCCTCAAGGAAAGGTAGTTGTAATGGAAGATGTGGTAACCACAGGCATGTCTTTACTCAATACTATCGATCAGCTGAAAGAGGCGGATGTTAGGGTGGTGGCAGCAATCGGATTAACCGATAGGATGGAGCTAAGAGATGATGGGAAAAGTGTTAAAGAAGCAGTAGAAGAGCAAGGTGTTACATATTATAGTTTAAGTAGAGCGACAGAATTGTTGCCAGAAATAGTAAAAATAAATCCCCCTTCGGCGAAAATCATCAACAGCATTGAGGAAGAATTTGAAAACTTTGGTGTTGAGAAAATAAAATTAAAATAATTTTTTATAAATTTATGTTAACTAATCAAGAAAAAAAAGCACGAGGCATGCTGTGTTTGGCCCTAGATGGGCTTGAAAACTTTCAAGATATCAAAGACACCGTTAAAGAACTTAGTTCTGAGGTAGGTCTTTTCAAGGTTGGCAAAGAGTCTTTTACCAGATTCGGACCGAAAGTTATAGATTTTATTCACCAATCTGGTTCTAAGGTTTTTTTGGATTTAAAATATCATGATATTCCCCACACTGTTAAAGAAGCCGCCAAAGCAGCCAGTGAATTGGGAGTTTATATGTTTAATTTACACGCTTTGGGGGGTAGAGAAATGATGTTAGCTGCCAAAGAGGGCGTTGAGGAAATGGCAATAAAAAAGGGTCTGCGTAAGCCTAAAATTATTGCCGTTACCATTTTGACTAGTATTGATAAAAAAATAATGAATGAAGACTTAGGTATTAGTGGAGAAGTAAGTGACCGAGTGTTGCAATTAGCCACTATGGCTGCCAATGTTGGTTTGGATGGAGTGGTGTGCAGTGCCACCGACCTGCAGGCAATAAAACCTCATTTAGCAAAAGATTTTATTTACGTCACCCCTGGCATTAAAGGAGTTAATTCTCAGGCAGGATCAGATCAAAAAAGGGTTTTTAGTCCAGCCAATGCAGTTGAAGCTGGTTCTACCATTCTTGTAGTGGGGAGGGCGATTATGACGGCCGACAACAGACTGAAAGCTACTCAGGAAATATTGGCTGACATGGCGAGAAAACTTTAATTTAGTAAAGCTTTTATGCTTAAAAAAAATAAAAAAGAAGTTTTAGATTTTTTTCAAAAAGATGGTGTTAAATTGACTATAGTTTCCGGTATTGTTACGACAAAACCCAATTTAATAAAGTGGGTTGATCAAAATATCCCTGAGATAGGAATCATCACGAGCAAAAGCTACCAGATTGAACCTACTGAGGGAAATAGAGAACCAATCATTGTTGAACAATCTGTGGGGAATTTTGGTAATGCAGTTGGCTTAAGAAACCCCGGCATGGAACAGGGCTATCGAGACTTAAGAAAACTAAAAGAGCATGGTTTAAAAGCTATTTTAAATGTTTCATTAGCGGCTAAAAAAGCTGAGGATTTTATTATCCTGATTAAAAAGTTTGAAGATATTGCTGATATTTTTGAGTTAAATTTTTCCTGTCCCCACGCCGAATCAGGCTTTGGATCAAGTATTGGGAGTAATAAAGAAATTGTCAAAGATTATTTACAAAAAATTAGAAAGGTCACCAACTCTTTGTTATTTCCCAAGTTAACTCCCAATGTTGAAAATATTGGAGAGATAGCTCAAGTATGTATAGATCAAGGAGCGGATGGTATTGTCGCCATCAATACCGTAGGACCAGAATTATATATTGAACCTCATACTAAAAAAGCCATATTGTTTAATCCACAGGGTCATCAAGGAGGAAAATCTGGCGACTGGATAAAAGAAATTGCTCTTGAAAAGATTAAAGAAATCAGAGAGGCCATAGGCAGTGAAATTCCCATTATTGGCATGGGTGGTGTTTCTTGTGCTAGTGATGTAATTAAAATGCAAAATGCTGGCGCGAATGTGGTGGGAATTGGGAGTGTTTTAGCGAGAGTTAAAATGGAAGATAGAAAGAGATTCTTTCGTTTACTAAAAGAAGACGTAGAAAATGGAAGTGATAAAGCTGCAAATTTACTCAACAAAGAAAGATTAGCTCAATATAAACCATATAAAATTACTAAAATTATTGATAAGACCGAAACGCTGAGGATTATACAATTAGAGGGCAAAATTGATTATCAAGCCAGTCAATATGTTTTTTTGTGGGTACCAGATGTTGGAGAAAAGCCCTTTGCCATTGCTTCAAACAAGCCATTATCTTTTGTTATTAGAAAAAAACCTTATGATAAAAAGCAAAATAAGGGTTTAGTCACTCACGCATTATTTAATTTAAAAGATGGTCAGGAATTGCTAATCAGGGGTGTTTACGGCAAAGAAGCACCCATTCTTAAAAACAAGAATGCAGTGCTGGTAGTGGGAGGCTCAGGCATAGCGCTTGTTCCGGCCTTGGTTAAAAAACTTCATCAAGAGGGCAAAAATATTGTTGTTTACTATGGAGTTAAGGATCAAGAAGAGGTCATTTTTGAAGAAAAAATTTCCCAATATGCTCAGTTTGTTCCCGTTGCGGATGAAGGAGTTTTGGCTAGGGTGTTAAATGTTGTGAAAGAAGATTTGTTAAAGAAAAGTAAAGACTTTTTTGCCAATACAACAGTCTATAACATTGGTTCCACCCTGATGATGAATAGAGCGATCACTGAACAAGAAGAAATAGGGATTGCGAAAGAAAATATTTTGCTAGCTTTGGAAACAAAAACGATGTGCGGGATTGGTTTGTGCGGTGAGTGTGAGTGTGGAGGAAAACTACTTTGTCATGAGGGAACATTTGTTTCCAAAGCCTTTATTGATAAAAATGAGATAAATATTCTTGATTTATAGTTTTTTTTAAAAATATTTATTTGTTAGAGGATGCAATAATTGATTGCTTTTTTGGCCATTTCCAGCTATAATATCCCATAATGTTGAAGAAAAAGACGAGGGTGCGTTTTTATCGAAAAGCCCCAGCCAAATTTCTTATTCAAAAAGCTAAAAACCTGAAAAAGTTGGCTATAGCTTCTTTTATATTTAGTTTTTTATTACTGTTTTTGAGTAATCCTTTTGTCAGTTGGCAAGGAATTAAACAGTTACCAAGTATCATTAGTGACTCAAAAGCCATCATTGCTGCTGTCCCCGAATTTTTGCAAAATTTACCGCAAGAAGCAGAAAAAAATACTTTTGCTTTTTTTGATTGGACTAAAATGCAATTGGACGAGTCTTGGCCAATTTTTGCCAGAGAAACTGGAGAGAATCAAGAAGCAGGCCAAAGTGCTTTGCCTCAATTAGTTGTTACTTCTGATTATGCTAGCTTACCTTTTTATATTGAAATTCCGAGTTTAGCACTTTATGAAAAAGTTCATGTCAATATCAACCCCAATAATCCAGAAGAATATCAAGCAGCTTTAAAAACTGGTGTGGCTCATGCTCGCAACTCGGCTTTTCCAGGTCAAAATAAATTAATTTATATTTTTGGTCACTCCACCAATGGGGTTTGGAACGTTGAAGCTTATAACGCAGTTTTCTACCAAATTAAAGATCTGGCGATTGGTGAAAAAATCATTCTGCATTTGGGAGACGAACAATTTGCTTACGAAGTTAGTGGTCAGGATGTAGTGGCCAGTAATGAAGTGGATTTTGTTAATAATTTAAAAGAAGAAAATCTTTTATTACTGCAAACTTGTTGGCCACCTGGAACCAGTTGGCAGCGTTTATTTGTGCGGGCAAGCCCAGTTTCGGCTGAATAATATCCCATAATATTGACAATATATAGTTATAAATGTATAATAAGCTCTCACAAGCAATAAAATATAAGTTAAAGCAAATATGAAAAAAATAATTTCTTGTCTATTGATAGTGATTGGCCTATTTTTATTAGCTATCAATGTGGCTAACGCCAAAGAATGTCATACTGTTTATGGCGGTGGTGAGGTTTGTGAAACCGGTGATCTTAGTTTAGATAAAAAAGTGTTTAATCCTGAAGCTAATGAGTATTGGGATAATATCGCGGCCAGTTCTTATACCTTTTCACCAGAGCAAGAAGTGAAATTTAGATTACGTATTAAAAATATTTCTGATGTTAAAACTAATGGAGTGCGTTTGGTGGACGATTTTGCTCGTTTAGTTGATTATATGTTTTATCTAGGAGCAGATGGTAAAGAGTATCCGGTTGAGTTTAAAGATAATGAGCTGAAGTTTATTTTTGACGATGTTGACGCTGATGAAGAAATCATTGTTTATTTTACTGCTCGTTTTAAAGGTCAGGATGAACTACCAGTGGGTACCACCTGTATTACTAATGAAGCTAAAGTTTATTCGAGAGAAGATGATGTTAGTGATAGTGATTATGCCAGCTTTTGTGTCAAGAGTGATGAAGCAAAAATTATTACAAAAGCAGCTCCAGAAACCGGTTTTGATTTGAGTACTATTTTAATTTTAGAAGCGACAGTTTTAGCTGGTTTGGGAATGTTCTCCATAACTAAAGCTAAAAAAATTGGCAAATAAGTGTTTAAATGAATATAGATGAAGATAAAAACCCTTCTGTCACAGAAGGGTTTTTTGGTTGAGTCACTTTTATATAGTTTAACTTGAATTTTGATTGAATTTAGCCTGGAAAGGAAGCACCATTTAACATCCCATAACATTGACAAAAATGACTTTATTTGATATACTTTTACATACTTATCAAGTCTTTTTAGTAGAGAAAAGCTTTTGACATTTTCATATTTTTTCCAACCCCTCGTGTCGAAAACTATTCTCTACTCGAAAGAGTAGAGGAAGGAGCTCTTTATTGTAATGCTTAAGACCTGAAAATTGCTTTCAGCTTTTTGAGCAGCTTACAAAAAGAGACGCACCTTAACAAGGAGGAAAAAATGCCTGAGGCATTTTGGTCCAGCTTTTGTGACAATCATTGTAGAGTGGTTGTTAGAAAAGCTGGTCCATAAGTGCCGAAAGGCAAGGGACGAGCCGGGGCTACTGACGCGCAGTGGCAATTTCACGCATTGAAAAGGAGACTGAAATGCGCAAAAAGATTTTGTTTGTAACAATTTTGTTGGTTTTGGCGAGTTTACTCGCCGCCTGCTCACCTTTAACTAAGGAGCAGGTATCTCAAATTGTTGACGAGGCAATAGCTGAACAGGAACCACCCACAATCAATGTGAATGTTCCAGAACAGGAACCACCCACAATCAATGTGAATGTTCCAGAACAGGAACCACCCACAATCAATGTGAATGTTCCAGAACAGGAACCACCCACAATCAATGTGAATGTTCCAGAACAGGAACCAGAATTGGTTGCACCAGTGGAACCTTTGGTTCTACCGAATTGCCCCCTGGAAGATGGGGGGGTGAGAATTGAGTTCATTGGAACCCTTGAGAAGGAAAACGGTTTTTACAACCTTTCTTCCTCAATGGAACAACTAGCGGAATATGCTGGTTGTAACATTTTGGTCGAAGGCAGAATTGAACTCGTCGAAGAGCACAATATCTGGCTCTTCCGTGGCCAGTGGCAGCTGTCGATCCGCGAGGGTAGCCTTTGGGTTTACCCCGCTGATTGGAATATGGCCGATTTCTCGACTGAGAAACCGCCCGTTGCTGCGGAATTTGTGACCGCAAAGCGACAAAATCAAGTCGCTAATGGCTACGACTGGATAATATTTGTTCATGACGGGGAAAACAATTATGTATTTCCCGCTGGACAGGATACACCCCTCGTTGTTTTACCCGACAATGCCGGATTCTCAGAACCCCAATGGATTTCGGCCCATGGGATCTGGGATCAAAAGTCGACAGCCTTCAACGCCTCAATCGGCGCTGAGGGGGCCACAACTGTAGCCTTGTTGGATGAAGAATTGTTTTTCTGGGATGGTGCCCAGGACAACATTCTTTTTCAGTCTGTACAGGCTTGGCTTATGCCGAGCACCTGGGACCAGTCCCAGATCGAAAACTGGGCGAAGGCTCAGTTTCCAGAAATGGAACTGCAACCTTACGCCCCGTAACATTTTTCCTCCTTTCCCACGTCTTCCTTGAAAGATAGGAGACGTGGGTAAAGCAAAGCTCATCAATGATCATTGGTGATTTTTGCTTTACTAATAACATCATGAAATTAACTAGCAAAACCTACCAGCGCTTTAATGATCCAGCTACTTTACTGGTAGTTTCTAGTTTTCCACTGCAAGGTGAGGAAATTGCCAAGCGCAATGCAGTTTCACGCTATAGTTATCTATTACTTAAACATTTTCCAGATCAGCAAAGAGTTGTAGTTTTGTGTGAACAGGTTGTTGATCAAAATAATCAGCCATATTTACTCAAGAAAAACATTTTAGTTATTCCCAGTTATCCAATTAACTCATTAAAACTTTTTACTCAGTTAAACCTGCAATTGAAGCGTTTTTCTCAGGTAAAAAACATTCTTTTACAATTTGAGTTTAGTTTATTTGGTAAAGAAGTGATTACCTTTTTACTGCCATTTTTCTTTATTTGGCAACGCGTACTTGGTAAAAAGATTTATACCATGCTCCATCAGGTAGTGTTAGATTTATCAACTTTAGCTGGTCAGGTGGCTTTACCTGCTAATTCAATTAAAACCTTATTTTTTAATGGAGCGATGCGTGTTTTTTACAGCATATTGGGTTTAGCTAGCCAAAAAATTCTAGTCCATGATCAATTTTTAGCTGAAAAGTTATGCCACTTAGTGCCTCAACGCAAACTGGCTATCATTCCTCATGGAATCAATGGCTATCAAGGCTTTAGGCAAGGACAAAAGGATAAATTCAAGAGCAGTCTCGGCTGTCAATCCAGTGACCAATTAGTTTTAGCTTATGGTTATCACTCTTGGTACAAGGGTACTGATTGGTTAATTAACAATTTTTTGCGTTTAAAAAAGGCTGGTCAGTTGACCAAAAATACTAAATTATTGTTGGCTGGAGATGCAGCGCCGACTCAAAAAAGTCAGCCTCATTTGCAGGGTTTTTACCATAAGCTCAGTAAATTGATTAAAAATAACAGTCAAGACGTTATTCACACCGGTTTTGTTCCAGAAAAAGAAGTAGCGAAAATTTTTGCTATTGCTGATTTGGTGGTGTTTCCTTATCGTGCCCGCATGTCTAGTTCAGGAGCTTTAGCTCTTGCTTGGCAGTATCGTAAACCCTTTATTAGTTCCAAATTCTTTGCGGAAAATTTAACTACTAGTGAATTAGACAAATTAGCTAAAAAAATTCACCTTGATATTAATTCTTTGCAATTTAATTTGAATTATGCCTCTTTTGCCAAGACTTTCATCAATAGCTGGCAAAACCCTTTATTAAGTCAAAAAATGGCTCGGCTGGGTCGTCAAGTAGCTAAAGCTCATGATTGGCAGGAGATTGCTGGTCAATATTTAGACATTATCAAGCTAGCTCAAAAACAAAGCGTAACTTCCGTTAAAACAGCTGGGGTTTATTTTTGGCAAAAACTGGCCTATTCTCGGGTTAACACTCCAGCTTAATATTTGTATACAATTGAGTTATGAAATTCATTTCTTTATCAAAAAAATTCTGGCCACAGATTTTTTTATTTTTTCTAGTGACGTTGTTATTTTATTTTAATTACAGCCCTAATACTTATTTGACTGGTTGGGATAATCTTCAAGTTGAACCCGATCTTTCAATTAACTTGGAAAGGGCCTTGAATGTTTCGTGGCAAGAGTACCAGGGCTTGGGCTTGTTAGGGGGTATGGGTCATGGGGCAGATTTAATTCGCCAAATTTTATTGTGGCCACTTTCGCTAGTGCTCCAGCCACAGCTTTTGCGTTACTGTTGGCATTATTTAGCTCTTTTATCTGGGGTTTGGGGAGCTTTTACTTTGTTTACTTATTTATTAAAAAATAAGCAACAAGGGCGATTGCTAGCCTGTTTGGGTGCCAGTTTTTATTTGTTAAATCTGGGCACAGTGCAAAATTTTTATGTTACTTTTGAACCTTTTGCTGCCTTTTTTGCTTTTTTCCCTTGGTTAATTTATTACTTTTTCAGTTATTTGGAGCAAGCTAATCACAAAAATCTTTGGGGTTTTATTATTTTCTCATTATTGGGCACTATTTTTGCTTACGTGCAGACAGTATTTGTGGTTTACTTGCTGATTTTGCTGATAATACTGGCTTTTTTATTTATCAAGAAAAAAATTACTTGGAAGCAAATATTCAACGTTTTATTAATAGTTTTTTTAACTAATGCTTTTTGGCTGTTGCCGGTAGCTTATTTTACTCTGTTCGCTAGTGAAACTACTTTATCTGCCAAAACTAATTTGATGTCTACTGAAGTCACTTTTTTGAAAAATAATCAATATGGTAGTTTTAGTAATTTAGCCACTCTTAAAGGATTCTGGTTAGATTACCTTGATTTTGATCGGTGGGGCAATAGTGTGTATTTAATGGATGTGTGGAAAACCCATTTTTATCAATCCTGGGTGAAGGCTTTGTCTTGGATATATTTTGCTTTAGTAGTGCTTGGAATAGTGGCAATTATTTTTGCTAAAAAAGGTAAAGCTTATTTGCGTCACAGTCAGTTAGCTATTGTGCTAGTTTTTCTTTTTACAGGTTTTATTCTAGCTGGCTCTAATCCTCCTTTTGCTTTTATTTATGATTTTTTACGTAACTCAGTACCTTTGTTCGGTCAAATATTTCGTTCTGCTTTTACTAAATGGGTGGTCCCTTACAGCTTATTTTATAGTTTACTAGTAAGTTTTGGTTTAGCTGTGCTTTTTTCTAAACTAAAAAATCGAATTATCCAATTGTTTTTAGCATTACTATTTTTTATTTCTTTAATCTTTTATAGTTGGCCAAGTTTTACTGGTAATTTCTTTTATCCCCGTTTACGAGTTAATATTCCTAGCGCCTATTTTCAATTATTTGATTATTTTAAAAATGAAGCACCACCAAGTAGCCGAATTGCTAATTTACCTCAGCACTCTTATTATGGTTGGCAATGGAATGATTGGGGATATCGGGGCTCTGGTTTTATTTGGTATGGTATTAAGCAACCCATATTAGATCGAGCCTTTGATGTGTGGAGTGAAGCGAGTGAACGCTACTATTGGCAACTCCAAGCCGCTTTAGACAAAAAAGACGTGGTTGCATTGGAAAGGGTGTTAGCTCAATATGATGTTGATTATTTGCTGCTCGATGAATCAATTATTAATCGCAATAGCAAAAAACCCCTTAACTATGCGGCAATCGAGGAATTTTTACTCAGTTCAGAG
>Ga0302245_1001997_pt1 | contig 12545 bp, 13 predicted proteins | sample AAG_UR_Thr_MG_FD_193512 | JGI IMG/M metagenome (GOLD analysis project Ga0302245, IMG submission 193512) | Enriched activated sludge microbial communities from anaerobic digester in WTTP, New Holstein, Wisconsin, United States - AAG_UR_Thr | ecosystem: Engineered > Bioreactor > Anaerobic >... | reverse complement strand
TCGGTGCGTCGAGCCAGAAGGATTTTATACGATTTCACGATCTCGACCGACAGAAGGTCTTTTTTTATGAAATGAAGGCTCAGCATGGTTATTATGCCGTCATGGGTCTCCGGGTTGAGTCCTTCGAGGATGAGCAGTGAGCGCGCGGCGTTAAGAACGGCGTAATATGCGCGGTTTGTGGAGGTCCGGAACCGGCCGCGGCCGAAATTGTCCGAGGCATCCTGTAGGAACTCGAGGGCCTTCTCCATCCTTATATCGCTTAGCGATTTCTTTTCTTTAGTATCGAGCGTCACAGGGGCACCCCCTCCTTCTGGATGTTCCGGTAAAACGGCGCGTTGTGCGCGCGTTCGAGCTCGAAAGACGCGGAATCTTTGAGAAGAGGAGTAAGCGAGAGTCCCCTTTCCATCTCGAAATCGACGATGGCGCCGATAATCGCGGCCTCTTTTGCCGGGGTCTTATCCTTCACGACTATGAGTATATCGAAGTCAGAGCGGTCGTCGTTGTCGCCCCGTGCGCGCGAGCCGAATACGTAAATCGACTCTATATCGGACCCCATGGCCTCGCGCAAAATGGAGGACAGGAGCGATAAGGATTTTAAATCATGCGAGAACATGGCATGATTTTAGGCCATGGGTCGGCGGGATTTCAAGGATAATTTTGACTTCCATCGGGCCTGTCGGCCTCGGAAAGCATCTTGACAAATATCCGCGAATGTACGCATGCTCTATCCTCCGACCATGAGATACCGCGTCAAAACATCGCGCCCCGAGGGCGAGGTAGCTATTCCCGGCTCCAAGTCGCACACCATCCGAGCTCTGGTGTGCGGCCTTCTCGCCGGGGGCGAATCGGCCATAGAGGCGCCGCTCGATTCGGCGGACACGCGCTCCTGCTTAGCCATGGTGCAGAGCTTCGGGGCCGGGGTGCGCGAGGAGTCCGGTCGCTGGATTGTGTCCGGCCGCGGCGGCCGGCCCGTGGTCCCGGACGATGTTGTGGACGTGGGGAACTCCGGCACTTCGCTCTACATGGGCCTTGGGGTCGCGGCCCTGGCTGAGGGCATCAGCGTCTTTACCGGCGACGGCCAGATACGGAGCCGCCCGGCCGGGCCGCTTCTCGCCTCGCTGCGCGATCTGGGATGCATGGCCGAGTCCACCCGCGGAAACGACATCCCGCCTCTGGTGATACGCGGGCGCATGAAGGGCGGGCGCACCTCGGTTGAGGCCCATACGTCGCAATACCTGAGTGCGCTTCTTCTCGCCGCCCCCTGCGCCGATGGCGAAACCCGAATCGAGGTGCCTTTATTGAACGAGGCGCCCTATGTGGCCATGACGCTTTCGTGGCTTGACCGGCTGGGCATAGAGTATAAAAACGATGGGATGAAACGCTTTGTAATCCCCGGCGGCCAGAGCTACCGGCCCTTTACCGGAAGCATTCCGGCCGACTTTTCGTCGGCCGCCTTCTTTATTGTGGCCGCGGCGGTAGCGGGGTCGCGCATAACGCTGAAGGGCCTGGACCTGGCCGACACGCAGGGCGACAGGGCGGTCGTGGATATAGTCGAGAGCATGGGTGCGAGGGTTGAGAGAGGCGAGCGCGTCATAACGATAGAGGGGGGCACGCTTAAAGGCGGCACCTTCGACCTGAACGCCATCCCCGACGCCCTTCCCGCGCTCGCCGTGGCGGGCTGCCTTGCGCGCGGCGAGACGCGCCTGGTCAATGTGCCGCAGGCGAGGCTTAAGGAGACGGACCGTATAGCCGTTATGCGCTCGGAGCTTTCCAAGATGGAAGCGGACATAGAGGAGATGCCGGACGGGCTCGTAATACGGGGAGGCGGCCTTAAGGGGGCCTTGCTGCACGGGCACGGCGACCATCGTGTGGTGATGGCGCTCTCGGTCGCGGGCATGGCCGCCGGAGGCGAGACCACCATCGACACCGCCGAATCTGCGGCCGTAACATTTCCCGCGTTCGGGGAGCTTATGAGCTCGCTCGGCGCGGACATCGAACTATTGGAGGACTGAACAATGCCTGTACGCGGAGTGCGCGGCGCGACGACGGTTGAGCGAAACGATCGCGAAGAGATAATTGCCCGGACCGGGGAGCTGTTGCGCGCTCTCGTGGAGAGGAACGGCATCGAGGTTTCGGACGTGGTTTCGGCCATCTTCTCGGTAACCGACGACGTCGACGCCGAATTTCCGGCCGTGGCGGCTCGGCGTCTGGGATGGATTTACACCCCCCTCATGTGCGCGCGCGAGATCCCGGTGCCGGGAAGTCTCCCCCTGTGCGTGCGGGTGCTTCTCCACGTCAACATGGACCGGCCGCAGGAGGACATCATCCACCTCTACCTCCGGGAGGCCCGCAAGCTTCGGCCCGACCTGGACACGGGCGACGAGGACCGCTACTATCGCTCCGAGGCCTGAGCTAGGCCACGGGCGTTTAAAAGCTTGCCTTTTCCGCCGCGCGCGTTTTTCCTTGTCATGACGGGCCCTGCGGACGGGCCGCGGCGACACAATACGGAAGGGAATGACGTGTATCGAAAGGCGCTCAGGGCAGGCGTGCCGGCCGCCGCAATTCTTCTGTCTGTAATGATCGGTGCGGGCGCACCGGCTCAGGAGCGGCGCGAGATCGAGCTGACCGCCCAGGAGATCGTAGCGCGCGTGGACCGCATTCTAACGTATCCGCGCGGACAGATAAAGGGAAGGCTGATGCACATCCTCCCCGACGGCGCCTCCACGGTGATAAACCTTACAGGGCTTATAGACGAAAACGACTTTCTTTTCACCTTTGGAACGCGCGGCCGAGGCGACGAGCTAAAGGTCCTTTACAACCAGGGCGGTGAGGACATCTGGGTGTACAGCATACACGCGCAGAAGCTCTTTCGAAAGATGGACGTGGATAAGTACGACCCGCTTTTAGGCACCAACTTCTCCTTTATCGACCTCTCCAATGCCGACTATCAGGCCAACTACAACGCCGTACTGACGGGCGATGCCGTAATAAAGGGGCTTCCGGCCTACCGCCTGAGGCTTGAGCCGATATTCAAGGGCGGAAGTTACGGGCGCCTCACCCTGTACGCAGCCAAGGCGGATTACGTCCCGCTTCGCATCGACTTTCACGACAACGACAAGGTCGTCTTTAAAAGCATTGCCGTCGCCAAAACCATGGAGAGGGGGGGCAGGATAGTGCCGGTCCGCTATGACATGCTCGACCTTCGCCGCGGGACGGTTACCATTATGGAATTTTTCGGCTTCGACGAATCCATGCGCTTCGAAAAGACCATCTTTTACCATCAGCGCCTGGGGGAAAACGGCTGATGCCCCAGTATTTCGTGCATCCCGAGGACCTGGACGGGGCCCTTTGCCGCGTGCGCGGCGAGGACTTCCACCATCTCGCCCGCGTGCGAAGGGCCGCCCCCGGAGACGAGGTGGAGCTTCGGCTTCCCGACGGCTCGGCGGTCGCGGCCCGGGTTCTTTCCATAGGCGCGGAGGCCCTCACCGCTGAAATCATTGACAAAAAGCCGCCTTCCGTCGTACCATTGAATCTGACGCTGTACGCCTCGCTCCTCAAGGGCAAACTGTTCGACCTGGTGGTGCGGAAGGCGGTCGAGCTGGGGGTAATGCGCGTGGTCCCAATGATCACCGAGCGCACCGTTGTGGACGTGGACGGAAAGGAGGACCGCCGCCGGGAGCGCTGGAGCCGCATAGCGGCCGAGGCGGCCAAGCAGTGCATGCGCCCGGACGTGCCCGGGGTCCATGGCGTGCTCGGTTTCGGCGAGGCGCTGGACGAGGGCGCCGGCGTGCGAATCATAGCCCATCCGGATTGCGGCGATAGCGCCCGCGAGATACGCGCCTCGGAGGCCGGGTGCGAGGCGGCCCTTATGGTGGGACCCGAGGGCGGCTTTTCCGGACGCGAGCTGAGCGCGGCAAAGGCAAAGGGATGGCGTGTGATGAGTTTCGGCAGTACGCAGCTTCGCGCGGAGACGGCGGCGCTCGTTCTCCCCGCGATCCTGATCTATGAATGGAGCTTGACCGAATGAAGATAACGGTAAACTACAGGGAAATAGAGTTCGAGATGTCCACGCTGGAGGAGCTTCTGACTCTCTACCGGTTCAATCCCGAAAGGATTACCGTTCAGATAAACGATACCTTCGTGCCGCCCACCATGTACGCGGCCACATCGCTGAAAGAAGGCGACGTAATTGACATCGGAAGGGCCTGATCGGGCCTGCCCGAAACTCCGGAGATGAAAAGTGAATAAAGAGGAACCCCTCCAAACAGGCCGCCTGGCCGAGATAAAGAGGGAGCTCGACGAGAAGCGGGCGGAGTGGCGCGCCGTTCGCTCGGAGCGGATGGCGCGAAAGGCCGAGCTCGAAAAGGAAGGCCTCGACAGGGCGGCGATACGAAAGGACAGGCTCCACAGGGAGCTCGAAAAACGTCAGGCCCGCCTTAGCACTCTTATAAAACACATCGAAAAACGGCTCAACAAGAAGCGCGCCATCCTGGAAAAAATGGGCGATTCCATAGGGGTTGCGGTCATGGCGCTCATCCTCTCCGACCTCTTCATCTTTTAGGGATGAAGCCCGTTTCCCGAAAAGCGAGGCAGACACTTCGAGGGGCATACTGCGATACGGACGGCACCGTATACGAGATGCCGGGCCTCGGGCCCGTGTTCAGGACAGGGCGTCGTTTCGTGGCGGTCGAGCGCTCCGAGCTCATAAGGCTTCCCTTCGGAAGCGAACTCTTCTCCATGCCGGGCAGGACGCCTGTCTTTCACGATAAGAAGCGCGGCTTCACTGCCGTCGAGCGGGACGACACGGGCGCGGAGATCTGGGCCGCCGCCTCATTTCTGTGCTCCGGTTATCTCAGAACGTATCTTCCGGCCTTCGTTAAGTCGGCCGGCGCGCCGGAGCTTCCACTGTGGGCATACGCGGGCCTTGTCCTAATGGACGGAGAGTTTTACGCGCCGGCCCTTCGGGTGGACCGGGACGCGCGCTCCGACCCCGCGCTCCATCTAAATGACGCGGACCTGAATGCGAGCGCGCGCTCCATAAAGAAGCGCTATCCCGACAATAGGCTGATGCGCCAGCTCGAGCGCTGCGCCACCGTCTACCGATGCCTCTGCGCGAGGAACTTCTTTTTAGGCCGCTTTGAAGCGCCTCTTCCCACATCGCCTGCGTGTAATGCGCGCTGCTTAGGGTGCCTTTCGTATCAGGACGCGGAGGAGTCGGGCTTTTGCCAGTCTCAGGAGCGGCTCGATTTCGCCCCGACGCCCGAGGAGATAGCCCAGGTAGTGCTGCACCATGTGAAGCGCGTGGAAAAATCGGTGGTCAGCTTTGGACAGGGCTGCGAGGGGGAGCCTCTCCTTCGCTGGAAGGATATCTCGAAGGCCATAAGCCTGGTGCGCGCGAGAACAGAGAGGGGCACCATCACCATGAACACCAATGGCTCGCTCCCAGAGGGCGTAAGGGCCCTTATAGACGCCGGGCTCGATTCGCTGCGCGTGAGCCTTAACTCGCCCACGGAGGGGTATTACCTGCGCTACTACCGGCCGCGTAACTACGGCTTCGACGACGTAAAGCGCTCTATAGCCATTGCGCTCGAGGCCGGCATCTTCGTTTCGATAAATCTGTTCTTCCTCCCGGGCTTCACCGACATGGAGACGGAGGTGGAGTCGCTTCGCTCTTTCCTGCGCGAGTTTCCCGTCAATATGATACAGGCGCGGAACCTCAACATGGACCCTGACCTCTATCTGGACCGCATAGGCTTTCGCGAATCGGAGCCCTTAGGAGTGCGCGCCATGCTGCGCTGCCTTAAGGAGGAGTTCCCACAGGTTCGCATAGGCTATTACAATCCTCCTAAGGAGTCGTTCGGCCGCGATCTTTGACGCAGAGTGAAGCGCGGCGAATCCTCTCGGCCGCCTCGCCCTAGGCGTGAGGAGCGCTTGCGCTCCGGCGGCCAGTTCCCTTGTTACTTGACCCCGGCAGGCTCCACGTTTATTTGCCTTTTCCACTTCGCGTAGATAGCTTGTAAGATTCGGAGGTGAAGAGCCATGTTTCTTCCATTGACGGTGTGTGCGTTCTGTTTCGGCGAGGTGGGCGGCGGGCTTCCGACCTGCGACGGAAATCGATATGTGCGTTTCCCCGACGGCGGGTCCATGCTGTCGGTGCCTTTCCTGCCGGAGAACATCCTGTTCGGCGCCAGGTGTCCGGATTGCGGCGTGAGCATAGGCGGCTTTCATCATCCGGGCTGCGATCAGGAGAGGTGTCCGCGCTGCGGCGGGCGGCTTTCCCGGTGTGGCTGCCTGGGACTCGACGGTTGAGCAATATAGGGATTGACGAGGCCGGACAGGCTCGAATATCATCGTTCGATGTGCGCGTCCATTTAAGCCTGCCCGGAGGAGAGTCGACGTGAAAACCTGGACCACAAAGAGCGGACCGACGATAACACGCGTGATGGGCGGAAGGTGTAATGTATTCCTCGTTTCTCATGGAGGGAGATTCCTGCTCGTAGACACCGGCCCCGTGGGCATGAGGCGATTGCTAATTTCGCGATTGCGAAAGCTCGGCGCGGAAAAGTTGGACGGCATAGTTCTTACTCATACGCATTTCGACCATGCTGGCAAGGCTGCGCGACTTCGGGAGATGTTCGGCTGCCCCGTGTACGTCCATCGAAGCGAGGCGGAGCTCCTTGAGAAAGGGGCGAACCCCGTTATACGGGGTTCCACGCCATTCGGCTCGGCCGTTGCCTTTCTGGCTTCGATAACCCCTAAAAAAATGCTCGCCTATGCCCCCTGCGCGCCCGACGTGACGGTGGACGAGCGCCTCGACCTTCCCGACTTCGGGCCGAACACATACATCCTGCACACGCCCGGCCATACCCGGGGCTCGATGAGCGTCATAGTGGGCGGCGAGACGGCCCTGGCAGGCGACGGCCTTGTCGGGATGTTTCGCTCCACGGCATTCCCTCCGTTCGCCGAGGATTCGCGGGAGCTCGTTGAGAGCTGGGGACGCCTCCTCGGTACAGGCTGCCGCATATTTCTTCCGGCACACGGCGGCGCGAAGAATGCGGACGAGCTTCGCGCGGAATACGAGCGAAGAAGGGTGGCCCATCGCGCACCATAAACTCGTTGATTCTTGAAGGGACTTCGGGTACAACGGAACCCGGAATCCGCTCCGTAAAGAGACGGGACGGATACGGCCAGTGTGCTATTAAGGAGGTCCCATGGGCATAACATTCGACGAAGCGTCCGGAATATTTCATCTGCGGGCAGGCGGCGCAAGCTATGTCATACGCCTGACCGAAGAGGGGGACCTTCTGCACCTGCACTGGGGAAAGGCCCTTTCGAGCGGAGCGATTTCCCACATCTTTAAGCCGGCGCTTAGGGCATTCTCGCCGAACAGCCATCCCTCCAACATGGACATGAGCTACGATACCCTGCCGCTCGAGTACCCTTTTTACGGAAGCGGAGATTTTCGATCGCCCGCCTTGGGCGTACGATTCGACGACGGTACCGCCATAACGGAGCCCGTCTATCTGTCCCATGTTATACGGTCCGGCAAGCCGCGCCTCGCAGGGCTTCCGGCTACCTATGTGGAGGATGATGCCGAGGCCTCCACACTGGAGATAACGCTTGAGGACGGCCCCGGAGGGCTTAAGGTCGTGCTTTTATATACGGCATTCGAAAACTTTCCCGCAATAGCGCGTTCGGTACGCATAATATGCGGCGAATGCCCGCTAACGCTGACCCGCGCGCTCAGCCTTGCGCTCGATTTTTCTGATTCGGCCTATACCATGCTGCAGCTCTCCGGCTCGTGGGCCAGGGAGAGGCACATTTATACGCGGCCCCTCGCGCCGGGCATTCAGGCCATAGACAGCAAGCGCGGGTCTTCCAGCCACATGCAGAACCCGTTCATGGCGCTCCTCGGGCCGTGCGCCGGAGAGGACCACGGCGAGGTGTTCGGCTTTTCGCTGGTGTACAGCGGGAGTTTCTACGCGGGGATGGAGGTGGACCAGTTCGGCACCTCGCGCGCCCTCATGGGAATCAATCCCTTCGGCTTCTCCTGGCGGCTTGCTCCCGGCGATGAATTTCAGGCCCCCGAGGCGGTGCTGGTTTACTCGGACCGGGGGCTTGGCGGGATGTCGCACGCATATCACGAGCTGTACCGCTCGCGCCTCTGCCGGGGACGCCACCGCGACAGGCCGCGGCCGGTTCTCGTAAACAACTGGGAGGCCACCTACTTTGACTTCGACGAAGAGAAGCTTTTAGAGATTGCCCGGCGCGGACAGGCAATAGGGGCCGAGCTCTTCGTGCTGGACGACGGCTGGTTCGGCAGGCGCGACAACGACGACTGCTCGCTCGGCGATTGGACCGTGGACGAGCGCAAGCTGCCGGAAGGGCTGTCGGGCCTCGCCGCGAAGATAAACGACCTCGGGCTCGGCTTCGGTCTGTGGGTTGAGCCGGAGATGGTGTCGGCCGACAGCGAGCTCTACCGCGAGCACCCGGACTGGTGCCTGCACGTTCCGGGCCGCCGCCGCACCGAGGCGCGCAACCAGCTCGTTCTGGACTTTTCGAGGGAGGAGGTCGTCGACAGGTTGCTGGACGACCTAACGCGCCTCTTCTCGTCCGCGCCCCTGAGTTATGTGAAATGGGACATGAATCGCAACATTACAGAGGCTCACTCGCCGGCGCTTCCGCCGGAACGGCAGGGCGAGGTGCCGCACAGGTACATGCTGGGGCTCTACCGAATGTTGGAGGCGCTCGTGGAGCGCTTTCCCGACATCCTCTTTGAGAGCTGTTCGGGCGGAGGCGGCCGGTTCGACCCCGGCATGCTTTACTATATGCCCCAGACCTGGACGAGCGACGACACGGACGCCATCGAACGGCTTAAAATACAGTACGGCACCAGCCTGGTTTACCCGCCCATAAGCATCGGCGCGCACGTGTCGGCAAGCCCCAATCACCAGATAGGGCGGGCCACTCCTCTATCCACTCGGCTGAACTGCGCCATGGGAGGGAACCTCGGCTTCGAGCTCGACCTTGCGGCGCTCTCCGAGGAGGAGATCGCCGCTATACGAAACGGCGTGAGCCTGTACAAGGAGATACGCGAGCTTGTCCAGTTCGGGCGGTTTTATCGCCTGTGGGACCCATTTAAAACGAACTATGCGGCCTGGCAGTTCGTAAGTCCGGGGCGCGAGCGGGCCGTCCTATTTTTCTGCCGGGTGCTGGCGGAGCCGCACGAGCCCCACAGGCGCATTCGCCTTAAAGATCTTGAGGCGGAGGGGCGCTATCGCCTGCAAAACTACGATGCTTTCTACGCGGCACTCGGTTACGATGAGGTTTACGACGGCGACGCGCTCATGAACGTGGGCTTCAGGCTTACGCCCATGATTGGCGATTTTCAGAGCAATCTGCTTCGCTTTGTGAGGGTTTAGGGGGGCGCCTGCCGGCGGAGGCTCTGTCTTTTCTTCTTTCCGCTTTTAGGGTGTGCTATTTGTTTTTTAGAGGAGGGTTCGCATGGGGCCACATGCGGGGCTGAGGCCCCCCTGTCCGCCGGAAGCACTCTAAACTCATCCCCCCGGCCCCCTTCTCTTCGGAGAAAAGAAGGGGGAGTTTGGTTCAAAGTTCAAAGTTAGAATCGTCCATAGTCCACAAGGGGCTACACCCCCTTGTTCTGTGATAAGGGGATTATTCGTGGGATCAGACTAATATCGCCGGAGAAAAAAGGGTTGTAACCCCTTGCGCTTGCACAGTGAGTATATAATGCCTATCCGTAAATAATCCAACCGGCTCTCGGCACCGGCAAAACCCCCTCCGGGGGTGGCGCGGAGCGCCGGGGGCGTTGGGCTCGCCTCGCCCTCGGAGGGCGATGGCTATTCTTTGTTGAGCTGGAGGCTGTTTTCAGTTATTTGCATGGCATTCGGTTTCTTTCGTATGGCTCCCCTTTAGCAAAGGGGAGCTGCCAGAGGCTGAGGGGATTTGAGATGCACAGCTTAACGACTGCTTGATGATGTCTGTTGGTGATCTGACTTCAACCGGCTCTCGGCACCGGCAAAACCCCCTCCGGGGGTGGCGCGGAGCGCCGGGGGCGTTGGGGTCGCCTCGCGCTCGGAGGGCGATGGCTATTCTTTATTGAGCTGGAGGCCGTTTTCTATTATTTGAATGGCATCCAAGTTCTATTGTATGCCTTCGGGGCAGCGTGCCATATTATTTAACAGCATCAAAGTAAATCACCCCGCAGGATGAGGAATTCGCTAATCTGCTTAAATGAAAAAGGGTAAGGTCGGGTAGGGAGGAATCGATACAGCAGAGAAGTTTTCCTCGCGATTTTATACCTGAAAGAATGCGATAATTGTTCGGAACACAGCTAATACAACTGATCGTAAACGGCTACCACTTTAAACGAATATGGGATTGTGTCCAGATGAAGGTAATTTTCCAATTCAGCCTCATCCACAATCTTTTTGATTGATCTACACCCAAAAAATGTTATTCTGTAGGAAATCTCCTCCGCGCTCTGCCGACTTTTATTTAATATTTTCGAGCAGGGATTGTGGTTTTTATGTGCCTTAAATATAAAATGGGTTTGCAAAAAATCCTGAACCGAATTTTAAGATAACTAACGAAATGACGGCAAACATAAAAGAAAACCAGGTTAAATCCAGGGAGCGCGTCGCTAACCACGGAGAAGTCTACACCTCTTCCCGCGAAGTAAACGCGATGTTAGACCTCGTCAAGCAGGAGACCGAGCGCATTGACTCAAGGTTTTTGGAACCGGCCTGCGGCACCGGAAATTTTTTAACGGAAATTTTAAACAGAAAACTCACCGTTGTAGAGCACCGCTATAAAAGAAGCCGGTTGGAATACGAAAAATACTCAGTTCTGGCCGTTTCAAGTCTATACGGCATCGACATTCTCGAAGACAACGTTAGAGAATGCCGCCATCGCCTTTACGAAATTTTTATAAGCAGGCACGATTCATTGTTTGATGAACCCGCAAGGGAAGAATATAAAGATGCGGCAGAGTACATCCTTTCAAAAAATATTATATGGGGCGACGCTTTGACTTTGCGCACGGTTGGGAAAAACCCAACTCCTATCGTCTTTTCTGAATGGTCGGTCGTAAACGACAATAAAATCAAAAGGCGAGACTTTACTATGGAACACCTCGTCAATACATACTCAACGATTGATCCCGAGCCGAACCTTTTTTCGGACCTGGGAGATAATGTCGCCATACCCAAATCGGTAAAAGAATATTCCCCTGTGCATTTTTTGAGGCTTCCAGATGTTGAGCGGCAATAAATATAATCCGGATGTTTTATCCTGCCTTGCAAATCTAAGCAGCGACGAAATATTCACGCCGCCTCAAATGGCCAACAGGCTATTGGACTTGTTGCCGGGAGATATTTGGAAAAACAGAGACATAAAATTTTTAGATCCCGTATGCAAAACGGGGGTCTTTTTAAGGGAAATAGCAAAAAGATTGATGAAGGGCCTCGAAGAAAGCATGCCGGACAGACAGGCGCGAATAGACCATATATTTAAAAACCAGCTCTACGGCATATCCATTACGGAGATAACCGCCTTACTCTCGCGGCGGTCCGTTTATTGTTCCAAAACTGCAAACGGAAAATATTCAGTTTGCGAAGCCTTCGATGACGAGCAGGGGAATATTCTTTTCGAGAGAATTGAGCATACATGGGATAACGGCAGATGCAAATATTGCGGAGCCAATCGAGAGGGTTACGAAAGAGGCGAAGAACTTGAAACCCACGCCTATCAATTTATTCACACTGAAAATCCTGAGGAGCTTTTTAATATGAAATTTGATGTGATTGTAGGTAATCCGCCTTATCAATTAGATACTGGTGGTTCAGGCAGACAAGCAAAGCCAATCTATAATCTTTTTATCGAGCAAGCGAAAAAATTGAATCCTAGATACTTAATCATGATTACTCCATCGCGTTGGTTTGCTGGTGGTATGGGGCTAGATGAATTCCGTAGAGATATGATGAATGATGAAAGGATCCGGGAAATAGTTGATTACACAAACTCCAAAGATTGTTTTCCAGAAACAAGCATAAGTGGAGGAGTCAGTTATTTTTTATGGGAAAAAGATTACCGAGGACCATGCAAATTTGTCAATATACACAATGGTAGAGAAAATGTACAAGTTCGCAACCTGAATGAGTTTCAAGTAATAATTAGGTATAATGCAGCTATAAACATTATAAAAAAGGTTTTAAATAATAAAGGTTTTAAAAGTATTTCAGATATCGTATCTTCAATTAATATTTTTGATCTGCCAAGTTCTTTTAGAGGGGGTGAGGAATCAGGCAAAGGGTACATAAAAGTAATTCATAGTAAAGGAAGTGGTTTTGTTAAAAAGAGTAATATTAAATCTGGTTTGGAGTATATTGGAAAATATAAAGGGAACCTCTAAAAATTAAAGAAAATTAAAGGATTCTCGTAAATTAATTGACAATGTAGAATATGCAGACATAATCCATATAAATCAATCAGAAAAAGGTATGGATTATGAAACAGCGTGGATT
>Ga0302245_1001990_pt1 | contig 12588 bp, 15 predicted proteins | sample AAG_UR_Thr_MG_FD_193512 | JGI IMG/M metagenome (GOLD analysis project Ga0302245, IMG submission 193512) | Enriched activated sludge microbial communities from anaerobic digester in WTTP, New Holstein, Wisconsin, United States - AAG_UR_Thr | ecosystem: Engineered > Bioreactor > Anaerobic >... | reverse complement strand
TTTTGTGGCTTTTTCTCTAAGACCTTCACTTGTTCAAATAGAACAAGAGCTTAACAAAAAAGTAATCTATGAAGATGATATGTTTGTTGAGTTTTTAATTGACGGATTACTGAGAGGCAAGCTAAATGAAAGATACGAAGGGTATAAAACCGGACTAAATAATGGTTTTTTGTGTCCTGATGATGTAAGAGAATTTGAAAATATGAACCCTTTACCTAATGGTTTAGGCCAAGTTTTTATGGTACCGCTTAACATGCAATCAATTGAATTTGCAAGAGAGAAACCAGACAAAAGCAAGCAAAATACAAATACCAATACAGAAAATGATAATAAAGAAAAAGAACAGGGGGAATAATGCCTGTAGAACATAGAGTTTTAGAGATAGAAGAAATAGAGATTAGGGCCAGCGGAGAATCACAGGAACAGAGATTTGTTTCTGGAGTTGGAATTGTTTACAATAAAGAAGTTGAAATATGGCCAGGATTTCGAGAAAAAATAAGAAATGGCGCATTCTCAGATACTTTAAAATCAGGTGCTGAGGTGAAGAGCTTTTTTAATCACGACCCAAACCAGGTATTGGCAACTACAAAAAGCAATCCTGCTTTAACCATTGAAGATACAGACAAAGGTATGCGCTTCGAGGCTCCAATACCACCGACAACATACGGAAAAGATTTGGAAATAAATCTCGATCGTAAAAATGTAAGAGGTGCATCGTTTTCTTTTTCTGTTGATGATGAAGGGGATATTGTTACAAGAGACGAAAAAGGGGTTTATCATAGGGAAATTGTAAAAGCTACCATCTATGAAATTGGTCCAGTTACCAATCCGGCCTATCCTCAAACAAAAGTAGGTTTGAGAAGCGCTGAAGAAAGTTATAATGAAATTCAAAACAGATATAAAGAATCTGAAAATGTTGTAGATACAAGCGATATCGAACTCAGAAAAAAGAGTCTTTACCTTTTAGAAAGGGGCTTATAATGGCCAAAGATATTCAAAAAATGAAGAGAGAGCGCGCGGCCGTTGTGGAAGAAATGCGCGCTCTACTTACAGCAGCAGAAGCACGTTCAGACAAAAAGTTAACCGGTGACGAAGAGACGAAGTACAATGAGCTTCGCGCAAAAGTCGATGCAATGAACTCTGATATTGAGCGCGAAGAGCATCTGCAAAAGCAGGAGGCAGACCAGCTAAGAGATAAGCCGATGACAAACGAAGATCATAGAAATCTCGGTGAGTTTTTGGTTGAGGCGCGTTTCAATCCTTCTCGGCTTGAGTCTCGTGATGTAACTATGGGGAATGGCCCTTCAATGGGGTTAGTTGTTCCTGAGCAGTTTTCAAACCAGATCAGGATGATCGAACCTCATCAGGCAATTTTCAGACCCCGTGCAACAGTGTTGCCTGCTGGCGATCCACCTGATGCAGCAATCAATCTCGTTGCCCTTGACCAGTCAAATGCGCTTGGAGTTTATTCTGGTGTAACAGTCCAGTGGACAGCAGAGAATGGAGCTCGACAAGATGCAGGAGACCCTCGAGTAAGAGGCATCAAAATTGAACCTCAGGAAGTTTCTGCATATATCGATCTTTCAGACAAACTTCTGAGAAACAGCGCTGTTGCCGGTGCGATGTGTGAAAATCTTCTTAGAAAAGCAATTGTAGCCGCTGAAGAAGTAGCATTCTGCAGTGGTGACGGTGTAGGGAAGCCCCTTGGGATTATCGGACACAGCTCAACCGTTCGAGTTGCTCGTACAAACGCAAACGGTATTGTTTACGCTGACATTATCAATATGTACTCTCGTACAATGGGTGGCAATCTGGCTTGGGTTGCTTCAAGAACATGCTTACCTCGGCTTATGACAATGGTTGACGCGGGTAATAACCTGATATGGCAGCCGAACGCAAGAGAAAAGGAACCTGCAACCCTGCTTGGTTTGCCAATTCTCTTAAATCCGCGCTCGCCCGTTCTTGGCAGTGAAGGCGACCTGATGCTTGTTGATTTGAGTTACTATGCAATTAAAGACGGTTCCGGCCTTGCTATTTTCATGGACCCGTATACTCAGAAAGTAAACGGTGTTACCAGAATGTACATATTCTGGAATGTTGACGGTCAACCGATGATGACTACACCTCTACTTGAGGAGGATGGAGTTACAACAGTTTCGCCATTTGTTGTTCTTAGGTAATTAACCGGAGGGGTAACCCTCCCTTTTATAGAAAGAAGGTTTTATGGAACGTTTAAGAGACGTTATAAAAATTGATACCGCACTTACTCCGGAAAGTTTGAGCGGCGCTGGAACCGGACAGTATTTCAGACTTGACACACACAGAAAAGCTCTTTTTTGTGTTAATGTCGGTACTATGGCAGCGGCTGTAACAAGTGCAATTCAGGTGATGCAAGCCAGAGATGCTGCAGGAACAGAGGCAAAGGTTGTGACACCTGCAACAGCAACTATTACAGCAAATACAAGAGTTCAAAGCGCTCTTTTGACATCAGCAAAGGTGCATGTTGCTGGCGATGCTATAACTATTAATGGCCTTGTTTTTACTGCAGCCGCAGACGATGTGCCAAATACAAGGACGTATGCGGTTGGTGCCGATGCTACAGCGTCAACCGCAAATCTTGCAGCAAAAATAAATTCATCTGTAACAGGCGTACCTGGTGTCCTTGCTTCTGCAAATGCAGGGGTATTGACTTTAACATCAAGAGAGCCAGGCGACACTGCTATTACTATTTCAGCAAGCGCCGGAGCTGTTGGTGTGCCTTCGACATCGCGCGCAGTGGCTTATGTTGAAGTAGATGCAACCGCTCTTGATGTTAACAATGGGTTTACTCACGTTGCTGTACGAGTGACAAATAGCGCTGCAGCACTTACCGGAGCTATTTTGTTAAGAGGTGGCAGCCGATACAAACCAGAGCAGGTAGTAGCAGCGGAAGCGTCATAACAAATGAGGGGGAAACCCCTCTCTATAGCTTGGAGTAAAGCATGTTATATAAAGTAGCTAAACCTTTTAGAGATATTGACGGATCATTTAAAATGATAGGTGACGAAGTGGAAGCAACCAGTGGAAGAGCGGCAACCTTGAGAGCGTGCGGAATTATCGGGAATAGGGTTGAGGTGGCGGTAAAAAAACTGGGCGAAACACCGGAAAAAAAGATTTCTGAAAAATCGGTAGAACCGAAAAGGGAAAATCGAGTAAAATAAAATGTCTCTCAGAGTAATAACAAAGCCAACGGTTGAACCGGTCACGGTCGATGATGTAAAACTACATTCTCGGATTGACAGTGACATCGAGGATACGCTCATTCAATCTTGGATCACCTCGGCACGCGAGCAAGCCGAAGGATTCCAGAGGCGGGCTTATTTACAACAGACTCTTGAGTTGTCATTTGACTATTTTCCAAAATTGCCGTTGTCGCTTTCTATGTCTCCGGTAATATCTGTTGACTCAATAAAGTATTACGACTACCAAAACGCTGAGATATCAATTGATTTAACTGATTTTATTATTGATTTAGACAGCGAACCGGCACGCATAGCGCACGCATACGGCAAGTCATGGCCAAGTGTAACACTAAGAGAGATTAATGCGGTAAAAATCACATACAAAGCAGGATACGGGACGACAGCAGCCGATGTACCGGAAACAGTAAAAGACGCAATTTTGTTTTATTGCGCTTGGAGAAATGAGAACCGGATTGAGGAAGTTAAGTTCCCTGAAGCCTTTTTTAATCTGTTAAGACCTGATCGGATGTATCAATGAACCGCGAGTCTAAAAAATCCTTTGCATCAAGCGCAAATAAGAGATTGACTGTACAAGCTGATACTCCGGTTTCTGATGGCGAAGGTGGCTTTACTCACTCATGGTCAACGATCGGCACTTATTGGGCCGAATTAAGCCCGATGAGAGCAGAACAAAAGTTTAAATACAAATCTGTTCAGGTTGAAGCAACTCACTATGTAAAATTTCGTGGTGAGATTGACATAAATGAAAATCATAGAATACTATACGGTACAAGAATATTTGAGATTCTTACCGTTGAAGATATACGAGAGCGCGGATTTAAAAAATTTGTCGTTTGCAACGAGGTAAGAAGATAATGGCAAGACGCGGACGAAGACCTTCGGCTTTAGGGCCAAAAAAAATTGCCGGTGAATTTAAATCTTATCTCAATGAGGTTCAAAGAGAGATTGACAAAGCTTGTTCTGAAAAAACTAAAAAAGCGGCAAAGTTATTGACAGAAAAACTTAAGGAAAAAGTGTCAAAGAATTTGCCTTACGGTCAACATTCTAAAGCAGGACAGCCACCAGCATCCATAAGTGAAAACCTTATGACTGGTATTACAAGCGCAAATAGTCGCCACGAGTCAAAGGTTGGCTTTGCACGTCCGGCCTACCATGCGCATTTAATGGAGTTCGGAACAGATCCAAGGTATCAGAAAACATATAATGGAAAACCTTTAGCAACTCCAAAAGAGGTTGGACGTGTTGACGCTCGGCCGTTTTTTGGTGTGACTATCAGAGAAAATACTGAAGAAGTTGGCAAAATTTTAGCGGAGCCGATTTTCTGATGTACGAGAAAGAACTTATTGCAAGGTTGGCAGGTGATAGTGAGTTAGTATCACTACTCGGAACATATAATAATAAGCCTTGCATATTCGATCAGGAAAAGCCCAAAACACCACCGTTCCCTTATCTTGTAATCAGGATTGAGAAATACGGTGTTGACGCTGCGGTAAGCAAATTTACAACTGTAATAGATTATTTCGGGCACACGTCAGAACGTAGCCGGTTACAAGCGAGGCAAGCAGTTGAAAGAATTGAGTACCTGTTAAAATATTACTCATTGGCAAGTGAAAGATATTCAGATGTAAGGCATTACGAATGTGACATTATACCAGTACCAAATGAAGATCCAAGGGCGGTGCAGTATAGCGTTAGATTTGATGCAAGAGCAGTTGAAAGTAAGTGGATTAAGCAAATATAAACTCAGGAGGTTTTTATGTTAAATGGAATTTCTGCAAATACTTCTCAGCACATGCTTTTAGACGCCGGAGTTGTTTACACTGGATTTACAAGCCCATCTTCTATGGGTACTGTTATCGGTGCCACTCGTGGAGGGAACAGTTTTGAGTATACTCCAGAAGTAAGAGATATGCCTGTTGATGGAGCTCCTGGCAAAGTTAAAGGCTACAAAAGAATTTTGTCAGCTGACGCAAAGTTGACAGTAAACATGCTTGAGGTTACTGTTGGTACTGCCAAAGCTTCAACTGTTGGGTTGACATCTGAAGACTACCCTGCATCTCCGGGAACAAAAACGCATGACAAGATTGTGCCTACTCTTGAAATTGCATTGGCTGAATACAAAAATATTGCTTTTGTATGTAAAATGCATGAAAAAGACGAATATGCAATTATAGTTCTGAAAAATGCATTGTCATCTGGCCCTCTCTCAATTTCCGCAAAAGAAAAAGATGAGGCGGTTATGGCGATTACATTTGAAGCGCATTTTGATTCTGCAAGCCTTGGAGAAGTACCCTTTGAAATGTACATACCGATAGACAAAATATAATAACTTTAAGGTAACAGGAGAACAGTATGGCAACAAAAATTAAAGTTCGAGATCTTACGGTAAAAGATCGAATTAAACTTGCAGATTTAATAATCAGCGTTGTAGCAAAGACCGGTGATGAATCCCTATTAAAAATGTTTGTTTCTTCAAAAGAAAAAGGAAGCGGAGAGGGATTAAACAAAGAAAATTATGCCGCAATCGGTGTAAGGGTTTTTCTTTCCTTGCTTCAAAACCTTGAGGAAGAGACAAGAGCTTGGTTTGCTGATCTTGTTGGGTTGACAGTTGAAGAATTCTATACTTTACCTTTTTCAACCGAGCTTGTAATACTCGATCAGATAACCAGCAAAGAGGATTTTGACACTTTTTTCAATGCAGCCTCGGCGCTATTCAAAAAGATGTCAAAGTTCAAAAATATGTTGTCCGAGGCGAAGAAAGGGTAAGACTTTACCTTAAGCTTTCCAAAAAAGAATTTGAGAATCTTGAATATTCAGAACTCATTTTCTTTAGAGATCAGCTTGAATTAGAGGCTTACGAAAGAGAAAAAGAACTTAATAAATCTGCTGCATTAACAGCTTATTTGTTAGGTGCAGGAAATGGCAAAAGTCTTTACTCGTTCTTTGACTCTTTGGGTCTTGGTGATGAACAACCAAAAATGAACAAAGAGCAAAGAGAGGACGAAATAAGAAGGGCTTACGCCATAAGAGACGAAGCATTAAGGCGGTTTGCGAGGGGATATGAAAGAGCTATTTGATTTATTTGCGTCAATCACCATAGACGGCGTTGACGTTGCTAATAAAGCAATTGCAGGTATTGACAAAAACGCAAAAGCTCTTTCTAAGTCTCTTGTAAAAACCGGTAAAGAAATATCAGCCATAGGCAAAGATATTACAAAATTTGCCTCTGGTCCTGCCGCTGGACTACTTACTGGGCTAGGCTTGATTACCACTGCTACCGCAGAGTATGGCGATAGCATGATGGATCTAAAAGACATTACAGGTCTGTCAACTGATACCCTCCAAGAACTTGAACACATTACCTGTGCTGCCGGTGTTGACTTCAACACTCTTACCGGTGCAGTTACCAAATTTCAGGGCCGATTGTCACAGATAATAAAAGAAGGTGGGAAAGCTTACGATACTATAAAAATGCTTGGTGTCAATGTGTTTGACGCTTCGGGAAATATTCGTGACATGAACGAGTTATTTCCTGAAATTATAAACAGGCTCCAAGGTGTCGAAAATGTGACCACCCGTAATATGCTTGCGCAGCAACTTTTCGGGGAAGGGCTGTCAGCCCTTGGGCCTGTCCTTGGACTATCTGCAGATGAGTTCAACAGGCTCAGAAAAGAGGCTCATGATACTGGTGTTGTTTTAAGTCAGGAAGGTTTACAAAGTGCTGCAAAGTTTAAGGCTGAAGTGTCTCAGATGTCAGCGCAGTTTACAAAAACGTGGCAACAATTGGCAATTGAATTTATCCCAGTAATAAGAGATGAGTTATTTCCGATTATTCAAAACAAAGTAATCCCCGCTGTCAGATCGTTTTTTAAATGGCTTGGTGATCTTGATAGTAATACTAAAAAAACAGGCTTGTCAATACTCGGCATTACCGCTGCAATAGGCCCAATGGTTTTAGGTCTTGGTGGAGCCGTAAAGCAACTTGGCTTATTGGTCTCAGCCATTAGAAGGCTTACTATTGCATTGGCTGGAAACCCTTTTGTGCTTGCTGCAATTGCTATTGGTGCAATTGGTATAGCAGTTTACAAAACCACTAAAGCTTGGCAAAAATGGAAGGAAGAAATAGGCGAAAAGGTAGAGGCTAAACAAGTCTCTCAGATGAAAAAAGACCTTGAAGAGATCATTCCTTTGTACAACGAACTTGCCTTAATGGACAGGCAGGTAATTGGAGAAGAGAGATTTGCTGAGGTATCTAAAAAAATAAAGGAGCTTGAAACGAATTTGGCTGATTTAGGCCAAGAGTTTACCGGATCTTTTTCAAGCAAATCTTTACAAGCTGAAAATGCTTTATCTGATCTTAATTTACAAGCCAAGGAGACAGATCAAGCTATACAGGATTTAGAAAATACAGTTGTAAATACAAACTTAAAAGATCCAGAAGAAGATAAATCACTTGAAAGAAGAAGACAATACCTTGAAGATTTGTCAAACAGGCGATACGAGCTTGAAAAAAAATATACTGATTTAGTAGACGAGCAAACGCTTAACAGAACTCAGCTTTTAGAAAAAGAGCGCGATGAAGCGCTTAGAATTGCCAATGAGACCGGAGCCGATAAAGCTAACATTGAGCAATATTACAATACTGAAATAAACAGAATAAAAGAGCAAGAAAATTTCGAGCAGTTTAAAAAGCAGGCCAAACTTGATGATGAGTATAGAGATCGGCGTATAGAGAACGAAAGGAAAGTCGCTGAATATAGAAAAAACATATTTCAACAAACTTGGGATTTTATAGTCGATGGAGTAAACAAGCTCGGTTCTATTTTTTCAATGTTTACACAGAACAGGCTTGACGAAATAAACAACGAATATCAGGCCGAAAGAGAGGCTATAGAGAATAGTACTTTAGGCAAAAAAGAAAAGGCGAGACAGCTTGAGGAGCTTGATAAAGAGCAAGCAGAAAAAGAAAGAGCTTTAAAGAAAAAACAAGCAGCGCAAAACAAGGCGTTTTCAATATTTAATATCATCATTGATACTGCAATGGGTATCGCTAAAATATGGGCGCAATCGGGTGTAAATTTCATTCAGGCTGGCATAATGTCCGGTGTTCTCGGCACTATTTCTGCTGCAAATATAGCGGCGGTAGCATCACAGCCGATCCCGATGGCTGAGGGTGGTATTATAAAAAGCAAAAAAGGTGGCGTACTTGTAAATGCAGCCGAAGCCGGACAAGATGAGATGTTTATTCCGATGAAAACCGGTGTCAAGTTGCTTGCAGACGCTTTACTTAATAGTATTTCAAACTCAATTAAACTGCCGAGCGCTTCTTTTGCTCAAGGTAATTCAACAAACCAAGCATGGTTAAGGCCGCTAAACGTTTACGTAGGAACATGGCTTGGTGATGAATCTGGAATTAAAAAACTTGCAAGAGAGATAACAAATATACAAGTAATCGAATCTCAGAGAGTTGGGGCAATCGCATAATGGCAAAAGCAGGTGAAATATATCTCGGCTTAAGCGGATCGGAATATTTGTTGACACCTGCCGATCGGAAGCTAACTATTACCGATGAGGAAATACTCAGAGAAGGGCGAGTCGCATCTGGAAAACTCAGGCAGGAAATAATTGCTGTAAAGAAAAACTTTTCTTTGAAATATGAGTATATTGGCGGTACTAACCTTGCGACTATCCAGACAATTTACAATTTACAAGATGAATTATCTTTAAAGATTTACAATACAGACACTTTGCACGATGATTATACAGTGATAATGCGGCCTATTACTAAAGAGCGCGTATTGCTCGACACAATAGGCGGCGGTCTGTGGGCTGGCGTAACTGTTGAGCTTGTAGAGGTTTAAATGATACCGGTAACAAGTGCATTTAAAGCGGCATCGACCGCAACTAAAAGACAGGCCAAAGCCAAGGTCGAAATAATTTGGACTGATCCGTTTGTTGACCCGTTTTTAAATGTTGAATCTACAGATAAAAATTACGGTATAACAGTTGCCGAATCTTTAGGCGCTGACATTCTCATGCAATTAGTTGACAATATTGATACACCATCATATAAATATTGCATTCTCGATGGATCTTGGGAGCTTGGAGACGATAAGGTTTTAGCCCCGTGCACACCTGAAGAGGTTTCTAATTTTCAGATTGGTTGGTATTCTGATTCTGTCGCAGATGCTAATGGTGTTATTGATTGTTCTGTTAAAGTAAATTTTGATCTAGCAGGTCGGATAGTAACTAATGTACGGGTAATAGGGGATTCTCTTTTAAATCAGTTTCCTGTTGATTTTACAGTGAGCTTCTACGGTGCAGGATATACGCTTTTAGGCGATCCGATAGAAATTACAGGTAACACTCTGCTTGCATGGTCTAGACAATTTGACAGTATCGACGGTGTAATTTACATGGTGTTAAATATAACTAAGTGGAATACGCCTAATACAGTTGTAAAGATACTTGAATTTTTTAGCCTTGAATCGGATGTTTTTGAAGGTGATACTATAGTTTCACTTGATATTTTAGAAGAGCGCGAAGCTAAAAACGGTAGTTCACCCATAGGAAACGTTTCTCTTAATGAACTTACTCTTAAACTTCAGAACATTAAAATTGTTTCCGGTGGAGTTGCTTATTACAACCCGTTCACGTACGGCAATAGTGAGAATAACCGCTTTTACGATTTTTTAAAACCAAATCGTAGAATAAATGCATACTACGGGTTTAAGTATGGAAGTACTGTTGAGTATGTAAAGATGGGTACCTTTTGGACAAAGGGTGATTGGCGCTGTAATGAGATGGACTTCAGCACAACAGTTTCTGCGTATGACCGGATGGGACTTTTAAAAAATGTGACTTTTGAATGTCCTGAACCGATCATGGCGCTCGAAAATGTTACATTAAAATACCTTGCAGAGCTTGTTTTAAATCATGCAAAAGCTAATATTCCTCTGCGAGATTTGCAATGGTATGTCGGGAACGACCTTGAAAGCTATACAGTTACAAAGCCTTGGTTTGGTAAGGGCACGTACTTTGATGCAATTAGATTAATTGCAGAGGCATGCCTGGGATGTGCTTGGATGTCTAAAGACGATGTATTATACATCAGAAGCTATACGGCGAATGTTGGAGGCGTAAGCGTTCTATCAATAACCAGAGATGATTATTTTGACAAAAACCAGCCTTCAAATGTTGACAGTATGAAAAACTTTGTTGAGGTATCTATACAATCAATCACGAAATCAGAGGAAAAAGAAGCTGTTTACAGCGATAAAAAATTATACACTGTTGCCGCTGAAGACGAGGAAATATTCGAGCTATCATACAATAATACTCCGGTATCAGATACAGAATTTTCACTGGAAAATTTAACCGGAAGCGCAGCAATAAAGAGTATTCAAAGGTTTACATATGGATGCAGAATAACAATTGAAAACACGGGGCTTACCGAATCAACCTTTAATATAAGTGTTTTGGGTTATACTTACGCTCTTAATAGCGATCTGGTTGTATCCTCACAGGATGACGACCTGATTACAGAATACGGGCGCAAGGAACTAAAATATGAGAACAACCTGGTGCAGGATGAAACCACAGCTCAGTTTATTGCCGATGTGCTTGTCGGTGGATACGGGACGCTTAGAAGAGATGTCAATTTAAAGTGGCGTGGAGACCCAAGCATTGAGGTGGGCGACACCGTAACTGTGCCGGAATACGAAAACAATACAGCTGATTTTGTTGTTATTAAAAATGATTGGTCCTTTGACGGTGCATTGTCGTGCAATACTCAAGCAAGAAAGTTATTGGGTGACTAATGTTTACAGCTCCTAAAACTGGATTTGCACAAGTTGACAGAGTGATTAAGGAAATATATTCTATACTTAATAGAATTAAGGCTGGTTCTGGTGGTGGCGGAGGTTCGACGAGCCCGATTAATCCAGTAAACATTAATGATTACTGGAGAATAATAGCAACAAACGACAACTTACAAATACAGAAAAAGGTTGGTGGAGTATGGGTAGAAAAATTATACTTGGATTAATCTTGTTTGTGTTAAGCGCTTTTTCAGGAACTCGACTAAATAGTCCAGTCAGAATTGTTGATAGCGTAAAAACTGTTGACAGCGCATTGTACGGAGCTGTATTTATTGGCGACACTATTGCTAAGATTCCACTTGACAGCCTTAAAGGGCCAAAGGGTGACGACGGCACAAGCGTAAGAATATTAGGTGCTGTTGCAGACAGTGCTTCTCTGCCAACATCTGGAAACACCGTAGGGGACAGTTATTTAGTTGACGGCGATTTATATGTGTGGACTGGCACCGATTGGGTTAATGTTGGAACTATACAGGGGCCTCAGGGTGAGCAAGGTATTCAAGGTCCTACCGGAGCAACGGGAGCTATAGGTCCACAAGGTCCATCTGGGCCAAACACAGTATCCACTTCAACCGCAACTAATATTACCGGAATACTCAAAGGAAACGGCTCAACTGTTAGTGCCGCCGTAGCCGGAGCCGATTATCAAGCACCTGTTACCGGAGGGGCTTCAACAATAACATCAAGCAATTTAACAACTAATAGAGCACTCGTGTCTAATTCTTCAGGCAAGGTTACTGTAAGTGCCGTTACCAGCACCGAACTTGGATACATTGACGGTGTTACATCGAATGTGCAGACTCAAATAAACAGTAAATTTGCCACTGTTGACACAAATAAACTCGCGCAAAAAAATCACACCCAGGCAATAAGCACTGTTACAGGATTACAATCAGTACTTGATTTAAAACTCAATATTTCTGATACCTCTGTATTTGCAAGAGACGTTGATTTAACACTAAAAGAAGATACATCAAGCAATAGGTTATGGAGAAGGGTTGCCCCAAATACAGGGGTAAACACACTTACTGGTTTCAGTGCTACACGTTCAAGCACTAACGACACTGGAGCTCCAGGCTCTTATTTCTCAGTAGTACACTTTAACCCTGTGGCTAATACAAATAAATATGATTTTGATTTAGCAAGTAAATATTCAGCTACAAGTGATTTTTACTTGAGAGCTAAACATTATGCACCAGACACAAATAAGGTTTGGTGTAGACTGTGGACAGATAACAACTTTAATCCTGCATCCAAACTCAATATTTCTGATACTTCAGTTTTTGCAAGAGACGGGCAGGCAATGACACCAACATCTCATGCAAGTACTCACTTGAGAGGCGGTAGCGATGTAATTGCCGGAGACGCGGGCTATGGTATTTATAAAATAACAGCTACAGATGCGTGGTACACTGGCATAAATTACGGTGGGTTAGGTATAGGATCAAATGATGGAACCAGTAGAC
>Ga0302245_1001987_pt1 | contig 12596 bp, 14 predicted proteins | sample AAG_UR_Thr_MG_FD_193512 | JGI IMG/M metagenome (GOLD analysis project Ga0302245, IMG submission 193512) | Enriched activated sludge microbial communities from anaerobic digester in WTTP, New Holstein, Wisconsin, United States - AAG_UR_Thr | ecosystem: Engineered > Bioreactor > Anaerobic >... | reverse complement strand
TGCCGATCCGTGGCGTAAGTGACAACGATAGAGACCATCGACATCCTATGATCACCGCCGGCATCGACATCGGTTCCATCAGCACGAAGGCCGTCCTCCTGAAGGACGGTGAAATCCTCGCGCAGTGCGTGATCTTCACGGGCTACAGCGCCGAGGCCGCGGGGAGGACCGCCTTCGCCGGGGCGCTGGCGCAGGCGAAACTGGACTCCGCCAACCTGGAGAGGATCGTCGCCACCGGCTACGGGAGGAAGAGCGTTTCCTTCGCGGCGCGTTCCGTGACGGAGATCGCCTGCCACGCCGCCGGCGCCCATTTTCAGAATCCGGCGGTGCGGTCGGTCATCGACATCGGCGGCCAAGACAGCAAGGCCATGGTCCTGAACGATCGCGGCGGCGTGGAGAACTTCGTCATGAACGACAAGTGCGCCGCCGGGACGGGACGCTTTCTCGAGGTCATGGCGCGCGCCCTCGAAGCGGACCTTTCGGCCTTCGGGGAGCTCTCCGCCCGCGCCCGGAAGCCGGCGCGGATCAGCAGCCTCTGCACCGTCTTCGCCGAATCGGAGGTGGTCTCCGCCATCGCCAAGGGCGAGGCCCGCGAGGACATCGTCGCCGGCATCCACGAAGCCATCGCCGCGCGCATCGCCTCCATGGCGCAGCGCATCGGCGTCCGCGCCCCGCTCATGATGACGGGCGGCGTCGCCAGGAACCCGGGCGTCGTCCAGGCCGTGGGAAAGTCTCTCGGCCTTCCGGTCCTCACGACCCCGCACGCCCAGATCAACGGCGCCCTCGGCGCCGCGATTCTCGCGCGCTCCGCCTGAGGGACTGCTTCCCTATCGTTGCGGGAAGACCCCTTTTGCTTCGCTTAGGATAGACTCAGGGACGCGGCAATCTCGCCCTGTCATTCTGAGCTTGTCAAAAGGTCGTCCCCACCCTCACCCCCGCCCCCGCCTCCGCGAGGGCAGGCTGCGGGCCCCAGATCTCTGCCTGACGCGACAGTCGCAGGAGCAATATCTCCAAATTCTGGATTCCCGCCTGCGCGGGAATGACATAGGTTGTGTCTGGAGCGGCCATTGACGGCGGCGCCGTACGCTGCTATGGGTAGAGGAACTTCGGGGTTTCGCAGAGGCAGCAATGCTGATCGTCATGAGCTACAAGGCCACCGCGGCCGAAATCGAGGCCGTGGTCAAGGCCGTGCAGGACATGGGCTTCCGGGCGGAGCCGATCCCCGGCGGAGAGCGGACGGCCGTGGGCGTGCTCGGCAATGAGGGGTACGTCGCCGACGCCGTCATCGCGGACCTCCCGGGCGTCCAGGAAGTGATCCATGTTTCCAAGCCCTACAAGCTGGTGTCCCGGGCCTTCCATCCCAAGAGCAGCGTGGTCGACGTCTGCGGGGTCAGGATCGGCGAAGGCTGCCGCCCCGCCGTTGCGGCCGGGCCCTGCGCCGTGGAGGGGGAAGATCAGATCGTGAGGACGGCCCTCGCGGTCAAGGCCGCCGGGGCCGATCTGCTGCGCGGCGGCGCCTTCAAGCCGCGGACCGGCCCCCATACGTTCCAGGGTCTGAAGGAAGAGGGCCTGCGCCTGCTCACCCTGGCCCGCAGGGAGAGCGGCCTGCCCGTCGTGACGGAAGTGATGAACCCCGAGCATTTGGAACGGATTTCCGAATGCGCCGACCTTCTGCAGGTCGGGGCCAGGAACATGCAGAATTTCGACCTTCTGAAGGAACTGGGAAGGGCCCGGAAGCCCGTGCTCCTGAAAAGGGGCATGAGCGCCACCATCGAGGAGTTTCTCTCCGCCGCCGAATACATCCTTGCGGGCGGCAATCCCAACGTCATTCTGTGCGAGCGGGGCATCCGCACCTTCGAAACCGCCACGCGGAACACCCTCGATCTGTCGATCGTGCCGCTGATCAAGGAACTGTCGCATCTTCCCATCATGGTCGATCCTTCCCATGGGACGGGCAAGCGGAGCCTCGTCCCCTCCATGGCCAAGGCGGCGCTTGTCGCCGGTGCCCACGGCCTCCTGGTCGAGGTGCACCCGGAACCGGAAAAGGCCCTCTCGGACGGGCCCCAGTCCCTCACCTTCCAGGGATTCGAGGCGCTGATGCGCGACGCGAAAAGATTGAACGCCTTCCTCGGATTCTAGGGTTTCCTCTTCAGCGGCGGCCTTCCTCTCCTGAAGGATCTGCCAGCGCTTCTCTGACCCGCTCCATCACGGCCGCCATGGCCGGACTCTCCTGCCCATGGGCGACGCAATCGGCGATGCCATCGCAGGGCGCGTCTCGTCGCGGTTGACGGTGGCGAGCTCGCGCCGCTGCGCTTCGCGGACGAGCGGCAGGCATTCGGTCCGTTCATAAGGTCACCTGTACAGGTTTCCGAGGACCCGTGCGTCCGCCCGACCGACGCAGGGCGGCCACCGAAGCGGGGTAAGCGGTCCCCTACATGAAGCCCAGCACCTTCGGCAGCCAGATCGCCAGCGAGGGGAAGAAAATGAGCAGGACCAGCCCCGCGAACATGGAAAGAAGCAGCCAGGCGTCCCAGCGGATCGTCGATTCGATGGAGCAGCCGGCGAGCCGGCAGCTGACCATGAGATTGACCGCCATGGGCGGCGTGAACTGCCCCAGGGCGATGTTGTAAGTCATCAGAACGCCGAACCACACCAGATCCCAGGAAAAGCGCTCGGCAACCGGGACAAAGAGCGGAAGGAAGATCAGGAAGATGGAGATGCCGTCCAGGAACATCCCGACCACGATCAGGAAGAGCATCAGGAGGATCATGACGCCCAGCTCGCCGCCGCCAAAGGAAACGACGGCCTTGGCGATCGGATCCACGATTCCCATGGTGCTCGAAGCCCAGGCGAAGACGCTGGCCAGGCCCACGACGATGAGGATGACGGCGGAGGTCTCCGCCGACTCCACCAGCAGCTCGCCGAGGTCCTTCAAGCTGAGGCTCCGGTAGACGACGAATCCGACGAAGAGGCCGTAGATGACGGCCATCGCGGCGGCCTCCGTCGGAGTGAACCAGCCGGTGCGCATGCCGCCCAGGATGAGGACCGGCGCCATCAGCGCCCAGAAGGCCTCCTTGAAGGACTGCCAGACCTTCGGCCGCGGCTCCTGGCTCCGGCCGCTCCCGAAATCGTGGTAGAGGCTGAGCAGAAGCGCCGGAACGACCAGCGCGATGCAGGCGATGACGCCCGGGACGATGCCGGCGACGAACAGGGCCGGGACCGTGGCCGAAGGCACCAGCACGCTGTAGATGATGAAGGCGACGGAGGGCGGGATCAGGATATCGGTCGAGCCGGCCGCGGCAGTGACGCTTGCCGCGAAGGACGGCGGATATCCCTTCCTCATCATGGCCCCGAGCATGACCCCTCCCACGGCCGCGGTGCAGGCCGGTCCGGAACCGGAAATGCCGCCGATCACCATGGCAACCAGGATCGTGATGACCGCCAGGGATCCGCGTCCCTGCCCGATGATGGACGCGGCGAAGCGCAGCAGCCGGGCGGCCACGCCGGACCGGTCGAAGATGGCGCCGGCCAGAACGAACATCGGCACGGCCAGAAGCGGATACTTCGCGATGCCGGTATAGACGCTCGTGGGGACCGCCATGATGCCCAGACCGGCAACGGCGATCGTCAACGAACCGGCCAGGCCGAGCGAGGCGGCGATCGGAACGCCGCAAAGGAGCAGCAGAAAGAAGCAGCCGAAAAGAAGAACAGCGGGGTGCATCAGCCCTGGCCCCTCCGGATGCGGATGAAGAGGCCGATCGTGCGGCCCAGGATCGCCAGCGAGAGAATCGGGAGCCAGACGGTGTAGATCCAGGTGGGAATGCCCAGTCCCGGCGACGTGACCTCGTAGCGGTATTCGTCATAGGCCATCGCCCCGCCCAGAACGGCGAGCATGGCGAATGTGACGATCACCGCCCCCGACGCCGCAAGGCGGATCCAGCGGCGGCGGCGCGGCGAAAGCCGGTCGACGAAATAGGCGATGTTCAAATGGCCGTTCTTCGCCATCACGCTCGACGCGCCGAACAGGGTCATGAGCACCATCAGGAAGATGGAGAACTCCTCCGTGAAGGCGAAGGAGAAATCGGTCGCGTACCGCACGACGACGTTCGCGAACGTCAGCAGCGCCAGCAGCGCGATGGCGGTTGCCGCGAGCGATTCTTCGATCTTCAGGGGTACTCTGGTCTTCGGCCTGCCGCCGCCGCGGTCAGGATCGCACAAATCGGCCATACCGATGCTCCGATGTCATAATGCCGGCAAGAAACCGGCAATCTGCCTGCCGCCCCGCGTCTCATGCCGACGCCCCCGCTCTGTTTCTGTCAACCCCGCCCCCGCCTTCGCGAGGGCAGGCTGCAGCAGGAGGTCCAGCCCTCTGCACGACACACCAACAAAATATTAACGACACTGGATCCCCGCTTCCGCGGGAATGACAAATTAAAGAAACTTTCCGTCGTCCCCGCGAAAGCGGGGACCCAGATCCATGGCTGTTTGCCCCCGCAGGACCGCAGATCGAAAGACGCCGGATTCCCGCTTGCGCAGGGAATGGCATAAGGGGAACCGGAGTTTCTCCTTCACGCGGATGACGATTCCAACCCTCAACGGGTTTCCGTCGCGACAGCGGCGCGCATCCGCCCGCAGCGTCTTCAGGGGCCGATGTGCGCCGCCTCGGTCCTCGGGGATCGAACGATCCCGGTGAGCTACTTCCTCTTCGCGATGGCCTGTTCCGCCTTCTTGACGAGTTCCGCCCCGATCGTCTTGGCCCACTTGTCGTAGACCTTCTGGGTCGCCTTCTTGAAGGCCTGCTTGTCGGCATCGGTCAGTCTCACGACGTTGACGCCCCTGGCCTCGACCTCCTTGATCGTCGTGTCATCCGGCGCAACCAGGCCCTTGCGCGCCATGGCGATTTCTTCCTTGGCCGCCTGCTCGGCAGCCTCGCGGACGGCCTTCTGGTCTTCCGGCGTCCAGGTCTTCCAGACCGACTTGCTGACGACGAAGATCAGCGGGTCCGCCACATAGCCCCAAACAGTAAGATGCTTCTGATTCGCGGCCGTGTCCAGCTTGGCGCCGGTGAAGATGCCGAAGGGGTTTTCCTGGCCGTCGACGGCTCCGCTCGCGAGGGCGGGAACTGCATCGGCCCAGCTCATCTGCGTCGGGTTCGCACCCAGGGCGGTGAAGGTTTCCAGGTAGAGGGGAGAGCCGACGACGCGGATCTTGAGTCCCTTCAGATCGGCCGGGGTCTTGACGGCCCGCTTGGAGTTGCTGAGTTCGCGGAATCCGTTCTCTCCCCAGGCCAGCGGCACCATGTCCTTGCTCTCCAGGATCTTGAAGATTTCGCGGCCGACTTCACCCTGGGTCAGGGCGTCGATGGCCTTGTAGTCCGGCATGAGAAAGGGCAGGGAGAAGATATTCAGTTCCCTGATCTGGGGCGACCAGTTGATGGTGGAGCCGACCGACACGTCGATGGCGCCCTGGCGAAGGGCGGTGAATTCCTTGGTCTGATCTCCGCCGACCAGGCTCGCACCCGGATACATTTTCATGTTGATTCGGCCGGCCGTCTTTTCCCGCACGAGATCGCACCAGCGGTCTGCACCGGCACCCCAGGGGAAAGCCTTCCCGACAACCGTGGAGAGCTTGTACTCCGTCTTGTACTCGGCGGCGCCGCTCATCGGGACGAAAAGAACCGCCATGGAGAGAACCGCGCCGAAGACAAAAGCACATCCCACGTACCGGAAACCCTTTTTGCTCATAGTGCCTCCTTTTCCTGAGAAAGTGGAATCGATATCGGATCCAATGTTGGCTTGGATTGTACTGCGTATTATGAAAGCTTTTCCGCATTGTCAAGCATTAAGACCTCCGGAAAAGCGAGGATGCCTTTCCGCCGGGGACGCGTCGGAGACGTTGCGGGATCCTCTGTCCGCGCAGGGCGCAGCGGACATCCGTCCGCGGACCGTGCGCCCGATTCCCGGATTAGGGACATTTCTACTTTGGCTTGACACGCGGACACGCCGCTTTGACATTTCCGGGGCGATCGCTTAGTACTGTTATCCATAAATACGGGACAGTATCCGATACCTACATCGTCATTCCGGGCAAGCGAAGCGCGACCCGGAATCCAGAAAGATCCTGGATGCCGGCTTTCGCTGGCATGACGGACGCCAAGCTTCATACGTTTAATACGTCACCGAATTTATGAATAGATGTGCTTAGACTGCAGCCCTTTTTATCCCCGGCGCCGGCCTCACCGCGGGGAGCGCGGCCGGACAAGGTGATCCGCATTGATGGCCTTTCTCAGAAAGAACTGGTTTCTCCTCGGGCTCCTCGCCGTTTCCGGCGTGACGCTGCTGGATGGTTCGGAGACGGTCGCCGGAATCGGGAAGTGGTGCAAGGCGCACCGCGGAGCGGATGCCGTCATCTTCCTGGTCTTCCTCGGCTCCGGTCTGCTGCTGCAGGGGCATGAGATCCGAAACGGCGTCGGGGATGCCCGCGGGACCCTGGCCGCCGTGGCGGTCATCTTCGTGGCCGCCCCCGCCATCGCCTGGCTTCTGGCCCTGGCGCCACTCGACCGCGAGGTGAAAACCGGCCTGTTTCTTGTCGCCGTCATGCCGACGACCCTGAGCAGCGGCGTCGTCATGACCGGCGCAGCCGGCGGCAATATCGCCCACGCTCTTCTGGTCAGCCTGGTCACCAACGGTCTTGCCGCCGTCACGACGCCCCTTTCCCTCGCCCTGCTGCTCGACATCGGCGGGGATTCCACGGCCCTTCTGATCGACAAGGGCGCGCTGACGGCGCAGATCGGGTTTCTCGTCCTGGCCCCGCTCTTCCTCGGATTGGCTTTCCGGCCCGCCCTGCAGCGGTTCACGGGTCTTTTCCGGAGGGGCATCCCGGTGCTCAATCAGTGTTTCGTCCTGGCCGTCATCTGGATGGCGCTTTCCGAGGCGAGGGCGACGGTCCTGGGCGGTGGGCTCCAGGCCCTTCTCGTCGTGGGACTGTCCTTTGTCTTCCACGCGCTTCTCCTGGCCGCTGCCTTCGGGGCTTCTGCTCTTTTCGGCCTCGGCCCCGGCCGTCGGGAAAGCGTCATCTTCATGGGCGGTCAGAAGACCCTGCCGCTGTCCATCCTGCTGCAGATCAAGCTGTTCCCGGATTTCGGCCTGACGCTGGTTTTCTGCGTCGTCCACCACTTCGTGCACCTGATCATGGACGGCTACCTGGTGGGGTGGTTCCGCGCGAAACGCCCGGCAGTACAGGCATAAAGGACTGCAGACCGGCGCTCTATCGCCGACGACAAAATGACACCCTTTTTCTCCGCAAGTCTTCTGCTTGCTTGATCGTTCGTTCTTTCAGAATATTCTCTGGAGGTGGATCCTATGAAGTCTTTCCGCAAGGAACTTTGGTTCAACATCCCGAGCCGTCGCGGTTTCGTCAACATCACCCCCCAAGTGGAGGCTTGTCTCCGGAAAAGCGGCATCCAAGAGGGCCTGATCCTCATCAACGCGATGCACATCACGGCGTCGGTCTTCATCAATGACGATGAGTCCGGGCTTCATCAGGACTATGAGCAATGGTTGGAAAAGCTTGCTCCACACGAACCCGTTTCGCAATACCGACACAACAGGACAGGGGAAGATAATGGTGACGCCCATCTGAAGCGGCAAATCATGGGCCGGGAAGTTGTCGTTGCTTTGACTGACGGCAAGCTTGATTTCGGACCGTGGGAGCAGATTTTCTATGGCGAGTTTGACGGTAAACGTAAGAAGAGAGTTTTGGTGAAAATAATAGGAGAATAATCCAGACAAAGAGAAGCTTGACGGCTCCGGTCAGCGCGCCTCGGAACCTTCTCTGTCCGATTGTCGATAATGTCATGGGCAGGCATCGATCAGGTTTCCATAAGTTCGGGATAGGTCTTGCGCAGCCACGCTGCAACCTCATCGCGGATTTTTTTCGCCAGAAGAAACATCTCCTCCGCTTCCTGGTCGGACGCGACCCCGGCCCGTTCGTACCCGCCGAGGTTTCTCTTTTTCCGGAACTGATCGAATTGGGCGATCAGCGCCGCCGGCGCGGCGATTGTATGAACGAGAGACTGGATGATCCGATAGTGATGCGCGTCCCGCGCGACGCGATAGCCGGCCGCGGCAAGGCGGCATTATAGGCGATATTCAAACGCCAGTCGGCGCTGAGTCCGGCGCCCGGCAATCGGCCAGGTCGCGTTCGACCACGGCAAACAAGTCCGCAACCTCATTCCGGCTTGTGGTATGCGGTTGCAGCCAGCCGTTAAGAAGCCAGCTTTGCAAGGTCATGCTCGTCTCCGATCAGGAAGACTTTCTTCCCCTCCAGGACCGACTTGAGGAAATGGTGGCCCGCCGCATGCTTGGCCCGGAACTCCTTGACGGGATAAACGGTCGGATTGATTTCCCGGTTCAGGGTCAGCTGCACGGGGCTGAGCGTTTCCACGACCTCCGCCAAGGTCACGTCGCCGACCACGAGGATATCCACATCGCTTCCGCGTCTTTCGCCGCCGTACGCAACGGACCCGTAAATGAAGGCGGTCCGGATGCGTTCCGCCAGGGGCAGCATCGCCATTTTCAGGGCATCGCCCATGCCGGCGGTTTTCGTAATCAGGCTTTTCAGTTCCGGATATACCGCGCACCGGGCATTGGCCTGGTAATAGACCTGCCTGCCTTTTGCGATGCGTTTGACGATCCCCGCCTCCGTCAGGGCTTTCAATTCCCGTTGCACCGCGCCGGTGCCGCTGCCGGCGACCCGCACGAGCTGGCGCAGGTAGAACGTCTCATCGGCATGTCCATACAACACCGATAAGAGGGATCGTCTGGTCTTGCCGAGGAGCGTTTCCGTCAGATGATCATTCACCGTTATCGTGCTCATGCGTCAATCTACCGTACCCGTTTTGGGTGCGATTGTACCCAAAACGGGTACGGATATCAATAAGAAACGTTGATCTGTAATTGATTATTTCTTGAAAAGTATAGGGTGTGGCCTTGCGGGCATATATGGAAGACTTCAAATACCTATACGTAACAAAATGGTGATTGACAGTCTTTAGGACAGGCGATCATCATCCATCTGTTTTTCTTGTTGATTCAGGAGAAAGGAGAACAGATGATGACCCCTGAGATCAACTTAATCCCCATCACCGAACCCATTCTTTATTACCAGACAAGCTTTCGGTTCCGGCCCCGGCCGGAAGGAAGCATTGAGGCCTTGCAGTCGATCCTGAGAGAAATGGCCAGGAGGGACTCGCTGGGCAAAGAGCAAGTCGAGGCCTACCTACGGCGACTGGCCCGCGGCAATCGCAGACCGAGAACTCTCTATAGCCGCTGGGGCACACTGCGTATCTTCCTTGAGATGCTCAGAGACGAGGGCAAAACACGGCTTGAAGAGATTACCCGACGAGACATGGAGGCCTTCATCGAGCATGAGCAGGACCGGGGGATCAAGGTGACCACGATCCGGATGCGACTCACGGGGGTGCAGTCGTTCCTGCGCTACCTGGAAGAAGAGGGCGTGATCGGCCGAGAGGTGTTCGGCAGGAGGATCCGCCTGCAGATACCCGATCGGCTGCCCAGGGCGATGGACCCGGGCGACCTTAAAAAGCTCTTGTCCGTTATTGAAGGGAGCAGGGACCGGGCAATTATGCTGGTACTGTTGAGAACGGGGATGCGCATCGGAGAGCTGCTTCAGACCAAGGTGATTGATGTTCACCTTGAGGAGCGTAGGATCGAGATCTACGAGGCGCAGAAGAACCGCCTGGGAAGAGTGGTGTACCTGAGTGACGATGCCGTGATTGCTCTGAAGGGCTGGATAAATAGGAGATCTCCTTGGGGGGATTACCTCTTCCCTGGTCAGGACAAAATGGAGCCCATGTCATACAGCGCCGCCCGATCCAAGTTTGCAGGATATCTCTCGAAGGCATGACTGGAGCACAAGGGTTATACCCTCCACAGCCTTCGCCACACATTTGCCACCGAACTTCTCAATGCGGGGATGCGCCTGGAGTGCCTCCAGGTGCTTCTTGGTCACCACAATATCGAGGAGACCAGGCGCTACGCGCGGCTGAGCGACAGGACGCGCGAGGAGGAGTACTTCAGGGCGATGGACATTATCGAGAAGGGAGTGAACAGTGGAGCTGACCGATGCGATCCTCAACTGGAGGCGGTTTTTGAAGAGGCGCAACTGCGCACCCAATACCGTTAAGAACTATCTGAGCCTGATCCGGCATTTTATAATCTGGGTGGATATCCCCGTGGAAGAAGTAACCGCAGCAACCGTCTCGCGCTACATCGACCACCTCATGAAGAAGCGGATGGCGCCCAAGACGGTGAACTGCCACCTGGACGGCATCCGCCAATTCTATCATTACCTCAGGGAAGAGGAAGGGCTGGCGCTTGCCAACCCTGTGAAAAAGAATCATCATCAAAAGATGTCCAGGCCCCTTCCCCGGTACTTGAGAGACGAGCAGGTCAAAATCCTCTTCAGTCAGTTGAAGGAGCTGCGCGACCGGGCCATCTTCATGCTGATGCTCCGTTGCGGTCTCAGGGTGGAAGAGGTGGCTCATCTCACCCTGGGTGCTATCGATGTCAAGCGCAGGATCATCCTGGTGGAGGACGGCAAGGGCGGAAAGGATCGCGTGGTCTACCTGAGCCACGATGCGCTGGAGGCCCTCTCCGCTTATCTGCGTGTGAGGCCCGCCGTGAGAGCCAGAAGAGTCTTCCTGGTGCGCAAGGGTCTCTGTACGGGGCAGCCTATCTCCATCCGGGGCATCCAGAAGAGGATGGAGCACTACGCAAAGAAAGCGAGGCTCAGGGCCTCCTGTCATCAGCTACGGCACACGATGGCCACGCAGCTTCTCAATGCGGATGCGGATCTGTGCACCATCCAGGACCTCCTGGGGCACGCCAATGTGAAGACCACTCAGAGATACTGCCGAATATCGAATCTCAAAGTACAGAGAGACTACTTCAATGCGATGGAGGTGATCAGATTGCGGGCGATCGGCGATCCGGTTAATCCTTGACACAAACAGAAGGCCGTAAGTAGTTAAGAAGCCTCAACCCATTAACATCAACAAGAAAATCAGATTATCTTACGTATAGCAAATACTAATGTTCATGGTAGTCGATTAAGGTCAGCAAATTAATGCGGAATGAAAGGCGCAATTTAAAGTTGGGAGATCATTGTCTCCAGGTAGGGGCGGATGACTGAGGGCCTGACGGGTTCGGATAACCCCTCCTTGGTTGCGGATGATTTCGATAGCTTTGCGCCTTGCAGTATCCATCGGTAGGATTGGTACAAAAACGTCGGCAAAATCTCATTCTTGCCGACGATTATTGACCATCAATCTTCTTGATATCGGATGATCTGTCCCTAACTTTCCATCCACATTATCTGCTGGTTGGATACAAGCTCAAATGCTTATCGTTATGAGGTCAAGCAACATACTTGCTTGTCATGAAATACGAACGAATAGCCCAATTGTGACTGCATAGTCCCAAAACTGCTCGACTTGTTGCGCAATTTCACCATGAACTAAAACCCCAAGTTCTAATTGACTAGATAATCCTGGGCTGGTTAGATTTGCGCTTCCAATGTAAGCAGATTCTCCGTCTACGACACAAAATTTGGCATGTGACCCAAGTTTGTGCTCATCGGACAAATTCGCAGATGGTCGGTATAACTGTAGGTTGCCGGAAACTTCTTTAAGTAACCCATCTTGTTCAATGACCTGTAGGCTTGAGCCCGTACTGAGGACCTCTATGTTTGCGCTACGCCGTAATGCAGCCTGAAGAGAGCCCGCTAAAACACCGCCAGTAATACCATAACTCGACTGAATGAATGGGGCTCCGATTATGACGCGGTGCTTTGCCCGTGATAGGAGTTGAACGAGAACACCTATGGTCGTTCGGCACTGTGTATGGTAGGCGAGGTACGGTCCATAGGGTTCAGGGACCGTCATTACTAACTCAGCATTTTTCTTGTCCATAACGAACTCGATATCTTTCATGATAGCGAGGGGTCAAAATATCCTGTACGAATTTCACCCAATTCTGCGTCATACCCACCGAAGAGAAATGCACGACTCAGATTTAGATTAAAAAAGCGGCAACTCGTTTCTGCCAAATGAGAACATGCGTGGCAGTTCCCGCTGTGGTCCCGACAAACCGGATCATAAACACAGCGTCTTGCCTCTCTGATTGCATTGAGCCACTCGGCAAGCGATTGCTCATATAGTGTTGTGAGTGCACCAATGGTTGCACCAAAGCGATGATTGCAGTAAAGCGCAAAAGTGAGTGTACGAGGCAAAAGATATTCTGCCAGACTCGTCCGATCTAACCCGCATAATAGGGCGGCTTGACGTACTGCAAGATGACTGAGTGTGTGCAGCAAACCAATGACCATGCGTTCTTCACGGTGATCTGCCAGCAATGTCTCTCGCAAGGGAGTATCGTTCAAAAGTTGAATAAAGTATGCTTGACGGGAAAGTTGCGAGTCGCTCCCGTTAGGAATCGTTGGCTGACATCCATTCCGTTCAAGCCAGGTTATAACGCGTTCAGGGTCTAGGCTGAGCAAAAGCGCATCGGCTTGAA
>Ga0302245_1001978_pt1 | contig 12645 bp, 14 predicted proteins | sample AAG_UR_Thr_MG_FD_193512 | JGI IMG/M metagenome (GOLD analysis project Ga0302245, IMG submission 193512) | Enriched activated sludge microbial communities from anaerobic digester in WTTP, New Holstein, Wisconsin, United States - AAG_UR_Thr | ecosystem: Engineered > Bioreactor > Anaerobic >... | reverse complement strand
TAAAAGATGAGGGATTCTGGCTATAGTATATGAAAATAAAACCCGTGATATACCTCAGATTAAAATCAAAAACATACACTATCGCTGGAAGTACAATCAAGGGGAAGTGTGATGGTTTTACCTCCCTGTGAGGCTGAATGGTAGATTGCATGGATAACCTCTAACGCTCTATATCCATCAGTGCCGCTTGATGTTACCGGTTCAGGATGTTTAAGGCATTGCTTTGCTTCTTTATATAGCTGTACAAAATAGTCTGGTTTTCCTTTGGGATGTTCATGTTTTGCAACAAGGTCATTAAAGCCTGTATAAAACTGTGATTTCTCTGGTGTGTAAACGTGCAGATATCCATTCCCAATAACTATCGCACCGCCCGTTCCGTATATCCGTAACTCAAACAAAAAGTAATCGCGATAACCCCCTGCCTCAAGGATGACATGAATACCGGAGTGTGTTAAACAATGCGCCAGTGCATAGTCTTCGTATAATGACTGCGGTGAATATTGTTTGGTATGTCCCTGTAGTTGTGCGATAGTTCCAAACAAATAATGCACCGTATCAATAAGATGGGTTCCATCATGCAGCAGGGGTCCTCCTCCTGACTGCGGTATATGAGCCCGTGATGGTGTAAACACAAATCCATGTACTGAGGTGATAGCACCAATGCTGCCTTCTTCAACAAGCTTTTTTACAAAATTATATCGATAGTCATAGCGCCGTTCATGATTAATAATAAGAGTTGTGTTATGGGCACTGCATGCTTCAAGCAATAATTTTGCCGATGCAATATCCTGTGCAATTGGTTTTTCGCAAACAATGACTTTTGCACCATGATGTGCTGCTTGTATGCCAATGGTGGCATGCGTTTGCGTCCACGAAGCAATAATAACACATTTAGGCTTTTCTTTTTCAAGAAGCTTTTGAAAATCAGTATAGCAATGGTTTATTGGCAGCTTTGCTTTTTGAGCAAACTGCGATAACCGTTCTTTGTTGATATCACATGCATGCGTTATGGTAAGTTTAGCTTTTTTTGCACCGCCATAGTGCGTGCAAGGTTTTGTGCGGAGCGGATCATCTTCCAGAAGAAAGCCAATCCTGCCACAGCCTATGAGTGCAGTTGTACAATTCATGTTTTATAAAATGGGCAGATAGGTATTCAGCTCATAGTCGGTAACATGGCGGTTGTACTGATCAAGCTCATAATATTTATTTTCAACAAATAAATCTACCAGCTTGTTACCCAATGACTGTCGCATAAGCTGGCTTTTGTCAAATTTTTTTAACGCCTCTTCTATAGTTGATGGTAAAGGTTGTGCAGCAGGCTCATGCTTTTTCAATGTCAGGTCATGTGGTTTTGGTAGTACATCGTTGTTGTCAATACCAGCCAGGCCGGAGGCTAAAATAGCTGCAAACAGTAGATAGGGATTGCATGCAGGGTCAGGATTCCGAAGCTCCACCCGTACTGAATTTGGTTTATCGGTACGGCTGGTGGTAATGCGAACAAGGGATGATGGATTATTGGTGCTCCATGAAAGGTCAATAGGTGCTTCAAACCCGTAATGCAATCGTTTATATGAATTTACCCATTGATTGGAAAGAACAAAGAACTCAGGTGCATGCTTCAATAGTCCGGCAATGTAGCATTTTGCCGTTTGTGAAAGCATATGCTCATCATGCTGATCATAAAATATGTTCACATCGTCTTTAAATAGTGATTGATGGATATGCATCCCTGAACCATTGTAGTGCGATAGTGGCTTGGGCATGAATGAAGCGTACATATTGTTCTGCTGGGCAATCTCCTTTGTTGCTATCTTAAATGTCATGATGTTGTCAGCAGTGGTAAGCGCATCATCGTGGCGAAGGTCTATTTCGTGCTGGCTTGGTGCACCTTCATGATGAGATGATTTTACACTGATACCCATTTCTTCAAGTGTTAATACCATCTGTCGGCGGATATCACTGGCAATGTCAAGAGGTGTCAGGTCAAAATAGCCACCTCTATCAAGAAATTCGGTAGATTCAGCATTTCTGAACAAGAAGAATTCAATCTCAGGACCTACATAAAATACATAGCCTCTATTTGCAGCATTTTTTAGATTGTTGTATAAAATGCGACGGACATCACATTCATAAGGGGTCATATCAGCATTATAGATATAACAAAACATCCGTGCTACCGAATTGCTTTTTGGCCGCCATGGCAGTATTTCAAATGTTTCAATATCAGGGAAAGCTATCATTTCATTTTCAGTTTTACGAACAAATCCATGTATGGTTGACCCATCAAAGCGCACACCTTCTTCGAGAGCATCTTCCAGTTCATTGATGGTAATGGCAAAGCTTTTTAGAAATCCTAAAATATCGGTAAACCATAACCGTATAAACTTCACATCATTATCATGTGCAGTTTTCATAATGTATTCACGATTGTCCATTATTGTATACCATTCCTCTTAAATCCGTGTATTGAAGCTATGCGTATTACTGCTTCAAAATATTCTTCCCGTGATATCTTTCCTTCAACCATTTCTTCATGCAGCAGTCTTAGAAGCAGATAAAACATATGCCGCCTCCTTTTTGCAAATTATATACTGCTGTTGTATTAATCGGCTTCAGGCGTGAATGAAATTACTGCAGAAATGCTCTATTTGTCAATTAAAAGCTAATATAAATAAGAAGAACAAAAATAATAAGCAGTAAAACAAATAAAGAGATAATAACATAGGTGAGCTTTGAAAAACCCACATCCTCATAGGTTGCAACTGAGGTGGGCGATGGTTGAGTTTGTTTTGGGATAACCTTTTGTGTTAAAGGACCATCAATGAGAGCATCGTACAGTCTTAGTTTAACCTGGCGTTCATCTTCAATGCATTTACCATAAATACCGGGACCAATTCTGGTTAGTATCTCAAGGGGCTCACTTTTCCCGTCTGATTTGATGTCTATTACTTCAGTAGCAATTGGCTTTATATGATTTTCAACTCTCAGCCCCAGAAGATCTATGAAATAGTTGGCTCTGTCGGTGTTGGGAATAATTTTTGTCATAATTCTATCGCCAATTTTAAGTTCATAAATTGGTTTGCCTTTCACGGGTGCTAAAATAGGTTGAATATTCAAAATAACAGCGCCTTCTTCCAGTTCGGTTTCTGAAGTGGACTTTTCTTCTGCTTTGTTGTAACGTTTTTCTTTAGTTTGAGCAAATTCTTCGGCTGTAACCTCCTGAATACTGGTTTCAAGCACAAGATTTTTATCATGGACAACCCTGTTTATGGTATCAAAGAGGTAGGTATCAAGACTGTTATAGTCATAGCTATTGACATAATCATATAGTTGATTGGTCTTAATATCTTCGGCAGATATTTCCTTAAAATTGTCCATTATTGATGATGTAAGGTTTGCGTTAAAATTCCCTTTCCATTTAAGTTCCAGAATCATCTGTTCATATTTATCCCATGGGAGGTGAGGCTCATTTTCATATATATTAGAAAAAGTTGATACGGCGATATTATAGGTATCGATACGCTTATCCTGATTAAAGATAATTATAAAAAGACCATATAAGTTCATTGATAATGCTTTAAAACGACCTTTAATGATTATGAGATGATCGCTGAATAGATTATCGCTCTCGGGTTCAAATGCCATAAACTAATCCATACTCATTCTTATATATAATCTATAAAAACATTAGAAAATTATTTGTTTATATGACTGATACAATATAAAAAAAGATAAAAAACACTGATTAATTAAGGATTAATAATAGCAATTCTGTCAATATAAAAATTTTTTATTTGATTAATTTTATGTATACTTTTTATTACAATATCATTATTAATAGTATACAATTGGATTAATTTACGAGAGGTATTAAATGCAAGGGCTGGAGTTATTAACTGATCTGTATGAACTAACGATGATGCAGGTTTATTTCAAAACAAATATAATAAATCGTTATGCCATTTTTGATATGTTTTTTAGAAAGAATCCTTTTGGTTCGGGGTATGTGGTTTTTGCGGGATTGGAACAGTTTATTGACTATCTGCAAAATCTTTCATTTTCAAAAGATAGTATAGATTATTTACATTCATTGAATATTTTCAGCGATGATTTTCTTGATTACTGTAAAGCTTTCCAGTTTACAGGTAATATTTATTCATTTCAGGAAGGGGATATTGTTTTCCCGGAAGAGCCTATTGTAAGGGTTGAAGCTACGTTAGGACAGGCGCAACTCATTGAAACGGCATTGTTAAATTGTATAAATTTTCAGTCACTTATTGCAACAAAATCGGCAAGGATATGTTATGCTGCAAAGGGCAGGGATGTTATTGAATTTGGATTACGACGAGCACAGGGTCCCGACGGAGGTTTAAGCGCCAGCAGAGCTTCTGTTATAGGGGGTTGTGTTGGCACATCAAATGTTCTTGCCGGAAAAATGTTTGGCATACCAGTTAAAGGAACGCATGCGCATAGCTTTGTTATGGCTTATGATAATGAAAATGAAGCTTTTGATCATTATACTGAAGTTTTTCCTGATGCTTCTATATTGCTTGTTGACACCTATGATACGTTAGGTTCAGGAATAAAAAATGCGATAGCAGCAGCAAAAAAGCTGGCTAAAAAAGGGAAACACCTTGTTGGAATAAGGCTTGATAGTGGTGATCTTGAGTATTTAAGCAAACAGGTTCGTAAAATGATGGATGATGAGGGCTTGCAGTATGTTAAAATATTGGCTTCAAATGATCTGGATGAATACAGAATTGATGAATTATTAAAGGCGGGAGCGCCAATCGATCTTTTTGGTGTTGGAACACGTCTTGCAACAGGATTTGGTGAATCGGCTTTATCCGGGGTTTATAAAATGGCAGCCATTGAAAAGGATGGTAAGCTAATACCCAAAATGAAAATTTCTGATGAAATTTCAAAAGGGACCATACCATCACGAAAAAATGTTTATAGATATTATGATTCTGACAATACCATATGGTTTGATTTAATATGCCAGGATGAAGAGACGGTTATAAAAGGAGATGTTTATGATATTAAGGGTAATAAGTTTACCTTAGATGGGCATATGATTTCGCGATGCATGCATGTACCTATTTTTCACAATGGGACATTGGTATATGATACACCAACGCTACAGGAGATACGGCATTATTGTTATAACAATATGCAGTCTTTAACCAGATCAATAAAAGATATTCATGATCCCGTAAGCTATGATGTGTATATAAGCCCAAAATTATTTTTCTTACTTGAAAAAATGCGTTTGAGTATATCTGATAAAAAAGGATTGGATTATAAATAAAAATATACTGTGAAATTGTTGACTTATTTGCTATGATATGGTGTGTTATATTTATAAGGATACAATGAAGTTTTACACTTATGGTATATGTATTAGGTATAATACATATCATATTATAAAGAGTATTGCATCTTTGTAATATAATTTTGAAAACATTGCAGAAATAACAGCAGCAATTTATTTATAAGCTAATTGGTAGCTCAACTAAATGTAAGTAAATCCGCTCTGAAACCTTTATAAAAAGAGGGGTTTGAAGGCGGGGAATAATTCTATGTTAAGGGAGGTCCATTATAAATATGGATAATGAAGATGCAAAAGGTGGTTTTCCCGGTAAATTAACGGTTAATTTAGTATTAAAAGTCATATGTGTTGCATTGGTAATAATTGCTGCACTGTGGCTAATATTCAATATTCAGGATTATGGAAAGGCAAATTTAATTATTTCCAATCAGGAAATTACCTCAAACGATCAGTCATCGGTATCAAAATTTAGCAATAATGATAAGGTATATTTTTTTGTCGATAGAATTATGAAATCAAAACTTGACTGTGACACGGTAACTATCTCCCTGTACTATTTTGAAAATGATAGTTACGCGCAGTATAAACAGATTACATTTGAAGTTGATAAGGATTTTCCTAAATTAAGTACCTATATCCCTGATGAATATTTTAAACGACATGGACAATACCAAATAAAAGTGTTGCTGGATGGCAAGGTTGTAGCAACAAAAGAGTTTAAGTTTGGAGAATAATTGTTATCTGAAGGTGAATGATGAGAAACAGTATAATAGTTTTAGCAATTATTATCATGTGTTTGCCTGATAGTAGTTTTGCTGATCAGCTTACTGCTGATAGTGCTATTCGGGATAATAAAGAATTTATTGAGTTTATGGATGTTCCCATATCTAATTTTGGTCAAAAATATAAAGATCAGTTCAAAGATATTTATGAGATACATTTTAATGCAGAGGTTGCCTATCTGCAATCAGATTATAACAGAGCATTTAAAAACGTTTATGAATCGCAAAAAAAACAGGTTGATCTTTATTCTTTACTGGTTAAAGATTATCTGGATGATACCAGGCAATTTTTAGATTCTATCTCTCCGGAAGTAATAAAATCAAAGAATAAAAAAGCACGCCTTTATTTAAATCTGGCGTACAGAGACAGAGAAGTAGCCAGGACCCATCATACAGTTGCAGATGCTTCCAACCCAAAGCTGTGCTCAAATAAAATTTATAAATATATTGAAGCAATTAAGATGGTACGGAGAGCCAGGCGATATGGTTTTTTAGCAATCTTTGAATCGCAAAACGATGAAACAAAAAAGAAGATATATAATCATCTTTTTGAGATTGAACGTGAAAAAGGAAATGTATTTTATGTACGGTTTATTTCAAAAACTGAGCAGCAAATAATTGATGAAATGCAAAAAGAGTATTATGATGTGCAATTGCCTGGTATAACGCAACAAGAATCAAAAGACGAGGAAACGTATGGAAAGCGTGTTGAACAACGAGTGCGTTTTAAGGATGAGCGCAGAGTGGCAGAATACCTTTTAACTGCTGAGTTTGAGAAAGCTGAACCTATAATACGTGATTATGTAAAAGATTTTAATTTTAACTTAATTGTAGCAACTATAGAGTATTTGATAGCAAATAAATCCCCTATTGTGGCAGGTTATCCAGTTGAGGCATTGAAACGATATCATGATGATGATTATTCACGTTATTTTAATCCATCCACTATTGATTCTTTAGCTGGTGAAATAAAGGTTGTTGACACAATACCAAAGAAAACGGGAACAGAAACAACTGAACAGCAAAAAGAACAAACAGATAAGAAAGAAGAGGTAACAGCCGAACAGGGTAAGTGATATAGCATATATGCATTGTTTATTGGCTAACGTCATAAATTAATTTATTATGAACAGGAAGGGATCATCATGGATAATTCAGAACTGCTCAACTCCATCCACAGGCGTATGATGAATGAGCTATTAAATCACTCAAATGAAAAACCAGGTGGGCAGAAATTAAAAGAAATAGTTACCATTGACCAGAACTTAAGAAAGGGGATAGCTGACCTGTATGTTCAACTTTCAGAGCTGGGTGATAAAGAGATGGCAATAAATATTTTGTCCGATCATGTTGCCATTATGGTTGAGATGATAGTTCATTTTAAAAGTGGAAAATAAATCAAGACAGAAATGTTAAAATGAGGGAATAACATGAAGCAACTTTTTATGATAGTTTTGTGCATAACAATGTTTTCCTGTTCTGAAGAGCAATTTGGAGGATTAGGCATAGAAGTGCCTGCAGGTCCTGAAAAAGTAGGTAAAAATAATCCGTTTATTATAGTCAATGTATATGAAGGTGGTACAGGACATCAGGCTGGAATAAAGGAAGGTGATGCAATAATTTCAGTTGATGGTGTTCCTGTTGATGGACTGTCATGTGATTATGTTGTTAACAATTTACTCAGAGGGAAGGTTGGTTCGGTGGCAACCCTTGAGATAAAACGTGGTGAAACTCTCATGCTTTTCAGAGTTATGCGTGGTAAAATAGTTCTGAAATAAATGATGAAAAATGCAATCAATAAAATAATTATTTTATTTTCCATTATGTTCTGGGCAGTGATAATAGCTGATATTATTTACTGGCTGTTAGTATAACATTGAAATGCAGTTTTGTTTGGGGTAATTGATGGCTCAAAATATTGTTGCAAAAGTTAAAGATTCAATAGACAAGATGCCCCCTCTTTCTCCTGTGGTGCATAAAATTATTATTGTTGCTAATGATGTTACATCGTCTGCCCAGCATTTAACTGATGTTATTCAGCTTGATCCTGTGCTTACTGCAAAAGTAATACGAATGGTTAACTCAGCTTATTTTGGGCTGCCTCAGGAAATTAAATCTTTAAAACAGGCAGTTGTGATGCTGGGCATAAACACAATTAAAAACGTAGCCTTATCCTCAGCCTTAATGGGGAAAATAGCATTGAAAAAGGGGGCTATTGATGCTGAAGAGTTCTGGAAGCATTCTATTGGTGTTGCTGTTGCCTCAAAGCTAATAGCTCAGCGATTGAGTATTGACAAAAAGCTATTGGAAGAATTTTTTATAGCAGGGCTTATACATGATATCGGGAAGGTTCTTTTAAATAACTTTTTCCTTGATGAGATGAAGCAGATTATTGAAATTTCTCAAACAAAAGGTGGTTTGATTATTGACATTGAAAAAAACATTCTGGGTTTGTCTCATGAAGAGATTGGCATAGCAATAGGAAAAAAATGGAACTTTGAAAATAACCTGCTCTATGCAGTAGGCAAGCATCATATACCAATAATGAAAGGTGATTCAGCTATATACTCTATGATTGTTCATATTGCAGATGTTTTTGTGAAAGTTTCAAAAGTTGGGTTTAGTGGTAATTATGTTATTGATCCCATTGATGAATCAATCTGGCAGATACTTAATGTCAACGAAGAGATTATATTCGAAACGTTATCAACATTAAATAATGAAATACAGAAGGCAAAGCTTTTTTTACAATGAGTACCTTGACTGTAACATTCTGGGGTGTACGGGGTTCAATTCCAGTTCCAGGACCTGAAACAATGAAATATGGTGGTAACACCGCTTGTCTGGAGCTTAAATCTGATGCAGGAGATTGGATTGTATTTGATGCTGGTACAGGTTTGCGAGTTCTTGGTGAATCGCTGGATTTATCAAAAAACTATACTGTTAATATGTGTATTTCACACCCTCACTGGGATCATATAAATGGTTTTCCCTTTTTCCCGGTAATCTTTATTCCTGGCAATACTGTCAACGTATATGGTCCTGGAACATTTGAAAAAAGTTTAGAAGAGATAATCAAAGGCCAGATGCAATACAGTTATTTTCCTGTACGCACTGAAGAGCTGCGAGCAACATTGCATTTTTATGAAATAACAAATAATCAGTTTAGTGTTGGAAATTTTAAGGTTTATACACATCTTTTAAATCATCCTGTCACATGTTATGGATATAAAGTAGTATACAATGAAAAAATATTTGTTTATCTGGGTGATAATGAACCATATTACAATGTTTATAAAGATAATGACCCCGAGGTTATTGCATTTGCAAAACAGATGAATGAACAACTTGTTGATTTTGTTAAAGGTGCTCATGTTTTGGTTTCTGATGCACAGTATATCCCTGCTGAATATCCAAAAAAAACAGGGTGGGGCCACAGCACTACCCATCATGTCATTAATTTAGCTTTAAAAGCAAAGGTAAAAACATTGTTTTTATTTCACCATGAACCATTGAGGAAGGATTCAGAATTAGATGCGATAGTTACTCATTATAGAAATATATTACAAAAGAAAGGGCTCCCCTTAGATTTGTATGCTGCTGCGGAAAGGAATTCATATACATTTTAATTACTCGTATATTATAGTGTTTCTGCCTGAATTTTTAGCCTTATAGAGATTATCATCCACTTTTTTAATAATATCATCAATTGTTTCAAATTTATCAATCATATCTTTGATGGAAACAATCCCAAAGCTTGCTGTAACAGTAAAAATGATTGAGGCATAGTTGTGCTGTGTATTCATTATTTCCTGTTTCATCCTTTCGGCTACATTAATGGCATCCTCAGATTTTGTTTCCGGTAGTATTATCATAAATTCTTCTCCACCGTATCGAAAGGCTAAATCAGAATCACGGAGCAGATTAATAATAACTGAAGATATTTTTCTGAGCACAATATCACCAATCTGATGGCCGTAATTATCATTAACCAGCTTAAAATGATCAATATCTAACATCAGGAGTGATAAGTCTCTGCTATAACGTTTTGACCGTTTAAATTCCAGTTCAATTTGCTCAATAAAATATCGACGGTTGTAAAGCCCTGTCAATGGATCGGTTATGGATAGCCATTTTAATATTTCGGTCCGCTGTTCTACCATTTCTTCCAGATTGGTGGAATATTTTTCTAACATTTTTTTTGATTCGGTCAGCTCATGAACAATTGTATCTTTTTCTTTCATAACGGCGTCTGATTTCATTTTAAATTGTTCCAGCAAATGGGATAGCTTTATTGCTGTTTCTTTTAACGATATACTATAGGTTTTATTGTTAGCATCTACTATCGTTTTGATAGTATACAGTAACGATTGCAAAGGTAAGGCTTTAGTATAGGTTAGGTATATGCTGCTGATAATGGTAATGGCAAGGATGTAAAGGATACATTGTACTGACAGTACAATGTGATTTAAATACAGAACAAAACATACCGAACCCGTCACTATTGCATTATAGAATAGTATCTTGAAGAAAGGAATAATAATCTTATTAAGCATAAAATTGTTAGCCTGGTATTAATCGTATAGACCTTTTAGTATCCCTTCTATAAGGGCAATAGCATTTTTGCCTAAATCAGGGATATAGTATCCGCCTTCCAATATGGCAAATATGTGCCCATTGCATCGCTTTTTGGCAAAAGAACCAGAAATCTCCCCTAATGTAAAGTAATCCGGGGTTGAAAGATTGGCGCCCCAATCTTTTATATATTGATCAAAACCTGCACTTATCCCTAAAATGTCTGCATGGTCACAGCTTTCCAATCGGGATTTTGTTTCATTGATGAAATCAACCGGATTGGATGCTTGAATATTCAGAACAGGAACATTGGCATTTGATTTAAATATGGTATCAGTTCCATCGCCAAAATGCAAATCAATATCAAGAACTATCGCCCTTGTTATGATTCCCTTTGCGATGAGATGTTTTAGCGTGATTCCCATATTGTTGAAATAGCAAAAACCCCAGTTATGATCAGGATTTGCATGATGGCCAGGGGGGCGTATTACTGCAAAACAGGGTTTATTTTCCATAGACATGGTTGCTGCTTTCAAAGCGCCGCCAGCCGAAAGTTTTGCTATTTCATAGCGCTCGGGGTCCTGTTTTTCCATAAATAGCAACCCCTCGGAATGGCATCGTAAAATATCTTCGTCGGTGCAGGGATCAGGTTTAACGATAGGGTAGGTTTTCCCCAATGAGCTCATTATCTGCCGGACGCGCTCAGGCTTTTCAACTGATGCTGTTATATAGTTGGTGGTGTAAAGCCTATCGTATACTATATAAAAGGGTTGCTCCATAAATAAATACCTGTTGAGATTTTTAAGATGTACTTTTACTAAAAATAAGCTATCAGTATGTAAATGTCAAATTACTTTTTAAAATGGGTGCTCTTTAACATTAAATTGCCATAGTTCCACCAGCTTTTCAAATTCTTTATCTCTGGGTTTACCTTCATAGGCTTTATTCCGGCGTTTGATGAGATACAAAACTGTTGCATCCTCCAGTAAAAATTTTTCACCAAGCTGGTTAAGCTTACGGATAAGATAATTGAGGTTGTATGTTTGGAAGTCACCAATATACTGGGATGAAGCGATAGTAGGCTCAAATTTCATCAATAGCTCGGTAAAGTAAAGTGCCAAACGCCATGAGTCAGTGCTACCACTCAAACCTGCTTTGAAGTACATGCTCAATTTTTCGTAGAGATTGATATTGTGATAATACGATTCAAATACCATGGATATTAATTCAGGGAAAAGGTTTGTTATCTCAATTAAATCTATAGGTTGATTATTGCTTTTAAAATATTCAAATATTTTTTTGCTGGTTTCATTGGGAAGGGGTTCAACATCAATGAGCTCAACAAACATATCTTTGATGATAGTTCGCACCTTGCCTGCTTTTTTCAAATAAATTTCTATCTCAACGGGCTCAACATAATAGTTAATAGTATCTGTTATTTCCATTGTTATTAAAGGTTTTAAACATTATTTTTTATTATTTGTTGTCATGGTATTCATACGCTGCATTAAGGTTTTAAGGTATTCTTTTTGCTTTTGACTAATAGCTGTATCAAAAGCTTTTTTGAGCAAAGCCTCATCTTTTATCCCTTGATCAATCTTTTTTTCCAGTTCATCGATAATGGTATAAAACGTTATGTATAATGACAATAATTTTTTTTCAGAGATACCCCATAAGGTGTCGCCAGGTTTTACAACAATTGTTTCACCATCAAGCAGTACAAATCTATTACCGGGATATATCCAGTGCGGATTTTTTTCTTTCAAGCTCTTGATATCAATCCTGCTATAGCCATTTTTTACTGCAACATCGTTGGCATAGAAGAAAATATCTCTATCTGACACATGGATATTGTATTTTTGAGTAAGGTGTTTGATATAACGGGCTTGACGTTGCGATTCAATTTTTTTCTGATAGGTGGTGTATGAATAATAAACTCCATAAAGGGCAGCTAAA
>Ga0302245_1001971_pt1 | contig 12667 bp, 14 predicted proteins | sample AAG_UR_Thr_MG_FD_193512 | JGI IMG/M metagenome (GOLD analysis project Ga0302245, IMG submission 193512) | Enriched activated sludge microbial communities from anaerobic digester in WTTP, New Holstein, Wisconsin, United States - AAG_UR_Thr | ecosystem: Engineered > Bioreactor > Anaerobic >... | reverse complement strand
GAGGGCTGGAGGCGAGAAAAGCACGATATATTCGGCAAGAAAATTCGGGTTCCCCATGGATGCCACCACGGGAAAGTGGTGCGTTTTGAATAGGAGCTTAAGCCCCCGCGGTACGTCGAACTCCAGGAAGTACTGCGCAAGCCCCCACAGCGAAAGGCCCAAGACCGCCAGGGCCGCGAAGAAGGACAGCCTCGCTATAAACTCTCCGCCGGACGGTTCCTCCATAATCATTCTGAAATAAACGTACAGCGCCATCGTGAACACGCCTGCGGAGAGCTCGATGAACGAGAGCTCCCGGTTGTCCGAGAGGGCGGAGGCGATGATGTAGAGCGCGTAGAAAGCGGCCGTGAGAATATCGACCGCGGTAATGCGGAGGCGGGCCGAACCGCCCCTCCACGTAAGAACGAACAGGGCCGGCAGGCAGGCCGCTAATACCACACAATTCAGGAAAAAGCGTGTTCCGCTGAATGCGGGGATGGCGCTTATTCTCCATAAGGGAAGGACCAGGAACAGCATAAAGGCCACAATAACGCGGCCTTTTGCGTACATCGCCGCCCTTTGCGCGACCATGGTCGAAACCGAACCGGGGAACCTGCGTATCATAGCGATGCGGAGCCCTCCCCTTCGCCCGGTCTACTTCGCGTTCCTCTTGGCCATGAAAATATAATGCTTTAAGTACGGCTGGATGCTTTCGTGAAAACTTCCGACCTCGACATCGCCCGGGTTTTTAAGTATGGCGTCGAGGCTCGCCTTGGTTATTTCATCGGCGCTGGTGTCGATAAGCGTCTTGAAGCGCTTGACCACTTCCTTGTCGACCGCGTCGATGACGAGCCTGTTCATCTCGGAGCAGAGCTTGAGAAGATTGTTCTTCCTGCGCGCCTTGCCCGACTTTGCCTTCGGTTTTGCCTTGTCCCTGTCCGCGGCCTGTGTCGACCTTGCGGTCGCGGATTTCTTTTTCTGAGCCATTCGCAGGCATCCCCCAAAAATCGAATATTCGGCCGATACTAAAATCGGCGCCGGTTGTTGTAAACACAAATTTTATGTCGCAATAGCGGGCTTGTTGTCCGCTTTTGCGCCCATAAGAATCCGGTTGTCGCTTTAAAAAATGACGCGCCCAGCGGGATGCGCCTCTTTCGCCCTGTCCGCCGTCGTTTTACCGCGCGGAAAGGCCCTGTATACAAACCATGATAGCATATTCGCGGGAATAGTCAACACCGGATTTTAAATTTTATGCCGTGGATAACGCCGTTTTCATCATGAGAACCGTCCTCGCCGTGTAATGACGGCCTGTCTTCGCTTCAATGGCCTTAAACGCCTCCCCGGGACTTTCCGGGCGAGGGCGCTCCACGATCGTATTTTTCTCATTAAAATTCTTGAAAGCTCCGAAATTACAAGAAGGAGTATTCAAGATTCAGTCGGGGGATTGGTCATGAAATGCTGTAAATGCGGCGCCGATATCAACCAGCTCAATCATTATTACGTCCCGTGCGGCAACGGTTCCGAGGGAAAACGCTACTGCATACGCTGCGCTCGCGAGGAACGGATAATCACCCTTGTCTGAGGCCCCCCCGGGCTCAGCCGAACGCGTCCGCGAGGAGTTTGGCGGTTTCGCCCGCGCCGGCGGGCAGGGGGCTTCCCGACAGCGCTGAGTACGGCAGGATTTCCCGCGCCGCCTCGGGCGGCGGAGCCCCGTTCTCCTTCAGCCGGGCGCACAGTGACGCAAGAGAACGCGCGGTTTCTTCCGCCCTCTCCTCATTGAAAATATATTCCCCATCCGCGTCGTATACCGGGCTTACCGCCTGGAGCACCATCGACCGCCCATCGCATTCCGCATAGGCTTGGACGCAATTGCCCGGGCCGTCGGCGTCGAGCACCTCGACGATGCCTATGGAAGATTCCGGCAGGCCGCAGAGCCCGGAAAGCGTTCCTCGCTGCATGAGCGCGATGTCGGTCGAGAGCCCGGCAATGTATACGCGCGCGCCCCTCATGACGACATCCCGAAAGACGAGGCCGGGCATCGTTCCGCGGGCCTCTCCCGGATAGGCCCGCGCCTCGATGAGCCCTCCGCCCGAGCCGTAAAACCCGAAGCGCCTGAGCGAGAGGTGCAGATAAAACCCCATGCGCTCGAGAATGTCGAATAGCGTAAGGTTTACGAAGTCGGTGGTGTACGAAAGGTCCGAATGAGTCACTCCGCGCACCGAAAGCGCTGTGCGGTAATCCAGCCTGGTGAGGGGCGGAAGCATCAGGAGTACAAGCTCCAGGGCCGAGGAGAAGGGCCCGGTTTGCAGCGTGTAAGTCCCGTGCCGGAGCGTACCCGGCCGGAATAACAGGTCCTCGCCATCCGCCAGAAAAGAGCCGGCGGAAAGCGAGGCAAGCGCGTTTTCCCAGTCCGAAAGGCAGGCCGCGAACGCCGGGTCTTGCCGCGCCAACCCGAAGCCTCCTGAAAGCCTGAAGGATTTTCCGGTAGCGAGTGAAAGCGATATGGCCTGACGCGCGGCGACCCTGTCCAGGCCCGGCAGCCTGAGCTCTATCATTTGATATAAGGCTTCAGGACCTCCGGAACCTCTATGCGTCCGTCGGAGGTCTGGTAGTTCTCCATTACGGCCGCGAGCGTTCTTCCCGCGGCAAGGCCGGAGCCGTTCAGCGTGTGGAGAAAGGCCGGTTTTTCGCCCTTCGCCCGGCGGTAGCGGATGCGGGCGCGCCGCGCCTGGTAGTCCAGGAAGTTGGAGCACGACGAGATCTCCACGTAACGGTCGAGGCCGGGCATCCATACCTCGAGGTCGTAGGTCTTGGTGGAGGCGGCCGATGTATCGGCGGAGCAAAGCAGCATTACGCGATAATGGAGTTTGAGCCTTTTCAACACCTCCTCGGCGTTGGCGGTCAGCTTTTCCAGTTCGTCGAATGATGTTTCCGGTTCCACGAACTTGACCAGCTCCACCTTCTGGAACTGGTGCACGCGGATGAGGCCGCGCGTGTCCCTGCCGGCGCTCCCGGCTTCGCGGCGGAAGCAGGCCGACTGCATGGTGACGTACACCGGGAGCCGCTCCCTATCGAGGATCTCGTCGCGATAGAGGTTTGTAAGCGGGACCTCCGCCGTCGGGATAAGCGAGAGGCCGTCGCGCTCTATGCGATAGTATTCGTCTCTGAATTTGGGATACTGCCCGGTGCCGATCATGCTGTCGTCGTTGACGACGAAAGGCGCGAAAGTTTCGCTGTAGCCGTGCTCCGTGGTGTGCAGGTCGAGCATGAAGTTGATGATGGCGCGCTCCAGCTTGGCCGCAAGGTCGCGGTAAACGTAGAAGCGCGCGCCGGAGAGCTTCACCCCGCGCTCGAAATCGAGGATGCCCAGTTCCGTCCCGAGGTCGTAATGAGGTTTCGGCTTGAAATCGAACACGGGCTTTTCGCCCCATGTGCGAATCTCCAGGTTGTCGCTCTCGTCGCGCCCCTCGGGGACGGTATCCGACAGCATGTTCGGAAGCGAAAGCATGAGCTCGTTGAAGTCCGCGTCGAGCCGCTCCACCTCGGCCTCGAGCTCCTTGATGCCGTCGTTCACCCCGCTCATCTCGGCCATAAGCGCCGAGGCGTCGCCCCCGCCGGATTTGAGCTTTCCTATCTCCTTCGAAACCCGATTGCGTTTTTCACGCAGATCGTCCGTTTTCGCTATTACGGCGCGGCGCTCTTCGTCAATGCGCCTCAGCCCGTCCAGATCGACCGCCGATTCCATGTTTCGTTTTTTAAGCATCGCGCGAACGCCTTCCAGGTCATCGCGCACCAGTCTGGGATCTATCATCAGGGGTGCTCCATTTTAAAGAAGGATATTCAGGATGGGTAGGATAAACACATCTCCCGGATTGTCAAGGAAGATGCGAATTAAAAACCCCAAGTCCCATGTGAACACTCGTCCATTAAGCAGCGGCACAGGAGGCGCCGCGGGCGAAGACAATAAACAGTTCAAAGTTCAAAGAAATGCCATCGGCATTAGCAAAACCCCCTCCGGGGGTGGCGCAACGCGCCGGGGGCGCTAGTTTCCGCAGCCCTGGAGTAGGCTAAAGGGAAAACCTACAGACAAGCCAAGCGGGCGCTGAGTAGGGCGCAGCCCGTATCGAAGCGCGGCGCCCCAGCGATGCTTTCTTTGCTTACTACCTCTCGCTCCATGAACTAAAGCAACGAAGGCCGTTATATCTTTCACCGACTGAAGCGAAGGGCTCTCAAAAAGTAACTTTTAAACAGCCTCAAAAAAACTGATTTTTAGAATTTGCTTAAAGTTATTGTTAAGCGAAACATTATGCGCTTAACTCTTACATAATGAGATCGGCCCTGCGAAAAAGATCTGAAAGGGCTTTTATCGATAAACCGATAAGACAGGATTCTCAAACCGGGCGGCGATAAATTAAGGTAGCCTTTAATAATTAATTCTTCCGCCTCCCTAAGGCGGGCGTGAAAACCTGATTTTTATGACTGCCCTAAATTCTTAAACGAGGACGGCTGACATGGAAAACGCGAACGGAAAACCGATACACGACGAACCGTATGACATCGTTATAATCGGAGGGGGACCGGGCGGCCTTTCGGCCGCGCTCTATGCGGCGCGCGGGAGGATGAAGACCCTGGTGCTCGACAAGAACCCGGCCGCAGGGGCGCTTGGCTCCGCCGACCGCATCGCCAATTACCCGGGCATCCCGGAGGCCATAAGCGGCGCCGAACTCCTGGATCGAATTCGCGCGCAGGCCGAATCCTTCGGCGCGGAGCTTCGGCAGGAGCAGGTGTACGGCGTGGACTTTACGGCGAGGCCCTTTCAGGTGTTCACATCGGGCGCGACCGTCATGTCGAAAACCGTAATTCTCGCCACGGGCTCCATGGGGCGATCGGTGACGCTTCCGGGCGAGACCGAGTTTACGGGCCGCGGCGTGAGCTACTGCGCCACCTGCGACGCGGCCTTTTATCAGGACAGGGACGTGGCCATAGCCGGGGCCACGGCGGAGATAATGGACGAGCTCGGGGCGCTTGCGCGCTTCGCGCGCCGTATTTATCTCATCACCCGCGAGAAGGAGATTCCGCCCGAGCACGCGGACTTCATCTCCACGAACCCGGCCATCGTCGTAAAGACCGGGGGGCGGATTACGGCCATCAGGGGCGGGGAGCACGTCGACGAGATCACCGTGGCCGCAGGCGGCGCGGACGAGGACCTGCGCGTCGATGGAGTGTTCCTGTACCTGCACGGCAACAAACCCATCGTGGACTACCTGTACGGGGCGATAGAAACCACGGAGGAGGGATGTATAGCCGTGAACAGGGAGACGATGGCCACCTCGGTAGAAGGGGTCTATGCCATAGGCGACGTCACCTGCAAAAAGGTGCGGCAGGTCGTGCTTGCGGCCGCCGAGGGATGTGTCGCGGCGCTCTCCGCCGAGCAGCATGTAAGCAAACGCGACCGGGCCGTTTCGCAGTGGTCGCACTGAGCGGTCCGTCGGCCCTATTCGCGCGCGGCATCCATCGAGTATAAGGCGTCCGCGCCGCGGCGCACCAGGTCGTAGATGCCGTCGAAGCCGCCGTTGGACATTATGATAACCACGTTGTCCTCGCTGCGGTCGAGGCCGTCGAAGAGGGCCTGTACGATCATGCGCGTGTCGCCGAAAAGGCGCGCGCTCCCGCCCCGCAAGTTTATCCCGCCGACCACGAGATCCATATCTATCCGGTCCTTCTCCGGTATGGCGTCGATTTTGTACGGCGTCTTGATGAGCACCCTGTCGGCGCCGGCAAAGGCGCCCGGCAGCTCCTCCTGAAACACCCTGCGCCTGCTGGTGGCGCTGCGCGGTTCGTAGACCGCCCACAGGCGCGAGGAGGGAAAACGCTCGCGCACCGCGGCGATCATCCCCGCTATCGCGGTTGGGTGATGGGCGAAGTCCTCGTAAACCCTGAATCCCTTTCGGGAATAGATGAGTTCTTGCCTGCGCCGAACTCCCATGAAGCTCTCCACCCCGCGCCCAAGGGCCTCGGGCGATACGCCAAGCCGAAGCGCCATGGCCGCGGCCGCCGCTATGTTGGCGCGGTTGAACCCTCCGAAAATCCGCGTACGAAGCCTAACGCCCTCCCCTCCGGGCACATTGAGCAGGAGGTTCGACCATTCGCCGTCGACCCCCATTTCCTCGCAGTAAAAATCGGCCCCCGGGCCGCCGAAGCTGTTACGAGGCGCGAGGGAATGCCGAACGGCCTCCTCCAGAGCCGGGTATCCGCTCGAATAAATCACGTTGCCGTTGGAAGGTACCACGTTGACGAGCCTGCGAAACCACAGCGCTATCTCGTCCAGATCGCGGTAGATGTCCGCATGGTCGAACTCGAGCGAGGTGAGCACCAGACGGTGAGGCCTGTAAACGGCGAACTTGGGTATCTTTTCGAAAAAAGCCGAATCGTATTCGTCCCCCTCTATTACGAAATGCCCGCCTTCGCCCAGACGGAAGTTGGAGCCGTAATTACAGGGCACGCCCCCGACAAAAAAAGAAGGCTCCAGCCCCGCCTCCACCAGTATATGTGCGAGAAGCGCCGTGGTGGTGGTCTTGCCGTGCGTTCCGGCAACGGCGATGACCTCCTTCCCCCGGAGGAAAAAATCCCTTAGCGCCTCGGCCATGGAGCAGTACGGCATACGACGCTCCAGCACGTGCTCCACTTCGGCGTTGCCCCGGCTAACGGCATTGCCTATGACAACGAGGTCGGCCCCGGCCGTGTTTTCCGGGCGGTATCCTTGCCGGACCTCTATTTCCCATTCGGCGAGCATGTCGCTCATCGGCGGATACACGGAGTCGTCCGAGCCGCTCACCCTGTAGCCCCTCTCCTTAAGCATGCCGGCGAGGCTTCCCATCGCCACTCCGCACACTCCTGTGAGGTGAATGCTTTTTATCGAACCGTTCATTGATATACCGTCCAGCCCGTCAGCCCTTGCCTCCAGACGCGGCAAGGCGCGGCATTGCGCCGCGCCTCACTCAAGGCTAAACGGGATGTTTCGTCAATGACAATACCGCCGTCAATGCCTAATTCCCCTCAGGCTTGACAGGGCAACCCGGACCGCCTCTATTTACGGCAATTCCCTTCCCCAACCACCGAGAGGCTTAAAAGCTCCCTCGCGCCGCCCGCGGAACGATAGACCGCCCTCACCGTCTGACAAAGCTCGATTGCGCTTCGGTCGGCCTCCGCGCCGGATATATCGAATATCCTCGTGGCGTCGGTATACGCGAGCCGAAGTTCCTTCGACCCCCTCTTCAACTCGACATGGTTTTCGCCGAGATAGATCACCCTTCCCGTAAATTCGGCGTCAGTTCCCTTTCCGCCCCCCGCATACGACACGCCGGCGAACGCCGCAAGCATGAGCAGGGCAAGCGCAACCGGAAAAATACGATTTCGTTTCAACCGCGTCACCTCCCCTCGTTCGTGTGGTCCAGCCGGCAGGGCTCCCGCCGCCGTGGGATAGGGAATCCCCCGCATGTGGACCGAATCGAGCCTTCGGCCTGAAGCACTATCGACCTTGTCTGACCGAACACCTGTATACTATCAAAACGATTAAAAAATTACAACACCTTTCCAGTTTTTTTGCGGAGAGACCCCGATGGACCGGCTTTTTGTCGCCATTACGATAAATCCATGAATATTTTGAATAAACAGCCGTAATTCCGCCATTACGCGGGGGATTTAATAATGGTTTGACAGCAGGCCCTTCATCGGTCAATTTTATTCCGTCGGATGATGGTGATATTGGGACCGCCGACGACGGCGACATTTGCATCCCGGAGAAATTATGACTCATGCCGCACACGCCCTGACGTTATATTCCCTGCTGTTTCTATTTCTTTACAGCGGACCCGCCGGCGGGGCGTCGGTATTTTCGCCCTCCTTCGCCTCCTGGGGAATCGCCAGAGAGGCCGTCCTCGGCCGGATGATACCGTCCGGAACAACGGTATCGGAGCTGTCACCGCGGGCCAATCCCCGCTACGAGAATAAGATACTGAGCTACCTCACTTCCATAAATGGCGAGCTTGCCGACCGCATAACGATCGTACAGGCCTCCTCGTCCCCCAGGAGGGACTATCTGTTCATACGGAACCGGCTCATGGCGGTGATGGAGCTTTACGGCCCCGTAAAAAGCGCCGCCTTCGCCGAAACCCTCCGCTCCGTAACGAACGTGTACGGCAGCCCTCACGTCCAGCACGAGGGCACCACGACCACCTATTCGTTCTCCGGCGAAAAGACCTTGGTGCTGGTGCAGCTTTCCAGGGTCGGGGAGCATTACGACTGTACGGTGCACTACTACGCCCGCTCACTTTTCAAGATATTGTTGACCGAATGACGGATTTTTATTCTTGACACAAAAAGGCCCGCGCGACATAGTTGCGCTTCGATTTTCGAATTAAGTCTAATCGTAAAGGTGGCACAGTGGCGAACATCAAATCCGCGAAAAAACGCATGAAGACCAACGAAAAGCGCCGTCGGACGAACACGCAGGCTAAGTCTGCGGTAAGGACCGAGGCCAAAAAGGTGCAAAAGTCCCTCGATTCCAAGGAGGCCAAGGACCCTGCTGTCCTCTCGTCGGTTTTCGCCGGTTTCGTAAAAAAAATTGACAAGGCCGCGGCGAAGGGGGTCTTTCACTGGAAGACCGCCGCGCGCAGAAAATCACGCCTTGCCAGGAAGGTCAACGCGGCGGCGGGCCCCCAGGCCTGACGACCGGGGTCCGGCTTGACCAAACACGAGATCATCGACCAGCTCACCCTCCGGAGCGGCCTGAAGCGCCGGGAGGTGGGGTACATAGTGGACAATTTTCTCGAGCTGATTCTTAAAAATCTTGACACGGAAAGCAGAATAGACATAAGGGGGTTCGGCACGTTCACCAGGGTGCTACGCAAGGAGCGAAGGGTATACTCCCCCATTGCGGGAAGAAGCCTCGACGTTCCGGCCCGCTCCGTGCTGTCGTTTAAACCCAGCAAGTCGACCGAAAAGGAAGTATAGCAAGGGCGCTTAGCTCAGCCGGGAGAGCATCTGCCTTACAAGCAGAGGGTCGCAGGTTCGATCCCTGCAGCGCCCAAAGACGAAAGGCCTGGAAAGTTCAGGCATTTCAGAAAAGTCTAAAATAGATAGGGGCACCAAAAAAAGGCATGTAGCATCCGTTTGTAGCACCGGCGTCAAGGGGCACAAATGAAGAAGCGAACAAAGGGATTTAATCTTTACCGTCGTGGCGACACCTGGTACTGCCGTGTATGGGATCAGGACGGTGGACGGTACACGTCGGCAAAATCCACCGGGGAGCAGGACCGCGACAGAGCATCAATGCGGGCCGCCGAAATGATCCGGAACGGCGAGTTTCGGCTCCATGAAGAGGATCCCCTATTCCACCAGCTTTATATTGAGTACTGGACGAACCGCAACGACCTTTCCCCGAAATACAAACGCGACGTTTTCAGGTTTTACGAAAAATACCTGCGGGACGCGCCCGAACTACAATGCCGGACTTCCCGCCTCGCCGCCTATCAATTCAACCGACTGATCGACCGCCTCGAGCGGTCCGGCACCACCCCGCGAATGATGAACCGGGTTTTACAGAACGCGAAAACCTTCATTGCATGGGCGAAGCGCCGCGGGTACATCGCGCAAAACTTCAGCGATGAAATCGACCGCAAAAAAGAGGGGCTACAAGAACGAGGATTTTTTACACTTCAAGAAGTATTTTCGTTTGCCCGCGTGGAGTTTCCAGATATTCGCGTAAAATGCGCGGTGCTCCTGGGCTGCCTAGGAGGGTTACGACGCGGCGAAATCATGGCCTTAAGATGGGAGGACGTTGATTTTGAACAGGGTGTTATTCACATCAGGCGAAACTATACCGGTGACCGCGACCATGCCGGGAACCCTGTTTTCCGTCAACCGAAGATGGGATCGACCGGGACAATTCCAGTACTCCACATCCCAGAATTGCGGCGAGTGCTCGCGGACGTGCTCGCTGAAACCCCATTTAAAGAACCGCGGCACCTGGTTTTACAGAACACCTGGGAGCGGCGGCGGTCGAACGCGGCCACATCCGACGGTGAAACACCCCTTAGTGACAGCACCCTAAAGCGTGGCTTCGCCGAAATCTGTATGGCCATCGGGATTTCACCCGACCAGATTCAAGAGCGGCGGCTCACGTTTCACAGCACACGACATGCGTTTATAACTCACATGAGCGCACACGCCCGCGCCGGGATCGTCCGGCAATTCTCAAGGCAATCATCCGAAAAGATGGTTGAGCACTATCAGCACCGCGACGGCGAGGCGATGCTCGACGCCGTGGACAGCTTTAACCGCGGGCTCGACGTGTACCGGGAGCGGCCGGCCCTTAACTGAGCGTACACTCCCGGGGATAGCGCGACGGTGCGAAAAGCGGCGATCCTGGCCGCCGGCCCCGGGATTTTTATAACAGGAACCCGTAAAAGGAGGCGGGGAAGGATGAAAAGCATACTTGAACAGATGGAAGAAGGGCGACGCCTACGGCGGTTCGAGAGTATAGAATCCGACAGGCGTAAAGAAAACGAAAAAGAGGACCTCCGGGACAGGCTGGTATACATAAGGCAGATTATTCAAGGGAAGCCCGAAAAAGAGGCGCGAATAATATTAGAGCGGTTCGTTGAGGTCGAAGAAATAGTCGATGAGCTTATATATTTTATAGACCACGATACAAGCCTTTATCCGCGAGGATCGGGGCCCAAAATACGGCAAGATTTAATCGAGAAGGGCGGGGCAATCCCATTTTTTAAGGCTAATCGCGAATTCCTTGGTTTATTCGTGATAGACGGGCACGGCTGGCTTTTACAGGAAATCGTCAAGCTCTACGATCTACTTTCGACAGACGCCGCGCCGCCACAAACCGAAACCCGGGAGGAGCGCCGGGCGCTTATCGATAAAAAAGGAGAATCGGCACCGAAGGCGGTTGACCATGCAGAACTTTTGAAGAAAAAGGGCGTAGAACCAACCGGAAGCCTCATAAAATGTCTCGAACATTTAAACGAAAATGGATGGATTGAGGCAAACCCTAATTTCCCCGACCGAGAAGAAAGCCCTTATCGGATACCGTCAAGCGAGGCGGCGTACAATGTCGCCCGTTACCAGAAAGAGCAAAAGCCCGCAGGGATGAAGGCTTCCGAATTTGGGGGCCTCTTCTATTACGACGGAAAGCCCTTCGATATTGAAAGCCGCCGAAGTAATCTCGGCAAAAAGAAAACGAAACCATAAACCGGTAAAGGAATACCGCAAAAACAGAATCCGCGTAATTTACGCGGATTTTTTTATCTATACGCGAAAAATATTCTACGCGGACGCGTATTCTACGCGGACAAAAAGCGTGAGTCATGCGAAATTATGAGTGTTGTTAATCGCGAATCGTACGGGAGGCGTGAAATGACTAGTCTTACAAATAACGAGCGACCGTGGCTCACGCCGAAAGAGGTTGCGGCGCTCACTGCGCAATCAGAGCCGACAATCCGGCGACAGTGCTATTCGGGAATTCTACCCTCGCGCAAATTCGGAAGGGCGCTTCGCATACCGCGCGCAGCGGTTGAACCGAAACGGAGCGGCGAGGCATAAAAAATGCAAACGCCCCGGCGAGGCAGGCCGGGGCGCGAGGATGAAACCGAGGAGACAATGGACAAATCAAAATTTAAGACGCTGAGCCGTCCGCGTCAAGTCAAAAACAGAATGCCGGAACAATATTTTGAGTTCTACCGGGGCGGACGTTTTTTCTACGCCGACCGGCGGGGGAATTTGAATTCAAACCCGGATAAATGGTTGCTCGACGACGGGCACATCAACGAGGTGTTCGTCGGTCGTGAGCTCGCAGAAATAGAGCACGAAATTTTGAAATATTTTTACCCGAAAACCGCGGCGGCGCGTTCGAAGGTCCAGCGATGACCCCGTCTGATCTGATTTTCTCGCGCAGCGGCTACACTCTCCCGGCTCATCCCGACGGTCGCCCGCGGTGCAAGGACCTCGACGAAAACCGCATCCGATCCCGTGGCCAGCTCGCCGAGGCATACAGGCGCGGCACACGTCGTTTCGTATTCCCGCCGACGTCGGCGCGGATGGTGGGTGTTGACCTCGATATGAAATCCGGCAAGGATGGAATCGCCGCTTATCGTGAAATCACCGGCATCGATCCGCGCGACGGGTTTCACACAAAAACGCCGTCCGGCGGGGTACACGTTTATTTTTTTACCGACGGAACGGATTATGTCTCGTGCGAAATCCGCCCGGGCGTTGAAATAAAATCGCGCGCATTTATTACCTTACCCGGCAGCCGTTCAGATCGTGGAGTGTACATCCCACACGGAGACCCCGCCGAAATTGGAGACATTCCGGCCGCGCTCGCGGCGATCCTTCCGGTCCGGCGTACCGAGCCCGAACCCTTGCCGGCGAGGCCCGCAAATGCGGAGGTGCTCCCGCTCGCTCGTATTTTCGAGACCGTCGTTTCCCAGGGCACCGCGCCGCTCGCAGGCTCGCGGAATCAATTCATATTCTCGTTCGCTCGTTTCGCACGGCGCAAGGGACACAATCTCGAATCCGTCGTGCACTACCTTTCGTCCTTCGCGAGTGCCGATTTTTCCACCCGGGAGATATGGTCCACCGTTCGGAGTGCGTGGCGCGGGGGCTCGCGATGATA
>Ga0302245_1001966_pt1 | contig 12681 bp, 10 predicted proteins | sample AAG_UR_Thr_MG_FD_193512 | JGI IMG/M metagenome (GOLD analysis project Ga0302245, IMG submission 193512) | Enriched activated sludge microbial communities from anaerobic digester in WTTP, New Holstein, Wisconsin, United States - AAG_UR_Thr | ecosystem: Engineered > Bioreactor > Anaerobic >... | reverse complement strand
TTCGAATTCCCGGATCATCATCATGTCGTGGAGGATCTGTTTCAGCCCCTCCTTCCCGTAACGGGCGACCTCCTTCTTCGGGTCCGGGGTGTACCGGTTCAGGGGGATGTCGGCGATTTTGAGAGTTCCCGGTTTTCTCACTTCCCGGGGGTCGATTATCTGAGACTTGGGCATGTTTACTCCTCGATCCGCTTATTCCATTTCAAAAAGAGCTTCCCGCAGCACTTCCGACACCGTCGGGTGGGGGAAGACCATCTCCCGGACATCCCGGGTCCGCAGCTCCGCCTCGATCATCAGGGCGGCGCCGAAGATGAGCTCGGAGCAGCCCGAGCCCAGGAGCGAGACCCCCAGGATCACATCGGTTTTTTTGTCCGCCACGATCTTGCAGATCCCGTTTTCCCGGGGATGCTCCGCCAGGTAGCGGCCCGAGACCCGCATGGGGGCCGTAACGGTTTTCACCTCCAGGCCCCTGGCCTCCGCCTCTGCCTGGGTCAGGCCGCAGCCCGCCACCTCGGGGTTGGTGAAGACCACCCAGGGGACGGCGTGGCCCCGCCACCGGTCCCGCTTTCCCAGGATGTCCGCCACGGCGATCTCTCCCATCCGGCTGGCCGAATGGGCCAGCAGGGAGCGGCCGGTGACGTCGCCGATGGCGTAGACCCCCGGAAGGTTGGTCCTCATCCTCTCGTCGGTGCGGATTCCCTTCCGGTCCATGTCCAGCCCCGCCTCCCGGAAGCCCATGCCCTCCAGGTTGGGGACCCGGCCGATGGAGAGGAGAGCCAGGTCCGCCGGCAGGGTGGTTTTTTTGTCCCCCCGGGAGAAGGTCAGGCTGTGGTCGCCGAACTCCTCCACCCGGGCGCCCAGCTCGAAGGTTACTCCGGGCATGGCCTTGCGCAACTGGGCGGCGAACTCCGGCTCCAGCCCCGGGACGATTTCGGGCATCATCTCCACCACCGTAACCCGGGACCCGATCATGTCGAAGAGGGAGGCGAATTCCATCCCGATGTAACCGCCCCCGACGATCACCGGATTCTTCGGGGTTTCCCGGATATCCAGGACCCCCGTGGAGGTCAGCACCCAGGGCCGGTCCACCCCGGGGATGGGCGGAACCGCAGGGCTGGATCCGGTGGCGATGATGACGGCCTTGCCGGTGTGGCGCGTCCCGGCCACCTCCACGGTCCGGTTGTCCCGGAGAAGACCCGCGCCGGCGGCCACCTCCACGCCGAAGCGTTTCATGCTTGCGGCGATGCCCTTGCGCAGGGTGTCCACCACCCGGGCCTTGCGGGCCATGGCCTTGTCCAGATGGAAAACCGGTTTCTCCACCGCCACGCCGAAGGCTTCGGCCTCCTTCAGATGGGCGAAGCTTTTGGCCCCCGCCAGCAGGGTCTTGGTGGGGATGCAGCCCGCGTTGAGGCAGACGCCCCCCAGTTCGGCCTTTTCGACGAGCAGGACCTTGAGTCCCGCCCGGCCGGCGCGCTGGGCGGCCACATAGCCGCCGGGACCGGCCCCGAGAATGATGAGATCGTGCATGGTCTATCCTTTCGCGAGAATGAGATCGAAACGGGCAATCGTTTCGGCGAGTTCCTTGAGAAACCGGGCCCCCGGCGCTCCGTCCACCCCCTGGTGGTCGATGGTCAGTGACAGGCCCAGGGTGGGAACGAACTCCACTCCCTCCCCCCCCTCACCGACAAAGACCGGTCTGGGCGTCACCGCCGAGACCCCCAGGATGCCCAGCTGGGGGCTGTTCAGGACCGGAGTGAAGCTTTCGATGCCCAGGGCGCCCAGATTGGTTACGGTGAAGGTTCCGCCGGAGAGCTCCTCCGGAGAGATCCTGCCCTCCAGACAGGCCCGGGCCAGGCGCTTCGCTTCGGTGGAGAGGCGCCTCAGCGGCAGGAGGTCGGCGTTCCTGATCACCGGCACCAGGAGCCCCCTGGGGGTGTCCACCGCGAAGCCCAGGTGGACCCGCCGGAACCGCAGGATCCGGTCCCCCAGCCAGTGGGCGTTCATCTCCGGGAAGAGGGGAAGGACCCGGGAGACGGCGTACAGGACCAGGTCGTTCAGGGTGATGCCCGACAGGCCCGAGTCCTGGGGGGAGTCCTTCAACCTCTTTCGGAATCCCAGGAGCACCCGGGCGTCGGCGCCGGAGTGCAGGGTTAGCTGGGCATGACTCATCAGGGAGGAGAGCATCCTCTCGGCGATGAGCTTTCGGACGCTCCGCACCGGAATCTCCTCCACCGGGCCGGGGAAATCCGCCGCCGCGGCGGCGCCGGGGCCGGAAGCGGTGGCGGCGGAGGTTCCGGCGGCGGGTACGGGGCCGGCGGCGGGGGTTTTTCGGGGAACCAGGTCCGCCAGGGCGACCCGCCCGCCGGGACCGCTGCCCCGGGCGGGGGCTTCCAGGCCGCCGACCGGGTCTCCCGCCAGGGCCGCCGCGGCGGCGGGGCTCAGGGGTTCCCGGGCCTCCAGGACGGCGAGGACGTCCTTTTCCACGATCCGTCCCCCGGGGCCGGTTCCGGAGACGCCTTCCAGGGAAAGACCCCGGGCAGCCGCCAGCATCCGGGCCCGGGGCGAGGCTTTTCCGGTGCCGGGCCTGGCGCCGGGGTCGGCCCCGGCTGCCAGGCCGGCTGTCAGGCCGGGTTTTGAGCCCGGCGCCAGGCCGGCTGTCAGGCCGGTGGTGGTCCCTACCGCCCGAGCCGCCGGAGCCGCGTGTCCGGAAACGGAAGCAGGGGGCGCGACGGGCGCCGCAGGAGGCGGGGCCGCCGGCACGGAGACCCGGGCCGCCTCCGCGGAGGCTCCGGCAGCCGGTCCGGTCCGCTCGGCCGGGGCCGCGGGAGCCGCTGCCGCCGCGCCGTGGGGAATCTTCTCTCCCGCCCGGCCGATGAAGGCGATGGGTTCCAGCACCGGGACCTCCGCGCCCCGGGGCCGGAGTATCTTCAGGAGAACGCCGTCCTCGGGAGCCTCCACCTCGAAGGCGGCCTTGTCGGTCTCCACCTCGCAGAGGATCTCGCCGGCTTTTACCGGCTCGCCCTCCTTTTTCCTCCATTCCAGGATGAGGCAGCTTTCCACCGATTGTCCCTGCCGGGGCATGAGTACTTCCGTGGCCATGGGTTCTCCTTTCTCATACGATTTCCAAAGCGATGCCCGACTCCTGGATGAGCTGCCGCGCGGCGGTGTCCATGTCGGAGTCGCTTATGATCCGGCTGACGGCGGTGATGGGAAGGACCCGGACGAAGCCCACCTTCCCATACTTGGCGCTGTCCGCCACCAGAACGGTTTCCTGGGCCTGGGCGGCCATTTTCTTGACGATCTCCGCCCCCTCCACCAGGTGGGTGGTGAGTCCTTTTTCCATGGAAAAACCGTCGGTTCCCACGAAGGCCCGGCGGACGTGGAACCTGTCCAGTTCCAGGAGGGCGATGGGGCCCACGGTGGACTCGGTGCTGGGCCGAAAATCTCCGCCGACGAGAGTCAGCCGGATCGCCGGGTTGGCCCGGGCATAGGGGATGAGGAGAAAATTGTTGGTGACGATGCTGATGTCCCTTTTACCGAAGAGGTAGCGGGTGATCAGGGCGGTGGTGGTGCCCGCTTCGATCATGATGGTGTCCCCGTCCTCCACCAGGGCCGCCGCGGCCTTGGCGATGCGGTTCTTCTCCTCCACCCGGTCCCGCTGGTGCTCCATCATGTCCGGATGGAAGGTGGGAAAGGCCCCGCCCCAGGTGCGGAGGATGTAGCCCTTTTTCGCCAGGGTGTTCAGGCTCGTCCGGACCGTGACCGCCGAGACTCCCAGATGCCGGCCCAGTTCGGCCACCGTCACCGAGGGGTCGTCGGAAATGAGATCCAGGATCTCCTTTTCCCTGTCCGTCATGTTCGCCAGCATACTCTCTCCTTTTGCTTGCCTTTCCAAATGCTTGCGAATAGCTTTTATTTTACTTCGCATTGGGAAAAAGTCAAGCTCTTTTTTCCGCTGGAATATTTTCCCCTTCTATGCTATGTATCCCGATGAAATGGAAAGCCTCGACAGCCTTCTTCACCGCCGGGACAAGCTCCGGAGAATAGTATTCCTGCAGTGTCTGTCCTTCGCGGCCATGGGCGCGGGGAACACCTTTCAGAGTCTGTATCTGAAGCACATCGTGCTGCGACCCGACGGAAGACCCTACTACGACCTCATCGGAGTTCTTCTTTTCGCCCAGGCCGGGGCGGGAATGCTGGGCACCCCCATCGCCGGGTATCTGGCGGACCGGTTCAAGATCCAGAACCGGATACTGTTCTTCTGCGCCCTGGTGGTGGTGGCAAGCTCCCTGGTGACGGCGGTCCCCGCTCTGGCGGGAGGGGCGGGGAGCATCCCCCTGCGCATCCTCTTCCCCGTTTTTCTCGTGTCCCTGTCCCTGAACGGCATGTTCTTCCGGCCCATAAGCCCCATCATCGATACCGAGACCCTGGATTACCTGCACGAGCGGTACGGCAGCGGGGACCGTTACGGGAGCATCCGTCTCTTCGGCTCCCTGTCCTGGGCTGCCACCGCCATCCTTTTCGGGCACATCATGCAGCGCACCGGTCTTTTCCAGCTCACCATCTTCGGTTACGCCGCCGGTTTCGCGGCCCTGGCGCTGGTGGCGCGGTCGGGCTTCCGGGCGAAGATCACCTCGGTGCGGATCCCCTGGGAGCATCTGAAAAAGGACGGAATGTACCAGGCCATGCTGGTCTTCTCGTTCATCATGGGGATCGCCATAAACAGCTCCTACAATTTCACCAGCTACCTCATGGAGGACGCCCGGGCGGGTTATTTCGAGATCGGCCTGGCCTTCGGTCTGGCGGCCCTTCCTGAGGTTCCCATCATGCTCTTTTCCCGAAAACTGCGGACGCGGCTGGGCAGCCGGGGAATGATCATCGCCGGATCCCTGGTGATGGTGCTGAAGCTCTATTTCCTCGTCCGGGTTTCCCATACGAAGGCCGTCTGGGCCTTCATACTGGTTCACTGCATGCACGGGATCGGTTTTTCGCTGTTCTTTCTCGGGATCATCGATATCATGGATCGGCGGGCCCACGCCGACCTTCGGGCGACCTACCAGAACCTTTTCTACCTCGTCTGGAGTTTCGCCATAGCCTGCGGGAGTCTCTTCGCCGGTTACGTCATCGGACGGTTTGGAAACGCCGGCCTCATGGCGGCGGACGGGGCGATAGCCATGGCGGCGCTGGCCTTCTTTCTCCTTTTCGTCCGGGGTTACGGGCCGGACAGGGGACAAACCCTACCTGTAGAGTCGGAGCGCGGGCCGTGACTCCATATCCGGTGATTGTCCCATAAAATTATAATAAAAAATCACACCGGACATATTGACATTGGATTTAAATAGGAGTACTAGTTGCATATACTCTTCTCGAGGAGAGACAAAGAGAATGATCGAAAAACTTGTGGTCATTGAAGAGGAACCTCCCAGTCTCACGGAGGAACCTCCCGAGCCTGTTCCGGCCCGGTTGGGGGACCTCCCACCCCGGTCTGCAGAGATTCCCTCCGGAATCCCTGCCTATTCCCGCCCGATACAGCTGAAGCTGGTCAAACCCAACGCGAAGCACTCGGCCCGTTCCCGGGATTACCGTCTCCGTTTCCATCCCGGTGTGAGCCAGGCCGAATGGGATGATTGGACCTGGCAGATCGCCCACCGCATCACCACCCTGGAACAGCTGGGACGGGTCATTCATCTCAGCGACGGGGAAAGCCGGGTCTTCCAGGATCGGAAAGAGGGAATTCCTCTGTCCATAACCCCGTATTACGCCTCCCTGCTGGACCCCTTCGATCCCGCCCAGGCTCTGCGGCGCACGGTGGTTCCCTCGATTTACGAATACCTTCTGTCCCCCGGGGAGGACCAGGATCCTCTTTCGGAGGAGAAGGACACCGTGGTCCCCGGCCTGGTTCACCGGTACCCTGACAGGGTGCTGTTTCTCGTCACCTACGCCTGTTCCACCTACTGCCGCTACTGCACCCGGTCCCGGGCGGTGGGGGACGGCGTCTGCGACACCGGCATCGGACGCTGGGAACAGGCCCTGGCCTACATCCGGGACCACTCCGAGGTCCGGGACGTCCTCATCTCCGGTGGAGACCCTCTGACGCTGCCCGACGAGGCCCTGGACTGGCTCCTCTCCCGGATCGCCGCCATCCCCCATGTGGAGTTTATCCGCATCGGCACCAAGGTCCCGGCGGTGCTGCCCCAACGGATCACCCGGTCCCTGATCAAGGTCCTGCGGCGCTACCGGCCCCTGTTCATCAGCATTCACGCCACCCACCCGGACGAGATCACTCCGGAGATGCGCCAGGCCTGCGGCCGGCTGGCGGACGCGGGCATCCCCCTGGGGAGCCAGACCGTGTTGCTGGCGGGGGTCAACGATTCGGTGGAAACCATGACGAAGCTCTTCCACGGGCTTCTGACCATGCGGGTGCGGCCCTACTACCTGTACCAGTGCGACCCCATCCCGGGCTCCAACCACTTCCGGACCAGCGTGGCCAAGGGGCTGGAGATCATCCGGGGGCTCCGAGGCCACACCACCGGCTACGCCGTGCCGACCTACGTCATCGACGCCCCCGGCGGGGGGGGGAAGATCCCCCTGCTGCCGGAGTATGCGATGGGTTACGAGAACGGCGATCTCCTGCTGAAAAATTACGAGGGAAAGACCTTTCGTTACCCCGACCCGGGGGCGTCGGAAGACCGGTTCATCCGATGCTGAACCTGGGTCTGACCTACGACCTGAAGGACGATTACCTCGCCTCCGGCCTGTCGCCGGAGGCGGCGGCGGAGTTCGACAGCCCCGAGACCGTGGAGGGAGTGGAGGCCGCCATACGGGCCCAAGGCTTCCGGGTGGACCGGATAGGCAACCTGAAAGCCCTGGTCCGGCGCCTCGCCGCGGGGGATCGCTGGGATTTCGTCTTCAATTTCGCCGAGGGCCTGCGGGGTCTGGGACGGGAATCCCAGGTCCCCTGCCTGCTGGAAGCCTACGACATCCCCTTCAGTTTCTCCGATCCCCTGACGCTGGCCCTGAGCCTGCACAAGGGAATGGCCAAACGGGTGGTCCGGGACTCGGGCCTGGCCACGGCGGATTTCACGGTGGTGGAATCCCCCGGGGACATCGCCGGGGTGGATCTTCCATACCCCCTTTTCGCGAAACCCGTGGCGGAGGGCACCGGCAAGGGGGTTTCCCCGGCTTCCCGGGTCCCGTCCCCCCGGGCCCTGGCAGCGGTGTGCCGGGACCTTCTGGAAAGGCACCGGCAGCCCGTGCTGGTGGAGACCTATCTGCCGGGGCGGGAGTTCACCGTGGGCATCGTCGGCACCGGGGCGGAGGCGGAGGTGGTGGGCTGCATGGAGATCCTCTACGGGGCGGGGGCGGAGGGGGAGGTGTACTCCTACCTCAACAAGGCGGAGTACGAGTCACGGATCTCCTACGCACCGGGGAGGGACGGGAACTCCCGAAGGGCCGCGGATCTGGCATTGGCGGCCTACCGCGCCCTGGGATGCCGGGACGGGGGCAGGGTGGACATCCGGGAGGACGGGGAGGGGAGGGCGAATTTCATCGAACTGAACAGTCTTCCCGGCCTCAACCCCAGCCATTCGGACCTCCCCATCCTCGCCCGGTTCTTCGGGGTGCCCTACCCGGAACTGATCCGCCGGATCCTCTTCTCCGGCCTCCGGCGGGAGGGGCTGGTCCCGGCGCCGTGAGGGCCGAAGAGGTCCTGGCCGAGCTGTGGCGGCAGATCCGGGAGAGCCGGGAGGGGGGCGGCCGGCCGGTCCGGATCGTCCTGGACCCCGAAGCTTACCGACTGGTTCAGGACTACCGGGCGGCCCTGGGGACGGCGGCGGCGCCGGAACTGGATTACCTGGCCCGCCACAGTCTCTTCGGCCTGCCGGTCTACATCGAAAAAGGCGGTCCCCCCCGGGTGGAAAACGATCCGGGAGATCAGGAAAGGTAAGCTTCCAGTTCTTCCACCAAAGAGGAAAAAAGTTCCACCGCCCCTTCCACCGGCCCGATCCCGGGTTCCGGTTTCCGGTCTCTCCCGGGACTCCGTTCCGGCATGGACACCGACATATCCACCCCCGCGATCCGGAGGGCTTCCAGGGGAAACCGGGAGCCGCCGGACCGCAGAAATGCGAAGTACCTTTCCCGGGCCGGCTCCCCCTGGGTGAGGACCATCCGGGACAGCGCCACCGCCGCGGCTATTCCGGTGGCGTACTTGTAGACGTAAAAGGCCCGGTAGAAGTGGGGGATCCGCAGTCCTTCCAGGTCGTCCAGGGGCATCAGCTCCAGGGCGGGTCCAAAGTAGAGGCCCAGAAGGTCCCGGTACAGGGAGCGCAGCGTCGCGGTGGTAAGGGGCCGCCCCTCCTCCACGGAACGATGGATGGCCTGTTCGTACTCGGCGAACATGGTCTGCCGGAACAGGGTTCCGATGAGGTCGTCGATCTGCTTGCCCACGAGGTAGGCCCGGAACTGCTCCGATTCGGCATGGTCCATGAAATATTTCATCAGAAGCTGCTCGTTGAAGGTGGAGGCCACCTCCGCCTCGAAGATGGTGTAATCGTAGTGCTGAAAAGGGTTGGAGGCGGCGGAGTACAGGGAATGCATGGAATGCCCTGCCTCGTGGGCCAGGGTGAAGACATCCCGGAGGAGATCCTCTTTGTAATTCATGAGGATGTAGGGGTCCCCCGTGTAGGATCCGGCGGAAAAGGCGCCGGAACGCTTGCCCCTGTTTTCGTACCGGTCCACCCAGCCTCCCAGAAGCCCCCGGCGCAGGGTTCCCTGATACTCCGGACCCAGGGGAGCCAGGGCGGCCACCACCACTTCCACCGCCTCCGGATAGCTGTGCCGCACCTGGATGTCCGGAACCAGCGGGGTTTTGGTGTCGTACATCCGGAGCTTCTCCAGCCCCAGGACCCGGCGGCGCAGTTCGTAGTATCGGTGCAGCGCCGGGAGCCCCCGGTGAACCACCTCCACCAGGTTGTCATAGACCGCTTCGGGAACGTCGTCGGGGAAGAGCCGGGCCGCCCGGGCGGAGGGGTGGCGGCGGACCCGGGCGGAGTAGATGTCCAGCTGCACGCTCCCCGCCAGCAGGGCGGCCAGGGTGTTTTTGTGTCCATCGAAGAGGCCCATGAAGCGGGTGTAGGCCGCCTCCCGGACGCCCCGAAGGGGGTGCATCAGGAAGGACTGGAAGGTGGATTGGGTCAGGGGCTTTTCCCCCTCCGGGGTGGGCACGAGACCGAAATCCATGTCCACGTCGGTGAGGGCCGAATAGGCCTTCCGGGCGGTTTCGTTGGCCTCCGTCTGCAGGGCCAGGAGTCTTTCCTCCTCCTCCGACAGGATGTGGGGCTTGAAGCGCAGCAGTTTCCCGAGGCTGATGCGGTAGTCCGGCAGGGTTTCCAGGAATTCCGTCATCCTTTCGTCGGGGATGGCCAGAATCTCCGGCTTCTGGTAGCCCGCGTCGGCCTCCGCCGCAGCCGCCGCCTGCAGGAACCGGGCGTAGCGGTCCTGGGCCGCCGGGTCTCCCCCGTCTTCGGCCAGACGGAGCTGGGCGTAATGGCCCAGTTTTTCCTCCCCCATCCCCAGGGAGGTCATGAAATCCAGGCAGCTTTTCAGGTTCTCCGCCGAGGCCCCCAGGCTTCCCTTGAAGGAGGGTATCCTGGATGCCGTCTCCCGGTACTCGGCGAAGGCCTTCTCCCACTCCTGGTCGCCGGAAAAGAGGCTGTCCAGCTTCCAGCGGTTCTCCGCCGCCACGTCCTTTCGTTCCGGAATGTTCATGCCGTCCTCCCGCTGAGATGATGTTCCACCACCGCCAGTATCGCCCGGGCCGCCTTTCCCCGGTGGGAAAGCAGGTCCTTCTCCTCCGGGGTGAGCTGGGCCACGGTCCTTCCCCGATGGGGAAGGACGAGGAGGGGATCGTAGCCGAAGCCGCCCTCTCCCCGGGGTTCCCTGCCCACCAGACCCGGCAGGGTTTCCTGGGCCGCATAGATGCGGTTCTCGTCAAGAAGAAGGACCAGGGCGCAGACGAAACAGGCCCTGCGGTCCTCCAGGGCTGCCATTCTCTCCAGCAGAAAAAGGTTGCGCTCCCCGTCGGACAGATCCCGGCCCCGCTCCTGCCTGCCGTAACGGGCGGAATAAACCCCCGGCTCCCCGCCCAGGGCGGCCACCGCGAGGCCGGAGTCGTCGGCGAGAATGGGCATTCCTTCCGCATCGGAACGGGACAGCAGCGCCCGAAGGGCCCGGGCCTTCCCCAGGGCGTTTTCCAGAAAGCTCGCGCCGGTTTCCTCATGATCGAAGCGGACGCCCCGATCCGCCGGCAGAAAGAGGCGATGGCCCCGAAAAATCCGGGCGAACTCCTCCCGTTTGTGGGGGTTCCCGGTTGCCAGAAGAAGTTCCATCTCCCGAAGGTAGCAAAAAAGAGGGACACTGAGAAGCGGAGGGAGCCGGGGATTCACAGGAATTTTTTCAGATAGTGCAGTCCGGAATCAACGGTGCCCTTGGGGATTCCCAGGATGCGGGCTATGTCCCGGTGGGAGGGACTTCGGGGCACCCGGGAAAGGGCCTCGCAGGCCCTCCGGAACCTTTCCTTTTCCAGGGCGATTTTCCGTTCCAGCCGGGCGGCGCGATCGGGATCGTCGCAGCTTCCCCGTTCTTCCCCAAGAAGACGCAAACGGAAGTAATTCCGGGCCCGCCTCTCCCGGAGAAGGGAGATCCGCGCGCTGCGCCGCCGCATGCAGACCCGCAGAGCTTCGATGAGATGGAAGAACAGGTCCCGGGAAAAACCCGACAGTTCCGACAGCCGCCCGACGGTGGGATCGTCCAGGTCATCCACGCATTTCAGGGCCAGAAGAAGGAAGCGGCCCAGGCTTCTGCGGTGCAGAACCCCGTCCCGGGAGCAGAAGGAGAAGGGGCCGATCCGGGAGCGGCCGTCGGTGCGGTACTCCGGCGTCTCCTCCCCGGCGGATGCATCGTCGGCCCCGGTTCGCGCCGAATCGCAGCTTTCCCGCAGAAGGAGACGATCCTGCTTCACCATTCGCAGTCTCCAGCCCAGGTAGCTTTTCATGTGCCAGCGCAGACAGTTTGCCAGATAGGCATCGAACTCCCGACCCATGTTTCTGTAACCGAGGATGATGTTTTTTATCCGGGGATAGAAGGACAGCAGAAACTCCGCGCAATCCTCCTCGGTGCACAGGGGGTTTTTCTTCGGGTATTCGTAGACCCGCACCACCACCCGGGTGAACAGGGCGTCGAAGCCGTCCCCGGAGGTTCTGTACTCCTGGATGGCCATGTCGATGCTTTTCGTCATTTTTCAGCCTCCGTCGATTGTTGGGACCGGAGAAATAGCAATAATTGTGCCCACAATCGGGGCCGGGGAGGCGGGGGATCGTCCCTGGATTTACATACATTTACAAAAATGAAGGATGGGAGAAAAAGTCCTGCCGGAAAGCGGTGGGTCATTCCCGCCGGGCGGAGGAAACCTCTCCGTGGTTTTTCAAGACGAGGAGGCGACCGCCCGGGACCCGTAGGCCCCGGCCCCGGGCGGAGGAAACCTCTCCGCGTTTTTTTTCAACCCCGGATGTCTCTTTCGGCGCGGAGGGAGGGGGAAGGGGGACGGTGCGCGGAGAGCGAAAGATCGGCGCCCCGGGGAGGCGGGAGAAGCCCGTCTCCACCCGATGGAGCCTGCCCCGGAAGGAGACGGGCGGTTCTGCACAAAGGAAGCCGGCGGAACCGAAAAAACCTCCTCCTCCGGGGCCCGGGCGGGTCAGGAAGCGGTGACCTGCAGGGCGATTTCCACATTGCCCAGGGGGGCCCCCACCTGGATGCCCGCGACCCGGTCGCGGATTCGGTGGACGATTTCCCGGGCGATGGCGACACCCTCCCGGCGGGCCTCCTCCCGGGTGACGGCCCGCTCCATCCGGGCCATGACCGGGTCGGGGATCCGGACTCCGGGAACCTCGTTATGCAGAAAGAGGGCGTTCTGCAGCGATGCCAGGGGCCAGACCCCCGCCACGACCTTCAGCGGGATGTCCCGGATTTTATCCAGGAAGCGGAACAGGGCATCCACGTCGTAGACCGGCTGGGTGACGCAGAAGAAGGCCCCCGCCTCCGCCTTTTCCCGGAGCCGGGCGATTTCCCGGTTCTGATCCAGGTGAGTGGGGTCCGCACCCACGCCGATGAGGAACTCCGTCGCCGGGTTCAGTGTCTTGCCCCCCACGTCGATGCCCCGGTTGAGCCGGTCCGCGATGCGGGTCAGCCCTATGGAGTCCATGTCGAAGACCGCCGTGGCGTGGGGGTAGTCTCCCAGCTTCGGCGGGTCGCCGGTGACCGCCAGGAGGTTGTGGATCCCCGCGGCGGCGCAGCCCAGGAGGTCCGACTGTATTCCGATGATGTTCCGGTCCCGGCAGGTCAGGTGCAGCAGCACTTCGATGCCCACCTCCCGGCGGATCCTCTCCGCAGCGATGAGGGGGCTCACCCGGGAGCTGGCCCGGGGACCGTCGGGGATGTTGATGGCATCCACGCCGTTTTTCCGGCACTCTTCCGCCTTGGCGAGAATCCCCGACAGATCGTAACCCAGGGGAGGGGTGAGTTCGACGCTGGTGACCCATTCCCCCCGGACGAGTTTGGCGCCCAGTGAACTGCGCTTCTCCACCGGGAGAGGTTCCCGGGCGCAGGGACCTTCCCGGTCGCGGAGAC
>Ga0302245_1001964_pt1 | contig 12694 bp, 5 predicted proteins | sample AAG_UR_Thr_MG_FD_193512 | JGI IMG/M metagenome (GOLD analysis project Ga0302245, IMG submission 193512) | Enriched activated sludge microbial communities from anaerobic digester in WTTP, New Holstein, Wisconsin, United States - AAG_UR_Thr | ecosystem: Engineered > Bioreactor > Anaerobic >... | reverse complement strand
TCTCCTCAAAAAAAGTACAGGGTTGAATACGGAAAAGGCATAAAGAGAAGTCCTTACCCAAATCCTCTTAAAATCACCAATCTTGCAGATGGAGGTTTCACCGTTGATACCGGAGCGGCAATATACAAGTTTGACAAAGATAAGCTCCTTCCTGAAAAAGCGTGGCTGACAGCAAATAACCAGAAAATACCCATAATGGAAAATTCCGGAGCGGGCGCATACCTGGTTGACAACTCAGGCAGAATGGCAAGGGCGGCAGGGACGTTTGCAGAGGTGGAAAATGTTATCCTCAGGAATGGGCCTGCCCGTTTTGTGGTAAAACGTTCCGGCTGGTATGTAACCGATACGGGGGAAAGACTTGCAAGAGGCGATGTATGGTTATATTTTGCAGCAAACGCTGCTTCTGTAAAGATTACCCACTCTCTTATTTTAACTGAAGATACCAACAAGGTCTGGTTCAGGGATTACGGCCTTGAGTTCAAAACCCCCGCTCTGTTGTCTGATGTGTATTGCGCCCGGGGAGTCCCCGGAGAGGAATCTGTAATAAAGGTTAAGGGCAAAGAAGTTTTCCTGCTTCAGGATGTATATCCTCATTTTGCAGAAAAGGAATATAAGGCGGGTGTGGGGGTGTCTGAAAACAACTCGGATAAATTTATTGAAAATTTCAATGTTGCCGGCGACTGGGCTTACGGGGATTATGGTAATTTTGGAATGGCCCTTGTTATACCCTGGCTTGCCGAGAGGTTTCCCAAGGAAATATCTTTTGGGGAGAGGGGAGCAAGGGCGGTCTTATGGTCCGGCAGAAGCAAGAGAGAACTCGATTTCAGGGCAAAAACACTCATTGAAGAGTACTGGCAAACCTGGGCAAGGGAAGGCTTGGGAGCTCCCAAAAAAGGAGCCGAAATATATAGCAACGCACAAGGGACATCTTTGACTCACGATATGTGGCTATTGCCCCGGCAGGGAAATTATAATGCCGAATTGGTCAGGAAAACCTGTATAGCGGCTGCAAGACCGCCTCTTGCTTTAAGCGACCCCGCAAAAATATGCTCGTCAGAAGCTCTTGGGTGGCCGTCATACCATAAAGATACTGAAAAATTCCCCGAAATTGAAAATATAATATCAGAGTACTGGCAGAGGTTGATTTTGGCCTCAAAGGCCTTCCCAATGACAGGTGTTATTTCCTGGGGATGCTATCCTGATATTATGTACATTAACGTAAAAGGCCGTTTAATGCCGGGTCTTGGGGACTCCCGGCTTAAAGGGGGTATGGACTATGGTTTGAGAAAAGTGCCATTTCTGATGTATGCAAGAAGCGGGGAGCGTGAGTATTATGAATACGGCTGTAAGTTTGGCAGGTTTACAGGAGATTACGGCATAGCCCACTGGAATTCTCCCAATAAACAAAGGGGAGTCGATATTATGGGAGTTCGCGGAGGCTTACCCTTCTTCTGGGAGGGAAAAACTCTTCCGTTTAGTGATGCATCCCGTGAAAAAAGGCACTGGCTCAACCAATACTATCTGACAGGAGACGAACAATCTCTTGACCTGATAAAAATGGTAAAAGAACACGTTGCAACGATAGAAAAGGCTCCAAGAGCATTGGTCAGCACATTAGGAATGCTTCTTACCCTTTCGATATTGGATTGGGATGAAGATATGTGTAAAAAAGCTCACGAATTTGCTCATTTTAATATAGATATAAGTAGCCAGAACGGTTTAAGAGGACGTGGCGGCGGTTCTGCTGAATATAAAGATGAAGGAGATACGTACGTACTGCTTGAATATTATCTTGAAACAGGGGACGAAGAAGTAAAAGAAGCGTGGCTGAAGCTTATCGACCAAAAATACAGGTTTGAAAGAAGAGGCGGCCCTTTGTGCCATAAAAACTTCGATGCTCTTACATACTACGCTGCCTACCTTATTACCGGAGAGCAAAAATGGAGGAGCGTTGCAGAACAGGCCTTGAGCGACGCCCTTTTGTACGCCCGCGAGTATCCGCTGTCAAAAGAATTATCCAATAGGTCTCCAAACCCTCTTAATTGGAAATCACTGCCTTCCCGTATATGGACAGGATACCAAAACCCTTTCATAGGTTTTCCAGCCGTGCTGAAATTGATAAATGATGAAGGATGGAGCGGAGAACCCATAACCCCCATTGCGGTGAAACCGAGGGCATTCCCGGACAGCATGTTGTTATTCAGCCACGAAAAAGGTAAAGATACTAAACTCAGTTTATATTTTGAGACAAAAAATAAGAACTTAAAAATAGAAATATATCCTTATCAAAAGTATCCAATGCTATCTCCAATAAACGGAATAAAAATAGAAACAGAAAAAAGGATGGGGCAGGAAATCTATTACCACGCCTATATAAATATGCCGGCAGAAAAAGAAAGGGGGTTATACCTTCTCTCGTTTGGAGTGGAAGATATTACGTGGACTCTTCTTGATACAACATCAAAAAGAGCGGCGCTTTTTGCTCCTGATGGTTTCTTTTGCATTAGCAGGACAGGACACGGCGGTTCTCTGGCAGACAACCGTCCAGGGGAAGCAAGGCCGATGTTTTTCATGGTTCCCGCCGGACTTAAGGAACTCGATATTTTCATGGGATATCCCGCCATCTTAAAAAGGGCTGACGGTTCAATAGCTCTTGAACGCAAAGATTCCAACATAGGAAGGCTTTCTATACCTGTTGAGGGGAAAACAGGCGCATGGAGTATAGTACCCTATTTCCGCGACTTTAGCGGCAACTCTCCTGCCGGCTTTTATAGATTCCTGAATGTTGAGCCCATAGTATCTTTCGGCTCTCCTTCACTTCTTCCTGCTCCCGGAGAGACGCCGGGGAAACCTGTTGTCTCTGCTTCTAATGTGTTGTTTAAGCCGAGGGAGCCTTTAAATTTCGTTGAGGGCGTGCAGGGTAAGGCAGTCAGGATTTCCGGAGATACCAGGCTTAAATTCCTGAAAGGGGAAAAGGCACCGCAAGGAGGATATACCTTTTTCCCGGGCAGCAAAGGCACCGTAGAATTCTGGTTTAAGTCCGACCATACCGTTCTCAACACGCCAGTTGCTGCTTACAGCAGCAAGGATTTTCCTTTCATGGAAGCATCAGGTTTAAAATTTTCACATTTTTACATGAGGCAAGGTACTTCAGGCCCTTTCAGCTGCCTGCAGTTACTACTTATGCCTGAAGAAAAAGATCCGACAACAGGCTTCCAGGCGGAACATTTTTTCCGTGTCGGTGAATGGACGCATGTAGCTTTTACCTGGGATTTGAAAGAAAATGCTGATGAACTGGAAGGAGAACTTGCTATTTTTCTCAATGGAAAAAAACAGCCTTTCAAAACAATCACGTATGGATTGAATAAGCTGACAGGCAAACAGAAAATCAAACTTTCAGAGAAGGGAGAAGATATAATACTCGGGCCTTTTGAAGGAGCCATGGACAACCTGAGGATATCGGACATTGTCAGGTATAAAGAAGATTTTCAGGCGGAGAAAAAATCTTTTACTATTGACTCAAACACAAGGGCGCTTTTCCTTTTTGACGGTAATTTTAAAGGATCGTCGGCTCTGACGAAGGAAACGATTGAAGCGAAATAATGGATTTTCCCGGCGTAATGTTTCTCTCACGTTCCATTTCTCTCACCCGCGGGTAAAGGAGAATAGCGGGGAAGGTTAGGAGGGCTGAACGCGCGGTACGTGGAAGGTTCGGATTCGCCAAAATGAACACCTTGTATTTATCAGGGTTTCACAAAACTGATGTTCTTTTAAAAAACAAAGTTTGGAAATGAAAAAATAGTCCTTGCACAAAGCTTCATGGAAGGCAAAGACTAAGGGTTCAGCAAAGGGGAGTACCCCAAAGGAACTTTGGGATTTTACAAGCTTTAAGGATGAAGGGTTAACCGGATAAATCCCACATTGAAAAAAAAGACGGTTACCCCTACGTTCCTGCCCGGGGGGTGCTCCATCATGGCAATGTCATGCAGGAAATTTGCAGAATTCTTTCCTTCAGGATTAAGATCTGAAATGCAAAAAGCAAGCTCCCTTTTTGATAAAGGAAGCCTGCTTTTCACCCTCTGCCGACTTGTCCGGTTATTTTTTCAGGCGTGAAATTCTTGTGTCTTCACCCGAACTCCGGCCTTTTTTGCTTTCCTGAATCTTTTCCCGCAAGAAACCGCTTATTGTTTCCTTGATGCTATTATTTCCCGGGGATGAGTTTTCTCTTTTTTCAAGCAGGTTAAGAGCCTGGTCTTTCCTTTTTTCGGCGGAACCTGATGGAACCGATCTTGCTTGCTGGTCCCTTCCGGTATCGAGAGATGATGTGCCACCCTGTCTATCAATTTCATTCCTGTCCCTTCCGGGAGATCTCCTATACTGGTTCCTGTCGGAAGATGCGGGCGGATCCGTTCTCATAGATGGTTCGTCAGGCCTATAAGAAGGCGGAATTGAATTTTCTCTTCTATCCCTGTACTGCGAAGGCATCTCTCTTACAGGGGAGTTGGTCTCCCGCTCTTCCTGGTTCACGGCCGGAACGTCCTGATCGTTTCTCTGCCTCTCGTTTACCCCGGAAGATCTTTGAGGCCTCTCTCTTGCGGGGGAGTTGGTCTCCCGCTCTTCCTGGTTCATGGCCGGAACGTCCTGATCGTCTCTCTGCCTTTCGTTCACTCCGGAAGGTCTTTGGGGCCTATCTCTCCCGGGGAAGTCTGTGTCTCCCGGTCCCGCAGGCATGCCCGGACTTGTCCGGGGCGTCACATCCCTTTCTCTATACCGATCCCGGTCTGTCAGCCTGTCATTTTCAGGCGGGGTGCCGGTCGGCCCCGGCCTTCCGGGATTCTCCCTGTCTCCTGTATAAGGTCTTTCCCTGTAATCCCGGCCTGTCCGGGGAGGCCTGTTGGTAAAACGTTCTCTCGTATTCCTGTCCCTGTATGCTACTCCCCTCCTGTGAAAGGGGTCATGGTACCAGTAAGGGAGCGGTTCAACCCTGTGAACATTATAATGCCTGTGGTACCTTTGGGAATGGTCCCATGATATGATGATGCGCAGGGAAGGCCAGTCAAACCATGTCCAGGCAAACCATTCTATTCCTATGGAAACGGGTGAACCGAAATGGATATACCTGATACTGTAAGAGTAAGGATAATACCAGTAGTAAGGCGCATAAGAAGGGTATGGCCATTGCCCGTAAACATACATGGGATCATATACGGGAACGTATACGACCTGGGTAAATGATGGCTCTATACGTATCATGCTTCCTTCCAGTATGACTTTCTGTTCCCGTGTGCTTTTCAGGTTACCCCTTCTGTATGCAATCCTGCGGAGTTCCTGCACGATATCCATCATCTCTTCTTCTTGAACCAGGAAGGCGTCCCCGAGCCTTCTTGTCTGGTCAATCTTGTCGCTCATCGAATAAAGCACATCCCTGAAGTGGCAAAGGGATTTAACGCTCGTGTCCCAGTCCTTGTCAAGAAGCTCCCTGTTAAGCCCGTCTCCTTTAAGCCTCTTGTTCTTTTTGAGCCATCTTTCCGCTTCTACTATCTCGATAGGATAGGTGGACGCCATAAGTACCTGTGAAAGAAGGGAGTCCGGGTAGAGGGCTATGGGAGAAATCATCTGAGTGAGCTCCTCCCTGGAAAACCTGTAATCTTCATAATCGTCCGCATATCCCGGACTTGCAGTGGGTGAGATGGCTAACGCCAATATTAACAGGAAGATGCTTTTTGCCGCCATGATTTTGTTTTTCATTTTTTTCCACCTCCTTTCTCTAAAAAGAATTCAAAAATTTTATTATCGCCTTTTGATATTATGACGGGTTTGGGTGGAAAAAGTTTAGTAAATGAGTCATCACGAAGGAATCATTAACAAGAATAAATGCTATCCGTGTAAAAGTCTGACATCTTATGAGAAAATGCGTAGATTTGCCGGGGATTTATCATCTTATGGGGATAGAAAAAATAAAGGTCTTTTTGCCGCGCCAACCGGGCGGCAATTCTTTCCGCAGGTAAAAAAAATTACATTTATTTCTTTTCAAGCTGTTTAATGTTCTTTTCAGCTTCCCTCTTGTCTCTTACCGTTACGTAAGGGGCCTCTGCCAATTTTTTCAATTCAGTGAGCGCTTCTCCATTCTTCTTCTCCGAAAGGTAGGATTGCGCAATCAGCATGTGGGCGGAACTCCTGTAATTGGCAGGGGCTTTTTCGTCAGATATGATCCCTGACAATAATTCTCTTGCTTCGCCCAGGCTGGATTCTTTGATAAGGATCTCCCCAATCGCGAGCCGGGCTTCCGTTACGTAATTGATTCTCTTGTCCCTGGTTTCGAACTCGCGGTAGCTCTTAATGGCTTCTGCGTATTTTTTTTCTGCCTTATAGCCCCGGCCCATGTAAAGGAAGGCCATCGTCCTGGTGGATGCGTCCGCTCCCTCCATGCTTAATACTTTTTCTGCTTCCGTTATAGTCGCCTCGCTATTCTTGTCTATCCAGTATGCCGTTGCCAGGCCCAGCTGTGCTCTTCCCTTGTAAATCCCTCCTGCGTCTTTCAATTCAAGAACCTTTGAAAAAGCCTGCCTGGATCCTTCCGTATCATTTTCGTTTCTCCAAAGGGTGTTTCCAATCTCGAGGAGGGCCTGTGATTTCTGTACATCCGTTATGCCTTCTGCCTGGAGCGCTTTTTCGTATTCCTGGCGAGCTTCCTTGAATTTTTTTTCTAATTGATACGTCGAAGCTATCATTAAGAGCAGGTTCGCGGCTTCTTTACCCTTGAGCCCCGGAAGATCCTTTTCAAATTCGGCCCGGGCTTCAGAATACTTCTTCTGTTTCAAAAGAGTCCTGCCTATGACTATGTCAGCAGACGAATTAAACGAAAGGGCAAGCATGATTAATAACGACACCAATAAGGATTTTTTTATCATCTTTTCTCCTCCTTTTTTTCGCTGCGTTAACAGGCACGCGCCGTTTTTCTTATTATACAGTATATCCGGCTTATTTCAAGACACCCGGTTGAAAAACAAGGCGCCCGGTGATGTTTAATGATATAATTGCTATGTCCTGCAGCTTTAAGCCGTACGGGGAAAAATGTGATTGTAAGATACTGGATATCAATATTGATTCAACTCATGCTGTTTCAACCGGTCATGCTCTATGCCCGTCCCCCGGAGATATCTCCGCGTGTTGTGTTATGGGCATGGGAAAGGAGAGAGAATCTGCTCTTCCTTGAAGGTTCCGGGATTGAAGCGGCTTTTTACGCAGGTACGATTATTTTCGACAGGGATTCTACCGTGCTACGGCCCCGCCTGAATCCTCTTGTGGCGCCGGAAGGGCTTCCTCTTACAGCCGTATTCAGGCTCGAGAACATGCAGTCCGGCCCGCCTTCCGGAGTACAGGCCGAAGAGGCCGTGCTGATCATATCCGGGATGTGTTCCGGCAGAAAACTTTACGGTGTACAGATTGATTATGACTCAAGGATTTCGGAGAGAGGGTTTTACGCCGCCCTCCTGCGGGATCTCAGGAAAAAAATGCCGCCCGGTTTCAGGCTGTCGATAACGGCCCTCGCTTCATGGAGCCATATGGGGAGTTTTATAGATGATCTCGAAGTGGATGAAGCCGTGCCCATGCTTTTCAGGATGGGGCCTGACGGGGCGCTTGTCAGGAAGGGATTTGCCGGAGGTTCATTTATGAAGGCTTCCAGGTGCAGCGGAGTTGTCGGGATATCCCTTGATGAGCCCCTGCCGGCGCCGGAGTACCTCAGGAACAGAAAGATATACATATTCAGTCCACATTCGTGGACGCCTGAAATTTTCGGGGATGCATTGCTTAAAATAAGGAGGCATATGAATGGGGAGGATTTGCCATGAAAAGGCTCTTTTTACCAGTTTTTGCAGGCATTCTGTTATACTGTGTGAACCTGCAGGCTTGCGGGCCGTATTTCCCTGTCTATTTCAGCTCTGCGGAAGAAATATCTTCCATAGATACGCCACATATATATAAAAGGGATTTTTCGGGAATGTCACCCGGGATAATCTTTCCTGGATGGCGCATTCCTTTTCTCTACCAGTCATACAGGGGGATGACAAAGGGAGATGCAAACATGCTGGTTCTGCCGGGAATCTCCGATGCGGCTGCTCATATGGACTGGCTTGCGGCAAGAAAGACCGTCACCGGCCAGCCTGCGGAAGTTAACAATTGGGCTGAGGGGGAGGATTACGCCTATTTTAAAAACTACCTGGACGATGCCTTCCATACCGCGGTAAATACGCTTAACGATCGCAGGAAGGTTTTCAGCAGGAAAGACCTGATGATATGGCTTGAGGGGCAGGATGAAGTCTTCGGAAGCCTTAAAGGAAGGCTTTTTGATGAAGAATTTGAGAAATCCATCACGAATCCGCTTCTCAGGTATGACAGGCAGTACCAGAGGGCGGCCGCCTCTTTCTACGAAAGGAGGTATCCTCAGGCGGAAGGACTTTTCAGGGAGATTGCGGGAAATCCCGAACATCCGTGGAAGTCGTACGCGGCCCTTGCGGTGGGAAGAACGCTGATACGCAGGGCAAATGCGGAGTTTGATGCGGAGATGAAAAGATCCGGCGACAGGCAGGAAGGAGCGAATAATGCGAGGATAGCGAGAGATGAATGGTTGAAAAAAGCAGGCGGAGAGTTAGAAAAAGTTTTGGGAGATACAACGTTTATGTCCGTATATCCTTCTGCCGGGAGGTTGAGAGAATACATCATGTTCAGGCTTGAACCGGGCAGGAGGATGCTGGAGGCTGAAAAGGTATTGATCTCTGCAAAACACCCTTCGGAACTGGGATGGAACCTGCGGGATTTTTCTATGCTGTACGCAAGCATGAGAAAGGAAGACAGGGATTTCATCCTGCGGGAAGGGGGGGATTTTGCTCAGTGGCTTCTCTCATTCCAGGATGAGCAGGGAAAGCTTGCGGATTTTGCGGCGGTACGTTACCTTAAAACAAAATCTCTACCCTGGCTTGTGGCGAGTCTCAGGATCATGCCTTCGGACAGCCCTTACCGGGAGGAAATCCTCAAAAGCGCTTCCGAAATCCCGGAATCATCTCCTGCATACCTGAGCGCAAGGTACTACTATTTCTCCTATCTCATAAAATCGGATTTTGACAGGAACAGGCTTGCCGGCGAACTGGATTCATTCATAAAGACAATAGACCGGGCAAAAGACCCTGTTTCGTGGAACTGTTTTACCGGACTCCTGATGCGGGTTTCCTTAACCATGGAGGATGTCCTGAAACATTCCCTGAGGAAAGTTGCTGCAGTATCATACGATTATGGCCATGAATTTCCAGGGGACGCCGTACTGCTTGATAAAAATGTCCGGTTATTTTTCAACAGGCATATGCCCCTCGACATGTGGATGGAAATCGTTTTGAGGGACGACCTTTTTACGCCGGCGATAATGAAGCAGATGCGCTTTACTGCCTTCCTGAGGGCTGTTCTTCTCAGGGATTTTGGCGCGGCGGAAAAGGCCGCTCTGAAACTTTCGGAAAACGATTCCAGGGCCAGGGAAGATTTCCGTCCTTTCCTGGAGAGCCGCAGCCTGGAACGGAAAAAATTTGAAGCAGTCTATTTTATCCTTCGGTATCCCAGGCTCAACGTCATGCTTGATTCAGCCTCCGAGGAAATAATCGTGGAAAATATTCCCGTGGACAGGCGGGATGTCTACCGCAGGAACTGGTGGGGTACGGATACGGAACGGGAAGAAAACGAACTTTCAGAGATTGAATTCATGCTTGATTTTCAGCCTGAAGGCGCAGCCGAAAGGGCAGGGGTTGAAAATAAGCTCATGTCTTCAATCGTGGCGCCGAACTACCTTGCGGAATCCGTCATAAAGTACGCCGGCGCCAATCCGAAAGATGAAAGGGTTCCGGAAGCCCTGCATCTTGCGGTGCAGGCAACGAGATATGCGGGTTCCAGGGACGAAAAAACCGGAGATTATTCGCGCAGGGCGTTTGAAATTCTGCACAGGAGATATCCGTCCAGCAAGTGGACAGGGAAAACTCCCTACTGGTACCGGTAAATATTCAATCTCCTGAAGATTTACAAATCAAAGGATAATAGAGAATGAGATTTAATGAGGATTTGTGCAGTTTATTTATTGACTGTCGCGTAAGCAATGCCGCATGGTGTCATGAGAGTAATCTTGCCCCGTCCCATGGGGCGTTATGTGAGACGGAAATTCTCTTTTGTATTTGCAGCGTGCCCTTCTGCGACAAAACTTCAGCGGAGAAGGATTCGTCAGATGACTTCGAGGCTCTCCCTGCAGGGAAGTCCTTTGAATTGTTTAGTCGGAAGTTCCTGGTACCAGAAAGCAACGGACGATATGTCGTCCTGGAGCGGAAGATACCTGTGCCCGCTGCGCCATCCGAGAGCCTGGATGGTTACCCTGATATTTTTTTTGAACCTCACCGGGTCTGTTATGTGCCAGCGGTATAAACCAAATCTCGTCTGGGAACTGAATATTCCGTCAGGTCTTACGACCTGTGGAAGACCCGCGTAAGCGGTCGTAAATTCTTCGTACTCTTTTGTTTCCTTGTTTTGAAATCCGTATGAACCGCAGAAGTAATCTTCGGTTCCAGTGCCGCATATCGTGGGGAATTCCCTGTCTCCGTCGAGAAAGAATTTTATCTCGCCTTCTCCCCACCAGCCGGAGTTGTTGACGCCCCATGCCATGTATGTCCCTGCGTACCGTCCCCTGCCTTCCACTCCGTCGAGGATGGTATAAACTTCCCCGTATGGCAGGGGGTTTGTCCTTCTGAAGGATGTATGGAAATATCCCGCGTTGTCGTCCACCTTGCCCAGCGAATAGTTGATTTGATAGTAAACCGTAACGATTTCATCAGAGATGTTTTCAAGGGTAATCCGGCATCTCTTCCTGAAGGGCATTTGCCAGTATGAATTGAAGCCGTTCCAGGGATTAACGCACAGGGCGAGGGAATTAATCCTGCATGGTTTTTCCCATCCGCATCCGAAGAAATCTCCCACGGGACATTCTACGGAAGGCGTCTCCTGACCGTCCCAGTAGATGCGCAGAATGTTGAAACGCCATCTCCCGCCTATCGCCATCCATATCTGCTCTACTGTTCCGGGACCTTCAATATCTGCAAGTTCAAACACGCTTTTTGGTTCAATCCTGACGCTAGGAGATACCTTCCATCCTTGTCCGAGGTCCCGGGCGCATTGTCCGCCTGTTCCACTGGTCGCCATGCCTCCCCTGCCTTTTTCGCCCCTGAAATTCTCGGCGCTTATGGAGCGCGATTCGGCAGAATCAAGCATGCTCAGGTTTTTCATATCCATTTTATTTCTCCCTGATTTCAGCCTTTTGCCCGCTTTCCCAGGCCATTGCGCTTTTCAAAGAACCAAAGTTTTGAGATGTCCTGTTCAAGCGCGGTAAAGATTTGTTATGGGAATTCTCCTGTCCTTCCCAAGCGCCCTCGGGGTTATTTTTATTCCCGGAGGCGCCTGCCTTCTCTTATATTCGCTCCTGTCGACCATCCTTATGACTTTTTTAACGGTTTCTTCGTCAAAACCGGATTCGGCGATATCCATGCATCCCCAGTCTTTCTCGATGTATTTTTTAAGTATCTCGTCGAGGATATCATAGGGCGGCAGGGTGTCCTGGTCCTTCTGCCCGTGCCTCAATTCTGCCGTGGGCGCTTTTGTCAATACGTTTTCCGGCATTACCCTGCCGACGGTATTCCTGTATCTTGCCAGGCGGTAAACGAATGTCTTGTAAACATCCTTGAGGACCCCGAAACCGCCTGCCATGTCGCCGTAAAGAGTGGAGTACCCCACGCTCATCTCGGACTTGTTACCAGTTATGAGGACGAGATGGCCGAACTTGTTTGATATTGCCATGAGTATGTTGCCCCTGATCCTTGCCTGGAGATTCTCCTCTGCCGTATCCGGGCTTCTTTCGCCGAAGGCCGGTTTCAGAAGTTCGAGATATTTTGAGAATACTTCGTCTATGGGAATCTCCATGAATGTTATCCCGAGGTTTTCGGCTGTCTCCCCGGCATCCCTGGCAGACTCGGCCGAGGTATACCTGGAGGGCATGAGTATTCCCGTGACGTTCTCCCTGCCCATGGCATCGGCCGCTATGGCGGCGACGAGCGCCGAGTCTATGCCGCCGCTGAGGCCTAACACGGCTTTCCTGAAGCCGTTCTTTGAGGCATAATCCCTGAGTCCGGTCATAAGTCCGGTATAAACCTCTTCCTCTATGGATGGCCTATGACACTTTTCCTTTTCCATTTCCGGCTTGTCGCCTGCAACCGGGCTTCCTGCCGGGATGGCGCCTTTGACCTTGCGGGCTTTTCCACCGGCGGGCAGGTCTGCAAAAAGGAGCCTTTCTGTGAAAGCGCCGGCTCTTGCCGATATCTTTCCGGACCTGTCTGCCAGGAAGCTGCTGCCGTCAAAGAGGAGTTCGTCCTGGCCTCCCACAAGGTTGGTGTAGCACACGGAAATGCCTCTTTCCGTGCAGTGTTTCATGGCCAGATCCTCCCTTTCATCGGTCTTGCCGCAGTGGTAGGGTGACGCGCTTATATTGAACACCAGTTCGGCCCCCATTTCAGCTTCTTGCCGAATTGGTCCGTCCATGCGCCACATGTCTTCGCATATCGTTACCCCGAAGCAGAAGCCGCCCATGTCGAAAACCATGGGTTCTCTCCCAGGCGCA
>Ga0302245_1001963_pt1 | contig 12697 bp, 12 predicted proteins | sample AAG_UR_Thr_MG_FD_193512 | JGI IMG/M metagenome (GOLD analysis project Ga0302245, IMG submission 193512) | Enriched activated sludge microbial communities from anaerobic digester in WTTP, New Holstein, Wisconsin, United States - AAG_UR_Thr | ecosystem: Engineered > Bioreactor > Anaerobic >... | reverse complement strand
GGTTGTGGAACACGTATTCGATGGCTCCTCCGATGGTGCCGAAGACCTTGAGGATGACATTGGTCTGCTTGGCCGGGAGGGACTTGGTAGCCCGCTCCACCGCCAACTGCTTCTTGGCATAGTCGTCTAGGTCCTTGGTGGCAGGGTTGATCTTGATATCCTGAATGATGTCCAGGATGATAGCCAGAGCCGAGTTGACCTTGGCCTTGTCGATCAGTGTGCCGGTAGTGCGGGAAATGATCCAGACTACCAGGGCTGAGACCAGACCGAGGATAAACTCCTGATTGGCGAAGATGAAGTCCATAGAGTCTCCTTATACTCGCTTAGGTGGTTAACTTGAACACTTTCACGAAGCCCGAGATGTAGGTGATACCGGGCCGGATACGAATGTACCAGTGGTACTTCCAATCACTTCCGTGGTGTTCTACTTTGAGTTCGGCATCGGTTCGATAGCCGACGATGATGAACTTGGGCAGACCGCCGATGATGTAATCGGCATCCATGAGACGTGGCTTTACGGGGATACCCGCAAATGATACGTTACCGCCTTCCAGCAGCAGGCGATCTCCGGCTCCGGTCTCACGCTTGGCGAGTTCGGCCCGGATACGGATCAGATCCTTGTGAGCCACGTAGAACTTGAAGTTCTCCTGCTCTTCTAACATCTCGTCAGAGAAGGCCAGGAGAGCAGCTTCGAAGCGCTTCGCCCAGTCATTGTAGGTGGTCTTGGAGAGGTTGGTGACGTCGGTGGCTGTGGTAGCCAGTTTGACCACTCCATCCAGAGCTTTGATCTTGGCAGTGGCTGAGGCTCTGTCACCCTTGAAGAGGAGCAAGCGGATGGCTTTCTCAGTCTTCTTGGCGATGTGGTTCTCAACATAGGCTCCGAAGGCATCTTCACCGTACTTGTCCTTGTAGAACTCGACCACATCTCTCCCTAAGGTGAACTCGGCATTGAGTATCCCAGTGGGTACGGAGAGATCGGCAGTTGATACGTTCTGAGCCGTCAGAGCGCCATCGAGGGAGTTCTTGAAGACCAGGTCATCGATCAAGCCGACGTCAATCTTCTCGTCTTTCAGCAGTGGCAGTACTGAGATATCCGAGAGGGTATCACCAGGCTGGCTGCCGATCACCTCATCGATAAACAGGGAGGTGGTGTTGGCCGAGAGGATGTTCATGGCCTTGCCGGAGTCTACGTCGGAGATGCCTTTGTATATCTCACGATGTGAAGCCTTAACCATGATCTTGTTGCCATCGATACTGACTTCACGATCAGCAATCTGCTGATTGCTGTCCGGCTCACCGGGTATACTCTTGGAGATGGCTCTACTCATGGTGACAGAGAGGTCTTTGAGGCTCTTCTCGATGCTGTGAATGGCATCGCCAAGCTGGAGATTCGGATTACCCTTCTCCAGATCACTGATCTTCTCAGTGATGGCGGTAATGCCCTTCTGCAGCTCGGAGTTGTTGTTATGCTCCGCAACCTTACGAAGCGAATTCAACTCGTTCTTGATCTCGGCAAGACTCGCTTCCGCACTGCGGTAGTCATCAGCTCGTCCGTATATGGAGACACCATTGAACTCGCCTTTCTCGACCTTCTGCCAAAGCTCAGAGTTGAGGTCTTCGCACTTGAGTACTTGCACCCAAGAGCCAACTTTAGCATCGGGAAAATGCTCTCTGTCACTGGTCTTGAGAATGTAGTTCTCTACTACGGTAAACTCCGGTACAGGTTGCATGTTGTGGTTCACATCGCACTTGCCGACTAGGCCATGCTTGGCGAAGTGATCACAGGACTTTTGAATCTCTTCCCGGGTGTAATAGTCACCCTGTGAATCGTGGATATTGGGTTCCATTAGAGTGACGTAAAGCCGTCCCTGAGTGCCACTCGTTTCACTCTTGAACTTGGTGGAGTTGATCTTGTGTTCAAAGCTTCTGCCTGAGGCATTCTTGACCACAAAGCCCTTCTGATTGGCGGGAGTCATCTCATCGAACAGAAGCGAGACTAACTCTACTTCCACGTTGCGGAGTTCTCCCTTTTTGATGGTTTTGGTTCGGTGATTCACCATACCTCCTTTGGTATTGTTGATTAGCTGTTTGTCAGTTATGTAGTTGTGCATATTCTTAAGACCCAAAGTTACGATTCTGCATGAAGAGTTGCTCATCTGCGGTTTGCAGCACTTCGGTCAGGTTACCAAAGTTGAAGTCATCTGGCTTCACGCTCCAGCTGAAGTCGAAATTGAACTCGTTAGCCAAAGCTAATGCCAGGCGGTTCTGCAGTGGCTTAACCACAAACTGGTAGAACATCAGCATATCGCTCTTGTTATCGCCACCAAGCTGCCCTGGGATGAGTTGTGAGACTATTCTGGCAGGGACCCTATGATAGGCGAGGATGCCTTCCCTGAGGTCTTTCTTGAGCCCCAGAAAGCCGCCTTCCCGGTCTTGCTGTCTGAGTGGTTCCAGGCGTATCTTCACGTCCCGGCTCTCGCTCTCGATCAGCACTGTGGAGTGGCTCTTGGCATTGCCTTTTACTTCGGTAAGTGCCTTTTCGATCTCGGTATAGGCATCGGTAAGCACCTCATTACCCTGCTCGTCGGTGACGGTTCCGTCTCTGAGGGTGCCACCTTCCACGATCACGAAATAATCGATCATGAGGCCGTTCTTGAAGTTGTTGTAGTCAAAGGTCTTGATCTCGCCCAAGATCTCGATGTTGATGGCTATGGGCAGACAAGCCAGGCCCCAGGCGTTTGATCTATGGGTGGACTTCTTTACATGGATGATATCCTCGTAGGCGAAGTCCTTCTTCTGGTTGTTGTTAACCTGGATGTAGTTCGGCTTGAAGAAGCCAAACTCGTCATAGTTCTCGACTATCTGCACTTCAGAAGGCAGCATCCTCTCCAATCCCATCCACTGGCCCTGAGCGTTGCGCATCTTGATCAGAAATCCATTCCCACAGGCCAGATAGAACTTCATCAGTTCCGCCAGGATAGTAGTCTGGTCTTCACAGGCAGGGAACTCAGCAGTTTCCATCCAGGCCTTGACCTGGCTGTTCTTGCAGTTGAACTGCATCACAGTAGCCATGCTCAGGGCATCGATACAGCCGGAGTGGTACTCATCGGTATCCAGGAGATTAAGCAGATTGCTCATCGAATATGGCTGAGAGACCACTTTCTTGGTCTCGGCTGCTTTACTAACCAGTTGCTTCCCGACTCTACTCAATTTGGAGAGGTCAACAGGCAAAGGCTTGTATTTGCTATCTAGGAGATCAGCAGCCGAACTGATCGCCAAGTTATAGGCACCGAGTCGCATCACTCTCATGAACCCGCTCCAGTGCCGCTTTTCAGCAGGTCAATCTTGGCGATCCTGACCAAACGGGTGCCATCGATGCGGCTTGTATAGTATTCGATACTGGGCAGGTCCCGATTCATCAGCTTCTGATAGTAGCTCCGGAACTTCTCTTTGAGAGTGTATAGCTCAGAGTCTGGATCGGATACATTCTGGGCATTGACGATCAGGAAGACTGTCCAGGCGATATCGGTATCCACATACTGCCTGGAGGTGCCATGCTTGCCCGTCTCGGAATCGAGGATCAGGATGGCGCAGGGCAGGTTCTTGGGGATGTTGTCTTTGTTGAAGAGAGTCTCTGCCACTCCTGCCATATTCAAAGCTTCAGATATGCGGCTGCGTTCTGCTTGGTACTTCTCAAGTGCAGTCACAGGCTCACCTCGATATCATTCAATTGCTGATAGATCCATTGCTCCCGGTTCGAGATGACTGAAACGAACACATTACGAGCGGCGATGCCTTCCCGCTTGATCTTGCCCCTAATGAGATAGGCGATCTCGGCTACGGTCAGAGCTTTACCTGTCTCTTTATTAGTCCAAGACAGGTGCTTGCGTTCGACCCAAGCAATTAGTGGAGCGATCGGAGTCCAGGAAGGCACTTTACCGCCCAAAACGAAAGGTTCATGCTTCACGTTGGAGCCTACTCTCAGAATCATGGCTGTATCAGTGGTCTGGAGCAGATAGCCGGTATTGCCATAGAAGTCTCCCTTGTCATAGATCTGCTGTGCCAAAATCTCCTTGCGGGAGTCAGCATCAATAGTCGATCCTATCAGATGCAGCCGGCTCTCCAGGGCGGCATATATAGCCCGGTAGATCTCGATCATCAGTTCCTCAGGAGAAGTAAAATCACGATCAGGCATCAGATAACTCCCACCCGGATAGCACGAGGCTGTCTGGGCTTGAGTTCATTCAGTCGATCCAGACCGGCTGGATTGAGATAGGCACTTAAAACGGACAGTGCTCTTAGCTCAAGGTTGGCTTTGAAGGCGTCTATCTCGCTCCCTGTGAGTAGTTCGGTAGCGGACTGGTCTAAACCTACAGTCTTGACTATTCCCTCGCCCAGGGTCTTCAAATTGAGAAATTCGGCAGTAGAATGCAGCATCAGGAATGAAAACCCAAAACGAAAAGAAACCAGGAACGGTTCCTCTTCCGGCATATCTTCGTGAGTTGCCCGATCATAGTGCTCCTGCAGAACCAGTGAATGGATCACTTCCAGCACCAGTCCCTGATGCTCCTTGAAGATGCCATTGTTGGACATCTCCTTGGGCAGGTTGAGGATGGCGAGCATAGCGTCCGTCTCGACCGGAATAGGTATCACAGACCCTTCCTCATCAGCTCGGAGAGTTCGAGCGCTCTCATTCCCACCTGCTTCGCCCACTTGGAGGCCAGCATACCGTTGGCTGCTCGTTCCCAGTCTCCGGCTTTGATATATGCCAGAGTGTTCTTGAATTCCAGGAGTCCCTTGATGCCGAGGTTAAAGCACATATTGAGCAGTACCGACTGGCGCACCTCATCGAGGTTGTTGTAGATCTCAGGTATCTCATCGATCAGGTACTGCTCGCAGTCCTGGATATCCCTCTCCAGCATGGCATAAGCCTCTTTCTGGGAGATCCCCCGGTCATCGAGATTGCGGCCAATGCCGATGGTCAGCTTACCAGCAGTACAGCGGTATGGCTTCAGCCTCAGACCCTCATGTCTGACTAACTGAGCTTTGATTCTGTTCATCAACGCTTCGGTCATGCTTTCTCCTTGTTCCAGATGTGATCATTGATCCGGAGCCAGGAAAGCACTACCCTGTATGCTGACAAATCAGGATGAGCAAGGATGAGACGAATTTTATCATTGACAGATATCAAGAGTGCGTTTTACTTGCTAAAATGCTGTATGGATGGAGAATAATTGGATATAATCCTTGTTATCAGGTCAATAAGACTAGGCGGGAGGGATGACTAATGAGTAAACTGGCAAGTATACTCAGGGACAAGGACATTGTATTCTTTCAAGCAGATAGAATGTCGTTAGACCCATATTTTTATGAGCCGTTTCAAGACACTGATGAACGTTTTGATACATCTGTAATTTTTGAAACTGATAATTCAGACACAATCAGAAAAGTCGATGTTTACGACCACTCGTTCTTTCAGTATTTTCTTGATGGCTCCAGAAAGACTTACAAAATTGGTGATATCATCACTAAAGATAATAAGTTCGTCCCTGTGGTAACAGGACAACTTGGAGCCGTATGCTGTCATAGAAACAGCCAACATAAGATGGAGAAGTACAAGTCTTCCCTCAAGTATGTCTTAATGCTCTATGATAGTATAAACGAACACGATTTCGATATAATTAAAAAAACCTTCGAGGGCGTACATCACAAAGGGGTACAAATTGAGGTGCACGAATACTCAATCAACAAGATGAAAGACGAGGCTCCAACCAATGCTGCAATCGCTAAGATACACAAAATGATGGCAGATGAAGAGGTGGAGATGTTGAGAAGCATGGTATCGGAAAATGTATTGGATACCAACCGGATGCTTGCGATTGACGGGTCATTGCAATTCCTTACTCAGAAATACAATCCTGAGATTTTTTACAATGTGGTAGGAATCTCTAAATCCTTTAATCCAAACCTAACGGGAGTGCTGAAAGGTAAAAAGCACATCGGTGTACTTCTGTCAAAACTGCAATTCGGGCAACGAACTCCTGTATACAAATACGAAAACAGGAAGAATACTATTGGCGCATGGTACCTGAGAATCCGTGAAAGACAGAACGTGAAAAATCCACTCGAAGGCGTAGTCAAACTAGAGAAAATGGCATTGAAAGAAAACATAGACAATGACGGTTTTGACACTGGTTTGATAAACAATATTTCCTCTTCTATCCTCGCAGAACGTCTACCGACCTGTCATGGTCGTGATAGCAGGTGGGCTAACCATCTTTATCCCATCTATTTGACTGAGAGGTATTTAAAATCCTCGTTTTTAAGCGATAAACACTACATAAACCTATTCTGATAAATGGAGGAGTTATGAAACCCAAAATTGGTAGAGTATCGGCGACCGAAAGCAATCCTTCTTCCTGCGATTCCTTTGTATTTTGGCTTGATGATAACGTGAGATTGAGCCCATTTGATATAGTGAAGGTAGAAAACAAAATCGGTAGTTTTTCCAGTTTAACCTATGCAGTAGTACAGGATATATTGCACATAACAGACAGTCCTGGTCACATGAGCAATTACATATCCTCTGATTTTGGTGATCTTGAAACGCAACCTCTTACTCAGAAACTTGGACTCTCTTACGCTCTTGCTTCAGTAGTACATAACGACAAAGAGAACTATATGCCAGTGCGAGAAGGTTCGGATGTTATGACAGCTGATGCCGATGATATAAAAAAAGCTCTAGGCCTGGATAACATCCCATCTGACAAGTGCATACCTGCAGGCATCATGAAAACATCTACCGGGGTATCTGTCCCTGTGAACTTCAACAGTGATTTTCTTGTTGGACCTGAAGGTGCGCACTTAAACATCTCTGGCATATCGGGACTAGCGACAAAAACTAGTTACGCAATGTTCCTACTGCAGGCAATTCAACACTATCAAAATGATGTAGCCATTATTGTTTTAAACGTCAAGGGCGATGACCTCTTACGGCTAGATGAGAACAACGATAAAATCACACAAAAACAGAAGGATGAGTGGTCACTGTCAGGATTGAAATGCGCTCCATTTACAAATGTATCATACTTCTATCCCTATACAAAACAGGAGCCGCACTCATTAACAGTGTTGAACAATGCGACGATCGAAAGGCAGAAACGGGACCGAATCCTGTTTAACTACATTTATACTTTCCAGAAGGATAAAGAAAAACTGGATTTGTTGTTTACCAACGTCGACGACCCGAATGATACAATTGAATCAATCATCAACTTCATTATGGAAAATGATGAGTTCAGTGAGGGGCATTGGGAGGACTTTAAAAAGAGACTACGGGAATACACTAACCGGGAAACCAAGCAGAAAAAAACGAACCAGGATATCACAATCCAGTCCTGGAGGCGATTCAGCAGGCTCATAAACAACTCGATCAACAATGACATATTCCAGAAGTCCGAATCGGGAGACCCAGATCTGAGCCACGTTTCTCTGAGTGAGAAAATCAAGGAGATCAAATCAGGTCATACATACGTGGTAGATATCGCAAAGCTAGATGAACAACTTCAATGCCTGGTTTTTGGTGACGTAATCAAAGCTGTTTACGATTTAAAGCATGGTGGAACCGATAGAGAAGATATACCCAGGCGAATTGTTATTTTTGTTGATGAGTTAAACAAATATGCCCCTTCTACCGCTGTCCGAAACTCGGCTATATTGAACTATCTAAAAGAGATTTCTGAGCGTGGACGGTCAGAAGGTGTGATTCTTGTTTCTGCAGAGCAGTTTAAAAGTGCCGTAAATGACAAAATAAAGGGAAACTGCTCATCGCATGTTTATGGCAGGACTAATGCCATTGAAATATCAAAGCCGGATTACCGCTATATTCCCAAGGTGTATGCTAATATGATGACTCGCCTGGGGAAAGGGGACTTGATTATTGAGCATCCAATTTTCAAGACACTCCTCAAAATCAGTTTCCCATTCCCATCATACAAGCAGGGGGCTGAATGAACTCGAGAGAGATCGTTGTAGGCAAATCCACCCTTGAAACTCTAACTCTAGGAATGTACAAGAATCCCTTAGTTGTTTATAGGGAGTACATCCAAAATTCATCCGACTCAATAGATCATGCCATAAAAACTGGACTAATCAAGGATAATGAAGCTTTGATTAAAGTGAATGTCAATCATAAAACTCATAGTATTTCTATAGAAGACAACGGCACAGGTGTCTCTGGCAAAGAGGTTTATAATGTTCTCTGTGACATTGGTAACGCTAGAAAAGATTATCGGACAGACAGGGGTTTTAGAGGAATTGGGCGCTTGGGTGGTTTAGCTTATTGTGAAAGGCTAATATTCAAAACCTCATATCATGGAGAAGACTATGCATCGATTATCACTTGGGATGGAGTTGCCTTGAAAGGATTACTCCGTCCTGATAATCATGAGAGCTCAAGTCTTGGGGATGTTGTACATAAAATCGTATCTCAAGATGTGGCTGAAGAAGATATTGATGCTCATTATTTCGTTGTAACCATGCAAGGTATCAGTGTACACCACCGAGGCACCCTATTACATGACAATGATGTTAAGCAATATCTCTCAGAAGTCGCACCAGTCCCTTATGATCATCAGCAGTTCATGCATGCACTGGAAATTGATGATGCATTTAAGGCCGAAGAACACCGCTTCGACCAATACAAGATCATTCTCAATGACTCAGCAATTCCGATAAAAAAACCATACAAAACCAGCTTTATCACTGGGAATCAGGAAAGGACCAAACAAAGGGACAATGTCAAAGAAATCAAGATACTGAATGATGAGAAAGGAAGGTATTCTGGCTGGATTGCAATCACAAACTTTTATGGCAACATCAGAGACCAATCAATTAGAGGTATAAGACTCAGAAAGGGGAACATCCTAATTGGGGATTCTACCACTTTCAACCAGTTTTTCCTAGCTGAAAAGGACGTTGCTAACACATGGTTCATGGGTGAGATCTTTATTCATGACCCAGAAGTTATTCCCAACTCACAAAGGGATGATTTTGAGCCAAACGACGCATTTATCTCATTGAAAGAATCCCTAACGGAACTAGCAGAGAAGTTTCGTAAGGAATATCGAAGAGACATGTCAGAGTACAATTCAACCATTAAGCAATTTGGCAATATCGAAAAACGGCTGATAGAGATCAAGGATGAGATTAAAACTAGTGGCGTGTCTTCTGACCAAAACCGAGAGCAGTTGTTGAAAGAGAAAGAAAACCTGGAGAAATCCCACCAGAAAACCAAACAGAAGCTTACAAAATTAGTAGAAAAGAAAGGAATCGATGAGGATAAAAAACAGGTATTAGAGAATATACAACAGAAGGCTGAGTGTCTAGAGAAGGATATTATTGATCTTGAGAATGATATAATTGATGCCCCCTATTCAACAAAGTGCGATCTGCCAAGCAGCTATTCAAAAGACGTAAGAAAGGTGTATGAAAGAATTATTGCAGTGATAGATGCCTATTTTGCCCAAGATAAGGAAACAGCTAAGAATCTGAGGATCAAGATAATTGAGGAACTTTCAGTTAAGGGAAAATCTAAGAAGAAATGAATCAGAACATTCTACTAGTAGAGCCGGCATATAAAAACAAATATCCGCCACTTGGTCTGATGAAGTTAAGTACGTACCACAAAGGCAGAGGAGATAATGTATCCTTCGTAAAGGGACTGGTTCCAGAAGCCAAGGACAGGATTTGGGACAGGGTGTATGTATCAACATTATTCACATTCTATTTCGATGTAACTGTCCAAACGATCAGATACTATAAATCAAGCGTATCTTCAACGAAAGACTTGTATGTGGGCGGAATCTTGTCATCACTTATGCCAGGTCAGCTAAAAGAAGCCACTGGGATATCCCAAGTTATCGAGGGACTGCTAACATCGGATAAAATCCTTGGCTATCGCAAAAATGTGAATATTGATGAATTAGTCCCAGACTATGATATCCTTGATTTGATAGATTATAAATACCCTGCTGGGGATAATTATTTCGCTTACACGACAAGGGGTTGCCCCAATAAATGTCCTTTCTGTGCAGTCCCCAAACTAGAACCCGAGTTTAAAACTACAAACCACATTAAAGACCAGATTGATGCCATAGACAGCCTCTACGGACAGAAAAGAAACCTGCTACTCCTTGATAATAACGTGTTATATTCAGAATGCCTTGATCATATTGTCACTGACATCCGAGATAGTGGCTTCTCCAAAAAAGCAAGTTTCACATATCCCAACATGCTCAAAGTAAACTACGAAAGGCTGAAAAAAGACCCCGGGAACGAGATGCTATTGCATAAAACCCTGGCTTGGTTATCTCAGTTTCAGAGAAAAATCAGAAGAAAAAAGGATCTAGCGCAGTACATACAAATAATCGACTCTCTGAGTATTAATCTGAATTTCAAGAATCTTAGTGCTTATTTTCAGGAACTAAATGATCTGGTCTCGCCGAACATCGACAAATCTCCCAAACGAAGATATGTCGATTTTAATCAAGGGCTAGATGCTCGGTTATTGACTGACGAGAAAATGAAAACACTCTCCAAAATCCCGATTAGACCCTTTAGAATTGCTTTTGACGATCTTAAAGACACGGATCACTATGTTCGTGCAATGAAAACTGCAATTAGATACGGAGTGAAAGAGTTTTCAAATTACATTTTGTACAATTACAAAGATAAGCCTGAAGACCTCTGGCACAGATTGAAAATCAACATGGAACTGAGAGAAGAATTAGGAGTGGAAATCTACTCATTTCCTATGAAGTATATTCCCATAGGGCATAAGAATAGGGATTTTATCGGTGAGCATTGGAATAGAAAGTATCTTAGGGCAATACAATCAGTGTTGCTGGTAAAAAAAGGCATTGTGTCATCCAGAAAGGATTTCTTTGATAAGGCCTTTGGAAGTACACTGGATGAATACATGGAGTTGCTGATGATGCCTCAAGACCTGATTATCTACAGGTTTCACTATGAAGGACTGGGCATCACCCAGAATTGGAAAACTCTGTGGGAATCACTGTCAGAAGTAGAGTCGCAAAAACTCCTTGAAATCATCAGTAAACAAGAATTCGGTGATAAGTTAGCTGATTTGAAAACCAACCCCAAACTCTCTCAGATTCTTCCTTTTTATAATATACGCTTTCGATCTAGTAATCATAAGGATCAAAGCCAACAGATGGTTATTGATGAGCTATTGTAGAACCAACGAATTTACGCTAAAAGGAGCAAAGCCATGATGGACGCATCTACAATTATCCAGTTAACTGGGTTAGTCCCAACGGGGGACAATTGACAGAAAAGCAATGCCCTATATGCGGAAGATCAGATTGTAGTGTTAACTTAGTACCTGTCAAAACTACCGAATCAAGCACTCAACCGGACTTGTTCTTTTCAGGTAATTGCAGTACCTGCGGTTGGGTACATGTGAGTATGTACCTGGTCAATGACAAGCTTGAGACTGGGCTAATAGACAGAAGTGAGTTTATGGGTTGCTTGAAAAGGCATTCTATTATTCGGGAACTATCTGGCAATTCGTCTATTATGCCCATAAGGACTAAAAACGATCTCATGGAGGGTGTTTTTCTGCCTTCTACGCCATTACGACAAGTTGATATGCTAATTGAATACATAGCAAGCCAACAAGCCTCTTTATCTGATTTCGTGCGATTTGATTCTTCAAAAGACTATCCAATTTGCTTTGCTAAGAATGAATCAGATTTTTGCTTTATCGTGAAATCTGCATATGAGTTAGATTATATTAAGGGTCGAGGGGAAGATAATCCAATATTGGATAATGGTGGAAGGCTCCATCTTTCGGATGAGTCTCTAATGTTAACTCTACAAGGATGGGAAAAAGTACAGGAGCTAAAAGAACAAAGTCCCTATTCAAAGCAAGTATTTGTAGCTTTTCACTTCGATACAAATGAGATAATGAAGGGAATCTATTATAGTGCTATTGCTCCGGCAGTATCCGAATGTGGTCTGTTACCGTATGTAACTCTGGATGATGATCATGGTAATAGCATAACGGATGTCATTATAGCTGGCATTCGGAAGAGCAGATTTGTAATTGCAGATGTTACAGATGCAAGCCAAAACGTCTACTATGAAGCAGGCTTTGCTTACGGGCTTGGGATTCCTGTAGTTCTCACTTGTCGTGAGGATAGTGCAAAAAATGACATGAAATTCGATACAAGTCATATTAAACACATCCTATGGAAAGATGGGGCGGACTTGAGAATAAGATTAATCAATCGCATAGTAGCCATGGGATTATCCATACCTTCATGAAGAACAAAAGAGTGTCACGGGAAAGAAAGCTAAAGCAGCGCTTTGATAAAATGCTGTCTTATTTGACTAGGGAATACAAGGTAAGATCTGAGTATGGTTTTATCTACGTAATCGCCTCTGTGATAATAAAAACTCTTTGGGCTCTAAACCTTGTTGAGTGGTTTAAAATCCTTTTCTATCAATTCTGCAGACTCCTACATAAGAAGATAAATCAAAAAGCAACTTATAATTGGGCGATAGACATGTTAAGTCCCAAATGTTGGTGTAAATTCCAACTCATTGTTTCTCTGGTTGTTTGAGGGCATCTGACATCCCTCGTTACTCACAATCTATGTAAGGCCAAGCGACC
>Ga0302245_1001952_pt1 | contig 12748 bp, 7 predicted proteins | sample AAG_UR_Thr_MG_FD_193512 | JGI IMG/M metagenome (GOLD analysis project Ga0302245, IMG submission 193512) | Enriched activated sludge microbial communities from anaerobic digester in WTTP, New Holstein, Wisconsin, United States - AAG_UR_Thr | ecosystem: Engineered > Bioreactor > Anaerobic >... | reverse complement strand
GAAGCAGTATTTTTTTCTCCGCTGAACAGATTGGATTCTGAAACAACTTTGTTTGCATTAACACCAGCAGTAAGTGTAAGATTCCTCTTAAACTGATGAAGATACTGATATTCAGCAAAATATGTATCATCATGATTAGTAAGGCTATCATTATCGTAAGCCACATTAAATATCCTGCCTCGTAATGTATGACGGCTTTGACCTGAAAAATATGTAATATGCGGGTCAAAATTAAAACGTTTGTTATCGAACTTCTGGTCAAAAACCGGTGATGAGCGGTAAACACCAGTATCGCCGTCAAGCCATAAAAGAAAATTCCCGCCTTTATTCATCATATAATTTGTGTTCACACCATACGACAGACCTTTTATCTTTTGGTTACGATAACGGGTATTCATATTAAATCGGGCATATTGTTCATGTTCATTTTCGCGATAACCAATATCAGAAAACATATTTCCGCCAATAACAATATCGAGATTGCCTGCCTGCCGGCTATGCATGAACCGCAAACCTGAATAAAATGGCTGAGTGTTTCCCCACCATGCTATTTCTTTACGCTTTGGCTGTCCGTAAATACCACTGTAAAACGTAAGATTTGTTTCAGGTTTGGTACCAGGCCAGGAGGTTCTGATATTTACAACACCATTCAGAGCCGATGAGCCATAAATAGCTGATGATGCGCCTTTTATAACCTCCACCTGATGCAGATTCTCAATCGGCACAAAATCCCATTTTGCCTCTCCCCCACCTCCGGTAAGTATTGGTAGATCATCGAGAAGCAGCATAACCCTTGAGCCTACTCCATAGCTATAACCATTACCTCCTCTGATGCTGATCTGATCGTCGAGAAGCATAACGCCCTGCACCTGTTGCAAAGCACTTTCAATTGACAACGAATGTGTGTTTTCAATAGTTGCCTTATTTATAACCTCCATTGAAACAATAACATCCGAAAGCTTTTGCTCATACCGTGATGCACTCACTACCAGCTCGCTAAGTAATTGGGTTTCTTCCAATAACCGAACGTCCAATGTAATGAAATCACCATTTTGAACATTAATATTCTTTACAAGTGTATGATATCCTACAAACCTGAATTGTAATCTTATCCTGCCCGGCTCGGTTACAATCCTATAAAAACCTTTAGCATCAGTGGCTACACCCTGATTATCACCGTAAATCAAATTCACACCGGCAAGAGGTTCGCCGTTTTTTTCATCAGTAACAAGACCACTTATTATCGGCTTTTGTGCCACAGTAATGTAAACACAAAGCAGCAGTATGAGCAGTATCAGATATCTAATATAATTATAAAGTTTCATTAAACGATTTCAAATATGAACATTAAACTTTTTGATTAACTAATTCAACTAACAAGGTATAACACCATGACAATCAATATCTGATAATTTTGAAAGCTTTTCCAGCAATTCCGTCATTTGCTATTAAACGGCAGAAATATAAACCAGGTTTTAAATCGGAACCATCAAATGTAAAATGATTGATCCCAATACCGGTGTTAAATTGTTTAATTGCTACTACCCTGTTGTTAAGATCAAATACACACATATCGAGAAGAACCGGTGTCGTTGCATATAGTTCTATTGTATATTTTTCAGCGAAAGGGTTCGGAAAAACTTTCACAGAGCTAACAGGCATTTCACGTTCAGCAATTCCATGCAACACTGAATCATATATTATCAGACTATATGAAGTGAGATCAAAATTGAACGGGAGTGGCCATGAAGCTATATAACCGGCCAGTTTAAAATTCAGCTGATGTTCGCCCACCTGCTGATGGGTAGGTGTGCCCGTAATTAACATGCAACCTCGCTCGCCTCCTTTCCAGAAACCACTGGGAGTATCAGTAGCTGTTATAAATCCTTCAGGAAGTCCTATAACCTTTGTAACTCCAATAGAGTCAACAGGAACCCGGCTTCCAAGAAACAGAGTATCTTCAGGGATTACAGCCGTAATCACAACTTCATACATGTATGTGGCATATGCCGGCGGAATTCCGGTGGAAGTGTCAGGGTAAATACCTGGTCTGATATATGAAGTGTCGGGAATGCACTGACTTAAAATCTTACTACTGACAATAGCTGCCAGTAGCATCAGAAGAAATGCTTTTTTCATTTGGGGTGATTGTATGGTAAATAATCAGCAAATTTAAGCAATGATAAGCAATTATCTCTCTGTGTTAAGAGGTTTTTTTGATAAATATCTGCAAAAAATACCAGAGAAAAAGGCTAAAGAAAAATACATTGCCAAAAAATGCAGGATGTAAAGAAATCAAAGCAAAGTTTAAAATTTAACTAGCTTAATAAATTCGCTTTTGTTTTCAAAGTCAACCCGTAATATGTAAAATCCTGAATTAAGCAAATCCACATTTTCAGTAATATATGCTTGTCCTTTGCTATAATGTCGTTTTATAACTATCCTCCCATTCAAGTCGCAAATGTTTATATTCTGTATTAATACACCTGATTTCAAAGTTTCAATAAAAACATGTGATTTTACCGGATTTGGTGAAACCTTAATCATTCCTTTAGAAAGAATGGTGGAATCATCGCGGGTGAGCAGGAAGCGCGCCATTTCAAAATCCGGTATTCCATAGCCTTTGTAAACATCTGGATTTTGATACTGCGAGGCGCTTTGAATGACACATTGATAAACACCTTCAATGTCAGCATTTTTATTTGATTGCCAGAGACAGGCAGTCATTCCGGCTATAACCGGTGAAGAATAAGATGTTCCATTACCGGCTCTAATCTGCCCCGAAGTATTTACATAAGTTGTACTATCACCCCGGGCTGTAATATCAGGTTTCACCCTGCCATCAGCACTCGGACCGATGGAACTGAATGAGGCATAGCTGCCATTACCCTTAACAGCACCTACAGCCAGAAGATTTAAGCCATCAGCCGGAGCACTGATATACTTCCAGGACAAATTGCCACTGTTACCGGCACTGTTCACAACCAGCATTCCTTTTTCGGCAGTCTTGTTTGCACCAAGAGTTATTGGGGTTGTATTTCCATCCATATCGGCATAGCTGTGATTCTGTGATGGATTGTCGAAAGTGGTATAACCCAGTGAAGAATTGATAACGTAAGCACCCACGCTATCGGCAAATTCAGCTCCGGCTATCCAGTAATACTCTTCCATCAGGTATTCAGTATTATTAAACGGACCATCAGCATCTTCAGTGCGCAACAGCCAATATGAAGCCTCCGGAGCAGTTCCTACCATTTGCCCTGGTATATTGGCAGCCATAATGGAAAGCACATTTGCACCATGAATATGAATACCGGGATTATATACATTATTTCCCGGCACAACAAAATCACGAGTGCCAAGAATACGGTTATTGGCTCTTAGACTATCAAAAGCAGGATTTGCATCTACATTCCTGAAACCGGCATCCAGTACGGCAATTACCATTCCTTCACCACGAAAGCCCAGATTATGAAGATATTTGCCATTTATCATTTCTATCTGAGTAGCTGCTTGTCCATAATCATAATAATCGGAATTTATATTTTTTCGACTTAATGGTTGTAATTCAATTTCAATAGTTTCCTCATCGAAAAATGGCTTGGTTTTCCAGTTTGCTTTCTTGAAGCCGGAAGGAATTCCATTCATAGGTATTATCTGCAAAACAAACGGCAGAGCTTCAATCTCAGGTATAATATCAGGGTTCAATATCCACACTGCCGCCATATTGAACCATCTGGAAACCGCTGCAATCTGAGCACCTGTAACAGCCAGCAGTTCCAGATACTCTAAATTTACCGGAATATCATCTTCCTGTACTGGTATATTCTGAATCTGCCTTCGTGAAATCGCCTCGTTTGTAAGAAATTCAGAAGGATTATCAACAGAATAGGGAGAGTTGGCTTTATCTTTGAAATAAACAACGTAAGCAGGTCCTAATGGCTGTGAGTATATATGACTTGTCAGAACAAGCAATAGAACAAGGAACGAAAAAGCTGACTTATTACCGGATATTTTATTTGAACTTGCAGGCATGATATTAAAGATTCGTAATAGTAATTGGGTTATCAAAAATATAAAATCAAACAGTTGGTAGCACAAAATTAATCATTTATAGTCCGCAATTTTTATCAAATACCGGAATTTCAGGGTATTTTTGCAAAATAAATCTAAGTTGCTATTACCATGCGTATTGACATCCTTACTTTATTTCCTGAAATGTTTGCCGGTCCTTTCGACCATTCTATTGTTAAACGGGCAATAGAAAACAAACTTGTGGAGATTCATTTTCACAACATACGGGATTTTAGTAAATCAAAACACAGGCATGTAGATGATTACCCGTTTGGAGGAGGCAGTGGCATGGTAATGATGCTGCAACCTATTGCTGATGCAATCGAAAAACTGAGATCAGAACGCAATTACGATGAGGTGATTTTCCTTACCCCCGATGGCAAACTTTTTGACCAACCCGAAGCCAATCGTCTATCGCTGCTTAACAACATTATTTTGCTTTGCGGACATTATAAAGGTATTGATGAGCGTATACGCGAGCATTTTATAAGCCTTGAGATTTCAATCGGGAACTACGTTCTGTCGGGTGGGGAACTTGCTGCCGCAGTGGTTTGCGACAGTATTATCAGACTCATACCGGGAGCTATGAGTGATGAAACATCAGCCCTTTCTGATTCATTTCAGGATTATTTGCTTTCGGCTCCTGTATACACTCGCCCTGCTAATTATAAAGGCTGGAAAGTTCCGGAAATACTGCTCTCTGGTCATGAAGCAAAAATTAAGCAGTGGAGGCATGAACAGGCATTGAAACGTACTCAGGAACGTCGCCCGGAACTACTCGATAGGATAACAGAGGAATAATCATAAAGAATTTCTTTCAGACCCTTTTTATAATCCTTTTGCTTCGTACTTTTCGCATTCCGGCATAAGAAAATCATATAATTTTGCAGATTAATTTACCAGCCAGGCTCATGTCTAATTCAAACGATTTTCGTAAATACATAATCATCAAGGGTGCGCGCGTTCACAATCTAAAAAACATAAATGTAAATATTCCGCGTAACAGCCTGATTGTAATTACAGGTTTATCAGGTTCTGGAAAAAGCTCACTTGCTTTTGATACTTTATACGCTGAGGGTCAGCGGCGATATGTGGAAAGCCTTAGTGCTTACGCCCGTCAGTTTCTCGGCAGGATGAGCAAGCCTGAAGTGGATCATATAATTGGTATTTCGCCGGCTGTAGCTATTGAACAGCGGGTAAATACGCGTAATCCTCGCTCAACTGTAGGCACATCAACTGAAATATATGAATATCTGAAGCTGTTGTATGCACGCATCGGAACAACATATTCGCCTGTTTCGGGAAATATTGTGAAGCGCCATAGTGTGGACGATGTGGTAAATTATATCCTGAACCTGCCGGACAATACCCGTGTGTTGATTCTTTCGCCTTTAGTTCAAAAAGAAAAAATAAAACTCAAAGACCAGCTTACAGTCCTGATGCAACAGGGTTTTACAAGGATTAAAAACAATGGTCAGGTATTGAGGATTGAAGAATTGATCAGCGATCCGGCTGCTTTGAAAAGCATTGATTCTCAGTTTTATGTATTGATTGACAGGATTTTAACCCAGACAAGCAACAGTAGTCTTCGCAGCCGCCTGGCTGATTCAGTTGAAACATCATTTTTTGAAAGTCGGGGTCAATGTGTTGTTGAGATTGAAATTGACGGAAAGCTTGAAAAGCATGATTTTTCAAACCGCTTTGAACTGGATGGTATTTATTTCGAAGAACCCTCGCCAAATCTTTTCAGTTTCAATAACCCTTACGGTGCCTGCAAACGTTGCGAAGGCTTTGGATCTATAATAGGCATAGATCAGGATCTGGTTGTTCCTGACAAATCCCTTTCAATTTATGAAGAAGCCATTGCTTGCTGGCGGGGAGATAAAATGAGCGAATGGAAAAATCAACTGGTAAATACAGCAAGATTATTCAATTTTCCTATTCATAAACCATATTATGAACTAAGTCCCGAACAAAAAGAATTACTTTGGACCGGCAATGAATATTTTGAGGGTTTGGATGCTTTCTTTAAAATGGTAGAAGCCAATGGATATAAAGTACAGTACAGAGTACTTATGGCGAGGTACAGAGGTAAAACCATTTGTCCTGAATGTCGTGGAACCCGCCTGAGAAAAGACGCTAATTATGTAAGAATCAACGGAAAATCAATTTCTGATGTAGTTCTGATGCAGGCTGAAGAAGCTCTTGATTTTTTTAAAAACCTTAAACTTACTGATAATGAAAGAACTATTGCCAAAAGATTGCTTACTGAAATTACTAACAGACTTCAATATCTCTGTGATGTAGGATTAGGTTATCTCACTTTGAACCGTCTGTCAAATTCATTATCCGGCGGCGAATCTCAGCGTATTAATCTGGCAAACAGTCTGGGCAGCAGTCTTGTAGGATCAATGTATATTCTTGATGAACCAAGTATAGGACTCCATCCCCGTGATACTGAACGCTTAATACAAGTATTGCTGCAACTGCGCGATCTGGGCAATACAGTAATAGTGGTAGAACATGATGAAGATATAATACGCAGTGCCGATCATATTATTGATATTGGTCCTTTGGCAGGAGAATATGGCGGAGAACTTGTGTTCGCAGGTAAATGGAGTGAATTAATGAAAGATGATAAATCCTACACTGCACAATATCTTTCAGGGAAGTTACAAATACCCCTTCCTGAAAGAAGAAGAAAATGGAAAGAATACATTGAAGTGGTCGGAGCTATGGAAAATAATCTCAAAAACATAGATGTAAAATTTCCATTAAAAGCATTCACTGCTGTTACCGGTGTAAGCGGATCAGGGAAAACCACATTGGTAAAAAATATTTTCTACTCTGCTTTACGCAAAATTATTGGAGGGTATTCCGAAAGAACCGGTCAATATGCAAAATTATCTGGTGATATAAATAGTATTGTGCATGTAGAACTGGTTGATCAGAACCCAATTGGCCGGTCAACCCGTTCAAATCCGGCTACCTACGTTAAAGCATGGGACGATATACGTGTACTTTTCAGTTTGCAGCCATTAGCTAAAATGAGAGGTTATGCACCCGGAGTATTTTCTTTTAATATAGAAGGCGGACGATGCGAAGAGTGCGAAGGCGAAGGTGTTGTACATATCGAAATGCAGTTTATGGCTGATATTGAATTAAAATGTGATGTTTGCCAGGGTAAACGCTATAAAAATGAAATCCTTGATATTACATATAATGATAAAAACATTGCTGATATCCTGGATATGTCAGTAACCCAGGCACTTGATTTTTTTGGAAAAGATTCTGAACACGATAGTTTATGCAGGCGCATCATTAATAAATTACAACCATTAGCTGATGTTGGGCTGGGATATCTCAGACTGGGTCAATCGTCGAGTACGCTCAGTGGTGGTGAAGCACAGCGTATTAAGCTGGCATCTTTTCTTATTAAAGGACAGGCTGTTAATCCTACATTATTTATATTTGATGAACCAACCACCGGTTTGCATTATCACGATATAAACAAGCTGTTACTTGCTTTTAACGAACTTATCAAACGTAATCACACAATTGTGGTGATCGAGCACAATATGGAAGTAATTAAATGTGCTGACTGGATAATTGATCTGGGACCTGAAGGTGGTGAAGATGGCGGTAATATTGTTGCTGCTGGTACTCCGGAAGAAATTGCATTTGTTAAATCATCATATACCGCAAGGTTTTTGAAAAATAAATTGAAATTGTGAATAACTACAAAATCAAGTACAAATTTCTGATTTTGCAATGCTTGCTGCATGGCTGCTCTCGCTTTATGCAGGATATATTACAGGACAAACTTTTAGTGTGGATTGGGGTTTGGTAAAATTTGTGTTTGGATAAAACTAGAAAACAACCATTTTAGGGTCAAACATAACCGACCAATCATATAAACCACCTTCAAGGATCATCAGATTCTTGAATTTATGCTTTTCGCGTAAATATATGTAAACCTGATCGCTTTTCATACCGTAGGCACACACAATCACCACATTATCAACCCTCTGTATTTGATGAACATTATCAGGGATATCCCTCTGACAAATATTCAGAGAACCTTCGATATGTCCGGCAGAAAAATTAAAGGGCTCACGTATATCAATGATCTGAAAATTCTCACCATTGTCCATACGTGCTTTAAGTTCAGCAGGAGTAATTATGCGCATAAAACAAATGTTCTATAGTAAAATATTGATTCCTCCAAAAATCACTTTAATTAATCCGCAAAAATAATCACAAAATCTTTACAACACCATTTTAGTATTATTAATTGTATTTTTCAAACAGAGTAACATAAAGGTATTTTCATTTCCCCCATCAGACAATATATAATTTTTTGAACTGAATACTATGTTTTACAATTCAACCATACTGCTACCAACTTCAATATCATTACATTAACTTTATGGCCAAGAGACAGGACCATTTAAAGTGCCACTATAGACTTCGACAGAAGTAACTAATTTGGCTCCTTAAACAATAATCCTGATTTAAATATGACAAATCTGCTAATCAGTATTTTGGTGCATTACATATCCTTGCCATAAAAAATTCACGAATCATGAATCTCACTTTTTAATAATCTTCATTGTTGCCGAGCCATTTTCAGATAGTACTCTCAGAAGATAAATTCCATTTGGAATAGATGTTATATCAATTTCAGAATGTTTAATTCCGTTAAAATGATTTTGTAATATAAGGTTTCCCATCATATTATATATCTCCAGATATGAATTCTGTTCAGCAGCTTCATCAAAATATATAGTTAAACGACCTGATGTGGGGTTTGGAAAAACACGCAATGAAAAGCTTAAAAATCTATCTTCCACAATAGCATCACTATCAATCAATTCTTCATCATTTCTGGCTGTCATTAAAGGAGTAGGCTGACAACAATAAGGTAAAGCAGCAATTTCTGCTTTCATATATGCACCTGCTTTTATTTTAGTATTTGTCTGGAAAACAATATTCTGAAGGGCATGAAATTTTGCTGAGCCTCCTGGTTCAACAACAAAACCGGGAACAGAAGGCTGGATTATGATATTTTCTCCTGAAATAAAATCAGCTTCGCCACCAATGTTAATAGTTACATTAGAAACACCAATGCTATTGACTGCATCAAAACAAATCTGCTCACTTATAGTTTCATTTGTAACTATCCTGTTATGAGGCACATAGCATATTAATACATCATCAATAAACCAGGAATTTATATCTACGGTATTTCCATCAAAAACCCATGCTAAAATGATAGTATTACCAGATAAGGAGCTTAAATCTATTTCAACAATTTTTGCCGGAATATTCTCAAAAGGCTGCTCATTCCAATGACTCACCCATGTTTGACCATAATCAGCAGATGATTCCACACTAAGAATATAGCTTTCAGGAATATTAGCTAAATCCTTAACCATATTTTTGAAATAAAGATTAATTAGTGATGCATCTTCAAAGTATATTGGCGGTGTAATCAGTTTAAAAACACCTCGATCTTCCGGTTCACTGTTAAAAACCATTTCGGGTGAGGACCCTCCAGCATTATCAGTTTTCATTACACCCCAGTTTAAATGACTTCGCATCCAACCTTCAGGTACTTCATCTGGTTCAACATCAGTAAAATCTTCTTCAAAAGGCAAACTTTGTGCAGTCAAATAACCTGTACCTGTTAGTGTTACATCATGCATGACTCTGGAAAGAGCATCAGTAATTGTGAGTATGGCTGTTTTATTACCAACACCTGTAGGAGCAAAGATGATTTCAAAAACTAGAGAATCGCTTGCAGACAATGCAACCGGATAAGAATTAGTATCAACAATAATAAACTGATCAATATCCTGAAGCCGCAGTTCAATATTTGTAATGTTTAATAAGCCTTCTGCAATATTTCTAACCGTAAATAATTGTGGATCAGATTGTGAATTAACAAGAACCATCCCAAAATCTTTGCTTTCAGGAAAAACACTAAATTCCGGAATTAAATCCTGCAAAACTACTTCAACTTCTAAATCCTGATCCACCACTGTAACCTGATTAGTATAGGTTTTATAATTATCTGCAGTCACTGTATAAGTAAAAGTTCCGGGTGGAACATCCAGAAACTGATAATTACCAGGATCATTGACATTGCCAAATAAGGTTATTGTTGCATTGATGATAGATTGTTCATTCTTATCCTTTACATTAAAACTCACATTATAACTGGTTTCTGATGCAAAATTAGCAATATATGTACGATATTGTGCATTTAAAACAAATAACCACACCGAATCCGTGGAGCGTACTATCGTTCCTTCCATCCAACTGACAAAAGAACAGCTTGGAGATGAAGGTGTAGCCGTTACTGTAACAGTATCTCCATAAAAATACTGCCCTGCTCCTGTTACAGAACCATAGAAAGGCTTGTTGATTTCAAGAGTAAGTATTGCAATTTTCTTATTAAAATTAGCTGTAAGTGCTACATCTTCAGCAGGCATGGTAAATTGGAACTGAGGTTGCGTTGAGATAATTTCACCATCTATAGTCCAGTTTTCAAAAATATGGGTTGGTAGAGCTAGTGTGCGCACAGTTACCTGTGAACCCACAACGTAATTACCAGATCCTATGAGATAAGCGGCAGCTCCAGCCGGATTATCAACCAAAGTCAATAAAAAAGTATTTGACATTTCAACATTCTGAATCAGATCCTGGTCAATTAGCTGCAATGAACCATTAATAACACCAAAGCCTTCAGCAACAACTGTATAAGTGTAATTTCCTGTTATCAATCCTGAAAACTCATAAGTTCCATTTGCCGGTGTTAAACCCTGGTAAATTACATCATCCACATCTTTCAATGTAATTAAAGCACCTTCTATCGGTTCAGAATTATTTATATTAGTAACATTAAATGTAACACTATAAGCAGGAGCAAGGCTAAGAGTAACCGGGACTAAAAGATTACTGCCTGCAACAATAGCATTACCGGTTGCAGTATTGTAATATTTTTTAACTACACTGTATGGATGAGTTCCATCAATAGCGTAAAACTCATATAATCCGGCAGGATTTGTAACACCATTCAGTGTTATAATAGCATCATTGACAGGATTTCCAATCTCGTCTTCCACCTCAAAAGTTACATTATAAACGTCACCAAGTTTTATATATCCTCCTTGTGAACCGGTAATAATATTTATGGCATTGGGATCAGAGATAATCGCATTTTCTATTGCCAGAAAATATGCACCCGGAGCATCGGGCGTAGTAAGTTCAAAAGAGCATACAGGTCCTGAGTTACCTTTAAACGGTGCACTGGTCAATGAAATTGAAACAATCCTGAAAATATTTGTTCCCGAGAGCATTTGAGCATTAATTTGGTGATCACCCTTGCGTAATTCATCAAGCGAAGCACTTCCATTTACATAATCAAAACCTGAAGGTAATGGTGAGTCGAGCTGAAAAGCAACAAAAACATCATCATTATTAATCTCAATGTAAATAATGACATTTTCATTCGGGTTTCCAGTTACATCAGGTTGAATCATAACATTATCAGCAATAAGCGGTACTGATAATAGGATAACAAAGAGACAGAAAAATGTCCTGAATCCTGATTTAAGGGTAATTATCTTTTTCATTTTTATCGGTTTTATTTTAATTCTACAAAATTACAACATATTTGTTCCTATATCAATAGATTCAATGAATCCTGATGATTTTTAAGCTATTGAATTCTACTTATCGTAAAACAAGTTTCAGATGTTCCTGCAACAATAAAAATTCTCTTTTCTTATAATTAGCTCATCTACAAGCGGAAAATAAGCAACGCCATGAAAAGTTTGATAACTAAATTGCCTGCTTGGAGTGGAAGTAAAGAATGATTCCTGTAAGAATTCTCAAAACTAGGTTCACGAATATTATCTAACTGATAATCAACATACAACAAACTACAATAAAATACTATGAGTTTTAATACTCTATTTCGCATCAAACAGCAATTCCGATTCAGTACAATATTTTAACAATCATTTTGCATAAATAAACTCGTATTTCCTAAAATATTATTTCCTTTGCGCCTTCAAAAATTTTTAAAAGTGTATTATTAACTCTTTAAAATTTTGTTAAACCATTAAAAATCAGAAAAATGAGTATTAAAAGGCAATATTTAAAATCCAAACCTGTTTGTAAAGTAACCTTTAAAGTTGAAAAGGGATTAGCGGCAGGAGCAAATAAGATTGCTCTTGTAGGTGATTTTAATAAATGGAAAGAAAAAGCCGGACAAATGAACGCACTGAAAGACGGCTCATTTACAATAACATTGGATCTTGATACAGGTCGTGAATATCAGTTCCGTTATTTACTTGACGGCAAAACCTGGCTTAACGATCAGGATGCCGATAAATTCGTTCCAAGCGGTTTCGGCGACGCTGAAAACAGCGTTATAGTTCTGTAATACAACTTGCGGACAGGCTTTTTAAAATTGTAAAGCCTGAAATTCCCAAAAGTATATCTGATATCAATATTGTATTAAAATCTGGGGCTTTATCTAGGCACTTTCAGAAAAGGCTTAAATATTTGATTTATAAATTATTAAGTTGTATCTTTGCAGAAACAAAACCCCGAAAACGAGCATAAAGTCTCAAAATCGGGGTTTCTCATAAAAAGCGCGATG
>Ga0302245_1001950_pt1 | contig 12751 bp, 11 predicted proteins | sample AAG_UR_Thr_MG_FD_193512 | JGI IMG/M metagenome (GOLD analysis project Ga0302245, IMG submission 193512) | Enriched activated sludge microbial communities from anaerobic digester in WTTP, New Holstein, Wisconsin, United States - AAG_UR_Thr | ecosystem: Engineered > Bioreactor > Anaerobic >... | reverse complement strand
CCCCATTATGCCATGAGCGGGGGGACGATGATCGCCCTGGCCGCCGACGAGATTGTGATGGATTGCAACGCGGTGCTGGGGCCGGTCGATCCGCAGCTCGGCCAGTATCCGGCGGCGTCGATTTTAAAGGCGGTGTCGCAGAAGAACATCAACAGGGTCGACGATAATACGCTGATCCTCGCCGATATGGCGGGGAAGGCGATGCGCCAGGTGGAAGATTTCCTTACAAGGCTGCTGTCCGACAAACTGTCGCCGGAGGCCGCCAAGGACCTGGCCCGCACCCTGAGCGAGGGCCGCTGGACCCACGATTATCCGATTACCTGCGATCAGCTCGTCGACATGGGGCTGCCGGTGGTGCGCGAGCTGCCGGCGGAGGTGTACGAACTGATGAACCTCTATCCCCAGCCCGCGCAGCGACGTCCGTCAGTACAGTATATCCCGGTGCCTTACGGGCGGGATACGTTCAAGAAATAGCAGGAGCCGATCGAAAAGATTCAATCCCGGACAATTGTCCGGGATTTTTCTTCTGCCGGCAATTTGCTTCTACCGTTTTCATATATTATAGCGTTGAAACGGGGAGGGGATAGCTATGTTGGCAGCTATCGAGCATCTTGGCGCCACCGCGCGGGGCGTGACGTCGCCCCAGCTTTTCCGGGCGGACGACGGCCGGGTGTATGTGGTCAAGCTGCAGAACAACCGCCTGGGGCCGAAGGTGTTGGCGAACGAGTATATCGGGTTCCGGCTGGGGGAGGCTCTGGGGCTGTGTTTTCCGCCGAGCGGGGTTATAAAGCTGGAGGAGGGGCTGCTGAAGCGGACACGGCGGCTGGCGGCGGCCGGGGTGCCGCCGGGGCGGCATTTCGCCTGCCGGTACCTGAGCGGGGCAGAGTACTTATGCCGCCACAATGTGGCGAGGGCGGTCAACCGGCCGGAGATGGCGGGGGTGATGCTGCTCGACCATCTCGCCCATAATATGGACCGGACGCTCAACCGGCGCAACCTCCTGCTCCGGCGTGAGGCTCACGGCTGGCGGATTTACGCGATCGATAATTCCCATTTTTTCCGCCGCGCCTTGTGGACGGAGGAGACCCTCAGACGGCTTACGCCGCGGGTGAGGGTCAACAGCCACGGCGTTTACGGCACGCTGCTGCGCCACTATTTGCGGCCGGAGGATTTCGCCCCGTATCTTGCCAAGGTGCAGGGCTGGCGCGATGCGTTCCTGGCCGAGCTGGTGGCGGGTGTGCCGGTCGAGTGGCTGCCCCACGAAGGCGAGCGACAGGCGGTGGCGGCTTTTTTGGCAGCGCGGCGCGATATGGCGGCCGATATCGTTACCTGTCTGGCGGCGCTAATTCCTGATAATCACCGGGCAACCGACGGTAATAAGGTGGAATAGTTCCTCGGCGTTCGGATTGTGCATGCGGACGCAGCCGTTGGAGACCATCTGGCCGATTTTCCACGGGGCGTTGGTGCCGTGGATGCCGTAGGCATCGAAGTTGAGGCCCATCCAGCGGCTGCCGAGGACGCCGCCGGGGTTGAGGATCTTGGTGGCGATGGCGAAGTTGCCTTCCGGGGTTGGGGTGGAGGGTTTGCCGATTGCCACGGGGTATTGCCTGATGGCGGTGCTGCCGTCAAAAAGAGTCAGGCGGCGAACCGATTTTGTTATGTGGATTTTGGCGCGGGGCAATGCGGTGACGGCGCGGTCACTTGCGGCTATGGGCCGGATGTCGGTGGTGGCGGCGGGTGTGAGCAGTTGGCAGTAGGTGACGGGATCAAGCTGACCGGTGTTGCTGAGGCCTCGCATTTCCTGGAATCGCCTGATGGCATCGGCGGTGGCGGTGTCGAAGCAGCCGTGGGTTTCGCCTGCATAAAGGCCGTAAAGGGCGAGGACTTTCTGGACTTCGGCGACGATGGGCCGGCTGTCGCCTTCCTTGAGCCACGCCTCAATAGGGCGGCGGGGCGGGTAGAGAAACCGGAGTTGCATTTTTCCAACCTCCTCGGTGAGGGATTCTCCCTGACTAAATCATTATATGTAGTCGGGGATGGCGGTGTTTTCCGGAAATTTTTGTATAGACCGGGGCTGGGCCGGGCAAAAATAGCATTGGAAGTTTGTATGCCGGATTGATCGGGAGGCGGGATGAGCGGAGCGGGTACAGGCAACTTGCTTGTTATCGGCGGAAACGAGGACAAGCGGGGAGATTGCGTTATTTTGCGCAAGTTCGTGGCGATGGCCGGCGGACGCGATGCGATTATTGCGGTTGTGACTACGGCCACCGAACACCCCGGCGAGACAGGGGAGGAATACCGCGCTATCCTGACCGAACTGGGAGCCGCAGGCGTCAGCATCGTATCGGTGGCCAACCGCCAGACGGCTAACGCCAGGCATCATGACGGCGAGTTGGATAACTGCACAGGGATTTTCTTCACCGGCGGCGACCAGCTCCGACTGACGAGTATTCTCGGCGGGTCGGAGGTGGACGCGGCTATTCGCCGTGCATACCGGCGCGGGGTGGTGATAGCCGGCACGAGCGCCGGCGCATCGGTGATGAGCGACACGATGATCGTCGACGGCGGGTCGAGCGAGACGCCGAAAAAGGCGGCGCTGAGCATGGCGCACGGGATGGGCCTTATGGAAGAAGTGGTGATCGACCAGCATTTCGCCCAGAGGGGCCGGATAAACCGTCTTCTGGCGGCGGTTGCCCAAAATCCGCATATTCTTGGGGTGGGCATCGACGAGGATACGGCGCTGGTTGTGTCGCCGCAGCGAGTTTTCGAGGTTATCGGATCGCAGACGGTGACGGTGATTGACGGGCAGCGGGTGGTGCACTCGAATATTTCCGAGTCGAAGCGGCACGATCCGCTGGCGCTCACTAACGTTATCCTGCATATTCTGCCCAGCGGGTACGGGTACGATTTGAAGCGGCGTTTGCCACACGAACGCGGCTAAGGGTTAGCCGCGGCGTTTTTTGCGTACTGCCGGGAACGGCTTGCCGGCGGAGAAGGCACTAGGAGGACTAGGAGATGCAGATACTTTCGGTACATACAATGCCGGGGGCCAATATTTACAGTCACCACCCCGTGCTGCGGGTGAGGCTTGGGCTCGACGCGGGCGAAGATGTCCCCACGAACGAGCTGGGGGATTTTGCCGCCCGCCTGCTGGCGTCCCTGCCGGGACTGGCGGAGCACGGCTGCAGCCGGGGTTATCCGGGCGGGTTTGCGGAACGGCTGCTGGAAGGGACTTATCTGCCTCATGTCTTCGAGCATGTGATGATCGAGCTGCAATGCCGGGCGGGTTATGAGGTTAGTTTTGGAAAAGCGCGGGAAACAGGCCGGGCAGGCGTGTACGATATTGTGGTCGGATACCGGGTGGCGCAGGCGGCCTCGGCGGCGGTCGACGCGACTGAAGAGCTGTTGGCGGCGCTGCTCGGGGGCGGTGCTTACGACGCGGCAGCGGCGATTGCCCGCATCCGCCAGGCCGGAGAGGCGGGCAGCCTCGGGCCGAGCACGGCTGCGATAGCTGCGGCGGCCGGGAGGCGCGGCATTCCGGTCACGCGGGTTGCTGACGAGGATTTGCTGATTCTGGGCTACGGACGCTGTCAGCAGAGGATATGGACGACGGTCACCGGCAGGACGGGGGCGGTGGCTGTGGATCTGGCGTGCGACAAGGCGCTGACGAAGCTGGTGCTGGGCGGAGGAGGCGTGCCTGTTCCTGAGGGGTATTCGGTAGAATCGGCGGCGGAGGCGGTGCGGACGGCGGCGTCTCTCGGCCGGCCGGTGGCGGTAAAGCCGGCCACCGGCAACCAGGGCAAGGGAGTGACGCTCAACATCGAAACTCCGGCCGAGGTGGAGCGGGCGTTTGAGATCGCCGCCGCTTTCGACCGGCGGGTGCTGGTGGAGGCGTTCATCCCCGGCCGGCAGTACCGCTTATGCATAGTGGGCGGCAAGCTGGCGGCGGCGGCCGAGCGCATCCCGGCGTATGTGATGGGCGACGGCGTCCATACCGTGGACGAGCTCGTGGCGATGGTCAATCGTGACCCGCTCAGAGGCGAAGGGCACGAACGGCCGCTTACGAAGATCAAGATCGACCCGGTGGCGATCATGGTGCTCGCCAGACAGGCGCTTACACCGCGGGATGTGCCTGCGGCCGGGCAGGTCGTGTATATCCGCGAGAACGCCAATCTGAGCACCGGCGGTACGGCGGTGGACGTTACGGACGCCGTCCACCCCGATAATGTGCTGCTTGCGGAACGAACGGCGATGCTGCTGGGTCTTGATGTTGCCGGAGTGGATATTGTGGCCGAGGATATCGGCCTGCCGATATGCGGTGGGCGGGGGGGCGTTATCGAGGTGAACGCCGCGCCTGGCATCCGCATGCATCATTACCCGTCGGCCGGAAAGCCGCGCGACGTGGCGGCCCGGATTATAGAGTATCTTTTCCCCCGCGGCGACGGCCGGATTCCTGTTATCGCCATCACCGGCACCAACGGCAAAACGACGGTGAGCAGGATGATCGGGCATATCTGGCAGCAAGCCGGATACCGCGCCGGGATGACCACCACCGACGGCATTTATATCGACAACCGCCGCGTCGTGGAGGGGGATACGACCGGCCCCGTAAGCGCGCGGACGGTGCTCACCGACCCTACGGTGGAGGTGGCGGTGCTGGAGACGGCCCGCGGCGGCATGCAGCGCAGCGGACTGGGATTCGACGCCTGCGATGTCGCTGTCGTCACCAATATCAGCGAGGACCATCTCGGTCAGGACGGGATCGAAGATGTCGACGATCTTGTTTTTATTAAATCGCTGCTTGTCGAGGTCGTGCGGCCGGACGGCCATACGCTTTTAAACGCCGACGATCCATATGTGACCGCGCTCAGGGGGCGGGCCAGAGGCGAAATCGTCTATTTCAGCACCGAACCGGAAAATCTGCTTATCCGTCGGCACTTAAGCGTCGGCGGCAAAGCCTTTTTCGTGCAGGACGGCATCATCTACGCCGCCTGCGGCCGCCTCGGGCGGCCGATTGTCAGGGTGGAGGATGTGCCGGTGACGCTGGGCGGGGCAGCCCTCCACAACGTGCAGAACGCGGTGATCGCGGCAGCGGCCTGCTACTGCATGAAGGTGCCGGTCAGTTACATCCGCGGGGGACTGTCGAGTTTCGACCAGAATCCCGGACGGCTGAATATGATGGAAATCGGCGATTTCCGGGTGTGCGTCGATTACGGCCACAATCCGGCCGGCTACCAGGCTTTGCTTAATACGGCCAAACGCCTTGGCGCCAGCCGGCTTGTGGGGGTTATCGCCGCCCCGGGGGACCGGAGGGACGATGTCATCAGGAACGTCGGCCGGGTGGCCGGCTGCGGCTTCGAGTATCTGTTCATCAAAGAGGATACCGACCTGCGCGGCCGTCAGCCGGGCGAGACGGCGGAACTTCTGCGCCGAGGCGCTTTGGAAGCCGGTATTCCCGCCGAGCGGATCACGACGATCTTCGCCGAGGATGCTGCGGTGCAGGCCGCGCTTTCCGCCGCCATGCCGGGGGATCTGATCGTGGTGTTTTACGAGAAGTACGATAAGGTGCTCGCGGTGATCGAGGCGTTCCGGCAGAGCCGGCCGGAAAGGGCAGGCGGGTTCGCCGGCGGATACGCGCCTGTGCCGGCGCTGGTTGTAAGCGCCAATTCGCTTTGACCTAGGCAGCTGTTGAAAATATTCCCTTGGTATTTGCAGGCAAATACCCTTATGTGTAGAATATCAAAAGCAATATACTACGGATGGGGGTTTTACGATGGACGACGTCACAGCTAATGAAGAGCTGCAGTTGGTCATTTTTCGCCTCGCCAAGGAAGAGTACGGGTTGCCGATAACCAAGGTTCAGGAAATAAACCGTCTCGTGCCGATCACAAAATTGCCGCAGACGCCTTCTTTCATGGAAGGGATAATCAATCTGCGCGGCCGGATAATCCCGGTGATCGATCTGAGGAAACGCTTCCAGGTGGCTGCCGCCGAGCAGAACGACGATAACCGCATCATCATCGTCGAGGTCAGCGGCCAGACAATCGGCATAATCGTCGACGCGGTGACCGAGGTCGTGCGCCTGCCCGGCTCGAGCGTCGAACCGCCGCCGCCGACTTTTATCCTCGATGCCCAGTATATCCACGGGGTCGGCAAGCTCGACGAGCGGCTGCTGATTATGCTTGATATCGATAAGATACTGACCAGCCAGGAAGAAATTATGCTTAAACAGATCAAACAATAATGAGCGGTGACCGACTGGTTCTTGCCGCCAGGGCCAAGATAAACCTGGCGCTCGACGTGCTGTTCAAACGGGCGGACGGCTATCATGAAGTGGCGATGGTAATGCAGACTCTGGCGCTTGCCGACAGGGTCACGCTCGCGGCCGACGATGAGATAAGCGTCGTTTCCACGGCGGCGGATCTCGACTGCGGGCCGTCCAACCTGGCCTGCCGGGCCGCCGCAGTGCTCAGGGAACGGTGCGGAGTCGGCCGCGGGGTCCGCGTCACGCTGGAGAAGAATATTCCGCTGGCGGCGGGACTGGCCGGCGGCAGCGCCGACGCTGCCGCCGTCTTGCGCGGCTTAAACATTCTGTGGGGTCTAGGCCTTTCGCTTGGCGACCTGGAAGAGATCGGCGCCGCGTTGGGGTCGGACGTTCCTTTCTGCCTGCGCGGCGGCACGGTGCTGGCCACAGGCAGGGGCGAGAAGCTCAGGACGTTGCCGGCACTGCCTCGCGCCTGGGTGGTGCTGGCCAAACCGCCGGTGTCCGTTTCCACTGCCTGGGTATACGGCAATTACCGTGGCGAGCGGGTGACCGCCCGTCCCGACGTGGCCGGTATGTCCGCCTGTCTGGCCGCAGGCGACCTCTCCGGAGTGGCGGGCCGTCTGGCCAACGTCCTGGAGACGGTGACTGTGCCTGCCCATCCCGAGATAGCGGCGCTGAAGGCGGCGATGATGGATCGGGGGGCCATGGCCAGTCTGATGTCAGGCAGCGGGCCGACCGTTTTCGGCCTTGTGGATAATCTTCGCCAGGCGGAACAGATCGCCGCCGCGCTCAGGAGTTCGACCGACTCTTGGGTGACGGTAACGGAGACGGCTGGTGAGTTGGGGGGAGAAGATGGAACGACGGTTGCCGCCGATTAAGCTTGACAGTTACCGGCCTTTGCGCGAAGTTGTCGGCGAGGCGCTGCGCGAAGCTATTACGGCCGGTATTCTCAAACCAGGAGAGCGTCTGATGGAGATCCAGATGGCCGAGGAGCTGGGGGTTAGCCGCACACCCGTGCGGGAAGCGATCCGGCGGCTCGAACTGGAGGGTTTCCTTGTCATGGTGCCGCGGCGCGGCACATATGTGTCCGACCTGTCGATAAAGGACATAAACGAGGTGTTCGAGATCCGCACCGCGCTGGATGTTCTGGCGGCCGGGCTGGCCGCCGAGCGGATCACCGAGGAGGAGCTTGAGCAGATGGAACGTCTGCTTGTCGAGATCGGCGAATATATTGATACAGGCGAAGCGGACAAAATCGTCGACGCCGACAGCCAGTTTCACGATTTTCTTTACCGGGCGAGCCGCAACGACCGGCTTGTGGGGATCATCAATAATCTGCGCGAGCAGTTCACCCGTTTCCGGTCGATATCGATGGCTTATCCAGGGCGGGTCAAGAACACGCTGGAAGAGCACCGGCGGCTGGTCGAGGCGATCGCCCAGCGCAATCCCGAACTCGCCCAGCAGTATGCCCGCGAGCATATGGAGAATGCAGAGCAGACTCTGCTGAACGATCTCAGCGAACGCCGGCAGAAACGATAGTATTTTCAGGGAGGGAAGCGCCTCGATGTACGACGCCATAATACTGGCGGGTGGCGAAAACAGCAAAGAGATGTGCCAGCATACGCCCCAGTCCTACGAAGCACTTATCGACATCGCCGGAAAGCCTATGGTGACGTTTGTCGCCGATGCGCTGGCGAGGTCCCGCCAGGTCGACCGCATCTTCGTGCTTGGCCCGGTTGCCGAGCTGGAGAGGTGCGATTTTCCTCCCGGGACGCAGCTTGTGGCGAGCGGACCTACGATTATCGATACTATCCGCCTCGGGATGCGTACCCTCGGCCATGATCGCCACGTGCTTGTGGCGACCGGCGATATCCCGCTTCTCACAGCGGAGGCGGTGAACGACTTTCTCGCCCAGTGCGGGAAGGCGGAGGCCGACCTCTATTATCCCATCGTGCCCAAAGAGGTCAACGAAATCAGCTTCCCCGGCAACAAACGCACTTATGTGCGGCTGCGCGAAGGCGTTTTCACCGGCGGCAATCTCTTCCTGGTAAAACCGGGGATCGTGGATCAGTGCGCCCTGGTGGCGGAAAAGTTCATCGCCGAGCGCAAGCACCCGCTGGTACTGTGCCGGATGCTGGGCTGGTCGTTCGTGATCCGCTTTCTGCTGGGAGTGCTCTGCCTGGCGGATGTGCAGCAGCGGGTGTCGGCGCTTCTCGGCGTGCGGGGCGCGGTCGTGAAGTCGCCTTTTCCCGAGCTGGGCATCGATGTCGACAAGCCGAGCGACCTTGAGCTTGTCAGGGCCACGTTTTCCCTGCGGGGCTAAAGGCTGTTGTTTAAAGCGCGATACAGGGTCGCGCTTTTTGACTTTTTCTCTTCTTTCGGTCAGGGAGCAGGAATTGCTGCGTCGGCGCGAGAAAGTGAATAAAAAAGTTTTTTTACAGGGGAATGTTCGCTTTTCCCCTGCTGCGGAGGGCTAATGGACAAGACTAACCGGCAGGCGCGCAGGATCGCCCTGACCAAGATGCTGGCCGACCATCCGGGCCAGTTGTTTTCCCTGAATCATTTCAGCACCCTGTTCGGTGTCGCCAAATCGACGCTCTCGGAGGACCTGGAGGCCGTGCGCCAGGCGCTGGCCGGTTTCGGTCTGGGGCGGCTTGAATCGGTGTCCGGAGCGGCCGGCGGCGTGCGGCTCGTGCCGATGAAGACGGACGAGGCCATTCACGGTCTGCTGGCCGACCTGGCGGAGAAGATGTCGGCACCCGACCGGATAATCCCCGGCGGGTTCCTTTATATGTCGGACATCCTTTTTTCCCCCCAGCTTATGGCCCAGGTGGGGGAGGTTTTCCTGACCCGCTTCGCGGCCGCCGCTCCCGACCATATAATGACGGTGGAGACGAAAGGCATACCGCTGGCGTTCGCGACCGCCCGGGCGTTCAACCTGCCGTTGGTTACGGTGAGGCGGGGTAGCCGGGTGACGGAGGGGACGGCTGTAAGTATTAATTATGTGACAGGGTCTTCGCGCCGCATCCAGACGATGTCGCTGCCCAAGCGGGCCGTACCGCCGGGCGCCAGGGTGCTGATAATCGACGATTTCATGAAGGCGGGCGGCACTGCCTGCGGCATGGTCGATCTGGCCACTGAGGTGGGGGCCACGGTTGTCGGTACCGGCGTGCTTGTGGCTACTGCCGAGCCAGCGGACAAGCTTGTAGACCGCTTTTTGCCGCTTCTCATCCTTCGGGGTGTTGATGAGCATAATAAGAAAACGGATATCCGGCCTGCCTTGTGACCCGTGGCCGGGGACGGGGGGAAAGCTATGGGTAAATCGATTGGCGTTCGGCTGACGGACATCCAGGAGGCACTGACTGCCATGGCGGGAGTGGCCCACGCCACGCCGCTCGACCGCAGCCGGACGTTCAGCGAGATGGCGGGCTGCGATGCTTATCTCAAACTGGAAAATATGCAGAAGACAGGGTCGTTCAAGATCCGCGGCGCGTACAATAAGATCCGCACGCTGTGTGCGGAGGAGCGGGCCCGCGGCGTGATCGCCGCTTCCGCCGGCAACCACGCCCAGGGGGTAGCCTCGGCGGCCTGCGTCGCCGGCACGAAGGCGACGATCGTGATGCCCGAGGTGGCGCCGCTGGCCAAGATCATCGCCACCCGCGGTTACGGGGCGGAGGTGGTGCTTAGCGGCACCGTGTACGACGAGGCATACGAGCGGGCGCTTGAGCTGCAGCAGGCCGGCGGGCAGACCTTTATCCACGCATTCAACGATAACGCCGTTATCGCCGGACAGGGCACAATCGGCCTGGAAATCCTCCGGGAGCTTGAGGATGTTTCCAGCATCGTCGTGCCGGTCGGCGGCGGGGGTCTTGCGGCAGGCATCGCCCTGGCGGTAAAGGAGACCGCGCCGCACGTCAAAGTGTACGGCGTACAGGCCCAGGGGGCGCCGGCGATGTATATGTCCAAACGCTCCCACGCTCTCAAGACCGTACCCGATGCGGTGACGATGGCTGACGGGATCGCGGTCAAGGTGCCGGGGGACCTGACTTTCGCCATTATCGACAAGTATGTCGACGATATATTCGTTATCGATGACGAGGCCATCGCCAGCACCATCCTGATGCTGCTGGAGAGGGCGAAGCTGATGGTCGAGGGGGCAGGGGCGGTAAGCCTCGCCGCTCTACTCCACGGCAAGGTTCCCGCCCAGGGCAAGGTGGTAAGCGTGATCTCGGGCGGGAATATCGACGTGAACATGATTTCGCGCATTATCGAGCGCGGCCTGGTCAAGGCCGGCCGGCGGGTGAAGATTTCCACCATGGTGGTGGACCGTCCGGGGGCGCTGCACAGGCTGCTGTCGACGATCGCCGCGCTAAGGGCCAACGTGATTCATATTTACCACGACCGGGTTGAGCGCAACGTGCCGATCGGCCAGTCGATCGTCGAGATCGGCCTGGAGACCCGCGACACCATGCATACCGAGGAAATCCTCTCAACCCTCCGCAAGGAAGGATATAACGTCGAGGTTCTGTAGAGGAATCGCGCGACAAGTGTCGAATTTTACTTCCTTTGAGACAAAGGAGGCAGTTATATGGCAGATTTTGTTGCGGTTGTTCTCGCCGCCGGCAAGGGGACGAGGATGAAGTCGGCCTTGCCGAAGGTGCTCCACCGGGTGGGCGGACAGCCGATGCTGGCCCATGTTCTGGCCGCGGCGCTGCAGGCCGGCGCTGCCCGCAGCGTCACCGTGGTGGGCTTTGGCGCCGCCGCTGTCGAGGAAGAGATCGGCGCGGCGAGCGAATTCGTCGTCCAGGCCGAACAGCTGGGCACCGGACACGCCGTGATGCAGGCGCGCGCGGCCCTCGGAACATACAACGGCACGGTGATGGTGCTGTGCGGCGATACGCCGCTGCTGACCGCCGACCTTCTTGGCAGGCTCTATGCCGCTCACCGGGAAGCGAACGCGGCCGCGACCGTACTCACGGCCAGGATGGCTGACCCCGCCGCCTACGGACGGGTGATCCGCGATGGGGCGGGCCGGGTCGTCAGGATCGTGGAACAGAAGGACGCCAACCCCGACGAGCTGGCAGTGAACGAGATCAACACCGGGATATACTGTTTCGAGTGCCAACCGCTGCTGGCGGCGCTCGATGGCCTGACCTGCGACAACAAGCAGGGAGAATATTACCTCACCGACGTAATCGGCATCTTCGTGGCCCAAGGAGCAAAGGTGTGGGCGCTGACGGCCGACGACGAGCGGGAGACGCTGGGCATCAACTCGCGCCTGCAGCTGGCCGAGGCGGAGAAGATTCTCCGCCGCCGCAAGCTGGAGGAACTGATGGACGGCGGCGTGACGATAATGGACCCGGACTCGACCTTCATCGATGCCACCGTTTCCATCGGCGCCGATACGGTCATCTATCCCTTCACGTGGCTTGAGGGCGCGACCCGCATAGGCAGCGGCTGCGCTGTCGGGCCGAATACCCGGCTGGCCGACACGGTGCTGGGCGACAACGTCACCATCCATTTCTCGTACGCCCACGAGTGCGAGGTCGGCAGCGGCGCGAACGTCGGGCCTTACGTCCATCTGCGGCCGGCCACCGTGCTGGCTGACGGCGTGAAGGTCGGCAACTTCGTGGAGATCAAAAACAGCAAGGTCGGCCCGGGCAGCAAGGTGCCCCATCTCAGCTATATCGGCGATACCGATATGGGAGCGGGGGTCAACATCGGTTCCGGGACGATCACCGTCAACTACGACGGCCGGAAGAAATACCGCACGGTTATCGAGGACAACGCCTTCATCGGCTGCAACACCAACTTGGTGGCGCCGGTCACCGTCGGCAACGGCGCGTATGTCGGCGCAGGCTCGACGATCACCAAGAATGTTCCGCCCGATGCCCTGGGCGTTGCGCGGGCTCGCCAGGCCAACATCGAGGGCTGGGCAAAAAAGCATAAAGGCTGATTTGGGGGAGTAGAAATGGTGTTAGACAACGGCAAACGGCTGCGGATTTTTTCCGGTAATTCGAACCGCCACCTGGCGGAGGAGATCGCAGCTTATCTCGGGCTGGCGCTGGGGGATGCCTTCGTCGGCCGCTTCAACAACGGCGAGACCCAGGTCATGATCGAGGAAAGCGTGCGCGGCGCGGACGTTTTCATCGTCCAGCCCACCTGCGAACCGGTGAACGATACCATCATGGAGCTGCTGTTCATGGTCGATGCCGTGAAAAGAGCTTCGGCCGCCAACATCACCGCGGTCATACCCTATTACGGCTATGCCCGCCAGGACCGCAAGACGAGGGGCCGCGAACCTATTTCCGCAAAACTGGTCGCCAATCTTCTCACGACAACAGGCGTAACCAGGGTGGTCACGATGGATCTCCACGCCGGTCAGATCCAGGGCTTTTTCGATATCCCTGTCGACCATCTTCTCGGGGTGCCGATCCTGGCCGACTATTTCATTTCCAAGGGTCTTGAGGACGTGGTGGTCGTCTC
>Ga0302245_1001923_pt1 | contig 12885 bp, 10 predicted proteins | sample AAG_UR_Thr_MG_FD_193512 | JGI IMG/M metagenome (GOLD analysis project Ga0302245, IMG submission 193512) | Enriched activated sludge microbial communities from anaerobic digester in WTTP, New Holstein, Wisconsin, United States - AAG_UR_Thr | ecosystem: Engineered > Bioreactor > Anaerobic >... | reverse complement strand
TGCCTATATCACCGACTACAGGCTGTCTGTCCCAGTTCAAAGGATAAGGTTGATACCGCGGTCAAGGGAAGGCTGTTGCGTCCCACCACTTACGGCATAGGGACATGTTCATATGCCTACGCGTACGGATTAAGCCTTCAGACCCATCCTGATACTGCGATCATGGCTGATCACAAGGCTCACTACACCATGGCGTCCCGCAGTTGGCAGGCAGCTTCACAGAACCTCTTTCTTGCAAGGTACGCCAGCCATTCCTGGGACGGCGTTAATGTCCTGTACGTTGGAGGCCACGTGAAATGGGTTTCCACAGTCAGCAAGGCAAGTAACACTTTCAAGGTGCTGCCACAGGATCCGTTTCCGAACTGCAAGCCTGCAAATCCCTACACATTGAGGGATTTGAACGCGACTTATTAAGAATCTCCTGATTGGAAAAGGAAAAACGGGGACCTTAAACAAAAGGGCTCCAAACAAAGGCAGGTGAGAAAAAATGAAAAAGAGCGAGAAACTTGTCCGCCGGAATTGTAACCCTGGCGGAGGATTCACGTTGATAGAACTGCTGGTTGTCATAGCCATCATAGCCATACTTGCGGCAATGCTCTTGCCGGCCCTTTCGAAGGCCAGGGCTAAGGCCAAGGCTACAGTGTGCATGAATAACCTCAAGCAGGTCGGTCTTGGGCTGCTTATGTATGCCGAGGACTGGGAAGGATACACAACCATGAGGCTTAACACTTGCGATCCCAACCTGTCAGCGGGCTGGAGGGCAAACGGGGATTTGAGGCGGTACCTTAACACGGGCGTGATATGCTGTCCTTACGCTCTCCCGTACACATATACCGGCTCCAAACCCGATGCCTATTACGGATGGAGGAGTGGATATCTTATGCCCCAGTACGGACCCACGGTATACCAGGGTTCTTCCGGATGGTGTTTCCTGGGAGGCATAGATACCCCGAGCGAGTTCTGGTGGATAGCGGATTCTCTCACTGTACCCATAACAGATGCCCAGTATCGTCCGGGAGGAACTTATTACCTTCACCAGAGGTTTGGTACGGCCCAGGGAACGGCGACTACCGCGTCAAATGGAGGTACGGCTCATTTCAGGCATAACGGGATGATAAACCTTCTGTTCCTTGATGGCCACGTGGAGGCAGCTACAAAGGATAGGTTCCGGCAATCTACCATCGTGCACAGCGGAGATGTCGCAGGTAGCGATTTCTGGTGGATACAGAACCAGGACAGGACTCTTGAAAAACTGACCTGGTGATGCAGGATATAGAAATGAAATGCAGACGGGCTGCTTTTTCAAAGAGAAGGCAGCCCGTTTTTTTTGACTAAAAAACAGGTTGGGTTTAAACTATCCTGATTATGAAAGAGACAGACAGGCAGCTTGAAACGATAAAGAGAAACACCGTTGAAATCATTGAAGAGAAAGAACTTAAGGCCAAGATAGACAAGTCTCTCTCCTCTGGAATTCCCCTCAGGGTGAAGTATGGCATAGATCCCACGGCTCCCGATATACACCTGGGCCACACGGTTCCCATCAAGAAACTGAAGGATTTCCAGGACTTGGGCCATCGGGTGCTGTTTCTGATAGGAGATTTCACGGCCAGGATAGGAGACCCCACAGGAAGAAATGAGACCAGGCCCATTCTCTCCGACCAGGATATAAAGAGGAACCTTTCCAGGTACAGGGAACAGGCAGGCAAGATCCTCGATCTTGAAAAGACAGAGTTTGTCTACAATTCCAGCTGGCTTGCCCCGCTTTCCCTTTCTGATCTCATAAGGATTACCTCCATCTTCACCATAGCCCAGGTTCTTGAAAGGGACGATTTTTCCAAAAGGTACCGCGAAGGCAAGCCTATTTTCATGCAGGAATTCCTCTACCCGCTTCTTCAGGGCTACGATTCATGCGCCCTGCAGGCCGACGTGGAAATCGGCGCCACAGAGCAGAAGTTCAACCTTCTCGCCGGAAGGACCATGCAGGAGGCCATGGGCCAGGAGAAGCAGGCCGTGATAACCATGCCCATACTCGTTGGAACCGACGGCAGGATGAAGATGAGCAAGACATACAACAACCACGTTCCTCTCCAGTCCCAGCCGGAGGAGATGTTCGGCAGGCTTATGTCAATAACCGACACCGCCATGGAAGAATATTACAGGCTCCTGACCCGGGAAAGGGAGGCGGTTTTCCTTGAAGACATATCATCTGATCCCCGCAAGGCTAAATCAAAACTGGCCAGGCAGATCGTCGGGGAGTACTTCGGGCTTGAAGCCGGAGAGAAAGCCGAGACCGAGTTTGACAGGGTTTTCAGGGAAAAACAGGCCCCCTCGGATATCCCCGGATTCAAGGTTGAACCCGGCCTTGAGGACGTGCAGGGGATGGTACTGGTGATAGATCTCATATCCGCGGCCGGGCTTGCCCCTTCCAGGTCGGAAGCAAGAAGGCTGGTTATACAGAAAGCTGTAAAGCTGGACGACGAGATCGTGGCTGATCCTTCCGCAAGGCTGAAGATAAGGGACGGACAGGTGCTGAAGGTCGGAAAGAGGAAATTCGCGAGGCTGGAAAAAAGTTAAAGGAGAGTCTTCCATGGAAGAATGCAGGAGAGAGCTGACGATATACGGGAAAAAGATTATCGAGAAAGGGCTCGCGGCAGGGCCCGGGGGAAACATCAGCGCCAGGGAAGGGGATTATGTATTCCTTTCCCCAAGCGGATTTTTCCTCGATGAGATAGGCAGCGACGAATGGGTGAAAGTCCACCTCGAAACGGGCAGGATATACGGGCAGGCGAGGCCTACGTGCGAGATATCCATGCACCTGGGCATATACCTTGCCAGGGAAGACGTTAAGGCCGTAGTCCACACCCATCCGCCTCTTGCAGTGGGAATGGTATCGGCCGGGGCAAGGCTCAAACCTCTCTTCCCGGATTTCGTGGCCCTCCTGGGCAGAGATGTCCCGGTCATAGATTATGTGCAGCCCGGGAGCCAGGAGATGAGGCGAAGGGTGGTGAAGAGCCTTGGGAAGGGCAACGTTGTGCTTATGAAAAACCATGGTTCTGTATGCGTGGGCGAAACCCTTAAGGAGGCTTTTGCGAGAAGCTGGCTGTTGGAGGAGACCGCAAGGTCTGTTCTTGCCGGAAACATGGTTGGAAAAATAAAGTACCTCAGCCTTAAAGAGATCGAAGGGCTGGAAAACATGGAGGCGGAGGATTACAGGAAGACTCTGCTTAAAAAGAAGTGAAATATGCGGCAATCGCCAGGCTGAAAAGATGTTCGGGTAAAAACTTGAATGCAGCAACAAAGGGGGAGGGATAAAAAGATGGAGGAAAGGATAAACCAGGTGGAATGGGATGCCGGCCTTGATGCCCTGAAGCCTTCCAGGAAGGAGCTTGAACACGGGTTGGCCCTGCACTCGGAGTCCCTTGTCTTTGATTCGTACGCCCTTGGAATCTATCCGCAGGGATCCGAGGCGTGGAGGCTGAAAAATGCCGAAATAATTAAGAAGAAGGTCGGGGAAGGCGCTTCTGCCAGGGAGATAGGCGACCTGGTGGAGGAGATGGGGCAGGTGAAGAATGTTGTCGACAGGCAGGCGTGGGAAGATTACATGAAGATCTTCGATTCCTCCGGGGTAACGTGCATATTCCAGAACGCCGGGGAAGAAAACCAGAAGCCCATGAGGATCCTGAGAAGGCTTGCCAGGCATACCCTCGTTACCGATTTCGGGAAGGATTTTGTGGTAAGGGCAGTGTCTCCCTCGGACATTCTAAAGGCTAAAAAGGAGAATAAGCATGCCCTTTACCTGTCCGCCAACGCTGTGCCCCTGGTGCTAAGATGGGAGTCTCTCGAGAGCGAGCTCGATTTCATACATCTTTTTTTCCAGATGGGGATAAGGATGATGCACATGACGTACAATAGGAGCAACATGATAGGCTCGGGTTGCGGCGAGCAGTCCGACACTGGTCTGAGCGATTTTGGAAGGGCCGTCGTAAAGGAGATGAACAGGTCGGGAGTCATAGTGGATATCGCACACTCGGGATGGCAGACAAGTCTGGATGCCGCAAAGGTTTCAGAAAAGCCCATGGTTGCGAGCCATTCCGGATGCGCCGCCCTGAATAATCATTACAGGATGAAACCTGACGAGGTTATAAAGGCAATAGCCGATACCGGAGGATACGTCGGGGTATGCTGGGTGGGCTCGTTTCTCGGCGGGGACTGCAACCTTAAGGCTGTCATAGACCACATAGATTATGCCGCAAGGAAATTCGGCCCCGATCATGTAGCCGTGGGCTCCGATAGAACGGCGACTATCCAAAGGTCTCCTTCGGCCGGTTTCAAGCTTCCTGAAATTCCGAATTATCCGAGAGGCAGGAAAGGATGGCAGAGCTTATGGCCCGAACCCGTTTCAAAGGGGGACAAAAAGAAGGTCGAGGATTCATGGCTTACCCTTTCGTGGACCAACTGGCCCCTGGTGACCGTGGGCCTTGTCCAGAGGGGTTACAGCGACGATGATATAAGAAAGATCATAGGAGGCAATGTCCTGCGCGTGGCAAAGGCAAACCTCGAGGGCAGCGATTACGTTCCTCCGGGACGGGATCTCTGAAGAGATAACATGTCCGAATATTCCTGGAAGATCAAGGGCGGCAAAGATCTTGGCGTATCTCCATTCTGCATAATAGGAATACTCAACGTTACCCCCGACTCCTTCTACGACGGCAGGAAGAGCCTGGATTACGAAGATGCGGTTGACAGGGGCCTCAGGATGGCCGATGAAGGCGCCGGCATCATAGACGTGGGAGGAGAGTCTACCAGGCCGGGAAGCCGGCGTGTATCGGCGGCCGAGGAGATAAGCAGGGTGGTGCCCGTTATAAAAGCCCTGGCCGGGAAAACGGGGGCGCTTCTTTCCTGCGACACTTACAAGGGGGCAGTTGCAGAAAAAGCCCTGGAGGCGGGGGCCTCTATCATAAACGACATTTCGGCTTTTTCCATGGATAAAGGGCTTCTTTCAGTAGTCAGGGATTCGGGCTGCGGGTATGTGTTAATGCATATGCAGGGCACCCCGGCCGACATGCAGGATGACCCGTCATACGAGGATGTGGAAAGTGAGATCTCACTCTTTTTCGAGAGATCTCTCGGATTCCTTGAAAAAAACGGGATAGATCCCGGGAAGGTTGCCATCGACCCCGGCATTGGTTTTGGCAAACGGCTTGAAGACAACCTGCGGATACTTAACGGCATCGGAGCCTTCAGGAAGTTCGGCAGGCCGGTGATGGTAGGGGCTTCGAGGAAATCATTCATAGGCAAGATTCTTGACGGCCTGCCCGCTGAGCAGAGGCTCGGGGCTTCGCTTGCGTGCGCGGTTGTTTCGTATCTTCGCGGGGCATGCATCTTCAGGGTGCACGATGTGGCAGAAACAGCCAGGGTTCTGCGGGTTGCCAGGGCAATAGAATCGGCTTCGGGGGATTTATCCCCGTAAAAAGAGTTCGTCCTGCTTTTCCGGAGCTACCCGGGTCCGGGGCGATAAAAGTTGCGCTTTCGCTTCCGGCAAAAGAGGTTTTGTCGGCTGAATAACATTTTAACGTTAAAAAATGAGGATACTCTGCCTTGATATCGGAGACCGGAGGATAGGGGTTGCCGTCAGCGATGAAGGCAAGTCTTTTGCCAGGGGCATTGGCAATATCGAAAGGGATGGAAGCGAAGCCGTCAAGATCCGCGGACTCGTTGAAAAATACGGGGTCGAGAGTATCGTTTACGGCCTGCCCCTGAGGATGGACGGATCCATGAGCGGCCAGACTGAAAAGTCGATGGCTTTCGTCTCTCTGCTTAAAGAGTCGATTTCCCTTCCCTTTATCCCTTTTGATGAAAGGTTGAGCTCCAGGCAGGCCGATTCCATACTAATAGAGGCCGACCTGAGCAGGAAGAAGAGGAAGAAGGTCATTGACAGGCTTGCAGCCCAGATTATCCTGCAGAATTATCTCGATTCCCTCAGAGAACATGGGGAAGAAGACTATTATTGAATACGTTTTCCCATCTCCATTCAGGCGGAGGATCCAGTGAGGGGCGGGATTCTGGATAACAAGAGAGGATAACGTGAGAAGAAACCCTCCCTCAATTTTCTTGCCGCCAGGCGGCGGCAACTTCCCTTGCCACGGCCCTTCCGACTTCCCTGTCGAGAGGCGACGGTATTATGAAGTCGCTGTTAAGCCTGTTTTCCGGCACCTGTGATGAAATCGCCCTGCTTGCGGCAAGTTTCATCTTCTCGGTGATTTTTCTCGCATTTGCATCAAGCGCCCCCCTGAATATGCCGGGAAAAGCAAGAAGGTTATTTATCTGGTTAGGCATGTCGCTTCTCCCTGTGCCGACAACGGCCGCCCCCGCTTTTTTTGCCTTTTCCGGCATTATTTCGGGCACGGGGTTTGACATGGCAAGCACTATTGATCCGGCGTTCATCTCCCTGACCATCTCTTCCTTTACCGTATCGGGACCGGATACCCCTATGAAGATGTCGGCGTTTTTCATGGCATCCGACAGGGATCCCCTTTTTGAAGGGGCGAGGTATTTCATCACCTCTTCCTTTGCAAAGTTCATGTTTTCCGTTCTGTCGCGGCAGATGATTCCTTTTGTGTCGCAGAGAGTTATGCTGCCCGCTCCAGCGTTATGCAGGAATCTCGCTATGGCAATGCCTGCCGCGCCTGCCCCGTTTATTACTATCCTGACATTGGAGATATTTTTTTCAACGACTTTCAGGCCATTTAAAAGGGCGGCAAGGACAACCACTGCGGTCCCGTGCTGGTCATCGTGGAAAACGGGTATGGGCAGGGTTTCCACGAGCCTTCTTTCTATCTCAAAACACCTTGGCGCAGAAATATCTTCAAGGTTTATGCCTCCAAAGCCCGGGGAGATCAGGGAAACAGTCCTGACGATATCTTCCGTATCCTGGCTCGATATGCATATGGGAAAGGCGTCGACGCCGCCGAATTCCTTGAACAATATGGATTTTCCCTCCATCACGGGGATGGCCGCTTCTGCTCCTATGTTTCCGAGTCCCAGGACAGCGCTGCCGTCTGTTACCACGGCCACGGTATTGCCTTTTGACGTGTATTCGTATACCAGCTTTCTATCTGATTGTATCTTCCTGCAAGGCTCGGCCACTCCCGGGGTGTACGCGAGAGAAAGGTCGTTCTTGTCTGCAAGGGCCACCTTCGATCTTATCTCGAGCTTGCCTCTCGATTTCCTGTGAAGTTCAAGGGATTGTTCGTATATGTCCTGTTTCATATCGTACCCCGCTTTGCCATGTCCCGATTGCCGGCCTGTGAAGGAGAAAGAAGACCGGGCGGTTTGCCTTTAAGGCCAAACCGCCCTTCTTTTATTCCTGCAGCCTCTTCTTTCTGTAACAGAGTTGTTGGATATTGGATATCCTGTTACCTGAAGAGAGCGTTCTTTACAATAAACGATGCGAAGACTATCGCAACGACTGACATCAGTTTTATCAGTATGTTGAGAGAAGGTCCTGCCGTATCCTTGAAAGGATCTCCCACCGTGTCTCCGGTAACCGCGGCCTTGTGCGCGTCGGTTCCCTTTCCGCCGAAGTTGCCTGATTCAATATGCTTCTTGGCGTTATCCCATGACGCCCCTGCGTTCGCCATCATGATGGCAAGAACGAATCCGCTTGTCAGCGCGCCGATAAGCAGTCCGAGCAGGGCTTCCACTCCAAGGAAAAGGCCTGTTGCCACTGGAAGAATAATCGTTATTGCCGAAGGCAGAAGGATCTCCTGCTGGGCTGACCTGGCGCATATGTCAACTGCCCTGGCATAATCCGGCTTTGCTTTTCCTTCCATGATTCCCTTTATCTCCCTGAACTGCCTTCTTACCTCTTCAACGATGGACTGGGCGGTCCTTCCGACGGCTCTCATCGCCATGGAGGAGAAGAACATCGGGTACATTGCCCCTATGAAGAGGCCGCAAAGAAGTCTGACGTTCATGACGGACAGGTCGAGCGTTCCTCCCAGCATGAGAACCTGCTCCTTGAAGGCGGCAATAAGCGCAAGGGTCGTAAGAGCGGCCGAACCTATGGCGAAACCTTTGCCGGTTGCAGCCGTGGTGTTCCCGAGAGAGTCAAGCGCATCTGTTCTCTGCCTTACGAACGGCGGCTGGTGGGTCATCTCGGCGTTTCCTCCGGCGTTGTCCGCCACCGGCCCGTAGGAATCGGTTGCCAGGGATATGCCCAGGGTACTTAGCAGTCCCACCGAGGCGAGTCCAATCCCGTAAAGACCCAACGAAGGATTGGAAGATCCGCCGGGGATGAAGTATGCGGCTATGGATGCAAGCACGATAACCATCACGGGTATCGCTGTGGAAGCCATGCCCGTTGCAAGTCCTTCTATAATGACAGTAGCATGTCCTGTCAGGGCTGACTTTGCCACGTTTTTCGTGGGCGCATAATTGTCCGATGTGTATAATTCGGTGAAGAAGCCTATGAGGATACCTGCCACTACCCCGGATATAACCGAGCCGAAGAGTCTCGAGTAGCCCGGGCCGAGGATTGTGGTTATTGCGAAATAGGAAGCCACTATCACTATTATTGCCGCTCCCCACATTCCTTTCCTGAGAGCCATCAGGAGGTTGGCCTGGGTTGCGTCATCCCTGACCTTTACAAGCAATGAACCTATTATGGAGGCAAATATGCCTATGGCCGATATCGCCAGGGGAAGGGAGATGCCTTTCCATCCCAGCCCTGCGGTTACAGCGAGTGCCATGGAGGCAAGGATCGAGCCTATGTAAGACTCGTAAAGGTCCGCTCCCATTCCCGCTATGTCTCCAACGTTGTCTCCCACGTTGTCCGCAATGACGGCGGGATTGCGCGGGTCATCTTCGGGGATGCCTGCCTCAACCTTTCCCACGAGGTCTGCTCCCACGTCCGCTCCCTTGGTGAATATACCTCCGCCGACCCTTGCAAAAAGAGCCTGGGCGCTGGCTCCCATTCCGAAACAGACAAGGGTTGACGCAACGTAATTGATGTCAAATCCCTTCATTGCTCCCACCCACCTGACAGCCGTATATCCCACTCCGATGAAAAGGAGAGAGAGTCCCACGACCGTCAGTCCCATTACAAGGCCCGACGAGAATGCTATCTTCAGGGCTTCGTTCAGGGAATTCTTTGCCCCAGAAGTGGTTCTTGCAGAAGAGTTTGTTGCCACTGTCATGCCTATGTAGCCGCTCAACGCGGAAAAGAAACCTCCGAAAATAAAAGCGAAGGGAACAAAAAGGCTCATGTAGTTAAATTTTGCCAGGATCAGGAGCAGGACAAAGACGATGGCAAAGAAAATGCTGACTCCTTTGTACTGTCTTGCCAGGTAGGCTTTTGCCCCGATCTTTACCGCCTGGGCTATCTCCACCATTTCGGGTGTGCCTTCCTTTTTCCTCATGATGCTCTTGGTGAGGATAATAGTGAAAGCAATGGCAAAGAGCGCGCTAACTATAGTAAAAACCTGAATCCCCATTCCTTCCATTCTTTTTCTCCTTTACCCCCGCGATGAGATCCGTTTTCTCTTATCTGAGGGTTCTTTTTACCTTTTTCGTGCTTTCTTTCCATAAAAACTGCTTCAATCTCCGGGCCGTTCTGACCTGTCTCCCGGCTTGCTTTTTTCAGAGTTGTAAAGGCTCATGGCTTTTGCCGTACTGCTCCTCACCATCTCTTCGCAGGCGCTTGCCGCCGTCCGTACGGATTTTTCCACGCACGGGGCTTCTTCCGTGGTGAAGGGCGCCAGAACGTAATCAACGTAGGAATTGCCTGCCTTCTCCCGGCCAATCCCTATCCTGACCCGGACGAAATCCCTGCTGTCGAGAATGCTGACTATGGATATGATTCCGTTGTGTCCTCCGGGCCCTTTCTTGCTTATGATCTTTATCCTTCCGACCTCTATGTCGAGGTCGTCATGGATAATCACGTAATCCTCCAGGTCGCCGCCGTACCTGTCAAAAAGTTTTTTCACTGCAATGCCGCTCTGGTTTATGAAGGTCTTGGGTTTGACCAGCAGAACTTCCTTTCCTGCCATCCTGGACATCCATCCCCTGCAATACTCGGTTTTTACGCCGTCGAAGGGTTCGTGTCTCTTCCTGAGCTCATCTATCACCCTGAACCCGACGTTGTGCCTGGTATCTTCGTATTCGGGTCCCGGATTGCCAAGACCGATGAAGATCTTCATTTTTTGCTCTGGCTATCCTTCTCCTTCTCCTTGCGTCTCTCCTCTGCTTTCTGCTGAGAGATTACTTCCGGTTCGGCCGTTTCTTCTTTTACCGCCGTTTCAGCTTCTCCGGTCGCTTCTTCTCCTTCAACCTCTTCCTTCACAACCTTGGGAGCCAGCATGGAGATGATGGTCTTTTCGGGCTCGTCTATGATTTCCACATCTTCGGCAATCCTTATGTCCCTGACCAGGACGGTATCCCCGATCTGCATGTTGGATACGTCTATTTCGATTTTATCCGGCATCCTGTCAGGCAGTGCCTGGATCTCGAGTTCCCTGAGATCATGCTCCATTATTCCGCCCTGCTCGAGGCCCGGAGCCGTTCCTGCCAGGTGTATGGGAACCTGCATCCTGATGGGTTTGTCCATCCTGATTCTGTAGAAATCAAGATGTATCACGTCTCCCTTCACCGGCTGGATCTGCACGTCCTTGAGAAGAGTCCTTATCTTCTCTTCGTTCCCGTCCTTTTTCAGGACAAGGGATGCTATGACGTTATGAGACTCAAGCTTCCTGATGATCTTTTCCGTGCTTTTCTTTTCAAGCCTGATCTGGCAGGAATCGTGTCCCACGCCGTAGAGAATCCCCGGAATGAATCCTGCCGCCCTCGTTTTCCTGGCGGCTCCTGTGCCTTTTCCCTCTCTCGTTTCCGCGTAAAAAAGCAATTCTTCCATAAAGTAACACCTCCTGAAATTTTAAATCTTCCCAAAAGAGCAAAACAATTATTAAATTTACCATAATAAAGCAAAAAAAGCAAGTTTTCAAACCTTGCCTGAAATTCAACATACATAAGAAAGGCATTATGCCTGTTTATCTGAAAACGGCAGCCACCGCCCCCTTCTTTACCAGGGTTACGGCGGTCAAACCCTCCTGCACTGAAGCTTCAGAGGGTGTACTTTAGGTTCGCTAAAATGAGACGTTGCATTACGCGAAGGATAGAACCTTCGACTAAAAAGAATATACAAATTTATAATTTTGTCATGAATAGCTTGCTACACCTTTATTTATAAACAATTTTAACATTAAATTCCTTGTGTCGGAATTTCAGAATGAGAAGCCTGGATATGGACGGACAAAGAAAAAAGATGGTAACCTCAAAAGTTTTTTTCTTTAATTCCACATCCACGTACCAATTCAGTATCCGTTGAGGATCTTCTTACCTGTCCTTCCTGGTAAGAAACATACCGGCATAATTTCCCGTGGCCTTGCCTTTCTTCAGGGTCAACTGCCCGTTTACTATGACATAATCAATGCCTGTCGGATACTGGTGCGGCTTCTTGTAGGTTGCCTTGTCTTTTATCTTTTCAGGGTTCCATATCGCTATGTCTGCCCGGGCATCTTCCTTTATTACCCCCCTGTCGGTGAGTCCCATCCTGAGGGCGGGCAGTTGAGTCATCCTTTTGACGGCGTCTTCGATCCGCAGTATCCCCTTTTCCCTCGAATAGAAACTGATTACCCTCGGGAACGTGCCGTAAAGTCTCGGGTGCGGATGTCCGGAATTCAGGGGAACGGTCCAACCGTCTGATGCAACACATGTTTCGGGGTACTTCAATATATATTCTACCTCTTCTTCCGACATGCTGTGAGAGACCATCATGGTTGCGCCGTGAACCGGGTTCGCCTGGATTATGTCAAGGGCTGTTTCCGCCCCTCCCACGGCATCAGGTTTCCTGCCGTAAAGCTTTGCGGCATCGGCAAGGGTCTTGCCGGACAGGGATGGATGTGGCTGACAGTTCACAAAAACTACCCTGGAAAGGTCGTTGCCGTAATAATTGTCCAGCTTTTCGAGGACGTCCTCAAGGATCTCCTTTCTCCTGTCCCGGAGCCTGGCCCTGATTTCTTCCGGGCCGCCCTCGCCGGCATACGTAGGCATCAGGAGCTGTATTGTGCCGCAACTTGCCGTGTAAGGGTACTGGTCGAGGGTTATGTCTATTCCTTCCTTGCGGGCCTTTTTTATCAATGATATGGTTTTGCGGCTTTTTCCCCAGTTCTTTATGCCGCAGACCTTGTGGTGGGATATGTGGACGGGAGCCTGCGCTCCCTTTTCTATCTCAAGCATCTCTTCCACAGACTCCACCACTCCGGCGCCCTCGTTGCGCATGTGGGAGCAGTAGAACCCCTTCGTACCCCTTAGCTCTTTTGTCAGTTCGATAATCTCTTCCGTCCTGGAGTATGCACCCGGAACATATGAAAGCCCTGTTGAAAAACCAAAGGCGCCTTCTTTCACCTGCTCCCTGACAATTTTCTTCATCTTCTCCATTTCGCTCCGGGTAGGCGCCCTGTTATCCCTGTTCATAACCATCATTCTTATCGTGTTGTGTCCGGCAAGCAGGGCGAAGTTTGGCCCCATGACAGGGATTTTACCGTCTTGTGCCTCGCCCTTTATGTCCGTGATCCTGGTTGAGATCCTTCCATATCCGAATCCGCAGTTTCCGCTGAGTACCGTCGTGACGCCCTGCTGCAGGTAGTTGATCGAAATGTCCTGGGCGCAATGGGTGTGGAGGTCTATGAACCCCGGGGAGAGCGCATCTCCTTTCGCATCTATCTCGGCCGCAGCTTCTCCAGAAACCGTCCTGTCAACCTTTCTTATGAATCCGTCTTTTATTCCCACTTCTCCGGCGAAAGCTTTTTTCCCTGTCCCGTCAATGAT
>Ga0302245_1001922_pt1 | contig 12892 bp, 2 predicted proteins | sample AAG_UR_Thr_MG_FD_193512 | JGI IMG/M metagenome (GOLD analysis project Ga0302245, IMG submission 193512) | Enriched activated sludge microbial communities from anaerobic digester in WTTP, New Holstein, Wisconsin, United States - AAG_UR_Thr | ecosystem: Engineered > Bioreactor > Anaerobic >... | reverse complement strand
TCATGTTGTTTTTCACAGTCATCGCTGTACTGATGGATCTCGGTGGTCTCTCGATCAGCCCCATGATCTTGGGGTTCATTCTTGGTCCGATGCTAGAAATAAATCTTCGTCGAGGTCTGACCTACTCGTCCGGAAGTTTCACTCCTTTTTTAACTCGGCCTGTATCGGCAGCTCTCCTTGCCGTCGCTGTCATAAGCGCGCTGTATTCGTTGTTTGGCCACAGGTTACAGCGGCGAAGAAAGTTGAAAGATGAAGGAAGAGATGGTGTTTGATCTGGTAATTAAGGGCGGTTATGTTGTCGACCCGGAAAACAATGTCCAAGGAAAGCGGGATCTGGGAATCCGGGACGGCAATATTGCTGCTGTTCTTGAAGAAATCCCCTGCAGGGACGGGAGATCTGTTCTTTCCGTAAATGGAAAAATTGTTATTCCGGGAATAATCGACATGCATGTCCACACAGGCTTCACCGGTAAGGGAGGAAACGCTGCAATGCGGATGCTGGCCCGTGCGGGAACGGTGACTGCTTTGGACTGTGGGGGGCCGCTGGATGACTTCTATAATTTCGCTGGTACTGACGGCGCTGGCCTCAATATGGCTTGCCTTCAAATGATCAAGCCGGGATGGAATGTCGGGGGAGTGGATGTCGGTTCGAACGAAGCTTCCGCTTTGGTGGAGGAGTCTTTGGATGATGGAGCTTTAGGGGTCAAGATCCTAGGCGGCCATTACCCCATGACACCGGAATCGACACGAACCTTCATTGAGGAGTCAAATCGGAAAAGGTCTTTAGTTGCGTTTCATGTGGGGACCTCCTGCAATCCAGTAGGAAATTTCCAGGCGTTCAACGAGGCAATCGAGCTGGCTAAGGGCAATTCTGTGGACTTGGTTCATATCAATGCATACTGTAGGGGCCAGGTCCTGGGCGATCCGGTGGAGGAAACTTTGCTCGCCCTGGCGTCCCTGGAAGCGAATTTAAACATTTTCAGCGAATCATACCTGTCCATTTTCAGCGCGACGCCTGCGAAATGTTCAAATGGTGAATTGGAGTCCAACGGTCCGAAAAATTCCCTCAGCATGGGCGGGTATGAAAAAAACGAAAGAGGGTTGAGAAAGGCGATCCTAGACGGTTTTGCATCAGTTGTTTTCCCCCGGGGAGACGAAAACATTTGCCTTACCGGGCCGGAAGGTATTCGGTACTTCGATGATGTCGGCACCGACGTAGCCTGTACCTTTCCGGTCACCCCGGCTTCGACTCGTTTTCTATTGGCAACAGGAAAAAGGCGAAATGGTCATTTTATTGTGGACGCAATGGCCACTGACGGAGGTGCCATCCCTAGGAACTTTCTTGTGGAAAAGGGTACAGCATTGGTGCGGTTAGATATGCTAAGTTGGAAAGAGTTTGTCCTGAAGACCAGCACAAATCCGGCTAAAATTCTGGGACTCAAGGATAAAGGTCATCTGGGGATCGGAGCCAATGCCGACATTACTGTGTTGGAAGGAGACGTGGGGCAGGCGTATGCAGCCGTTAACGGGGGGAAGGTCATTATGCTGGATGGGATGGTCCTTGGAACGGGAACAACGGTGATCACCACTCGTCAGGGAGAAAAAGCTGTTCACAGGCAAGGTTTTGAATCATACGTTGTTGATCTAGAAAAAGGCTGGTTTTTTGCCGGGAGACCGGTGTAACAGTGAAAATATGGGATAATTAAGGAGTCTCTCATGAATAAAACCTTTCTCGTCGGGCTTCCCGAAGCCTCCATCCCCACGCCGGCCCTGGTCCTGGACGCGGCGGCCTTTGAACGCAACCTGGACGGGATGGACGCCTTCCTGGCGGGCCGGCGGGTGGCTCTGCGGCCCCATGCCAAGACCCACAAAACGCCCATGATCGGACACATTCAGATGCGCCGGGGGGCCATCGGGCTCTGCTGCGCCACCCTGGGCGAGGCGGAGGCCATGATCTACGCCGGGCTGGATCATATCCTCGTCACCAGCCAGGTGGTGGGGGAGGACAAGGTCCGCCGGGCGGCGGCTCTGGCCCGGTGGGCGGACCTCATGGTGGCGGTGGACTCGCGGGAAAACCTGAGAGACCTGTCCCGGGAGGCGGCGGCCCGGGGCGCCCGGCTGGGCGTCATCGTCGAGGTGGACGTGGGGATGGGCCGATGCGGGGTCCGGTCGCCTGAGGACGCCATCCGGCTGGCCCGGGCGGCGTCGGAGCTGCCGGGCCTGGTCTTCCGGGGCCTCATGGGCTACGAGGGGCACGCGGTTTTCATCGGGGACAGGGCGGATCGGGAGGACGCGGGCCGGAAGGCCAACGCCGGCCTGGTGGAGACCGCGGAGGCGGTGCGGCGGGCGGGGATCCCGGTGGAGATCGTCAGCGCCGCAGGGACCGGGACCTTCGACATCGCCGGGGACTATTCGGGAATCACCGAGCTGCAGACGGGGTCCTATATTTTCATGGATCTGACCTACGGGAAGCTGGACCTTCCCTTCGAATACGCCCTGACGGCGCTGGCCACGGTGATAAGCCGCCCCGGGCCGGACACGGTGGTGCTGGACTGCGGCATGAAGTCCATCTCCGTGGAGAGGGAGCCGCCCCGGCCGCTCTCCTTCCCCGGACTGGAGATCCTGAAACTCTCGGAGGAGCACGCCACGGGGAGGATCCTTCCCGGCGCCGCGGAGCTTCGGCCGGGGGACAGGGTCAAACTGGTGCCCAGCCACTGCTGCACCACCGTCAACCTCTACGACGAGATCTTCGTCGTCCGGGACGGGAGGGTGGAGGCGGTCTGGCCCGTAGAAGCCCGGGGAGCCCGCTGAAGGCTCCCGATAAACCGCTGCTATAGTTAAAATTAAACAATCTCATTGCCGACAATGGAACCGGGTGTTTTATTCCCGCCGTGATATATATAGGTGCATGAGGTTGCCCATGTCCGTAAAAACCAGACTCGGTTCCGAGATCACCATCGTCGCCGCGGCCCTCCTTCTCCTTCTGGGAGGCTGCAAGAACCCCTTCGAGGCGGGTCTGGGAGACAAGGTCGATGTCAACCGGCCGGAGATTACCCTGGAAAGCCCCCAGCCGGGGGATTTTCTCAAGGGGGTGGTGACCTTCACCGGAAAGGCCACCGATGACGGAGGGGTCACGGCGGTGCGGATTTCCTTCGACTCCGGGGCGACCTGGAGCGATGTTACCGAGTACGATCCGGTGACCCGGGTCTGGCGGCACGAACTGGACACCGGAGCGCCCCCGTACACCAACGGCCCCCTGAAGGTGATCCTCCGGGTCATCGACGATTCGGCGAAAAAAGCCGATACGGAAGAACTGGTTTTTACCATAGACAATGCTCCTCCCCAGATCGAAATCCAGGTTCCCGCCATAAATGCGGGCTACGACCCCGATGACCCGCCCAAGGTGGCGATGAACGGCGCCATCATCGGCATCGTTACCGACCTGCATGGCGTGGCCGTGGGGTACCCCCAGATCAAATTCTGGAAGGACGGCACGCCCGAGCCGGGCTGGGACGACCGGATCGGGCTGACGGAGGCGAAAAAGGCCACCGACTTCCGGTATCGCCTGGAAGATGATTGGGACGGCCAGGTGGGGGATTTCCGGCTCAGGGTCCGGGCCATGGATCTCAGCGGCGACGAGACCATCGTCCCCCCCATCGGATCCGACCCCTACAAGGTGAAGGTCACCAGCAGCGAAGTTCCGCCGGAGCTGAGCTTCGCCTTCACCGCCGGAGATGTTAATACCGTGAGCGGGGTGAATTACGCGGGAAAAAGTTTTCAGTTCCGGGTGACGGCGCAACATGCCAACGGGATCGAATCGGTGACCCTCCGGAAGACCCGGGAAGGGTTCCCGGCGGTGAACGTCCCCTGGTCCGCCGACGACAATGGGAGCCCCATCCGGACCCTGGACGCCCAGATACCCGTTTCCACCGACGGATCAGAGGACGGGAGCTACGAGTTCAAGATCGAAGCGGTGAGCAAAGACACCGGGGGTCTCGCGGAGCTCTATCGCACCATCATCATCGACACCACCAAACCCAGCCTGGAGTTCACCAAGTTTTCCCCCACCGTTTCGGACGGCTCGGTTCCCCTGGTCGAGTACATCAACGGGATGGTCCAGATCGACGCCGTGGTCTCCGACGCCAACGGAATCCTGGGGAGCAGGTGGTGGATGCTGAAGACCGCCGATCCCGCCCCCACGGGTTACGACAGCCCGGGGGGGAGCGATTGCTCCTGCTCGAAACCCACCATCAAACTGGACTCCACGGCGCTGACCGACGAAACCGATTACACCTTCTACCTCTTCTCCCGGGACAGGGCGGGGAACGACGCGGTCCTCAGCCGGAAGGTCCATGTGCGTCAGGCCACCGATCTTCCCACGGTGACCATGACGGATATCGACACCTCCATCACCACCGCCGCTGCGGCGGGGGTCGGGGGCGTCAACCTTCTGGACACCAACGCCCGGCTCCGGGGCGCCCTGGAAGACGACGACAGGATAGATCCCTCTTCGGTGATTCTCAAACTGAACGGGACGCCGGTGGGGACCATCGACTCTCTGGGTCCGGCGGGGAAGAGTGTTTCCTTTTCCCACAATGTGGATTCCCTGGGTCAGGGGGTTCATCGTTTCGAGCTGGAGTTCAGCGACGATCCCGGCTTTAAAGAAGGAAAGCCCAAGGCCACCAGCAGCATAGGCCCGGTGTATTTCGTCATCGACACCGCTCCCCCCACCATCGCGACGACCTCCCCGGGGGCGGGGACCTATCAGAGCGGGACCTTCGCCCTTTCGGGAACCGCCTCCGACGTGAACGGTCTGGCCACGATTACTCCCGGCGGCTCGGACCCGTACATCGAGGCCGCCTTCCCCGACGCGCCGTCCACGTGGGTCACGGTTCCGGTTACGGCGGGCAACTGGTCCGTCACCGTGGGTGGCGGGTCCTCCTCCCTATTCGGCGGAAGCTGGGAAGGGCCCAGGACGGTCTCCCTCCGGGGCCGGGACAGGTTCGGAAAACTCTCCACCGGGTCCTTCGCCTTCACCGTGGACACGGTGGCCCCCGCTGCGGCGGTGGCGGCGCCGGGGGCGGACCAGTGGCTCTCCGGGGCCTCCGCATCCATCCAGGGGACAGCCTCGGACGCCACCAGCTCCATATCCCAGGTCCGTTACTGGGTCGGGAACGAGGGGGCGGCGCCTCCCGGGGATGTGAACTCATGGACCGCCGCTTCGGGAACGACGAACTGGAACTCGTCCATCAACCTGTCGGCCCAGGGCGAAGGGCGCAGGACACTGCATGTGAAGGCCTCCGACGCGGCGGGCAACTGGAGCGCCGCCGTGACCCGGACCTTCGGCATCGACCAGGCGGCTCCCACGGTGACGGAGACGGCGGTGGGCGCGGCTGCGGCGTCCATAAACGGCGAGTTCGGGCTGGGAGGGCTCCTGGGGGACAGCAACGGGCTTAAGAACCTGAAGATCGTCCAGACCAAGGGGGCGGGGCCTGCGGTGGAAGTGCTCGACACCGCCGCCGCGGGGACCTCCCAGGCCTGGACCCTGGGGAACCTGCCCCGGAACCCGGCGAACCCGGCGAATCCCCTTCTGGAGGACGGGATCTTCAGCTACGGCATCACCGTAACCGACCAGGCGGACAGGACCGCGGCGCTGAGCCGGGTCGTCACCGTGGACCTCACTGGCCCGGATGTGACCATAACCAGCCCCACTCCCGGAGCCGTGGTGCAGGGCACGGCCCTGTCCGCCGGAGGGACGGCGGCGGACTTCGGCGGGGTGAGCGCCATAGCGGAGACACGCTATTACGTGACGACTCCTCCCGCCTCCCCCCCGGGAGATTTTTCCTCCTGGAGCCCGGCCGCCGGCGGGGCGGTCTGGTCGGCCACCCTGAACTTCCTGCCCGCGGAGGAGGGACGCCGGGCGCTTCATGTGAGGGCCCGGGACGCGGCGGGCAACTGGAGCCCTTCCGCGGCGACGGCTTCCTTCATGGTCGACCACGCGGCCCCGGAGATTCAGGGTTTCAGCTTCGGCCCGGGAACCATAAACACCGTGGGCGGGACCAGTTATGCCCGGGGGAACTTCTCCTTCTCCTTCACCGCCCACGACAGCAATGAACTGGCCAATGTCCTGGTGACCCGGAACGGAACCCAGGTCTTCAGCGGTGATTACTCCTCCACCAGCCAGCCCGTCACGGTCAATCAGACCGTGGGAGGGGGGGCCGGGCTCGCGGACGGAATATATGAGTACATCGTCACCGTCACCGACGCGGCGGGCAAGACCTCCCTGCTGAGCCGGAGCGTGGTGGTGGATACCCAGGGGCCGCTGACGGAGATCGTCAGTCTCAACCCGGTGGTGAGTTCCGGGGGGACCGATTATGTCAACGGCAGCATCCGGTTCACCGCCTCCGCCTCGGACAATAACGGTCTTACAGGAGTGACGTGGTGGGTCCTTCCGGCGGCCGATCCGGCCCCGGCGGATTATGGCGCCCCAGGCGGGACCGTCTTCGCGGCGGCGCCCTACACCGCCCTGGTGAACACCGCTTCTCTTTCGGACAACACCGCCTACAGGCTGTATGTGATGGCCCGGGACCGGGCCCTGAACGACAGCCTCAGTTCCCGGGCCTTTACGGTGGATCAGTCCACCGACACCCCGGTGGTGACCCTGACCAGCCCCGGGGCCGGCTCTTTCGTCGGCGGCGGATACACCGTCAGGGGGACCGTCACCGACGACGACGGCGTGGCCGCCGGGACCGTTCAGGTGCGTTACCATGACGGCTCCGCCTGGAGCGGCTGGGCTCCGGCGGGCGTTGCCGGATCCGGGCGGGACGTGACATTCACCTACATTATTCCCCCGGGCATCGGCGCCGACGGGGCTAAGCAGGTGCAGGCCCGGGCCTACGACGATGCGGCGGCGAAGCTGGGCGGGGACCCGGCGGTTCTCGGCCAGTCCTCCCCGGTTTCCTTCACCCTGGACTCCCTTCCCCCGGTGGCGTCCATTACGACCCCGGCGCCCAACTCCGCCGGCAGGACGACCTTCACCGTGTCGGGGAGCGTGGTGGAAAAGAACCTGGAATCCCTGCGCCTCAGCCTCGACGGGGGCGCCTTCCAGGACGCCCTGGTCGCGGGCGCCGGGGAAACGAAGTCCTGGACCTACGATCTGGACGCCGGGGATTTCAACCTCCTGACGGAAGGCCCCCACACCCTGGCGGTGGAGGCGGTGGATCAGGTGGGCAGGGCCCACACGGTGCAGAGGGTGTTCTACAAGGACACCACCGGGCCGTCGATTTCTTTCTCCACCATAATCGAAGGCGCCGACACCATCGTCACCGACCCCACTCCTGTCATTCGGGGTGGTTTTTCCGACGAATACGCGGACAACGCGGCGGCCTTCGAATACCGGCTGGACTCCTCCCAGGAATCGGATCCCTGGACCACGGCGGCCGTCACGGGAAGCGGGCGGAGCGTGGTCTGGGCGGTGCCGGTGGACAGCCTCTCCGAAGGCGGGCACAGCATCGACATCAGAATTTTCGACTCCATCGGGAACTCCAGCGTCAGGAAGGCCGTGGCCTTCCGACTGGACCGGCAGGTTCCGGTGATAGGCGTTTCCTCCCCCGCGCCGGGGGGACTCTACGGGCCCGTGGCATCCGGTGATGTCTTCACCCTCACCGGGACCGCCTCGGACGCGACCCTGTCCAAGGTGTACGCCCGGCTCGGCGGCGGATCCGATGTGGACATCACCGGGGTCATATCCGGAGGGTCCACATCGTGGAGCTACACCGTCTCGAAGGCGGTCTTCGACCCCCTGGCGGACGGTCAGAACACTGTAACCCTGACGGCGGTGGACGGGGCGGGAAGGACCGCCCAGACCACCTGGGCATTCCGGAAGGACACCACCGCCCCGGAGATCGTTTTCAACAACATCGAAGCCGACGGGACCACCGTCCTTCTGGAGGGGGAGCCGAAGATCCAGGGAGGCTCCACCGACGCCCAGGGAGTATTCGTCCTCCAGAGCCGGGTGGAGCGGTACGATTACGGCGCCTCATCCTGGACCCAGGTCCAGGACTGGACCGGTCTGGGGTCGCCTTCGGGACAGACGGTGACGGCCTGGACGAAGAATCTCGGGTCCGGAGGCTTGAACCTTTCGGACGGACGCTACCGGATCACCGTGAGGGCTCTGGACGGGGCCGCCCCCGTTCCCAACGAGAAAGTCAGCGCCGCCACGGCTTTCCGGATAGACCGGGCCAACCCGGCCCTGGCGCTGAACCCGGGAGGGCTTTTCCAGAAGGCGGATTTCACCATAACCGGAGCCGCCTCGGATGCCAATACCGTTACGGCGGTGCGGGCCAAGGTGGGGGACGCCGATTTCTCCTCCGGAACCGTGGCCTACGGGACCACCTCCAACGCCTACGCCGCCTGGAGCCTGACGGTCCCCACCTCGGGGCTGAGCGGCGGGTCCCACACGGTGTACATCGAGGCCGAAGACGGGGCGGGCAGGAAGAGCCTTCTGACCCGGGAGTTCAGCTTCGATGGAGTGGCGCCTTCTGTTTTCATCAGCGAGCCCCCCTCGGCGAGCCGGGTCAACGGTCTGGTCACCGTCCGGGGGACCTCCTCGGACGACAATGCCGTGTCCCTGGTGCAGTACCGCGTCGGGAACGGCGCCGTCACCTGGCAGACCGCCGGCCTGGGCGGAGGCCTGTACAGCTGGAGCTACACCTTCCCCAACATCAACACCTACGCCAACACCGGGGACGTGACGGAGATCGATCCCGCCACGGGTCTTCCCCAGTCGGGCACCAACGTCTGGGCCCTGCCCTTCCAGGTCCGGGTGGTGGATGTGGCGGGCAACGCGGCGGAGGAGCTTTCATACAAGCTGTATGTGGACCCGGACATGGACGCTCCGGAGGTCACCGTCATCAGTCCCGCCAACGATCAGATCGTGGGGGGCGAGGTCCGGGTTTCGGGCTACGCCTCCGACGACGACTGGGTCCACCGGGTGGAGATGCGGGTGGATCCCACCGGGACCGGCGGGTCTTACGGGGCCTGGGCTCCGGTGACGCTGGTCAACCAGGGGACCCAGGTCAACTGGTTCAAGAACATCAACAGCTCCGGGGAGCTGAACCCGTCGTCGGGATCCATCCGGGACGTGCGGATTCAGGTCCGGGCCTTTGATTCCAAGGATTACGGGGTCACCGAAGGCATCCCCGGGGATGTGACCGAACTGAACGTGAAGTTCGACAGCGGGGTCCCGGTCATCGAAAACGTGCGGATCTACCGGAGCGGGGAGGAAGCGCCCTATGCCGCGGGAGTCCGGGCGTCGGGGACCTTTTCGGTCCGGGCCACGGTGAAGGATGAGGGCGGCATCGCCAGCATCAAGTGGCGCCGGGAGGGTCAGACGGGTTTCACCGACATCCTGAACAATCCCCTGTACACCACTCCTCCCGCCCAGCGCACGGCGGGCAGCTTCGAGACGGGAAGAAAGTACCTCATCACCTCGGTGGGAACCACGAACTTCACCGCCATCGGCGCCTCCAGCAACACCATGGGAATATCCTTCGTGGCCACCGGCCCCGGCAGCGGGACGGGGACGGCCTTCGAAGCTTCCGGCCCCTCAGGGAGCCCGGCGGACCAGCATTTCGTCTATGGGGTGGACATACAGATCGACTCCACCACCGTCAACTCCGGGCACTACGCCGGCACCACCGGTTTCTTCTCCCTGGATCTGCAGGCCACGGACAACGCCACCCCTACGCCCTTCCTGACTCAGACCAATCTGAACATCCAGATCGACAACTACCACCCCTCCGGGGAGTACACCTCATCGGTGGGGGCGTCCACCGCCAACTACTACATCCAGGGGCGCGCCTGGGACTCCGGCGCCGGATCCGGGAACATCCAGGGCATCGACCGGGTGGTGGTGTACTTTTACAGGAACGGGGGCTACATCTCTCCCACCGGCGGGGCCTTCAACGGGACCACCCTGCTGGTGAAGGACATGACTGCCGGAGGGACCGTGCAAACCGTTCCCTTCCCCGCCGACGCCTCTTCGGGGATCGTCATCGACAACAACGAGGTGACGGTGGACCTGGACGGGTCCGGTTACATCGAAGGCTTCACCGACGACGGCATCTACAAGAACTGGTACGTGATCTTCGACACCAACCAGCTGGCCGACGGCCCGGTGGACCTGAATTACGTCGTCATCGACCGGGCGGGCAATGCCACCCGGCACGTCCAGAGTCTCTACATCCGCAACAACGCTCCCGTCATTACCGGGGTCGTTCTGGGCACCGACGTGAACGGGGACGGCACGGTGGGCGACATCACCTCCGGGGAGAGCCGCCGGATAAGCGCCGACTACGGGGCCACCGGATTCACCATCCGGAACGAGAGGCTATACTTCGGCGTCGAAACATCCGGGGGCAACGCTCCCAACCGCTTTTCCGTCGGGTATGTGACGGGCACCGCCTCCACGGCGGCGTCGGCCCTGACGCCGGGAGAGGTCTATACCATAGCCGTTCCCGGGAGCACCAACTGGACCCTCCTGGGGGCGGATTCCAACTCCGTGGGGACCACCTTCGTGGCCACCGGGCCGGGGACCGGCACGGGGACCGCCACGGGCTATGCCATCGCCGAGAAGAACGCTCCGCCTTTCACGGCGTCCTCCCTGACCATCAGCGATTTCTCCGCCATCCCCGACACCGGGACGGCCAACGGCGCCCGGTTCGTCATCAGGGTCTACGACTCCACGGTGCCCGCCGGCAACCCGGAAGATCAGCTGGCCACGGCGGTGGTGATGGGGATGAACATCGACAATGTGGACAACCAGCCTCCCACCCTGACCGCGGCGGCCTTCGGGAAGAAATTCTCCAACCCGCCGAGCTTCGCCGACGGCGACAAGACGCTTCAGGATGTGGGGTCCTACAACGAGAACATCGTCACCACTGGGAGCGGTATGTCCCAGACGCGGCACGGCTATGTCCAGTACGCCTCCCATTCGGGAGACGGGGACGCGGACATCAGCGGCAAGGTCATCTTTCTGGGCAAGGCCTGGGACAACCAGAGGATCGCCCGGATAACCGCCACAATCCCCGGTTACGACGGCGGGAACGGGGCGGGAGCAGAGTTCGACATCGCCCTGTGGAACGGCGCGGTCCTGGCGGCCCCCGCCGGACGCAGCCCGGCGGATGTGGCGGCGGGAACCAGTTCCTGGGGCTTCGAGGCGGAGGCCTCCAGCCAGATGGTGAGCGAAGCCAACGGCCATGTGCTGAACTGGAAGTTCGCCTGGGACTCCGCCGCGGTGTCCACGGTAACCGCATCCGACGGGACGGTGACCTTCACGGCCTACGACGCCGGCCCCGCGGGGGGCAACAGCGCCGGCGGCTCCCTGACGGTGGACATCGTGCCCTACATCACCGGCATCTCCAACCCCGCCGGCCAGGGGGGCCTGTCGGGAACGGTCATCCGCAGTTCCACCGGGCGCTACGGCATGGATTCCCACGGGACGAATTATTTCCGCGTCACCGGATTCAACCTGTCGGGCGCCGTGGCCCATATCAGCGCCACCCCCCCCGGCACACAGCCGGGGACGACGAACCTGACCGTCGCCGCCACCACGGCGACCACGGCGGACATACGGAAAAACTTCTCCCTGTCCGGTTATCTCACCGTCTTCGTCGGCGGCATCCCCAGCGCCAACAACCTGAACGACCCGGGGGCCCCGTACCACTCCGAAGCCTCCCCCGGCGACCCCCGCTCCAGCCTCTGGAACGACGACAGGTACATCAGCATGTGGAGCCTGACCCAGGTCCTGCCGGCGATGAACAACCAGACCTTCTACTACCCCTCCATGGTGATGGCGGGCAACCAGCCCATCTTCAGTTACGCCAACGACAACAACGGGTATAATTTCCGGACCACCGGCGACACCGCTTCCGTTCAAAGAGGAGGAGTGTGGTTCGAGCGGCATACCGCCCTGGCGAGAAACTCCAGCGGCAGCTACTGGATTCTGTCGGCGGAGGACGCATTCTCCGGCAACGATATGGGGTATCTGTATTTGAACAGGGACAGAGCGCAGAATGCACTGACCGGTGGGAATGGATCCACCAATACCAATCATTTCGAAATTTTCGGTCTGGACTACACGACCCGCCAGATGAACCGCGTCAAATACCCCAAACTCATCGCCGAAGGTCCGGACGCGGCGACGAACATCTACATCACCTACTACGACACCCACCCATCGCACCGGGAGCTTTCCTTCGTCGCTTTCCGGGCCACCAGCGCCACGGCCTCGAACCTTACCCAGCCTTCCGATGACTCCTCCCGGGCCACCCAGGTCCAGGTCATCCCCGGAACAGCCGGGGCCGGCAGCGAGTACTACGACATGGTAAAGATCGGAACCAGTGAGGTGGCGGTGGCTTACTTCGATGAAGACGCGGGAAATTTGAAGCTTAAATACTCGGGGAACGCCTGGAACATCAACAATCTGAGCGGCAGCGGAACCTGGAGCGACCTGATGGTGGACGACAGTCCCCTTACGGGCTCCCATGTCTCCATGGCGGTGGGGCAGCGGGGGGGGACCACCTACCTGTACCTGGCCTACCACGACGCGGCGGAGACCTCGCTGAAGCTGGCGGAAATAAACTGGACCACCAAGGCCGTCACCACGGTGGTGGTGGACAACAGGTTCACCGTGGGGACCCGTACCAGGGTCCAGGTGATTGACGGCGTTCCCCATGTGGCCTACTACTCCGATTCCTACAGCGGAACCCGCAACGCCATGCGGCTGGCCTTTCCCGTGGCGGCCAACGGCCGCACGGCGGAAGAGAACATCACCATGCCCGGGGCGGACGCCTACGAGCAGTACACCGGCAACTGGGAAGTGGCCGCCGTG
>Ga0302245_1001917_pt1 | contig 12915 bp, 9 predicted proteins | sample AAG_UR_Thr_MG_FD_193512 | JGI IMG/M metagenome (GOLD analysis project Ga0302245, IMG submission 193512) | Enriched activated sludge microbial communities from anaerobic digester in WTTP, New Holstein, Wisconsin, United States - AAG_UR_Thr | ecosystem: Engineered > Bioreactor > Anaerobic >... | reverse complement strand
ATCCAACCTGACCACGCAACCTCAAAAAATTCCGAAAAAACATCTAAATCGTGCACTCGCGAAGGCTGACATCTAAATCGTGCACTCACCGAGCACTGACATCTAACCTGACCACTTGACTATCAAATACTGCCATTTTGGACTTGTTCCCGCGAAACGAAAAAACCTCATTTTCACTCAATGGATTTTATACCCATATGTGCTGAAAGCATTGATATATAAGGACTTTCAGCGCACTCACTCTTTTGCCCTTGACATCAATACTACGCACTCAACGTGCCAAGTTGTGGCAACATCTATCTGGCTGGGTACCTCCCTGCCTTCCGATATGATCCTTATGGAGTTCGAATCGCTTACCTGGCCGCGGGGAAATGGAATACCCACGATCAGGGGCCACGGAGAATCATAACCGGAAACATCGTCTATCTTGATAGGAAATGACGAGGAGTGAAGAGGCAGGCTTGAAGAAATGATAAATATTGCAGGGAATAAAGATATAAAAAAAGAAAAAATCTTCATCATGAATCCTCCTCTGTAAAGTGCAGAAAAAAAGTACATTCTCCTATACATTATAACCTCATTTGGAAGGGAAGAAAATAATTTCCTTTAACCAATGGAAAAATCAATGGGTTATCTCCTTTTGTAATTTTACCCGCATCGGCTGTATAATGAAAAGTTGCGGGAAAAAGTGCCATGTCTTCTGGTGGACGATTTTGCGTAACACGGAGGCTAAAATGAAAAATCTGAAAGTTGGAGCGGCTTCAAGGGTAATAAACTGCAAAGTGGGTGACCCTGTTTCAGGGATGCTCGAACCTCGTTTTTCTGACAGGATAAAGGATGATCTTGAAGCAAATGCCTTTTACTTATCCGAAGGCGGTCAAAGTGTTCTTATAATCAATTGCGATCTTTTATATCTTACCAGAAATTTCGTTGACAAGGTAGCGATAAAAATTTCTGAAATCACGAATATTCCTGCGGAAAGCGTAATTATCTGTTGTACCCATACCCATTCAGGGCCGTATACCGGCTTGCAAAGCGTTTGGGGGCCGGCCAACCCGGAATATATGGATTCGCTTGAAAAATGGCTCCTTGAAGTTGCAGCCGAAGCCGTGGATAATTCTGTTCAGGCAAGGATTGGCTACGGGCTTGGTAAAGCCCGAATAGGCTATAACCGGAGGGTTTGCTGGAAAGACGGAAGCCACTCAATGTACGGGAATACAACGAATCCAGGATTCGCAGGAATAGAGGGGCCGGATGACCCTTCCCATGCGGTGCTATATGCGCTTGACAGTAAAGGCAGGATAATAAGCGTTATCCATAACAACGCCTGCCATGCCACTACCGGCTGTGCATTTAAATATGTTTCCTCCGATTTTCCCGGCGCTTCCCGCCGGCTCATAAGAGATGCCCTCGGTTACAATGTTCCTTTGCTCTACATACAGGGTGCATGCGGTGATATATGCCGGTTTAACCAGCTTAAACAGGAGGGACTGCCTGATATTGAGGGATTGCACGATGCAGAAGGACGGCTGAAACAGATTTCAATCATGCTTGCTGGAGAAACGCTGAGACTGCTTAAGGAAACACCTGTTTGCGATTCTTCCGTGGTAAAGCATATTTTCAGAGAAATTACAGTTGGAATCAGGTTGCCTTCGGAAGAAATGCTCAAGAATGCAAAAGAAGTGGTTGAAAAGGGATCCGAAGAAAGACCCACAACCAATAATATTGCAAATGGATACAATTTTCAGAAAGGGATATTGAATTTACATGAAAAATACAGGGATAATCCATATGAACAGGTTCCGCTTCATGCCTTGAGAATCGGAGGATTTGCCCTTGCAACGGTGCCTTGCGAACTTTACTCCCAGTTCGGTATAGATATAAAACGCAGAAGTCCGGCGGAAGTCACCGCTGTATCGGAGCTGGCACACGGGTCTTTGGGATACTGCCCGACAATATACGGTATTCTCGGCAGAGGATATTCGGGCGCCACTTATTACGGGAGCAATCTTGAACCTTTTGCCGGTTACAAGATGGTGGAAGAGCTTTCCATAATGCTGTATGAACTTTTCGGCAAGTAAGCAAGACTTCGGTATGTTAAAAAAATAAATCAGACTTCCCACTTTGAAAAAAATGGGGCAGTGTTGGGATAAACCCCTCACCGTGAAAGCGTATTAGAGAAGGAAGGGAAAAAGTAAAATTAACGCCATTCCCCTGAAAAAAAAGTTCTGGGTAAAGGGTAAAGGAGAGATGAAATGGATTCAAAGGAATTGAGCATTAAAGGGATAGACAGTACTGGGAACCCCGCTCCTCTGGGGCTGGCGGGTTTTGGATTGACAACCGTTCTTCTCAACCTTCACAATGCCGGATTGTTCGAACTGGGGACCATGGTACTGTCAATGGGTATATTCTACGGGGGTCTGGCGCAGATAATAGCGGGAATAATGGAATGGAAGAAAGGAAATACTTTCGGGACAACGGCATTCACTTCGTACGGCTTGTTCTGGCTGACCCTTGTCGGACTACTCGTCATGCCAAAAATGGGCCTTGGCGAAACGAATTCTGCGGCAGCAATGTCCTTTTATCTTCTGATGTGGGGAATATTCACGTTTTTCCTGTTCCTTGGAACTCTCAGGATGAATAAAGCCCTGCAGTTTATTTTCGGGTCTCTCACCCTTCTGTTTTTGCTTCTTTCTATCGGTGATGCAACGGGAAGCCTTGCAGTGAAAACCTTTGCGGGAGTTGAGGGAATCGTGTGCGGCGCTTCAGCTGTTTATACTGCCATGGCACAGATATTGAACGAAGTCTACGGCAGAACGGTACTGCCCCTGGGTGTTCCCGTTAAAAAATAGACGTCTTTAAATCTCCCGGTTGAACGTGCAGGGATGGCATTTAAAAGAAAAGCAGAGCGGGCTACATGTAATTTCTTCCCTCGTCCAGCATAGCGAGGTAGTTCTCCAGCGGAATGTAGTTGGCCACGCTGTTCCCTGTTCCAAGGCAGTACCCTCCGCTTTTCATGCAGGCGTCGAGAGTTTTTCGGACACGTTTGCGAATCCCTTCTTCATCCGATTTTACGAGAATTTGACTGCAATCTTTGGGAAAATGTGCATGTTCAATTTCGTTTCCGATTTCTGATTGCTCTGGCCATGGCTTTGAAATTTTCATTCTGACATTCTGGTGATACCGCGCATCCCGGGCTTATGATATCTACACCTGCTTCCATATTTTCCATAACCTGTTTTTCAATGTCTGCTGGAGAACCTCTTAACAAATCGGTTGTGCTTACATTCCCCATGATTCGAAATTTACCCCTTGAAATTTCTTTCATTTTTGAAGGATTGATGTCATGGTCGAAGTTGAAACATGTGAAGCCCGTTTGAGCCAGCAGGCTCAGTCTCGGGGAAATGTCCCCGCAAATGTGCATGATTGTGGGGCCGGGGATTTTAGCTATCATCTTCCTATGAACCGGAAGAAGGAATTTCTCGTGCATTGAAGGAGAAACCATGTTGGATCCTGCTCCCCCCTCCCCTATTCCGAGTGCGTCTATGCCTGCTTCGAACTGGGCAACCGCGCACCTGGCAAGAATATCTGCTGCAATTTCCAGGAAATACGCGATTCTTTCAGGGTTTTCTATCATTCCGACCATTGTGTTTTCAATTCCGTGCATCACCTGTACCATCGATAGCGGCCCCATGATTTTTCCCAGTACGGCAACTCTTTTCCCGTAATCCCTCTTTGCGATGGCAAGGGTTTTAAGATAGGTGCTCACAGGAGGCCTGTCAAGCAGGTCTTCAGGAACATAGGCGTTTTCTTCCTTTTCCCATGGGTGAGAATCGTACGAAGGCAGTTGTCTCATATCTCCCCATTTCATTTTGCATCCGAGGGCGGCAGGTTCGTTGAAATAGTTGATGATGAAAGTAACCGCATCAAACCCTAGAACCTCGTGGTTGGCAAAACATAACCTTGCAAGCTGTTGCGGGTCTGAATGTACATCAGGCATCCGGCATCCGGTCTTGTTTTGAAGTTCTACCGTTGTAAGGGCGGCCATGTGGGCAAGTGGAGGGAAATCGCATTCCCGTCCTTCCACTGCCGCGATAAATCTTTCTCTTGAATTCATTCTGATGGTCCTTTCAGTTCTCTGAAAATTGAGTTGCTTCTTCTCCCTTCTCAAACTGGAGCCCGTCTATCCATATTGTTGAGTCGCCCGATAATAACTGAATGAGAATAAGCTTATTCGTGGTTTTGGTTCCTCCTCCGGCAATCTCAAAATTGAGGCTGTATCTTTCCCATGTCTCAGTGATATTAAACACTTTGTTTTTCCATGCCCCTTCTTTTTCTTTTATTCCGACGGATAACCTGTCTTCGGATTTCGCAGAACGGGCATACAGGGAGAATGTATGAATGCCTTTTTCCCTGGAATTGATTCCGTATCTCGCATATACGCCCACGTTCATTTTTTTAAACCCGCCAGTTAAAGGATGGCGATGCATGCACAAGGAATACTTTCCGAATTTCGGGTTCTCCGTATCGAGGAACCAGGAGGATCCTTTCTCTCCTATCCTGTCGATTTCAAGAACGTTGTACGGAAAGTAAAAATCAGGCATGAAGTCCACCTTCCTTTCCATTTCAAAAGAAGGATTGAGAACGTGATTTTTCCGGTCTGTGGCTTCTCTTATAAGCTGAATATTGTGGGGAATTTTCTTTTCGAGCTCTGGCTGTGCCTTTATATCAACGGCCACCTTTATTTCACCGCCCCCGGAAGGGGGCTTGATTTTTAGCCGGTATGCGGCCACCCCGTAGTTGTCAAATACTTCATGGAACACCGCGCCTGTGATCTTGACGGTGCCGGGACGGGTGAACATCCTGCTGGCGCTTGTGAGTCCCTGGATGAAAAAGTCAGCAACTACAGGATAATCCCGCCCGTTGACCGCAAGCAGAAGGTAATCTCCGTCGGGAAATTTGAAAAGCCCTGCATGTATGTCGGGGCATTTCCATTCATCCGGAATGAAAACTCCGGGATCGTATGTTATATCATATTTTACCGGATAGTTAAGAAGTGCAGGCTCCATCGCCTTTACCTGTTCAGCGAGGGTTTTGAATGTTGCCCACGTAGACCTGCTCTGTATAAGGTCGTTGTTGAAGTAAAGAAGTCCTTTGGCTCCGTATATGATGGCGGTATATGTCTGGCAGACCTGTTCGCTGTCTGTAAGAAAGCGCGGTGTCCTGTTGCAGTCAATGGCATTTCCCAGCGGCACCATCCATACCGGCATATCCTTCCCGGCGCATCTGCGGTCAAGCTGGGCTACCTGGACGGCCATTGCGTCGCATACCAGGCTTGTATTTTTTTCCCAGTTGGGGTAAGTGTACACGTCGTAGCCGAGCACGTCAAAGTAATCGATAGCGTCAGGAATGGGAGGTATTACCCTCGCATATACCCCGAAAACCACGTGGTACGGATCAAGTTTTTTGAGCGCGTCGTAGTAGAGTTTCTGAACATAAACATTCAGCTTGTAATTCCCGTAGTTGCATTCATCAGCTCCGTAATAAAAAATGAAATTCGGATAATTCTTCAAACTACCGGCTATCTTTTCTATGCTCGGCAGCATTTTCTTTGCAAATATATTTTTAGCTTCAGCTTTCTCTTTTTCCAGCCCTTCCGGGTCATCCAGCGTTTTGGAAAAACGTCCCATGTAGAGGAGGGAACGGAGAATATCCCAGTGTCCGAAAAGAAGGCCGTATTTTTGCGCATCCTGAACGTATTGTTCCGCTTCCCTCCAGTCGGTCCTTTCGTTTGAAGTGTCCACGGTTAATACAACTGTATTCATTTCCGCTCCGGTTATACGCCGGTACATGGAGTCTTTAATGGACGTGTCGTCGGGATCGTCGTAAGCCGCCTTTTTCGAAGTGCTGTGATTGTAAACGCCGAAAGGGAAAAAAGGTTTTCCGTCCCGCAGCACAATGCGCTTGAAATGGTCAACCTTTGTTTCAACCCCGTTTTTGAGCGGCGGCAACTTCGTGACGCAAAAAATCGTGGAATATATAAAGTTCCCTGCGCTTCCGTAGAGTTCCGCCCTAAGTACGTTGTTCCCTTCTGCCAGTTTTTCCGCGGGAAAGACCGCTTCGTTTGTCTTGCCGTCCCCCTGGCCGATTAACTGGTTTCCTGAATCGTATATTTTCAGGAACATGCCTTCCGCTGCGGGAGGTCCCGCATATTTCACCCTTACATTTTTTTCAACGGTGTAATAACTTAATTCAGGAATAATCTTGAAAGTGACATTATCTGAAACCTGTCCATTGCCGGGACTGCTCATAAATGGAATGCATGAAAAAAATAATATTACGGCCCGTGTTAAAATATTCACATAAAATCCCTGGTGATTGGACTGGCATATCCGGCATTATTTAATTAAGACTTTGATGGTACCGGAACCCGTTGAACGGTTGTCCCAGCTGTCAACTGCCTGCACCTTGTAAAAATATTCTTTTTCCGGCTCAAGCGAACAGTCTATGAAAAGAGGTTCTGTTGCACTTCCGACAAGGTTTGCCTGCTCCGTTTGAAGGTCCGGTTTCTCCGACCTGTATATGTTATAGTATCTTATTCCCTGGGGGGCGGTTGAAGGATTCCATGCAAGCTTCAGGTAAGGAGGCTTCACGGAATATCCCTTCCACTCCAGGTCTTTTCCCTGCAAAACCTGTTCTGCAACCTTCAATCCTGAAGGTACTGAAGGAGGTGTTGCAGGTGTATTGCTTTTGCCGGAAGGAACAAAACCGGTGTCGTTTGTGACGAGTATGTTATCGATGGCAATACCTGTATCCTGAGTTTCAAATTCTATTTCATGTTCTCCTGCGGTCAATGTCACATTTCCCGCGTCTGTCGGCACCCATTTCCAGCCGAATTTTTCAACGAAAATTCTACCTGCGTTTTTTCCGTCAATTTTGAAAGAGAAAAAACCTTTGCCTGCTTCTCCTCTTTCAGGCCAGCCTGTCGTGTAGGTTGAACACTCTATCCTGGACATGCCTCGTACTCTCGCCATAATGCGCGCTTGCCCCTGGACCGGTACAGATACTCTGAAAATAACTGACCCTTTCAATCCTGACTCAAGATTTCTTCTGTAGAGAAGCTCGGGGTCTGTAATTGCTACCGCGTACGCGTTGCTTGCCCCTGCGGGTTCGAAGAAAGGAACCATTGGATTTTTTATCCGGCCTGTTTCTGCCTGGTAAAAGAGGCGGTAAGTTCCGGGGGTGCCCGTATGTACTTCGTTTGAGAACATCCTGCTTTCCAGTCCGGAATGTTCAACGGATGTCATAACGTAGAAATATCCTTCTAACAGGGGTATTTCGGATGAATTGCCTTTTATGGGTTTGCTGTTCACCTTTTCATAGTTAATACCACTTTCTTTCGAACGGTAAAGATTGTAACCCTTTATTTCTGCACTGAAGGCGGGAGCTTCCCATTCCAGCCTGTTCCCTTCAAGTTTGAGGTTGGCGGGCGGCTGCGGATATCTTGCCACGGCTATGTAGGCATCTCCGTAATCGTATCCGGGATGTCCGAGTGTAAGCATGGAAGATGCATAACATGCCTTTGTAAAATCAGGGCTCGGGTTGGCGTATGGGTATATCAACTTTGCCGGAGCTCTTCCGCTTCCGGGCGCACCTGGTTTGTCGAGCCTGCTTGCCGCACCGAACCTTTCTTCAAGGTCGGTATAGTTCATCATTGCAACGGTCCATAAAGTTTTGTGCTCCATATCCATCATTATGACCGGGGTTGGGGGAACAACGCGGGACCAGAGAATTGCAAAACCGCTGTCTCTCCTGATTTCGTCCTGCCATGATGCATCTACAAGGGAAGGATAATTTCCTATGAATTTTACCGTGTTGTCATAGACCGAGTTGACACTTGCCGTCCTGCGGAAAAAAGTGTGCATTCCCAGTGAGCTCATGTGAACATAAGTCCCATCCTCCAGCATCATAATCGCGTTGTCTCCGGAGTTTGGAAGTCCCGTTGCAAGATTCCACCAGCTGTCTCCCTTCCATGAGGTTCCGGCTCCCTGCACCTGTTTTACCCGGGGGTTGGGAAGAACCCTGAGCAGGCCGCGTTTATCAGACATAGATAGAGGAAGCATCCATACCTGGTAAGGATTTTCGTCTGTAAGGAACTTGTTCCTGTTCAGTTCAAAAACAAAGTACCTTGTACCTTCCCTGTCAACGGCGTTTGCCCAGTTGGTTCCCGCTTTTCCCCATACCGAGCTCACGGGACGGGCATTAAGCCCGCTGTTTTCCGATGGATATATAACATCATTTCCGGGATTTTTTGAGATGCTTTTTACCTTGAATGTACGGAAGTTATTGCCTTCGATATCAGACAAAGCAAATTGTTTCCTGTCTTCAGACTGCCAGACGAGAAGTTCGTACTTTATCTCTTTTATGTTTGGTCCGCGGCCGCCTCCCTGGGAAGGAGTCTGTATTATTTTCCAGCCTTCTTTAGAAGGCAGTGGGATGTTATACTTTTCTCCAGTTACAAGGTTTACCAGGGGAGAGTTTCCTGCTCTGTATCTCAGGAAAGCTATCCAGTCTGAAGGATCGCTCCCTGCGGGGACTCTTTTCTGCTCCCATGGAAAAAGCCAGAGAAGCTGGTTTGTCCACGTGTTTCTGCCTCCTGGATTCCTGTGACGGAAAGACCCATCGGTTCTAACAACGTCTCCCGGCATTTTGGCTCCTGCCTGAAGGTATTTTCCATCGTTGCTGAAATCAGGATTGCCGGCATAAGACATGTTGACTTCTCCACCCTGTGTGAGAAGCCATATTTCTGCTCCTGTCATGCTGTCATGGAATACAACCTTCCCTGGACGGTCACGACGGGTTATTCTGCTCAGCGTTTCAAGCCCGTGGTTCGCAGATACGGGACATCTTGAGAGCCAGTTATCTTCAAGTACGGTATCCCCGAGACGGATAATCTCAAGGTCTCTCACGCTTACATTGGCTTCGTGCTTTGACGGGTCTGAATAAACCCTTGCTATGCCGACGTTTAATTTCTTTGTTCCTTTTCCGTTTCCTTCCACGTAGAAGGGAAGCACAACCTCTTTAAAGTTTTCAGAAATGCCTATGGGTATGTGAAAAATAGAAAGCGCTGAAGCGGGGTACTGGAGATACAACCTGGGAGCAAAAGAGTTCGTTTTTGCAAGGGCCCTGAACACGTAATGTCCGGGGGGAAGTTCAATATCCCTGGATAAACCCTGCCAGCTGGAGATGAGGCAGAAAGAGGCTGTTCTTGTTTTAACATCATAAGAAAAGTTCTGCGGTCCTCCCCCCATGGATCCCTTCCATCCTGACGCGGCGCCATCTTTGACGTTTGACAGGTCAAGCTTTATTCTTAAACTGTCCTCTTTGTCTGAAGCTTCCACCGGTAAAAATGCACACGCCATCACCATGAATATAACCAGGGTATTCAGGACAAATGTTTTCATCATTCCCTCCGTTTTAGCAGTTTAATGCAACTTCTCTTGCGATGGAAGCCCATTCCCAGAGCCTCTCAGGTTGATAACGAACTGTACTGATATCCTTAAGTATTATTTCCCTGACACAATTGCGGGTTTTTTCCATGTTTTCTTCCATGTCCTTTCTCACCATGCACGGGTCCCATGTTTCTCTCCCGAGAAATGCGGGATTGGGTTTCATGGAATAGACATAATCTCTTCCTATTGCTTCTGCCCCCTCTTCTGCGTTAACCCATGGGCTCATAGAAATCTTCCTCAGGTTGGGTATCTTGCGCAGGATTCCTATCTTTTTATGCAGAGGCTCACAGCATCCGTAGTAAACCAGTCCAAACTGCCCGAGGTATTTCATCTCGTACCTGAGGGCAAACTCGTCGTGCATGGCGGGAGAAACTGCCGAGAATACCTGGGACATCGTCCTGCCCCACATGTCCGAAGGCCTTATTCTTGACGGGTTGAAATTCCTCCCGGGAAGATCGTCAATGTATTGAAGGCCGCCGCCGAGGTAAGTGTTGTCATTGTTCAATTCAAGAAGGTTGAGTTCATTGTATTGCTTCAGCGCGAAAAGGCATGAGTCTGTCATCCTGCTTATCGCTTTGTGAACATATTCAGGGCGGGTTGCCATGTCAAGAAGTATCCTGTCGACTCCGGTCAGCCTGACGAGCTCGTCCCATGGAGAGACCGATGTCCATCTGAAACCTTTCTTCCTGACCGGTATCACTCCGCCGAATATGTCCGTAAGAAGGGATAATCTTCTGCCGGTTTCGTCTTCATCGTGCGTTATAACCGGCATCCCGATCTTTTCTATGTCCTCTTCTGATTCTATCTGGACATTGAAACGACGTGAAAATATGTCGCTATCTTTGTCAGTAACCGATATTTCAGTATTTTCGCTTATTCCTGCGCCGGTGTTTTTTATAGCCATGGGACATTCAATGTATCCTTCAACGACCATGTCTCCCGGCATATGGGCCCACTGGTATATGCATCTTCTCAGTGCTCTTTCGACGCCCATGAGAAAAGGATCCCTGCACGTGATTTTCAATTCATCCCGGTAGTTCATTTCGTGCCAGGGTATCTCGAAAACAAATACGGGCGGGCGTACCCTGTGAAGCGAGTTTACCTTTTTCCACAGCTTTATCCTTTCTTTGTTTGAAGGATCAGCTGATATCTCCAGCATCTTCTTGCCGAGATCCCTGAGGGTCTCCTTTTCGACATTATTTACATGCATTCTATCTTCTCCGTGCGATAAAAGAGGCAGATACCCGGAATCATGGCTGTGCAGGTACGATTGAGAACCTGTGAATCCTTGGTTTGGCGACGGCCCTTATCTCCTTGTCGGCTTCATCCACTTTCTTCGTAATATCTTCGATAAGCATTTTGACTTCCGCTACAGACATCCCTGGTGAAAATAATGCTTTTGATTTCGCTCTGGCATCACTGACAAGTTTTTCCTTCACGGATACAAGATTTAGTATCTGCCTGCACTGGTCAGCTACCGGACCTTTTTCAAGCAATCCCATGTTCCATCCTTTCCCGAGATCGCCGGAGGAAATTGAAGCGGTTTTTATGCCGTCGATAAAAACATCGTAGACTCCTTCAGGCATAGAGTGAATTGAAAGGATCCATTGGCTTAATTCTTCAATGAGGGGAAAAATATTTAAAGCGGATCTTCCTTCATCAGGGATAGGCATGGGAAGTGATTCGTCAAGCCTGTCAAAAGATATTCCCCCATTTTCAACCTTCACGTTTGATACGAGGCATCCGGTTGTATCGAGAATCTTTCCTGAAAAATCGACCGATGCAGAACTGACAAACCCTGTCGCGCCAAGTTCTTTTAAAAGAACGGAACTCATCATAAGCTGGCCGACAGGCCCGGGATGTACCGGGTTGCCGCCAAGGTTGGCGCTTTTTTTGTTCATATCGCTTTCGTTCCAGGTTTTAAGCCATTCCTCAATACTTTGCCTGCCGGGAAGGTCCTGGAGGGAAAGGATATTCACGGCTTCTTCCGCAAAGGCAACGACCTTTTCTAATGGCTTGTTCGCTGCCCATATATCAATAAGGGTATGAAACTGGTTGGCAAATGGAATCTTCCTTGCCGCCGAAAATCCTCCCAGTGCAGAAGAGTAAAGGTCTATGGTAAAGTTTCTGCCTTTCAACGACTTGCCGGGGGTGCCGTCATTTACCGGGCTTGAAGTGAAGAGAACTGGCCTTGCCCCTGATTTGATTATGCGTTCTACAAGGATGTTCATGTTGGATATATAATCTGACGTGCTATCGGGACCGGCCCCTGAATCATTCATGCCCAGTTCCACGCTGACTATGGTTGGACTCCATATCCCGATATCCCTTTCAAACCGTGCAATAGTTTTCGTAATTGTGTCTCCCCCCACACCCGAGTTCCTGAAACGGATATCAAGTTTTGGAAAGCGGGCATGGCAGAAGGCCTCGAAATAATTGCTGTGAAGGTGCTGTGCTGTAATGGAATCCCCTGCCATGACCCATGTGTCCCCATTCTTCAGTGGAAACCTGTTTTCCTGGGAATGAAGCAACATGGCTGTGGAAATCATGATCACGAACATTGAAAAACAAATAAATCGCCCTTTCATTTTCATGTTCTCTCCCAATGTGAATGGCGGTTCTGCCAAACTTATCTATGCTTTATGTAGTGTTTATTTTAATCTTTCAATGATTTTAAAGTGTTTATTGTTCTCCCCTCACCCTTTGTCGTCCTGAGGGGTGTTTACTCAGGGTCTATTCTTTTAGATTCTGGAAAGAAGCTTTTCCAAATGACAAACGTGGGAGGTTTATATCAACCCACACCTAAATCCTCTCCTCCAAGGGTAGCGGAGGAAAAAAAATCGTTTCAGGGAATCCTTCTTCTTCAAGGCTATGGCGGGCATGCCCTCTCCCCTCCTCTGCTGATGCTTTGAGGATACTCGTAAAGGAAAGAAGAAGAGAGAGCCTGAAGTGAATAAAGACGAGATCCTGAAGAGAAGTTTTTCAGGATGACAAGTTTTGGAAATACTCTTCAATGAAAGATTATATCCTCTTTTTCTCATGTGTAACCGCCGTTTCTGAAAGATCCCGCGGTTTAATCAGACTTTTCACTTTTTTGGACATGACCTGAATAGCAGGAAAGAGTCCTAACCGGTCAGTATCGCCATGCCTACAAGACCTAATGTGAATCCCCATCCAAACGTGTTCATCCCAGGGAAAAAAGATCTTAAAAAGAATCCGGCAGAAATGAATACTGCGAACACAAGAAGCCTGATCATCTTGCCCCTGGTGAAAACAGGCATGCCCATTCCATGGATCTTTTTCTTTTTTGACATATCATCTCCGCTTTCATGTTTTAGATTTATATCATTATATCATATCCGGGAAACCTGTTGAATAACATGTCCATGGTGTCTTTGACTTG
>Ga0302245_1001913_pt1 | contig 12934 bp, 12 predicted proteins | sample AAG_UR_Thr_MG_FD_193512 | JGI IMG/M metagenome (GOLD analysis project Ga0302245, IMG submission 193512) | Enriched activated sludge microbial communities from anaerobic digester in WTTP, New Holstein, Wisconsin, United States - AAG_UR_Thr | ecosystem: Engineered > Bioreactor > Anaerobic >... | reverse complement strand
GGTGAAGATGACCTCGTCCCCGCCGCTGGCGGAGGCCAGGAAATCCTGCAGTCCGTCTCCGAAAACCGCCCCCAGGGAGCCGCCCAGGGCCATGTAGAGGACCGCCCCGGGCTCCACGTTTCCCCGGCGGAAATGGCCGGGCAGGGCGGAGGCTCCGGTGCCGATGATGAAGCTGAGACTGCTGCCCACGGCTATGGAGTAGGGGACCCCCGCGGCGATGTTCAGCAGGGGCACCACGAGGAACCCGCCGCCGACGCCGAAGAGCCCGGTCAGCACTCCCACACCGAAGCCGATGGAGACCAGAAGGGGATAGAAGATCGGGGAGGGGAGAGATCTTTCGAAGGCCGGGGCGACGAGCCCCCAGATGTCAGTCACGATTCATTTCCTTTTCCTGAACAGGTTCGCCAGAGAGGCAGCCATGAAACCCCAGAGAAGAGGCACCCCGACGGCCAGAAAAAACGCCAGCAGCTTGGTCATGGGCTTCCGCTATTCCGTTCCGAAGAAAGAGTCCTCGTCCGATTTTCCGTCCCCGGCGGGTCCGCCGCCCCCCAGGAGGTCGTCGAAGAGGGAGACCCCGTCGTTCCGTTTGGCGTAGAGCTTCAGGACATACCGGATGGTTTCCATGCGGTTTTCCAGGTCCCGGGATTCGGTCTCCAGGCGACGGAAGAAGAGGTCGGCATCCACGCCCTCCCCGACGAAACCGGCGCCGTACCCCTGGCCATGATAGTCCCGGAGTTCCAGCAGCCGATAGTACACCCGTTCGAAAAGGAAAAGCGTTCCCCGGATTTTCATCAGCGCCGGCATCAGGGCGGATTTTTCCCGCATGGTCTCGATCCTGGTTCCCGTTCCGTTCCGGGCGTCTTCCCGGTACCATTTGTCCAGGATCTCCCTCCGGGCCAGGAGGTCCCGGTAGGCTTCGTCGAACCCGGTCTTCAGATCCTGGTAGCGCCGGGCGTAGTCCCGGATCGCCGGCCCGGCGTTGGATTTCAGGGCCTCGATTTTCTCGGCGTTCCAGTTGCGGCGGAAGGATTCCAGGTCCGATACCCGGACGGGAATGCTGCGGAAGAGGCCTTCGGCGGTTTTTTCCACCGCCGTTCCCGGCTTCGCCGTGAGCCGGGCGCCGTTTTCGTCGGTGCAGAGGACTTCCCCGTCCGAGCAGGTGGTCAGCAGGTCCCCCGAGGCGGAGGCGGTCACCGAGAAGCTCGTTCCCCGCACTCCCATGGCCACCCCCTGGGACCGGATGGTGAAATCCGATCGCCCGGCGAGTTTCTTCACCGTGGCGGACACCGACCCGCTCAGCAGTTCCACCCGGGCCTTGCTCCCTCCCCGCAGGGTCGACACATCCAGATACAGAGTGGTCTTCGGCTGCACCCGGACAAGGCCGTCCACCCCCGTTTCCGGAAGGACCCCGATTTCCGCCAGCCCCCGGGCATCGGTGCGGATGGTGTCGTAGTTTTCCACTCCGGAGCCGAAGCTCGCGGCCCAGGTTTTTCCATCCCGGGAGATGGTGGCCCTATCCATGAGATAGGAGATTTCCCCCACGTTTCCGGCCAGAAGGCCCGCCCCCGGCAGCGCCAGGAGACACAGGGCAAGCCATTTTTTCTTCATAACACGACCTTCCTTCCCGGGGAGGCGCCGGAGTCCGCGGGCGGATCGGCGTTCCGGGCTATTGTAAATATATCATGCATGTCCCGCATTTTCAGCGGCATGTCCCCGTAGACCCGGCGCCAGATATCGGAGCTCTCCATGCAGAGATAGACCGGCACATCCAGGGTCCCGGAGATTTCTTTTTTCATGAAGGTGTAAATTTCTCCCCGGCGGCGCTGCAGATACCGGTATTTGCCGTCCCGGCAGGGGACGAACTCGTCGTAGAGGTAGGGGCGCCGGTCCATCCGGTCCTTCAGGGCCGGGGGATACCGGAAGGTCCCCAGGCTTATCCAGGCCACCCGGTCCGCGGGGAAGCGTCCCAGTTTTCCGATGGTTTCCCCGTACCCTTCCCGCCAGTCCGGATAGGCGATGACGGGATCGAAATGGAAGGCCGCCATGTAGCCCGCCCGGACCGCCCTCTCCGCCGCCCTGAGCCTCTCGTCGATGGAAGCCGCCTCCCCCTCTTCGGCCTGCTGCACCTCCCGGGCGTTCAGCGAGAAGGCCATCACCGCTCCCCCCTTGTCGGGTATGTCCAGAAGATGGTCCACGAAGACGGTTTTGGTCTTTGCTTCGAAGCGCACATTGGGGAGATCCGCCAGGCCCCGGATGAACTCCTCCGTCAGGCCGAAGATGGGGTCCAGCTCCAGGGAATCGCCGGTCTCCCCGCTGCCCACCCGGATCATCCGGTCGGGGTTGTCCCGGGCGATGCCGCGGATCCTCTCCACGGCGGGTCCGGGGTCGGCGTGGACCACCAGGGGTTCGAAGTTCAGGTAGCTTTTCATTATGCAGTAGCTGCAGCCCAGACTGCAGCCCAGGTAGATGTCCACGGTGAGGTAGTTGCAGCACAGGTGGCCCCGGGAGCCGGGACAGCGGCCCACCGTTCCGCCCCGGGGACGGGTGATGAAGAGGGTCTCCCGGCTCCGGTGCTCTTCCGGAATCCCCTCCCGGGAGGGGGCGGAATGGACCGGGAGCCCCGGCAGACGCTCCAGTGCCCGCCGCGCCGCCGGAAGGTCTTCCGCCTCCGGAGAGAGGTAGATCCGCCGGAAAGGCAGGCGCGCGACGGCTTTCCGGAGCTGGGCGGCGGCATCCGGCGGGTTGCCGGACAGGGGCTCATACGAGATCATACAGTTCGCCCCCCTCCCGGAGGAATCGTTCCAGGACTCCGATTTTTTTTCCCAGAACCTGGGGGCCGTCGAAATCGAAGCTGATGGAAAACCGGCGGCCTTCGAAATGGGGCGGATGCTTCAGGACGACCCCGCTTCCGCTGAAAAAGCGGCGGCTCAGGTCCCGGAACCTCTCCTCCATGAGGGAGAGCTGGGGAAAGCGCAGTTCCCGGACCGCCGCCACCGGGTCCGCCGCAGCCGCCAGCTCGGCGGCAAGACGCTCCGAATTTCCGGGACCGTCCCGAAGAAGTATCTCCACCAGGGAGTTCAGGAATATCCGGCGGTCGGAAAAGCTCATCCCCTCCAGGGCGGGCCGGAGCCGGCGGAGAACCTCCTCCGGGACTTCACCGAGATTCTCCGCCGTCCTGATGTCGATCATCTCCTCCGAGGCCAGCTCCCGGGGGGCCGGCCCCAGCCGGAGACGGCGGAAGGCCGGGCGCAGGGCGCCCCGGGAGGACACCAGATCCCCCACCTGGGGGTCCGACTCCGGTATTCCCATTTCCTCCATCACCGCCGCCAGGGTCTCCGTTTCCCGGGGGCTGTACCGGTCCCGGCGGTTTTCCAGCCGGAGGCAGAGGAGGAGGGCCTCCCGGGGAGGAAGGTCCGCCTCCTCCCATTCCCGGACCTGCAGCGCGGGGGTCCCCAGTCCCCGGGCGGCCGCGGCGAGGGCCCCGCCCCAGACCAGGAGTCTCCGCTCCCGCCCCCCCTGCGTCGGGGAAACCACCAGCGGAAGGGGCGGGCACAGACCCCTCCGGACCAGTTCCGGGTCCACACCTTCGGGGGATTCGGGGAAAAAGAAGGGGCGGGGCAGACGGAGGAGTTCGTCGGGGGAAAGGGACATCATGGAAGGACCTTACACCGGGAGACTTTTTTTTTGAAGACCCGCCGGCACGGGAAAAACGCCTTCCCTTGTAATCGCCGGAGCGATGTCTTATAGTGAAAAGACAGCGATGATACGAAAGATCATTTCCACCATCAGGGATTTTTTTGCCGCCGCCCGGCTTTCCGCCCGTAAAAAGAGGAAAAAGACTTTCCGGGGAAAGCCCTTCGAGGAGATGTACGTCAACCGCATCGTGTCCGATGCGGTGCTCTTCAACGAGATACCCTCCCCCAGCGAGAATGAAAGCCTCCGGGGAAGCTTCATCGTCCGCCGACTGGAAGAGTTCGGCATCACCGACATCCGCACCGACGGGATGGGAAATGTCTGGGTGCAGTTTCCCGGGGCCAAGCCCTCGGACGATTTCGTCCTTCTCTTCGCGGAGATCGAAAATCCCTCCTACTCGCCTCTGGGCTCCCTGGTGCGTCTCACCGCGGACCGGGCCATCGGGGCGGGGATCGCCGACAACAGCATCGGTGTGGCCTCTCTGCTGATCCTCGCCGAATACCTGCAGAAAAACTCCATCAGCTTCGACACGAACCTGGTGCTGCTCTTCGCCCATCTGGCCTCGGAGGGGGAGGAGTTCATCGGCCTGCGCGGTTTTCTCTCCGAATGGGACGGAGACATCGCCTTCGCGGTGTACGTCACGGGGATGCAGCTGGGAAACATCGAATCCCATCCCCTGGGGCATTACAAGCTCACCGTCACTGCCGGCACCGGGGACCACCAGGTCCTGGAAAAAACCCCCGGGGTCTCGGCGGTGTCGGTCCTGTCCAACATCGCCTTCCAGTTGGGCAACATCCAGTGGGACCGCGAAGGCGGCGCGACCCTGAATATCGCCCGCATAGTGGCCGGCCTGGGCTTCGGGTTTTTCCCCTCCGAGGGCTTTCTGGAACTGGAGATCTACTCCGGCGACACCAACGTTCTGAACCTCATGAAAAAAACCGCCTCCGCCACCATCGAAAAGATCGCCGAGGAGATGGGGGCGAAAATCGACATAGCCGTCAACTCCTTCATCCCCGTGGGCAACCCGGAGATCAACGCCTTTCTCACCGACACCCTCCGGTCGGTCCACGAGGAGCTGAAGATCAAGTCCAACGCCGTGTCCGTGCCGGACAAGACGGCCATTCTCAATTCCCTGGGCGTCCCCGCCGTTACGGTGGGCATGACCCGGGGACGGAAGCGGCTTACGGAGGAGTATGTGGAACTGGAACCCATCGAGACGGGCTTCCGCCAGCTTCTGATGCTTCTGGAACGGAGCATCGAGAAAGAGGAGCTGCTGCGGCCATGAGCGCGGAACAGGGCGCCCTTCTGGAAAGGACCTACCACCACAGCCGATTCGCGGACAAGAAGCGTCTGGTGGACCTCAAAAAAATGAAGGGGGCGGTGATCTCCCTGGCCTTCCCGACCCTGAACGAGGAGGCCACCATCGGAAAGGAGATCCTGGTCATCAAAACCGAGCTGATGGACCGCTTCCCGCTGATAGACGAGATCGTGGTCATCGATTCCGGGTCCGAGGACCGGACCTGCGAAATCGCCGCCGGTTTCGGGGCGCAGGTCCATCAGTCCCGGGACATCCTGAAAAGCCGGGGGACCTACCGGGGGAAGGGGGAGAATCTCTGGAAGAGTCTCCACGTTCTCCGGGGGAACATCATCGTCTGGATCGACGCGGACATCCACAACATCGCCCCCAAATTCGTCTACGGCCTGGTGGGCCCCCTTCTGGAGAACGACGGGATATCCTATGTCAAAGGCTTCTACGAACGGCCCATCCGCACCAGAACCACCCTCTCCGCCTCCGGGGGCGGCCGGGTCACGGAGATCCTGGTGAGGCCTCTTTTTTCCCTTTTCTATCCCGAGCTGGCCTATCTCGTTCAGCCCCTGAGCGGAGAGTACGCCGGGCGCCGGCGGGTTCTGGAACAGCTTCCCTTCTCGGTGGGCTACGGGGTGGAGACCGGGCACCTCATCGACATCTACCACAAGTTCGGCGTCCAGGCCCTGGCGCAGGTGGACCTGGACCGCCGGGTGCACCGGAACCAGAGCGTCCAGTCCCTGAGCAAGATGGCCTTCGGCATTCTGACCACTTTTTTCAATCGGCTGAACATGTACGGGGAGGACGATCTCGAGACCAGGCTGAAGGAGTTTCACATCGCCCTGAGTGTGCAGGGCGGGGTCCACGAACCGGTTCTGTCCCAGGTCCCCACGCTGGAGCGGCCGCCCATCATCGAGCTGGAAGAGTATCGGAAAAAATTCCACCCCGATTTTTAGGGGCGCCCCCGGGAAACCCCCGGGAAGCAGCCGGGAAGCCCCCGGGAAGCCCCCGGGAAGCCCCCGGGAAGCCGGAGGGCGTCAGACCCGGGATGCGGCGGTTCCCCGGCAGTCAGGGGGGGCCGCGGCCCCCACAGGCCGGACCTAGGTCTTCGTGAGGGTGGCGATGAGTTCCTCGATGAGGGGGATGGGCTGCCCCTCCCGGTTCAGTATCCGGTGGACCGTTTCCATTATGGGGAGCTTCAGGCCCCTCTGCCGGCCCAGATGATACACCGCCCGCCCCGCCACCGCCCCCTCGGGCAGGTAGCCGATTTCCGGAAGCCGGGCGAAGAGGTCGTCCATGTCCCGGAACCTGTCCAGTATCCCGTCCAGGATGATCTGCCGGCCGAAGCGGCGGTTTCTCCCGTAGCGGCTCCGGCAGGTGACGTCCAGGTCGCCCACTCCGGCGATGGAGGTGAAGGTCTCCGGGTGGGTGGCCCCCAGGGCCAGCCCCAGGGCCTGGATCTCGTTGAGCCCCGCCGCCAGAAGGAGGCTCTCGGTGTTGTCCCCCACGAAGGAGGAGGTCTCCTTCAGGGCGTCCAGCATCCCGAAGGCCACCGCCACCACGTTCTTGCAGGCCCCGCAGACCTGCACCCCCACCACGTCGAAGGAGCTGAACACCATCAGGGTCGGGGAAGACAGAAGCTCCCGGAAGCGGATGGAGTTCTTCCCGTTGGCCGATGCGCTGATGAGCCCCGTGAGTTTCCCCCGGGCCACCTCCTCCGCGTGGCTGGGACCGGAGATGTACACCAGGTTGTTCTTGTAGAAGCCCGGCAGATAGTCCTCCAGGGCGGCGACGATGAGCCGGGGCCCCGCGTCGGTGGTGACGAAACCCTTGGACAGGACCCCGATGAGGCTCTGCCCCTCCATGACGTTGGAGGCCGCCAGGATGCTTTTCACCGCCGGGAGGATGTGGAGGGAGGGGGTGGCGATGATGATGAACTCCGCCCCCTCGGCGGCCCGGCGGATGTCCGTGTCCGCGGTGATCCCCCCGGGAAGGGGGACATCGGGAAGATACCGGGAGTTGCGCCGATTTCCGTTGATGTCCGCCGCCACCTCCGCCTCGAAACTCCAGAGCCGCACCGGGAAGCCCTTCTCCGCCACTGCCTTCGCGATGGCCGTGCCCCAGGCGCCGGCGCCGAGAATCGTCACCGTGTTTTTCATGATTTCACCATTCCTTCGAAGATGTCGACATATCCGGCGATTTTTTCGACGCCGGCGCGCCAGAACCCGGGCGTTTCCAGATCGAACCCCGCCAGGCGGGCGGTTTCAACGGCGGAGTGGCTTCCCGCGGCGGCCAGGATCTTCCGGTAAACCGCTGCGAAGCCGGGCCCCTCCGTCCGGTACCGGGCCGCCAGACCCAGGGCGAAGAGCAGGCCGAAGGCGTAGGGGAAGTTGTAGAAGGCCAGGTCCTGCCGATAGTAGTGGCCCTTCACCGCCCACATGTAGGGGTGCTGATACTCCTCGTCCAGGACCGGACCGTAGGTTTCCCGCTGGGCCCTCCGCATGGCGAGGGAAAGGTCTTCCGGTGACAGGGAGCCCCGCTCCCGGCGGGCGAAGAGCTCCTTTTCGAAATTGAAACGGGACAGGATGTCCACCACCACCTGTCCGGAGTCCTGCAGATGCTGCTCCACCAGGTACAGGCGCTCCTCCGGCGGGGCGGTCTCCAGGGCCCCATCCATGACGATGGTTTCGGAGAAGATGGAGGCCGTCTCCGCCAGGGTCATGGGGTAGGAGCGGAGGAGCGGCGCCGCGTCTTTCAGCACCTCGTGATGGTAGGCGTGCCCCAGCTCGTGGGCCAGGGTGGAGACCGATGAGAAGGTCCCGTCGAAGTTGCAGAAGATCCGGCTCTCCCGGCCCAGTCCGATGCAGTAGGCCCCGCCGATTTTCCCCTTCCGGGGCTCCGCGTCGATCCATCTTTCCACGGCGGCCCGGCGAGCGAAATCCCCCAGATCGGGGGAGAAAAGGGAGAACTTCCCGGCGATGTAATCGACGGCGCGGGGAAAGGTCCATCGCCGCTTTTCCTTTCCCAGGGGGGCGAAAAGGTCGAAGAAGGCCAGCTTCGGGAGGCCCAGCGCCCAGGCCTTGGCCCGGTAGTACCGCCGGAAAACCGGCAGGGCCTCGTTCATCGCCTCCAGGAGACAGCGGAAGGACGCGGGACTCATGCGGCTCTGCCGGACCGTCTTCTCCAGGGTGTCCCGCCAGCCCCGGCGGCGGTTCAGGCTGATGGAAAAGCCCTTGACCCCGTTCAGGGCGAAGCCCAGGGGCACCGTGACCCCTTCCCAGCCCGCCAGCTCCAGGCGATAGGCCTTCTCCCGGATCGTCCGGTCCCGGTGGGAGGCCAGGGAGCGCAGCTCCACCAGGGTCTTGCGCTCCTTCTTCGACCATTCCATGGATACACCGGCGGACACCGCCTGCTGCAGCCTCTCCCAGGCGTCGGCGCCGGAAAGGGCGAGGTCCGCCGCCAGCTCCTCCAGGTCCGGGGTCATCTGCCGTTTTGACAGATAGCGCTGCTCCCGGAGAAAACTCCCGTAGGGACGCAGGGCCGCGTGGGTCCGGAGGAGCGCCGCCACCGGGGTCTTCATCTCCCCCAGAAGGACACGGAACTCCGTCTCCGCCCTCCGCAGGGGGAGGGCCAGGGTGTCCAGGGCCTCCAGTTCCCGGGCCGCGGCGGCGCTGCCGGTATCCGTGGAGAAGTGCATGTAGGCGTAGGCGGACAGTTTTTCGTGAAGGGCCGCCGCCCGGTTATAGGCCTCGATATGGGAGAGAAGGAGCCGCCCCTCTTCCCCCGGAGCCGCGGCCCGGGTGGCTGCCCCCGCCGCCCGGCGGACGAGCCGGCGCAGGAGATCCTTCTCCCGCCGGAACCCGGGGGATTCCAGCCCGGGGTAGGGGACCTCCAGGTTCCAGCGCGGCAGCGACGGACTAGACGAACCATCGGGCATTGTCGTCCTCCCAATTATGGTAGTCTTCAGGGGAGAAGAACAGGCCCAGCTCCCGGGCGGCGCTTTCCGGCGAATCCGAGGCATGGACGATGTTTTTCCGGGTCCGGGCCCCGAAGTCCCCCCGGATCGTTCCCGGAGGAGCCGTCTCCGTCTGGGTGGGGCCGCAGAGACCGCGGGCCGCGGTGACGGCGGATTCCCCCTCCAGGGCCATGGCCAGGACGGGGCCGGAGGTCATGTATGCCGTGAGATCCGGAAAAAAGTCCCTGTCCCGATGTTCGGCGTAGTGGAGCCCGCAGAGTTCCGGGGACATCCGGGTCAGCCTGAGGGCGACGATCTTCAGCCCTTTGCGTTCGAACCGGGAGATGAGTTCTCCCAGGATCCGGCGCTGCAGCGTCCCGGGTTTCAGCATCACGAAGGTCCGTTCCATTGCCATGGCGACAGTTTTCCTGAAAATATGGAATGCCGCAAGGGGGCGGGGGCCCCCCGGCGCGGGAAAAAGAGAAGTGCCGGGATTGTTTTTCGGGTTTAAACGTATGCGGGGGCCTCCCGGCGCGGGGAAAACAGGGCGGAATGATTTCCTTGACAATTGGTGAATAGGAGCGTAGAATTCGGCAGCGATACCACAAGATACAATGTAGGAGGATTGAATGAGTGCTTTAATTGCTGTTATCGCCCTGGCGATATATCTGGTTTTTTATTTCGTCAACGGAAGAAAAATCCAGACCAACCTGCTGCGGTCGCACGAGGCGCCGGAGGCCCCGTCTAAACGCCTCTCCGACGGGGTGGACTATGTCCCCACCAGCAAGTACGTTCTTTTCGGTCACCACTTCGCGTCCATAGCCGGCGCAGGGCCCATCACCGGACCCGCCCTGGCGGTGGCCTGGGGGTGGCTGCCGGGGCTTCTGTGGATCTGGTTCGGCAACATCTTCATCGGCGCCATCCACGACTACCTGGCTCTGACCGCATCGGTGCGCTACGACGGACGGTCGGTGCAGTTCGTGGCCCAGGACCTCATGGGCAAGGGCGCGGGAAAGTCCTTCGCCTGGTTCATTCTGTTCCTCTGCATCCTGGTGGTGGCGGCTTTCGGCGACATCGTGGCGGGTCAGTTTGCCGGCGGAAGCGGGGAAGTGGCGTCCACATTCTTCCTGTTCTGCGCCGCCGCCGTCCTGCTGGGATACCTGATGTACAACACCAAGCTGGGGGTCGGGATCAGCACCCTGGTGGGCATCGTCCTTCTCATCGGGGCCTTCTGGCTCGGCGGAACCTACGGGATCAAGGCCAGCAAAAACATCTGGTTCGCGGTGATCTTCCTGTACATCGTCATCGCCTCGGCCATGCCGGTGAACATCCTGCTGCAGCCCCGGGACTACCTGAACTCCTTCCTTCTGTACTTCGGCATCGTTGTCGGAGGCATCGCGGCGGTCGTCACCATGAAAAGCTTCGATGCGATCCCGGTGTATACCAGTTTCAGCGCCAAGGTCATCGGCGGACAGCCCTCCCCCTTCTGGCCCACCGTCCCGCTGGTCATAGCCTGCGGCGCCCTGTCGGGTTTCCACTCCCTGGTGGCCTCCGGAACCAGCTCCAAACAGCTCCGGGATGAAAAAGACGCCCTGTTCGTCGGCTACGGCTCCATGCTCACCGAGGGCTTCCTGTCCACCATCGTGGTCATCTCCATCGCCGGTTTCGGCCTGCTGGCCTTCAAAGACACCGCCACGGTCCTGAAGACCGGAGCCATTCCCCGCTTCACCCAGAGCTTCGGGGCCATGGTCAACCACGCCTTCCCGTTCATGACCAAGGAGTTCATGACCCTCTTCGCGGCCATCTGGGTTTCGTCCTTCGCCCTCACCACGCTGGACACCACCAACCGGCTGGGCCGCTACATCGTCAGCGAGCTGGCCCTGCCCCTGAAAGAGAAAAACACCGCCGCCTACAGCTTCTTCGCCAACAAATGGATCGCGTCCCTGATCATGGCCTTCCTGGGGATCGGCCTCGCCTGGAGCGGCAACTACAACGTCCTGTGGCCGGCCTTCTCCGGCGCCAACCAGCTCATCGCCTCCATCGTCATGCTCACCGCGGCCATGTGGGTCAAGAAGAAGCTCAACGAGAAGTACACGAACCTGGTTCTCATCCCCGCGGTCCTGCTGTGGGTCACCGTCACCGTGGGCATCATCTGGTACATGCTCATCATCGTTCCGACCTTCTTCAAAGACATGGCGAACATCAAGAACGTCATCACCGGGTCCGCCGTGGGGACCATCAACGTGGTCATGCTGGGGCTCAACTTCTTCATGATCTACGAGTTCCTGAAAAACTTCGGAAAGAAGGCCGTCGCCGGAGCGAAGGCCTGATCCTTTCCCGGTAAAATCCGCATTCGGGCCCGCGCGGCGGCAGCGTCGCGCGGGCTTTTTCGTCTCTGGACGAAAAAGGGAAAAATTGTCATTCTTGCCCCGGGAGGATTCTCGATGCGTGAGGGTGTCCTGCATAAAGCCTGGGATTTCGTCCGGAAGTTCTGGAAGGTCGTCGTCCAGGTCAACCGGGACAAGGCCACGGACATGCTGGAGTTCGAGGTCAAGGAGATGGAGAACATCTTCGTCATCCTGCTCCTGGGAAGTTTCATCGGCCTTCCATCACCCCCCGCGGCCATGGCCATGGAGCTTCTGCCTTTCATGGAGGACGAGATCGGCCTGATGGTTTCCCGGGCCGACTTCGCCCAGGACCCGCTGGGGGCCGTCATGGGCATGCTGCATGTGGATTAGGGGGAAGGCATGAAAAAGCTCGCGTTCTTTCTCGGCAAGGGTGGTGTGGGAAAAACCACCATATCGTCATCCGTCGCCAGCCAGATCAGCCGGGAGGGGAGGAAGGTCCTCATCGTGTCCCTGGACCCGGCGCATAACCTGGGGGACGTGTTCGGGGCGCGGCTGACCGATGCCCGGACTTCCCTGGGGCCCCGGCTGGACGGCATCGAGATCGATCTGGCGGCCTGGGTGTCCCGCTATCTGAAGGAGAGCCGGGAGGAGATCCGGGAGAATTACCGATACCATGCCACCATCAACCTGGATTCCTACATCAACATCCTGAAGTATTCCCCCGGCACCGAGGAGTACGCCGTCCTCTGGGCCATCGAACACATCCACCGGGAGCACCGGGAGGACTACGACCTGATCGTCTTCGACACTCCTCCCACGGCGCTGACCCTGCGGTTCCTGGCCATGCCGTCCATCTCCCTGATGTGGGTCCGGGAACTGACAGGGATGCGGGAGAAGATTCTGGAGAAGAGGCAGACTGTCCTGCGGCTCAACCCGGAAGCCTCGGTGGTGCGGGGGGCGGTGAAAAAAGACGAGGACCGGATCTATTCCCGGCTGTCGGGGATACGCAGCCGGCTCACCGGGCTGCACCGCATTTTTCAGGAGGAGAGCTACCTCACGGTGGTGGTCAATCCCGACGATCTGTCCCTGGCGGAGGCCCTGCGGATCCGGCACGAGCTGGAAAAGCTGGAGGTCCGGATCGACAGCGTCTGCCTGAACAAGGCCCCCGACGAAGGGGCATGCAAGGAAAAAGTCGAGGACAGTTTCCGGAGATTTCCGGTTTTCACCTCCTTCCATCTCCCCGACGGGGTTCGGGGGGCGGAGGATCTTGCCCGGATCGACGTGGAGGACCTCAAGAACGACCTGATCGGGCGAACATAGGGGAGCACATGGACCAGCAGTACATCATTCCGCTCATCGCCCTGGGGCTGTTTTCCACCCTGGGGTACTTCCGGGGACGAAAGAAAAACAGGTGGATCTCCGGCTGGATAAGCCGGGAGGCCGAAGAGGTTTTCAAGCCCCGGGACACCGATTACGTCAATTTCGGCGGCACCATCGGGTACAACTTCGTCTATAAATTGGCGAAGCCCTATCGGGAAGCCAAGGGGACCTTCACCCTGCTGCCCCGGCAGTCGGTGCTCTATATGCCCATTTCCCTGCTGATAAACCGCTACGACAAGTATTTCCTGCAGC
>Ga0302245_1001912_pt1 | contig 12935 bp, 13 predicted proteins | sample AAG_UR_Thr_MG_FD_193512 | JGI IMG/M metagenome (GOLD analysis project Ga0302245, IMG submission 193512) | Enriched activated sludge microbial communities from anaerobic digester in WTTP, New Holstein, Wisconsin, United States - AAG_UR_Thr | ecosystem: Engineered > Bioreactor > Anaerobic >... | reverse complement strand
GAAGGACTCCCTGTCTCCCTCCTGGTGCGAGTGAAACACGTTCCAGCTATAGCACGGCTCGCAGCTCGACATACCGTAGTCCAGGCACGGTACCTGGAAACAGTTGGACTCCCTGCGGAAAAAATCTGTCTGGGGACCTTCCCTGAACCACCGTAGAACCGACCGCATCAGGGGATCGCCGGCATCCATAAGCCCTGCGTAAACAGGAAACAGAGGTCCGGTGTCCAGGTAGAACGGATGGCGGGTCTCCCAGGGCTGGTCTCCGGAAAGAGCCGTGGGGGCAAAAGGATTTTTTCTTCCCCGTTTATCAGTCCATCCGGGCATTGTTGAAGCCCTGCGGCGGAAAGCTTTCTGAAACACACCCCTGTAATCCGCTGCCTCGTTCATAAATTCACCGGCCCCCGGATATCCGATACGCATCAGGAGACGGGCGGCGGTAACAAGTCCCTTATAGTTCCACCCGTCGTTCCAGACCGCCTGTATCTTTGTCCCACAGTCTGTAGCAACCGCAGGAGGAAGCAGCCCTGCCACGCCGCCATGACCGGTAATGGAGCGGGCATAAACTATGAATTCGCAAGCCCTGACGATAGAATCCGTCCAGCGTTCAATAAAATCCCTGCTGCCGGAGAGGAGTGCATGTTCGCTGATTGTATAAAGCAGTGCCCCGTGATCGCTGAGCCAGTCTCTGGAAGTAAGAGATTTGGGAGAACTCAGGTATCCGGGATGAAGCCGGAAACTGTCACCGGGAGGAACCACGGTACCCTGCTCCCTGCGGAATATTTCCAGGTATTTCTCAACAACGCTGTGGTAACCCAGTGCATCGAGGGTCATAACGCATGTCATTGAAAGCGGCGTGGCCCAGAGATTGGTATAACACAGGGACCCCGTAAGCATGGAATAACCGCCGCCGGCGGGGTTCTTCTCGGCCACCAGTTCGGCAAACTTCAGGCTGTGGTAAATAGCCTTGTTTACCGGTTCCTCGGGGACACAAAAGGTGGCTGCAGTCGCAGGTTTCCTGCGCCAGTAAGTGTTTGCCTGGCGCAGAGCCTGGCTGCGTCCGGCATAAAGCTCATCCTGAAACACCGAACGCTCCACCGGCAGCATCGACACCAACAGGTCAACGTGAGCACCTATTTTGGCAGGCATACGTATGAAAAGAAGCGCATCACTGGTATTTTCCTTCGGAGGAAAAAATTCGACACTGCAAGTTTGGCGCGGAGCAACAGCCATACGGATTTTATTTTCTTCCTCCATCAGCAGCAGACCTTCTTCCTTCGAATATTGCTGCGCATGCAACCGCAGATCGCGCGGGTATTTCGGATATTCCATATGCTGGCCGCGCAAACTCATGGAAAGAACCATTCCCGGCTCGTTAATACGGATGACAAAACCGGTATCCTTAGCGAGAGGCAAACCTCTGATTGAATCATGGACTTTCAAACGAACCCATGCAAACAGAGGCTCAATGCCCGTCTGTACATTTTTTCCGCCAGTGATGTGGGCAAATACGTCTGACCTCAGCAGTAATCCCTCAAACGGCCATTCACTCCAGAGAACAGGAGCGTCGCCTTCATACCAGCCCTGTCGGACAAGTCCATCATCCTGTTTGATAAACGCGGGCCAACCGTGGGTAAAAGGTACCTGTCGAACATCCAGCGACGGTACGAACGTCAAGTTCACTCCCTGCCCGCGCCACTGTTCCGTACGCCGATTGAGACAGGGTTGAGCGTAAACGGCACCGTTCCACAGGACGTTAAAGCGGAAAAGATGGTCTTTCCATCCAATGGGCGTCCAGATATTCGGCAGGTCGGAAAACAACCGGCTGGCAGATTCAAAAGTCGGCTCCATGCCAGCTTTCATATCCATATTAAACCTCCCCTTTTACAGATGGCTGTTTCATGCGTACACCAACGCAGAATGGACATCAAACCATGTAACTCCTGAGTACATTTATATCATTGGGAAGCACGACCTCCGGGGGCCATGCGCTTATGTATTCCCCGGACAGGTAACCGTCATAATTCATCTTCTGCAGAAGCCTCACCGCTATGTGATAGGGTATTTCTCCCTGCCCCATCAAAGCCACTTTGGGACTTCTGTCCTTATCGTACGTTCCATCGTGTATATGGCAGTGGGCTACCAGGTCCTTCACTTCAGCAAAAGCTTCTTCCACGGTCATGTTCCTCGTATAAGGATGCATTATATCCCAGTTAACCCTGATATACGGGCTTGCGGCAATCCTCACGGCCGGAGCCGCAACATCGGCGCGGGAAAAGAAATCATGGGTTTCGAGGCAAACATAAACCTGTTTTCCCTCGGCATCCTTCTTAAGTTCTGCAAGCGCGTCTCCCACTATCTTTATGGCTTCTTCGGCAGGTATCTCCTTATCAGGATTGCCGCCGAAAACCCTCAGCCTCTTACAGCCGATATCACGCGCAAGGTCAATAAATTTTCTTGTCGTTTCAATATACTCCTGCCTCTTCGCCTTATCGGTAAAGCAATACTTGAGAGAAGTAGCTATGCATGCGCATTCAATGCCGCTGTTTTCAAAAACCTTCTTTATTTCTCTCCTCTTTTCTGAACCGGCAGTTATCTCTACGCCGTGTTTATGCTCTGCCTGCGTCCTAGGTTCAATGCCTTCGTATCCGTATTTTTCAGCCATTTTAATCATCTCATCCAGGGTAGCTTCCGGACACGTAAAACTCATGAAAGCAAATTTCATTTTCCTTTCCTCCTCTAATGTTGAAAAACATATTCAACCTTTTCTCGGCCCGAAAATAGTGGTTCCCAACCTGATTATACTGGCCCCCTCCTCTATCGCTATGCGCCAGGTATCGCTCATTCCCATCGACAGGTATTTCATTTCGGAATTCGGCAAACCTGCTGTTTTCAGTTCTTCAAAAAGACGCCTGACAAGCCGATAAAAAGGACGTATATCTTCCGGATTTTCAAAAAAAGGACCCATCGTCATCAATCCCTGGATTTTGAGGTTATGAAATTTAGACATGCCCGTTATCAAATCAACCGCTTCTTCAGGGAAAACTCCCGACTTTCCCTTTTCCCTTCCGCTGTTTATTTCTATGAGAACGGGATATATTATTCCTTTTGCACAGGCGCTTCTGTTCAGGATCTCTGCCAGTTTAATGTTATCAAGCGTTTCCACCATGTCAAAGATTTCGAATGCCTTGCCGGCCTTGTTCTTCTGGATGTGCCCGATCATATGCCAATCGGCCTTCTTCCCGATGGTTCTGAACTTTGATTCCGCTTCCTGCACATAATTTTCACCGATCGCTTTTACTCCGGAATCAATAACCTCCATAATCTCTTCCGCGCTCCTTGTTTTCGTTGCGGCAACAACCGTGACCCCGGGAGGCACTTCCTTGAGAAGAGAGTCTACCCGTTTCTGTATGTCCATGGGAAAAGATCCTCCTTTTTCCAGGATATTATACAACATAAAGCCCGTGGAAAAGTAATAAAACTGCTGGGAATTCCGATTGAAGGTTATTCAAGGTTGGCATGCCTTCCGGCCATGCTTACATGGGATATTTTTCCCCTTTTCCCGTACACAAGGAGAAACATCTCAAGGAAAAGAAAGGCCGCCTGCTCGAAAAGAGAGTTCCCGAACTGGACAGATTTAACCAATGGAATTTTAATGGCATAATCGGAAACGGATGCAACGGGGGTATTGTCTGACGTTATCGCAAGAACCCGCGCTTTACGGCTGCATGCAGTTTTTGCAAACTCAAGGAGGCTTTTATTATTGCCCGAGCATGAAACAATAATAAGCAGATCTCCCTTTTTTATCGAAGGACATGTTGTTTCTCCAACAACATGGCTTTCAATTCCCAGGTGCATGAGCCTCATCGCAAAACATCTCCCTATGAGCCCGCTTCTTCCCGCGCCGGCCAGGAAAACCCTTTTAGCTTTCCTGATGTGAGAAAGAAGCATTTCATAATTCTTATCATCTATCTTTTCTAAAACCTTTCCTACCTCTTCGATAACATTATTTTTCATTTGAACTCAATATCGTCCATGCATATCGGCGATTTTAGAACCGCCGCTGGTTTAAAATCAAATACATGGCCTCATTTTACAACAATTCCGGCACTTGCTGCAACCGGCGATTTAAAAGCCTTCATTTAAAATAAGAATTTATAGTTTCATTGTAGCATGTGCATGCCCATAGGGGATAATGTTTTCAATCCGCAGAAGCATGGCCTTCAGAAATTCCGACAGATATCTTTTCAGGCGGGAAAAGAAGAAGACGGGATCAAAAGAGATTTCACCCTTTTCATCGCCTGCAGTTCCCTTGCATTGAGTTGTTGACAAAAAAGAAGAAAGGTTTATATTATATAAAAACTTTTTTTTATATTATTAATGGAGAGGGTAAAAATGAAATCAAGGAATTATCTCGTAATGGCAACCTGCCTTTTTCTCTTTTTGACCATGGTCCCCAATTCTCAGGCTCAGGTTAATGCGGAACCTCTCAAAGGAGATATTAACAGCAGCGAAAGGGTCGACATTTCGGATGTGATACTATGCCTGAGAATGTCTATCGCTCTCCCTGTAACAATAGGCACTTCTGAGCCCTTATCATCGCCGTATACTCCTGAACTTGTTGATCTTGCAGATATGAACGGTGAGGGAGGAGTAAATATATCGGATGTCATACTTATACTGCGCGAATCAATCGGGCTGGTGGCTCCGGCAGCTCCCGCGAATGTCGTATCCGTACCCGGAGACGGCCTTGCCACGATAACCTGGGATGCTGTCGCCGATGCGTCATCTTACAATATTTACTGGTCAAACGACCCCGGAGTTACGAAAACAGGCGGCACAAAGATCGCCGGAGTTACAAGTCCTTATAACCATACGGGGCTTACAAACGGCATAACGTATTATTATATTGTTACGACCGTGAATTCTTCCGGGGAGAGCGCAGAATCAGACGAGGTATCGACAAAGCCCGGCGTGCCGGGAGAAGGCGTGTGGAACAGCATGGGCGAGGGTTTTGAGTATCCCGTGAATTTTCTGTCTCTTTACAATGGCAACATATGTGCGGCAAGCTATGGCGTTGCCGTATGGGATGGAAATCTGTGGAATGATATGTCAGACGGACTGCTTGCCCTTTTTGGAGCCGGAGATGTATATGCTTTGGCATACGCCAACGGCGTTTTTTATGCGGGAGGCGATTTTACCGTATTGACTCCCGATAAAAACTGGTATAATAATGCAGCGCGATTCGACAATGGAAGCTGGACAACCTGCGGGAGCGGTCTGGCCAACGACGGCATCGGAATGAACTACCAGGTGAATTTTCTTATTGAGTATAACGGACTATTGTATGCCGGCGGCGAATTTACTGCTGCGGGAGGAGATCCGCTGAATCAAAGAACTGCGGCGTATGTCGCAAATTTTTACGAGGGAGAATGGCATCAGGTTGGCGGAGGCATGGACAACACGGTAACAGATATGGCTGTATATAACGGGGAATTGATAGTGTCTGGTTATTTTACCACGGCGGCATGGCTTACCCCGTCAGGCGACGATTACAATCTGAACCCTGTTTCTGCAAATCATATCGCCAGATGGAACGGCGCATGGAATGCCCTGGGAAGCGGCATGGATGGAAAGGTAACAGCGCTGGCGGTACATAACGGCGAATTGTATGCCGGCGGGTTATTTGAAACTGCAGGAGGCGTGCCGGCTAAAAATATTGCAAAATGGAACGGGACATCCTGGTCAGCCGTTGGAAGCGGGATAACGGAACAAGTCTACACGCTTGTTTCTTACAATAACAAACTGTATGCCGGAGGCGCGTTCAGGATTCTTACAGGAAATGCAGGAGATTACATAATGCGCTGGGACGGCAGCCAGTGGAGAAACGTGGGATCTGGCACGGACGGCCCCGTATTTTCAATCATCCAGGACAGTCAGGGATTAATCGTGGGCGGAGACTTCTCCACCGCGGGAGGTATTCCGGCAAAGAATGTGGCAAGATTTAATATAACAGAATGATATAAAGATGTTTATCCCATGAAAAATAAAAAAAAACCTGCTATCCCCGCCAAGGGTTTTTTACGGTTCAGATTGGAAGATGGCTGGGGGACTAGGACTTGAACCTAGACACTCAGATCCAGAGTCTGATGTCCTGCCATTAGACGATCCCCCAGTAACGGCACACGAAACACAGGCCGGTTTGAGTTCTTATTCCTTCTTTCTGAACGTTACCTTTATATCACTGCCTGTCTTATTCACAAGTATGTGCCCTTCGCGGGCAAGCCAACCGAGGCTCATAAGCACTGTTTCCCTGTCTTTGCCGATTGCGGCTATGATCTTATCCAGGGTAGTCTCACTGTACTTCTCAAGATACTGCCAGATTTCTCCGGCGGTTATTCCTATCTCGGTTATCATGCTCTCCTCCTTTGGATGCCATCTCCTTAACCGGACATGTTTCCATACACATCTGTGAATGAAGGACCTTATATATTTTACACCTTTTCGTGCTTTCTGTGAAGTGTTTGGCATCTTGGGCATTTTGATATGCCCTCGGAACAACTGTCAACGTACACGTAAAAGCATGTGGGGCATTCCCAGAGCGACCCGTCAACTCCGGGTCCGGAAAGGAAGCCGTTTCTCCACTCGAAAAGTATCCATAAAAAAAGTATCACTATGCTTATCATCAGGTAAATGGCGACAAGCATGTCTATATCTATCTTTATCATCTCAGCCTGAACCTCAGTGTTATTATTCCGCGGACTTCCCTTTCCGTTCTGGCAGGCTCAAAAAGCCATCTTCTGAAATTCTCTTCCGCGTATATGTCAAGCTCGGGAAACCCGGATGAGTTCTCTATGCCGGTGGAGACAATCCTTCCTTCAGGGTTTACCCCGAACCTTATCCTTATAATACCCTCGAGCCCGCGCTTTCTTGCCCAGTCAGGGTATTCGATTTCCTTCCTGTGGAGAAGCTGCCTGTCGCCCCCGATCCCTTCTATCTCCAGGGAAGCCATCAGGCCTGCCGTAAGCGGCTGCGTATCTGCAAGATCGGAGATAGAGGGAAAACTTACGCTGTATTCAGGCAATTCAAATACTGTTCCCTCCCTTACAATCGGCACCGACTCTGCCGATCCCGTAAATTTTTCGGCCGAGAATTCAACTGTTTCTCTTTCCATGGGAATAGCGAGCCTCTCGTAGCTCGTGGCAGCGCGGGGGATATCCGGAGTTATGTCTATCCTTGCAAGGTGAAGATCCTCCGGGGCCGTCGAAGGAGGCAAAAGGGAAACCTCTATGGGATCTCTCCTGATCTTCGTCTGGGGAAAAACGAGGCCAAACATGGAGATTCCAGCCACGTGAACCAGAAGGCTGGCAAAAAAAGTCTTGTATAAAAGCTTTTCTCCCTTCATTTAGAATTCCGGCATGGTTGCTATTGCTATCCTGTTTATCCCGGACCTTCGGGCGATGTCCATAACCTTTACCACGTCCCCATGCTGGGACATACGGTCTCCTTTCAGTATCAGCACAACCCCGACGGACCTTGAAGACTCCCTTGACAGAAGGCTGGCGAGCTGTTCCGGGGTAACCGGGTTGTCACGAAAAAAAATCACGCCTTTCTCCGATACGCTCACGAATACCTCCTGCTCCCTGACCGACTCCGTTGTCTCCGCGCGGGGAAGGTTTATCCTGATACCCGGCTGCATGATAAAGCTCGACGTAAGCATGAAGAATATCAGCTGCTGGAATATGACGTCTATAAGCGGCGCCATGTTAAGCTCTCCCTTCGTTATAGAGTAGTGCTTTGCGAATTTCATTCTCAGGATTCCTCTTCCGACTTCAGGAGAAAGAGTATGTCCAGAAGCCTCGTGGCACTCTTCTCCATCTGAAGTATTATGCCGTTTACCCTGGTTACAAAATAATTGTATGCAATATACGCGGGGATAGCAACAATCAGTCCCGCAACGGTTGTTATCAGCGCTTCCCAGATGCCTCCGGCAAGGTCTCCCGGATTTACAAGGCCGCCTCTCGATTCTATGACCATGAAAGCCTTTATGAGTCCGGTTACAGTTCCAAGCAGCCCGAGAAGAGGCGCCACGGTTGCCACGGTTGCAAGTACGCTGAGGTACTTCTCCAGAAGGGGTATCTCGTGCACGCCGGCATCTTCTATGGCCTCCTTTATCTCCTCCCTGCTCCTGTCCGACTTAAGGAGTCCCGCCTTGATTATCCTTGGAACGGGCTTATCTATCGATTCGCACAGGTCGATTGATTCCTTTATCTTGCGCCTTCTGAGAATCTCCTCGATCGCCTTTATGAACTTGTCGTTGTCAAACTCGGAATTCCTGAGCGAAATAAACTTTTCTATTATTATCCCCAGTGTAAGCACTCCGCAGAAAACAATGGGTATCATTACCAGGCCGCCCTTAATCGTTATGATCCACAAATTCATTTTTTCCTTCCTCCTTGCCCGTTTAAGTGATCGTCAGAAACCGAACTTTGCCAAGGCGCAAAATCTTCTTCCTTCGGCCGGATATCCCGGGACAACCATCCTTTCTGTATCTCCAATATCGTACACTCCAAACGTCCATTCAGGCCCCCCGCCGATAACGATCTCGGCGTTACATGCGGTGAAACTGTCAAGCCTTTCACCCGGAAAAAACCTGCTGCCGGTGTAGGAAACCCACGCCTTTAAAGAGACCCGTCCGCCGTTCCAGAGAAATCCGGCATCGCATTCCGCCCCGGAATGGTAAACTACGTCCCTGTCGTAAAAATTTCTCTTGCCGGAAAGAAAGATGCTCAGGTTTCCCGCCAGGCGGCGTCTCATATCAAGGCTCAGCGAAGTCGTGCTGTATTCCTGGCCAAAAGGTTCCAGAAGCCCGTTTTTATCTGCATCTGCCCAGCCGTATCCTCTCTCAACGAATATCCTTGCAACCTCCATCCTGACTCCCCAGGCCTCAGATTCCCTTGAAAACGAAAGAGCCGCCGTGTATTCTTCCTCGGGATCGAGACGGTAATTTTCCATCTCGGTATAATTCTCCTCTGAAAGCTTCTTCCATAAATCCGGCACCCTGTAGAAGGCGCTCACCGATGCCAGGAAACCCTTTGCAGGCACGAATTCCAGGGAGGGAAGAAACCTTGTGCCCTCTCCCTCTATCTTCTTGACGCTTCCTCCGACCATGTACTTTTCGCCTTTCCTGTAAAGCCCCTGGTGGAAGGACATCTTTGAAAAACCGTCTTCGAAAACATCCTGCCTGTCAAGACCGGCCGTCACAAGAAACCCTTTCATATCGAAACTCACTCCCGCTGAAAGGAAGTTGACTTCATTGGCTTCGACGGAATAAAAAGACTGGTTGAAGAAAGAAGAAAAAACCTGATTCCACCGCGCGGTATAACCGGTTTCAATTGAAAAGTGATCCCTTTCAATTCCCAGCGGACCGTAAGAAGGTCCAGGCAACTGCAGGCTTCCAAACCTTGCTCCGGCCTTAAAACGGTGCTTCCCATTTTCAAAAAAATAATCCACACCCGCTTCCCGCTTTCGATCATTCTTCCTGTACCCGCCATCCAGTATGGCATCAATATCGAATCCTGTCCGCCCGCCGGAGGCAACCCCGGAGAAACGGGCTTGCCCCCCTCTCCTCCCGTATGCTCCAATGGAGAAGAATCTTTGGGCTTTCTCATCCGGGACCGCCTTCTCATCGGTCCCGGTTTTGGCCTCAACATACCCGTCGCCGCCATTTTCGGGAGACGGAGATCCAACGGGCATCTGAGGCAAGTCAGGAAAAAGGATTTCTCCGGGAGACGCCGGGGTGATGAATATTCGGGTCTTTTCAACCTTAAGAGCATCATCCGTTATCGTCTCCTCGGGTATCTCTATATCACGTGAGTGCGAGACCGACGGGAGAAGAAACAAGATAAAGAAAGCGGTCATTATCCTTTTCATCTTCTGATGCCCTTCAAGGCTTCTTCAGCCGCTTTAACCCATTCGGGAAACTTCTTGTAAAATGTTATTATCTCAAGGTAATTTTCCTGTGCCTTATCGATTCTGCCTTCATATTCGTGCATCCTGCCGAGATAATAAAGGGACTCCGCGAGCAGAGCGGGGTTCCTGGTTTCCATCCGGGAAAAAACGGAGATGCTCCTTCCAAAATCCCTGGAAAGATAGAGGGCCTTGCCGTAAAGGAAAGATATAAATTCATCTTTTGAACGGGAAAGAAAATCCTCGCAGACCCGGATTGTTTTTTCAACCTTCATCTGTGCCAGGAGACTTTCGGCAAGCATGGCAACGCCGTTCCTGTAAAGGGAGCTGGACGGATAATCCCTGATGAACCTCTCAAGTACGGCCTCTGCCGGCGCGTATTCCTTTTTTTCATAATGCTTCTTACCCTTGAGGAAGAGCACCTCGCTTATAAACTGGCTGCCGGGGAACTCAGAAAAAAGCTTATCCCAAATCCTGAAACCTTCAGAAAGATCTCCTCCCGTATAATGGGCATAACCAAGCCCGAAATAACTCTTTTCCCTGACCTGCGGGGAAGAGGCATTCTTCAAAGCGGTATCAAAGAAGGAAATAGATTCAGTGAAATTCTTCATGTTAAAGCTGACAAAACCGAGCTGCATAAAGACCTCCGGTATACCGGGATCATCCGGGAAGTCTTTCGTCATTTCGACCAGCTGGTTCCTGGCCGCTTCCCAGTCGCCCCTGAGCATCTTTATGTTTGCCAGCTCGGAAAATATTTTAAACTTCAGGTCCGGGCCGGCCTTTTCCTTTATCCCGGAAAGCAGGGCTTCCGATTTCGGCAGGTTGTCTCTCCTCTTCTCGATAAGAGCCATCTGGAAAGATGCCCAGGTTTCATACCTGGATCCTGGAAAATCTTTCAAAACGTTGCTGTAGGAATCTAAGGCGCCCCTGTAATCCTTGAGATTGAAAAGGCAATCCCCGAGCTTGAGATGAATGTCGGCAAGAATATCCTGACTGACAATCGAATTCCTGCCGCGCAGAGCTTTTTTCAGGAGTCCTGCCGCCTTCTGGAAATCGTTTTCCCCGTAGTATGCCAGGCCCATGTAGTAATTTACTGAGGAAATATGCCTTGACTTTCCGAACTTCTCGGAAAAAAGCTCCAGAAGGGTCTTGCTTTCCGGCGCTTTCCCGGAATTGAACAAAAATACTGCCTGGCGGAAAAGGGCGTCCTCAACCTGCCTGCCTGTAAATTCGTCCGGGCCGAACCTGCCGGAGTAATCAACGTAAGCAGAAACAGCCATGACGTAGTTTCCCGCCTTGAGGTATGAAAGAACCAGGTATGAAAGGGCGTCCTTAAGGTACAGGGAATCGGGATAATTATCTTTAAGGAATATAAGCTTTGATATGCCTTTCTCGTATTCCCCCATCTGGACATGGTTGGCCGCAGAAAGGAGGTATGCGTAATCAAGATCCCCTGAGCCCGGGTTCTGACTTATATGCTTTTCAAGCTGGGAGTTGGACAGGGAGTAAAAGCCCCTTTTATGGGCTTCGATAGCCATATCGAGATGGCTGCTGCCATCCCGTACGGCTCCAAAGCATGCCGGAAGAATTGCAAGAAAGATTGGAAATAACCACTTTTTATATCCCATGATCAGATATCTGGTTCTAGGAAGTCTTCCCGGGACTGCCAAAGTTACCCCGGTAAAAGCATGTTAAATCATGATGCCGTTATATGTGGCATAAATGGAAAAAAACGCCTAACTGCATCACTTTATTTTGAGCGATGCGCAAGGACAATTTCTTTTTTACGTGCGGAAATCCAGCCAGGCAGTTGCCGGGGCAAAACTGGTTTGCCCCGGCTGCTGCCATTGATTTTATATTTTTCCTACGTTTGCAGCCTGAAGTCCCTTGTCACTCTGGACTACCTCGAATTCAACCGCATCGCCTTCCTGCAACGTGCGATATCCGTCTCCGGTAATAGCCGAGTAATGCACAAAGACATCCTCGCCGCCTTCTCTCTCAATAAAGCCATAACCCTTGGCGTTATTGAACCACTTCACCTTACCTTTTTCTCTCGCCACTTTACTTCCCTCCTTTCGTACACCCCTACCCCTCAATCCTTGTGTTTTTTTTTGATTTTGGAGATTCAGGGAGTTGATAAAAAAATGAACAATACGATTAACTTTAAACATAGTAGCCTGGTTATGTTTGCGTCAGGATGGTAATTCTCATCATGATCAGGAGTGAACTGTCTCAGATAAGATTTTAAACATCGGACCGAATTTCTTCCAAGTAAAAAGTGTTTCTTTATCATAATACCTTCCATCTTCTTCATATATTATCGAACACTTTCAAAATTTTGTCAAGTCTAAATTTTCTGTTTGCATTTTTCATGGAACAGAAAGCGTCGAGATATGATTTCCCATTCTCGGTAAAAACCTTGACCGGTTCAATGCGCCTGGTAGTAACCTCGTCGTTCCTGTTCCTGTACTTGATGGAAATCTCCCTTCCCTGGCTTATGGCCTCTTCAATGCTCCTGTGAACAGTTTCCGTATCCACGTAATTTATATCGGAAGTATCCCTGGTCCTGTTGAGAACATCCACTTTTTTTTCTGCAAGAAACCTGAGGAATATCTCGTAGGCCAGCATTGCATCCTTCTCAGCCCTGTGCATTCCTTCCACAGCCAGATTGTACGCACCGGCAAGGGATGACAGGGAGTTTTTGCCATGGCCGAAAGAAAAGAGTGTCTTGGCTATGTGGAGGGTATCGTAAACCGAAGTTTCGGGAAACCTGATGCCGCATCTCCGGAATTCCGCCTTGAGAAAAGGTATGTCGAAATCCGCATTCTGGATCAGGAGGATCTCTCCTTTTATGAAACCATAGATTTCCTGGGCGACATCCCTGAAAAACGGTGCGCGTTCAAGCATTTGGGAAGTAATCTTATTTACAGGCAGACCATTGGCTGGAATCTCCGATTCCGGGTTCAAAA